>Ga0172362_10000425_pt1 | contig 33902 bp, 30 predicted proteins | sample LakKivs1_kivu2a2_FD_114534 | JGI IMG/M metagenome (GOLD analysis project Ga0172362, IMG submission 114534) | Sediment microbial communities from Lake Kivu, Rwanda - Sediment s1_kivu2a2 | ecosystem: Environmental > Aquatic > Freshwater > Lake > Sediment | place: Rwanda: Western Province, Lake... | reverse complement strand
GGGTCTTGAAAAACGTCTCAAGGATGATTATATTATTTGCCTTGTCGACAAAGGAAAGCAAATGACTTCTGCCGAATTCGCGGATTTTCTTTCCCGCCGGGAATTGGAAACGTCCAAACCGACGACCTTCGTTGTTGGCGAATTCCTGGGCCTGGCCGACCGCATTCTGGCTGCAGCCGATGTCAAGCTTTCCCTGTCCAGGATGACTTTCAGTCATGAACTGAGCCGGGTTATGCTCCTGGAGCAGATTTACCGGGCTTTGACGATGCTTAAAGGTAAAAAATACGCGAAGTGAGGGGGACATGAAAGCCAGGAAAAAATTGACCAAGAAGGAAAAAGAGCAATTCACAAAGACGCTGCTCGCGAAGAAGTATGAAATCATAAACAAACTCAGCAGGTTCATAACGGAGAGCAAGGAAATGGAGACCAATGTCGCCCAGGACGCAGTCGATAAAGCTGAGACGTCATATACAAAGGAGTTCTTGCTCAGTCTGTCCGATGCCGACCGGGAACTTCTGAATCAGATAGACGATGCATTGAAAAGACTGGAAAGGAACGAGTTCGGGAGATGCCAGATTTGCGGAGCGGAGATAAGCCAGAAACGGCTGGCCGCCATCCCCTGGACGCCTTATTGCATCTCCTGCCAGGAGAAAGCCGAAAAGGAGATGAAGTCCGGCTGAGCGTTCCCGTTCGGGCCGGGACGAAGTTCCTGGCCGATTTCTTAAAGCTGCTCGTTTTCCCTTCTCACTGCCGGCTTTGCGGTGCCTTTCTGGCCGGCGCCGGCGAAAACACGGTCTGCTCAGCCTGCCTGGGAAAGATAGATGTCTGGGACGGCCCGACATGTCCGGTCTGCGGCCGCTTTTTCGAGGGGAACACGGATTCTCACATTTGCGGCCGGTGTCTGGCTTCGCCGCCGTATTTCTCACGGCATAGATCTCTCGGCAGGTATGACGGAGCATTGAGGGAGGTCATCGTCCTGTTCAAATACGGCGGATTTTCGAACCTCGGCAGGAAGCTCGGCCGCCTGGCCGGAGAGTTTCTGGAAAGTGACTCTGATATGCTCTATGAGTTGGATATGATCATTCCGGTCCCCCTGTATCCGAAAAGGCAGAGAGAGAGGGGATTTAACCAATCGCTGGTCATCGCCCGGGAAATTTCCCGGATTACTGGGATCGGCGTCGTTCAAAAAGGCCTGATACGGATAAAAGACGCTCCGGCCCAGGTTTTGCTGCACGCGGCGGCCAGAGAGAGGAATGTCAAAGGCGTTTATGCCCTGGGCAAACCGTGGCTCGTCGAGGGGAAAACGGTTCTCCTCGTCGATGATGTCTTCACGACCGGGGCCACGGTCGGGGAGTGCAGCCGGGTCTTGCGGCGGGGTGGGGCCCGCGAAGTCAGGGCTCTGACTCTGGCCAGAGCGTAAAAAAACGGCCTCCCTGATGGAGACCGTTTTCATGAGCAGGCCGGTCAGCCGGGCTCTGGTTTATTTCTTGGCTTTTTCCTCGGCTTTTTCCTCGGCTGCCCCTTGAGGTTTGAGAATACGGACCTTTCTCGGCTTGAGCTCGGGCTTCTTCGGCATGTGGATTTTTAGAACACCGTTGTCGTACTCGGCTTCGATCTTGTCCTGGTCAACGTAGCCCGGGAGAGAGAACGATCTGAAGAAAGAACCGTAGGAACGTTCGATTCTATGATAGTTCTCTTCCTTTGTTTCCTTTTCGAACTTGCGTTCGCCCTTGATCGTCAGGTTATCGTCTTCAACTTTGAGCTCTATTTCTTTTTCGTTGATTCCCGGAACTTCAGCTGAGAGAACCACCTCATTTTCGGTTTCATAGATGTCCACCGAAGGAATCCAGGAACTCGACATCATATCTTTTTCCTCACCTTTGGAAAGGGCTACCATGTCCTCGAACATCTTATTCATCCTGTCCCGGAGAGTCATGAAGTCTTTGAACGGATCCCATCTTACAATGGCCATTTAAAACCTCCTGAAAATATTTATTACGATATTAATATAATATGTGAGCGGCATTTTGTCAAGTATTTGCAGAAAAAATCTTATCTTTATTTATATCATGTAGTTAAGATGATTAATCGAGTCGTTTTAGGCGCCTGGTTCGGCCTTCGACGAGGACTGTAAGCTCTCCTTTGAGTTTCGAGCTCTGCAATGAACCGGACAGTTGCCCGGCCGTTCCGCGTATGAATTCCTCGTTCAGTTTGCTCAGCTCTCTGGCGATGACGATTCTGCGGTCGCCCAGTTTCTCCAGGATATTTTCCAGGAAAGCGGCCGTTTTCCGGGCCGGCAGATAAAAAACAAGAGTTCCTGGCTCTTCGGCGACCGACTCCAGCATCCTGAGCAAAGCCGCCTTTTTCGGCGGCGGGAAACCGAGGAACAGGAATCTGTGGCTCGGCAGGCCGGAAGCCGAGAGGCTGGCAATGACAGCCGACGGCCCCGGCACGGGAATGACTTTAAAGTCTTCTTTTATTGCCTGCCTGATCAGCGGAAAGCCCGGATCGGATATCCCGGGCGTACCGGCGTCGGAGACGAGGGCCACGTCCTTTCCCTGCCTCAGGATGGACATTATTTCCGGCAACCGCATATTTTCCCTGGGCTGGAAGTAACTGATCAGTTTTTTCTTTATCCCGTGCCTGTTCAGCAGCTTGAGCGTCCGGCGGGTATCTTCACACGCCACGGCTTCTGCTTCGCCAAGGATCCGGAGGGCTCTTAAGGTTATGTCTTCGAGGTTGCCGACCGGAGTGGCCACGACGAAGAGACGGCCTTTCATGCTTATTTTCCGCGGTCGTACGGGTAAAGGAAATCGTGGCCTACCGTTCTGAAGGACAGCTTGGCGATCTGAGGCATTTTCCGCTTGAACTCCGAACGCTCGATCATTCGTGCGACCTTCTTCAAAGCAGCCTTATCAAAGCCCCGGGCGGCCGCTTTCTCGATGTTCATTCGCAAATCAATGAGATGATAAAGCATCAGGTCGAGCCGCTCGTAGTCCAGACCTATCTCGGCTTCGTCGGTCTGCCCGGCCCACAGGCCGGCCGAAGGCGCCTTGGCAATTATGTTGCCAGGGACTTTGAGGTGAGCCGCCAGTTGCCTGACCTGAGTCTTGTAAAGGTCGCCGAGAGGATTTATCGCCGAAGCCATGTCGCCGAATATCGTTCCGTAACCTATCAGGAGCTCGGTCTTGTTGCTCGTCCCCAAAGGCAGGGCTTTTTCCCTGGCCGAGTAATCGTAAATTATCGACATTCTTTCCCTGGACATCTTGTTGCCCTTGAGGATTTTGTTCTCACTCGGCCGGACCGAGAAATAGGCGTCGATTTGCGGGGAGATGTCCACCGTATGATGACGAATGCCGAACTTACGAGCCGCCTTTAAAGCGTCCTCTACGTCGCGGGCGGACAATTTCCCGTAAGGCATGATCATGGCCACGACATTCTGCCCGCCGAGAGCCCGGGCGGCCAGGCAGGCGCAGACAACCGAATCGAGTCCTCCCGAGAGTCCGAGAATTCCTCTCTTGTAGCCGGCTTTGAGGACTTCCTCCCGGATGAAATTGACCAGGACTTTCTCTACGAACGGGCAGTCAATCTGAAGCGCTGTCACGGACTATCCTCTCGAGCGATCTGATTATGACTTCCGGTTTTTCGTCCCTTTTGAAAACCCAGTTGCGGCGGGCTTCGCGGACGGCTTCAAGATCGATCTCCTGGACCATGAACTCCGGCTCTACGTCGGCGGCCCTGGAAAGCATCCGCCCGCCCGGAGCATAAAAGAAGGATCCCCCGGCAAAAGTCATTCCGTCTTCGATGCCGGTTCTGTTGGCATAGATGACGAAACAAGTCGAGAAATAAGAAACGGCCTCACCCATGAGTTCCCACATTCTGGCCGTCTCGAAACGCTTCGGCCGGCCGATGCCCCGGCCGGGAGCGGATGAGATGACGATTATGATGTCGGCTCCGCCGGCGAAATGAATGTATGACGCCCCGAAATGAAGGAAATCGCGGCATATGAGCAAGCCGATCCGGCCGAAACTGGATTGGAACTGGCTGAAACGGCGTCCCGGAGCGAAAAACTTGGCTTCTTCGAACATGCCGTTGGTCGGCAGGTAAACCTTACGGTGGACGTGGAGGATTTTCCCGTCGGCCAGGAAGGCGGCCGAGTTGTAAAAAATCCCCTTTTCGGCTTCGTTTTCCTCGACGAAACCTAAGACGGCTGAAATGCCCTTAGTCCTCGACAGGATCTTTTTCATAACCGAACTGGAAGCCGGGTCGATGGCAATTTCCTCGACCATGTCTTTGAGCAGGTAGCCGGTCAGGCTCAACTCGGGGAAAACGACCAGGTCTGCCCCATCCTGCCGGGCTTTTTCAATGAAATTGAGATGTGTTTCGACGTTGGCTTCGAGGTTTCCCAGACGGGGCGTAATCTGGGCGATGGCTGCCTTCATGATTAATAATTAACATAATTCGGGGGCTGTTTCAATCGGCGCCGGCCGCGCAGCCAGGCCAGGTCAGGATGGAGATTCCGGGTTGAGGCGCTTGATTTTTCTATTTCTTCAATGACGGTGTTGCAAAAGTTGCCGATTTTGGCTATATATGATTCTAAACTTGCCAGCTGGCTAAGGAACTGATGAACCACATATCTTTTCATCTGAAGGAAATTTTTTTCCAGAAAAAAACGGGCAAGCTGACGTTCAAGAGAAAGGACATCACCCGGTACTTTTTTTTCCAGGACGGCGAAATTTTCCAGATCAAGACCAACGTTCAGGAAGAACGCCTGGGCGACGTTCTTTTCAAACTCCAGAGGATCCGCCAGGATGAACATTCCAGGATCGAAGATCTGATTGAACCGAACAGGTCCCTGGGCGAAGTGCTAAAGAACAAAGGAGTCATATCCGAGCACGACCTCGATGAAGCCGTTATTTATCAGATAAGGGAAGCGGTCTTGAACTGTTTCCCGTACTTCGATGCCGAGATATCCTTCGTCGAGCACCCCGGATTCAAGGAAAAACCGGAGCCTGCCAAGGTCAGCGTCCCCTTCTTGATCGAATTCGGCATAAGGCGCTTGCCGTCGGCCGAGCCTTTCCGCTCTTTCATCTGCTCGGGCGTGCCGGCCATGAAAACCGAAGCCTACGTTTATTTACTCACGGAAGAGGAAAAGAAGATCCTCGCCCTCATCAACGGCCTTGACCCGGCTCCGGAGATACTCAAAAAGGCCGGGACGTCGGATGATTTCTTCTGGCGGAGCCTGTTTCTTTTTTATTGTCTGGACATAATAGAATTACCGGGAGAAACAGCCTGGCCGGCCCAGCCGGCGGCTGCTGACGAGCGGCCCGGTGCGGCCGGCGAGCCGGCTATCGATGAGGTCCTGTCCTTTCGGGAAAGCCTGGCCGGCAAGAATTTTTACCAGGTGCTCGGCCTGAGCAGGACGGCCAGCCCGGATGAGATAAAGAAGTCTTATTTCAGGATGGCCCGCAAGTTCCATCCCGACCGGTTCTCCCGGGGCCTGCCCAAAGAGAAAAAGGCCCTTATCGAAGAGGTTTTCAGCGCAGTGACCAACGCCTACCGAACACTCGGCAATCCCGAGCGCAGGCGGGAATATGACCAGAAGGGAACGGCCGAACCTCTGGCGGCGGAAGCGCCGGATTTCGCCCGGATGGCCGAAACTAAATTCCGCCAGGGAAAAACCCTTTATAATCAGAACCGTTTCGTCGAAGCCATGACTTTTCTGGCCGAGGCGGTCAGGCTGAAAAAAGATAAAGGGGATTATTTTTTGCTTCTGGCCCTGGCCGAGTCCAGAATTCCGGGCTATACGCGGAAGGCTGAAGAGGATTTTCTGAAAGCGTCGGCCCTCGAACCCTGGAATCCTGAGGCCTATGTCGGTCTCGGTCTCCTTTACGAGAAGGAGGGGCTTAAGGTCAAAGCCACCAACCAGTTCAAGAGGGCTCTGGAGGCCGATTCCGATCACGCGGTGGCCAGACAGCATTACCAGGATCTGTCCGGAAAGAAAGCGAAAAGCCTCAAGGGACTTTTCTCGTTCAGCCTTTTCGGGCAGGGCAAAAAGAAAAAATAAGTCTCACTTCCGGCCTAAGATTTCGAGCAGTTCTTTCTCCCCGATAGTCTTTATGCCCATTTGCCGGGCTTTATCGAGTTTCGATCCGGGCGATTCGCCGACGACGAGACAGGTGGTTTTCCTGGTGACCGAAGTCCCGACCTCGGCTCCCAGGCTTTCCAGCTTGTCTTTGATCTCATCCCGCGTGAAACCTTCGATCGTTCCGGTGACAACAAAGACCTGTCCGGCCAGCGGCCGCCGCGATTCGGTCGCGGCTTTGGCCGCCCGCATTTCGATTCCCGCTTCACGCAGCCTTTTAATGAGTTCGAGGTTTTCCTGCCGGGAAAAGAAAAAGCGGATGCTTTCGGCGACCTTGGGCCCGACGTCCTCGACGGCCGTTAATTCGCTTTCTCCGGCTTTGACCAGGGCCTCGAATTTTTCGAACCTTTCGGCCAGCGATCTGGCCATCTTCTCGCCCACGTGTCTGATGCCCAGGCCGAAAATCAGGCGGGCCAGATCGCGGGTTTTGGAATTTTCGATCCCGGCCAGAAGGTTATCGGCGCTTTTCGGCCCCATCCTCTCGAGGCCGGAAAGATCGTCCTTCTTCAGGGTATATATGTCGGGAAGAGATTTGACCAGACCGCTTTCAAGAAGCTGATCGACGAGAGCTTCCCCCAGGCCCTCGATGTCCATGGCCCGGCGCGAGGCGTAATGAAGGATCGATTCTCTGAGGCGGGCGGGACAGGAAGGATTGATGCAGCGTGAGACGACTTCGCCTTTGGGTTTGAATACGGCCGTGCCGCAGGCCGGGCACTTGTCTGGCCACTTCAGGATTTTTTCCTTGCCCGTCCGGCGTTCTTTCATGACCGAGACTACGTGGGGGATTACGTCGCCGCTTCTCTCGAGAAGAACGAAGTCGCCTATCCGGATGTCTTTGCGTTTGATCTCTTCTTCATTGTGCAAGGTTGAGCGGCTTATGGTCACGCCGCCGAGCTTGACCGGTTCCAGAACGGCCACCGGGGTCAGGGCTCCAGTCCGTCCGACCTGGATGATGATGTCGTTGATCCTGGTCGTGGCCTGCCGGGCCGGGAATTTATAGGCTATGGCCCAACGGGGCGATTTGGCCGTCGCCCCCAGCCGTGCCCGTTGCCCGGCCGAATTGACCTTGACGACGACGCCGTCGACGTCATAGTCGAGGCTGTCCCTTTTTTCCGTCCATTCGTTATACAGCCTGATCACTTCTTCGAGAGACCGGCAGAGCCTGGAATTAGGGTTGATCCGGAAACCCAATTCTTTCAGCCTGCGGAGCGTTTCCCACTGCGTGGCCGGCTCCCGGCCGTCCAGGAAAAGATAATACATGAACACGTCCAGCCCTCTGGTCGCGACTTCCCGGGGGTCGAGAAGGCGGATGGCGCCGGCCGCGGCGTTTCGAGGATTGGCGAAAAGCGCCTGGCCTTGTTCTTCGCGTTCCCGGTTTGCGGCCCGGAAGGATTCGAAAGACAGGTATATCTCTCCCCTTACTTCGATTCCGCCCTTTTCGGGAACGGCCAGCGGGACGGACTTGATGGTTTTGACGTTCTGTGTGATGTCGTCTCCCTGAAAACCGTCGCCCCGGCTCACGGCCTGCGAGTACCTGCCGTCCCTGTAGGAAACCGAAACGCTCACGCCGTCTATCTTGAGCTCGGCGACGTACTCGATTTTTTCCCCCGGCAGGAGTTTCTTTATTCTTTCTTCGAATTCGAGGAGCTCCTCCTCGTTGTAACAGTTCTCTATGCTCTGCATCGGTTTGCGGTGGGTGATGGTCCGGAAGCCTTCAACGGGTTTTCCCCCGACCCGCTGCGTCGGGGATTCGGGCGAGATGAATTCCGGGAAAGCCGCTTCGAGTTCGACCAGCTCGCTGACCAGACCGTCGAACTCAGCATCGGATATCTGAGGATCGTTATCTACGTAGTACTTCTTCTCGTGGTAGGCAATCGACGCCCTCAACTCCCCTATCCGGCGCCGGGCCTGGTTGCGAGACGGCCTGCTCAACACGGACTGCCCCTTTACGAAGGAACTTAAAATAGCTTGTAAATCGGTCTTTTTATCTGCCCAATTTATTGCGGACCTGGGCGACGAGCTGGCTGAATTTTTCGACTACGGATTTCTGCTGTGCCTGAAGGCTGTTGATGGCTGCCTGTTCGGCGGCGATGGCTTCGTTGAGTTTTTTCAGAGTATTTTTTTCGGAGGCCGAGAGATCTTCTTCGCTTTTGTCCCCGTATTTCTCGTTGAAGGTCTTGGTCAGTTCCTGGTGGGCCCTGACGTGTTCCTGAATTTGGGCTTCGATGTTTTTCAGCTCTTTGTTATCGCCGATGAAAAGGTTTTGAGCCATGCCGAGGGTTTGTTTCGATTGCTTCGATTGGGCCGGGTAAAGCAGGCTGGCTTCTATGAACATGTTTATCGCTTCGGCGGTATGTGAGGGATTGGTCTTGGCTTTATTGGCCAGGATGATGGCTATGTTGTAAGCTAACTCGGCGGATCTTTTCCTGGCATGAGCTTCTTTGAATATCTGCATGGCTTCGTCGATCTTTCCGCCTCTGTAGAGAGTCTGGCCGAGGATGATGGCGCTTTCGGAATCTTTGGCCGAGGCATAAAAGCTGCGGAAGATTTTCTCGGCTTCGGCGAAACGCTTTGAGTCGTAAAGGCTTTTGCCTATCCTTTTCAGGATGGCGGCGATCTTGGGGTTCTTCAGAAGCTCGTACGACTGAATATAGGCATCGGCCGCTCCCGGCAGGTCGTTGGCCTTTTCCAGGCTCTTGCCGATCATGAAATGACCAGCTCCCATGACTCCGGTCCATTTGGCGGCCTCGGCCGGCTCTTTGTCCCTCTTCGCTTTGGCAAAATCCACGACCTTCTGACCGAAAGCCCTGGCTTTGTCGGTCTGACCGCTGGCTAAATAGAGATCCTGCAGCTTGACCAGCACTGACAATCTGGTCTCGTCGTTGAGGGCAGGCATGTCCAAGGCTTTTTCTCCGGCTTCTATCGATTCCTGGGCGGTCTTTGATTTACAGTCTGTCAGGCAGAGATATGCCCAGGCGAAATGTTCATACTGGCTGCCTTTTCCGGCATGTTGCGAAAGGAAGGACTTGAGGCCGGCGACTATCGAACAGCCGTCGGACTGCTGCATGGCCTTGATATATTCCTGGTCTGCTGCTGTCTGGCCGAAGGCAAAGCCGGATAGAAATAGGATGAGGGCCGCTAACGCCCATAGGTTTCTTTTCATTCGGAACCTCGCTTGAAAATTTCGCTAATCTTAACCCTAATAACCCATATATGTCAATATAATCACCATCATTTTTACTTTTTGCATACCTAAATTATAGCAAATTATGTGCCAATGCGCGCCTTCGGCTTCTTTTTCCGGCTTTACTTTGCCTTTTAGCCTTAAATATAATAGATACATGGCTGAAAAAGAGATGTTCGAGCGGCTTTTCACCGAAAAAACGGCAAAGTATCTTTACAAAGACGTTCCTCTGGCTTCGTATTCGCGTTTCAGGATAGGCGGCCCGGCCGACTTGTTTTTCGAAGCCCGATCCGCCGAAGAACTGCGCCTGGCAGTGGCTCTGGCAAGCTCCTTTCCGTTTCCGTTTTTCGTCATGGGCGGCGGCTCGAACGTCCTTTTCGACGACTCGGGCTTCCGGGGATTGGTCATCAAAAACTCGGCCGAGAGAGTCACCGAAGAAGACGGCCGTCTGATCGTTTCTTCCGGAACGCGGATCGGCTACCTGGTCGGGCAGGCTTTTAAGTCCGGGAGAAGCGGCCTCGAATTCCTGGCCGGAATCCCCGGTACCTTAGGCGGGAGCATCTTCGGCAACGCCGGCGCTTTCGGAAATTGCATCGCTGATGTTCTGAAGAAAGTCCGTGTGCTTCGGCCCGGTGACGAGACCTTTGAGGTCGAGCTGAACCGTTCGGAGATTGATTTCGATTACCGCCATTCCCGGTTCAAGACGAGGCCCGAGATCATCACCGAAGCCGTGCTGGAAACGGTTCCGGGCGACAGGCGCGAATCGCAGGTCAGAATATCTTCTTATCTCGAGAGCCGGAAGGGCAAGCACCCGCCCTGGGGTACGGCCTGTGCCGGCAGCTATTTCAAGAATCCGCTCTCCGCCGGCGACAACCGCCTCTACGCCGGCAGTCTCCTGGAGCAGGCCGGAGCCAGAGGTACGTCAGTCGGAGGCGCGGCCGTTTATGAAGGTCACTGCAATTTCATCATCAATAAAGGCGGAGCCACGGCCTCCGACGTCCTCAGGCTGGCCGAAATCCTCAAGGCAAGGGTCAAAGAGCGCTTCGGCATCGAGCTTCAAGAAGAAGTCATTCACGTCCGATCAGACGTTCGAGAGCCTTGAGTTTCCGGGTTTTCCCTGTTTTCCTGGAAATCATCTGCATCGCCTGGCGCAGGCAGGCCAGGTAGATTTCTTTTTCCAGAGGTTTGCTCTTGAGACTCACGAGATGCCGGCGGATGGTGCCCGTATCGCCGCGAACGGCCGGCCCGCTCAGGGCTTGGTCGGGACCGGCGCGGCCGATGTTTTCGAGCGTTCCCCGGACGAGAGGCGCGAGAACCAGCCAAGCCTGATTTTCCTCGAGACCTGTTTCGGCCAGAACTGAAACGGCCGCTTTTTCCACCGCGACCAGAGCGTTCGAGGCCAGGCTTGCGGCCAAATGCACGGCCGGTTTGTCTTTTTCCGTTACGGACAGGAAGCTGCCGCCGAGACTTTTTATGATTTTACAGGCTAAGGTTACGGCTCCCGGATCGCCTTCTACGGCCCAGAAGATGCCACGGAAATCCTTCTTTTTTCCGGTTTTTTCCGGAAACGATTGCAGAGGATGAAAAGAAGCCGTTTCCGCGCCTTTTCTTTTCAGAGGTTTCAAGGCTTGCGAAGAAAGAAGCCCGCTGGTATGGAGAACCGCACGGCCCGACCAATCGGCCCTCGTCGCGGCCAGTTTCGCGGCCGCGGCCGCGAGTTCATCGTCGGGTACAGCGATTATGATCAGGGTTTCTTTTTGGCCGATTTTTCCCGGCTCGGATGTCGACCGGCCGGAGCCGATGATTTTCCTGCTCCCGGATGCGGCAACGGGATCCCTGTCGAACAGGTACACCAGCCTCCAGTTCACCGTGGTCAGAGCCGAAGCCAGGGAGGTTCCAAGACGGCCTGTTCCAACGACGGAAAATTTCATCATGGCTGTTTCCCGAAAAGGTCCTCCCAGATTGAAAGTTCGAGCCCGGACGGCTCCTCGATTCTCTTTTCCAGGGCTTTCTGTTTCTTCCGCTCTTTCAGAGCCGGCTTAAGCAGCCGGGCGAATTCTTCCGATTTGAGGGCCTTGAATCCGCCGGCCCGGGCGGCTTCCCTCAGGGCCCGATCCGAACTGACGAGCTGGAGCTGGCGGCGGTCCGTCTGGGCCTCGAGCATTCCGGTTATGATCTCGTCGGCCGAATGTCCGCGGGCCGGGAATAAAACCGTGAACTTGGGATTCAAGCTTATCCTGGTGACTTCTTCGTAGCGGCCGCCGTCGAAAACCAGATGGATCCTGCGGCGGGTGACCTTTTGGAAAGCCAGCAGTTTCATGACCAGACTGCGGCGCCCCGATTTGGCCCTCAATTCCTGAGGCAAGATTTTTCCGAGGAGATTGTTGCCGTCGATGAGATAAGCCATTTGATATGCCGCCTCAACCGGGAGGCCAGCCCATCCGCCGGCCCCCGAGCAGGTGAAGATGGATATGAAAAACGGATTGTCCGGCGCCGGCCCCTGTATTGAGCACCAGCCTGTAGCCGCTCTGCTCGAGCCTTTTCTCGCGGGCTATTTCCCTGGCTCTGATGATCATTTCGCCCAACAGGCCGGCCTCGGAAGCCGGAAGTTCCCCGAGAGAGGCGAAATGTTTTTTGGGAATGACGAGAATATGGACCGGGGCCTGGGGATTGATGTCCTCGAAAGCGAAGATCTTGTCGTCCTCATAAACCTTGCGGGCCGGCGATTGGCCGGCGATTATTCGGCAGAATGGGCACTCATGCATAACAACCTTCCATCCATCAATCGTTCAGCCGGATTATTTCCGCGCCGAGACTCCTGAGCTTTCCTTCGAGGTCCTCGTAACCGCGGTCCAGATGATCGATGTCGTTTATCGTGGTCTCGCCGCGGGCGATCAAACCGGCCAGAACCAGGGAGGCCGAAGCCCGCAGATCGGTGGCGATGATTTCGGCCCCTGATAGCTGGGTTTTGCCCTTGACGACGGCCTTGTCGCCCAGGATTTCGATCGAGGCCCCGAGCCGGAGCAGCTCGTTGACGTGGCCGAAGCGGCGGTCGAAGACGGTCTCGGTGATTATGGAGGTGCCCTCGGCCTGGGTAAGTAAAGCCATGAACTGGGCCTGCATATCAGTAGGGAAACCGGGATAGGGGGAGGTCGTTATGTCCTGTGGTTTGATCAGCCGGCTTCCGGTGACCTGCAGGCTCCCGCCGGCTATGGTCTCGATGTGGGCGCCAGAAAGAAGGAGCTTGTCGATGACCGTGGCAACATGAGCCGGGCACACGCCGTCGAGCGTGATATTGCCGGCTGTCAGGGCCCCGGCCGCGAGGAATGTGCCTGTTTCGATCCTGTCGGGGATTATTTCGTGCTCCGTCCCGTGAAGCTTTTTACGGCCCTTGATCCGGAGCGTATCGTCGCCCGCCCATTCGATGTCGGCCCCCATCTTGCCCAGGATTACGGCCAGGTCGGTCACCTCGGGTTCGACGGCGCAGTTTCTGAGTATGGTTTGGCCTTCGGCCAGGACGGCGGCCATCATCAAATTTTCGGTGCCGCCCACCGTCTTTTTCTCGAACTCTATTTCCGCACCCTTCAGGCGGCCGCTCCTGGCCCTGATATAACCGTGTTCGAGGTTGAACTCAGCCCCCATTTTCTGCAAGCCGGAAATGTGAAGATCTATGGGCCTCGAGCCGATGGCGCAGCCGCCCGGGAAAGCCACCTCGGCCCGGCCGAACCTGGCCAGTAACGGGCCAAGGACCAGAACCGAAGCCCGCATGGCCCGGACGAGCTCGTAAGAAGCCTCGAAGGAGGAAATTCCGGACATCTTCAGCGACACCGAATCGCCCTGGGTCCGGCAGGTCCCGCCCAGGCCCTCGATCAAAGTCAGCATAGTGTCGACGTCCTTGACCCGGGGGACGTTTTTCAGGCGGATTTCGTCCGGGGTCAGGATGCCGGCGGCGATAGCCGGCAGAACCGCGTTCTTGGCGCCGCTGACGCGCACGGTCCCTTCGAGACGCAGGTCGGGATTGCCTTTTATTTTTATTCTGGCCACGGCAAGATTCTATAAGAAAGGTTTTCCGAATTCAACGAGGCTAAAGAACGGCCAGGGCCTGTTTGAGATCGGCGATGACGTCGTCGGGGTGCTCGGCCCCGACGCAGAGCCTGATAAGCTGCGGCGGGATATTGGCCAGACGCCGGACTTCTTCGCCCTGTTGCAGATGCGTGGAAATGGCCGGAATGGTGGCCAGGCTTTTTATCCGGCCGAGGTCGGTCGCTCGGTGGATGAGTTTGAAAGAGTCGAAAACTTTCCGGGCGTTTTCGGGCGGGCCGTCGACCGTGAAACTCATCAGGTGCCCGTAGCAGTTTACTTCGCGGCCGGAGCCGTCGTCGGAATCGACCAGCTTCATATACTTTTTCGCCACCTCATGAAGCCTGCAGGCCGGCAGTCCGAGATAATCGACCCGGGAGACTCTGTCGTGGCCTGCCAGGTACCCGGCGACGATCTGGCAATTCCGGCTGACGAGTTCCATGCGCGAACGGAGGGTCCGGAGGTCGTTTAAAGCGAACAAGGCGTTGACCGGAGAGGCAGCCGGGCCGGTGTCGCGGAAGGGCCATAATTTCACGTACTCGGCGAAATTCTCTTTGAAGTTCGGATTGTCGTTTTTGACGTTGGTTATTATCGGACGGCGGCTGATGACGGCGCCGCCGATGGCCAGCCCGCTTGCTGTGATCGATTTGGTCAGGGAATGGACGACTACGTCGGCCCCGTACTCGATCGGCCTCATGAGGGCCGGCGTGGCGCACGTCGAGTCGATTATGAACGGGATGCCCCAGGAGTGAGCCAGATCGACCAGGCTCTTGAGGTCGGCGAAGGATTGTTGGGGATTGGAAGGCATTTCCATGTAAAGGAAGCGCGTGTTTCCGTCGATCCTGGCTTTCCATTCTTCGAGGTCGTCGGGATTTTGAACCCATCGGGCTTCGATGCCCTGTTCCTTCGCTTTTCTGACCGAGAAATACTGGTACGTCCCGCCGTAAATCTGGATGGAGGAGACGAAATTTATTTCTTCGGGCCCGCTTTTCTGCTTGACCAGGAACGGGTCGACGGCGGCGGCGATGGCCGACATGCCCGAAGAGGTAACCAGGCATGACGTCTCGTAACCCGTGCGGTAGCCCTCGAGAAGGGCCAGCGTCCATTCAAGATATTGAGTCGTGGGATTGGCGATCCTGGTGTAGCACCAGGACGGCGTCAGATAGGCGAGGGCGGCCTCGAGTTCGTCGGCATCGGCGTAAGCCTGGGAGGTCGAAAGATAAAGAGGTTCGATGACCGATCCCCGATTGCGGCGGAGCGCTTCCTCTACTGTGTAAAGGCCGTGAACGGCTATCGTATCGAATTTCATGGTCTGGGCTCTCTTCAGAGCCTCTTCGCGCTCGGCCGAAAGAATTTTGGCGGCCTCGACGCACTTACTGACGCCCGGGCTGTGATTGCTGTCGGAGTTCATTTTTGCTCCCTTTAAATGATCATATTCTCTTCATAATGTATTTTGATCCGCCGATGCGGCCTCAGTCCGGTTCCCGGTGTTTCAAAAGCCGAGACCGTATTCAACATGATCCATATTAGGGTGAGATTCCGAACTTCCAATCGCCTTTAAAGATGAGGAACGGGGTGATTTTTTCTTCCATTTTTCCGGCGGCCTCACATTTTTTCCAGGGCGGCGATCCGGTCCTCGATCGGCGGATGAGTGCTGAAGAGCCCGTTGAAGGCGCCCTTGACGTTTTTTAGGGGGTTGACGATGTATAAATGAGCCGTGGCTTTGTTGGCCGCTTCGAGCGGTTCCTTGTCGTCGGTCAGCTTCCTCAAGGCCGAGGCCAGGCCCGGAGGATATCTCGTGAGCATGGCCCCGCTGGCGTCGGCCAGGAATTCCCTTTTCCTTGAAATGGCCAGTTTGATGATCTGGGCGACGAGCGGCGACAGTATGGCCAGGGCCAGGCCGACCAGAACCAGAATCGCTCCGGCCGAACCGCTTCCCCGGTCTTTTCCGCTCCGCCGGCGGCCGCCGCCCCAGAAAAAGCTGCGCAGCATCCAGTCGCTGAGCAGAGCGACGACACCGGCCATGACCACGGCCACAGTCTGCAGGCGGATGTCGTAGTTTTTTATATGCGACATTTCGTGAGCGATGACTCCTTCGAGCTCGACTCGGTTGAGCTTCTGGAGCAGCCCGGTCGTGACGCAGATCACGGCATGCCCGGGATTTCGGCCGGTGGCGAAGGCGTTGAGCGCGGTGTCCTCTATCACGTAACAGCGGGGAGCCGGCAGGCCGGCGGCGATGGCCAGGCCCTCGACCACGTTGTAGAGGTAGGGGAATTCTTCTTTGGTGGCCGGTCTGGCCTTGCTTATGCCGAGGACGATTTTATCGCTCGAATAATAAGCGGCCGTTGCCGAGATCATGGAGACGACCACGGCCAGGATGAGCCCTTCCCGGCCCCAGCCCATGGCTTCCTCGAAAATCCAAGTCAGGAAAAAGATGAAAGCCACGAAAAACAAGACCAGGAGAAAGGAAATCCTTTTATTGCGGGCGATCTGTTCGTACATTCCGGGAGCTTCGCGAAGCCGGGCCGGCTTCCGGCGCAAAGCCGGCTCAGAAGCTGACCTTGACCGGGCCGCGGGCGACTTCCTCTTCGATCTGGAAATATTCCCTGGGTTTGAAATTGAACATGTTGGCTATGATGTTAGACGGGAAGACCTGCTGCTTCATGTTGAACTTCATGACCTGGTCGTTGTAGAACTGGCGGGCGTAGGCGACCTTGCTTTCGGTCCCGGCCAGTTCCTCCTGAAGCATCAGAAAGTTCTGGTTGGCCTTGAGGTCGGGATAATTTTCGGCCACGGCGAAAAGGGATTTCAGGGCCCCGGTCAGGACGTTGTCGGCCTGCCCGATTTCTTTTACGCCCTGGGCGTTCACGGCGGCCGCTCTGGCCTGGGTGACGTTTTCGAAGACTTCGCGCTCGTGCTTGGCATAACCTTTGACGGTCTCGACCAGGTTCGGGATGAGATCGTAGCGGCGGCGGAGCTGAACGTCGATCTGCGACCAGGCGTTGTCGCACCGGTTACGGAGAGTTATCAGGCTGTTGTACAGGCCGACGAATATCAGGGCCAGCCCACCGATGATGATCAAAAGGATTATCAATGGTCCCATTCGCTTCTCCTTGTCCTGAAATAAAAAGCCGTTCTTTACCGGAAAAGGATAAACTTTAACTTCCTGAAAATCAAGGAATTTGAAAAGGCAGGGAATTCATTTTAGCAACCATCGTCAGGCATCAAGATTTTCTGAGAGGCGTTTTGGACCACCAGGAGCAACCCCCCATTATCCTTGACATCTATTTTGTCGTCATTTATCTTTCTGATCGATGGTTGCATGGGAAAATGGTAATCGGCTTCTGGCCGCGGCGGTCCGGGTTCCAGGGCGTAATCTTAGTGAGGTGAATGATGCACAAGCGGACTCGAATGCTTCTAACGATGATTCTGGCCGCTATCCTGATTGGAAGAGGCCCGGCGCTCCGAAGCGGACAGAGCGCCACCCCCGGAAATTACACCGGGAAGCTGACCTCATTCCTTCTCGCTAACTCGTTCCGCGAAGCCGATAAGCTCGCGGCGCAGCTCCTGGCTGATCCTGCCCTTGCCCCCACGGATATGGCCCTCTGCGGCTTGGCCGTCCTCAAGGCGGGCCGCATCGCGGAGGCCGAGGCAATCTTTAGTAAGGCGCTCGCCCGGTCCCCCGCCGAGCCCGACGCCCATCTCGGGCTCGGGCGCATCGCCTCTGTCCGGAACGACCTGAACGCCTCCATCTCCCATCTTCGCCAGGCCGTCCGCTCGGTTTCGTTCTACGAGGAGGCCCTCCGCCGTCTCTGGAGGTCCGCGTGGGACCGGGGCCGGGTCGATGAGCTATTAGATATCGCTAAACTGGCCGAAGAGCGCTTCGGCCGCGAATCAAAGTCTCTCCCCTCCTTCTTCACCAACGGGCTGGTCCAGGTCAAGGGGCTCGATGGCAAATGGCTCTTTCAAATGGAAGGGCGGTTCGAACGGATCAGGGTTCCTCTGGTCGCATCTGCAAGCAATCCCGGCATCCGCATGATCTCTCTTGCGCTCAACGGGAAGGGCGAATATCTCTTCCATCTCGATTCGGCGCTGGCGGGCTTCATGACCCTCAGCCCCTTGTTAGCTGAGGAACTGGGCCTCACCTCAAGCGGAAGCTCGACGTCGACGGGCGTCGGGACGGCTGCGATCGGCACCCGCTTTGCCATGCTGGGATCCGTCAAACTCGGCCCGGTGACCTTCCGGAACGTCCCGGTCATGGTCTCCGACATCCAAACTCTCCGGGGGCTGAAAGAGGGGCTCGTCGGCACGGCCTTCCTCAAGCGCTTTAACGCCACGATCGACGTCGAGGCCGGGATCATGGACTTTTTGCCGCTCGAGCGGCCCGATCTCCTCGAAGACGGCATCGACAGGAGAGTGGTGGCAGTTGAAATTCCGCTCTTTATCTTCGATCAGACCGTTGTCGAGGCCTCCATGGCCGGAGCTCCTCCGGCCCTCTATATCCTCGATTCGGCCGCAGCCACCAACCTCGTCGACGCCGCTTTTTTCGAGGAGTACATCAGGCCGAAGATCGATCCGGCCCGCATCGTCCAAGGCGGGATCCGCGGTGCGGGAGGGCCCCAGGCCGTCCGTCGCGTCGACGGATTGCCCATTGCCCTTGGTACCCTCGTATTCGAAAAACAGCAGGTGCACGAATTCCGGATGGGGCCCCTTAACGAGATACCCGGCCGGTACGCCGCGGGCCTCCTGGGAAATCCACTTCTCTGGCCCTACCGCGTCCACATGGACTTCAAGGCCGGCCGCCTCATCCTCGAGAAATATCCCGGATCTACTAAGGCCCCGGACCGCGCAATCGGCCGAACCTCTGCTCCCGTTCAATGAGAGAATCACGCAATCCGGACTCCTTGCCGGGGACCTTTCGGGGAGGCTGAGTCTAGTTAGATCTCGGGTAGAATCTGACCTGTAACAGCTTCAATCCGTTATTGGTCACGCTCCATAGATAAGTGACGAAATCGGCGATGTTGAAAACCCATGTCGGCGTATCATAGGTTCGGCAATAAAGAGTGATTTCCGTGCTGCCCAGCGGGCACGAGTCTTCCGTCTTGGGAGTGAGTTGGCCCGTCAGGTCGTCTCGACAAAAAACGGTCGGTACGCAGAGGTCACACGCTGTATCCCAACAAATCATACCGGACCACATAAAAAGGCCAGTGATGTCGACGGCCTTTGATTTCCCCTTATGCCGGGTGAAGGTCTCGGATGTCCCGGTGAAGATGCCGTCCTGATAAACGATCCCCAGCCAGACCAGGGGGTCGCCGAGTTCATCCTCCGCCATAAGCAGGCTGGAAGTGATGTTCATGTTAGGATCGTCCGTCGGCTTAGCCAAGGGCCTGGCGTAGACGTCATAACCGTAGGGATTGGCCGGCAATTGCAGGACGGCCTCGTTGCCGTCGAAGGAGGCCGTGCAGGAGTCGACGACCCAAAGGTCGGTGATCGCTTCGCCTGACCGGGTTTTGCCTTTCCGGCCTGACTGCATCATGATCTGAATGTCCTCTCCATTTTCGGGGACGAAAATGACGTTTCCGTAGACAGGATTCCCGAACTCGTCGAGTTCCTGCTCTGGACATGTGAATTGGATTTTCTTTCCGATGATATTCAGGTTGTAATGCTCCCCGCTCGGGAAACCGTTGGGGTTGGTATTTCTCTCCGGTCCCGTGCCCATCGTCAGGCTGGACATCAGAAACAGAGCCACCAAGACCAGCACGCTGCGGGCAGCGATGCAGTTTAGGATTTTTTTGCTCATCTCTTCCTCCTTAGATGAATTGAGCCTCCGCACGCATTCGAATCGAAGGCATCACCATAATAGAAGGGCAGGGGAAGGATTTCCGTGACGGCCGTCACAAAGACCGGATCTTTTCAAAGAAGCCGGGCTTGAGCAGGATAGCCCGGTGGTCGAGAATCTCCATCTCTCCGGCCTTCCTGAACTTATCCAAGAGCCGGGTTACGGTCTCCCGGGAAACCGAGGCATAATGAGCGATATCCTCGTGGGTCAGCCTTGTCTGGATGAGTGTCCCCTCTCTGCTTTCTTTCCCGTAATGAGAGCTTATCTGGCCGAGCATGGCCCTCACCCGATGCTCCGCGTCGGCAGATTTTAAGATCTTGAGCGTCGACCAGGTTTCCCTCAGCCGGGAACAAAGCATGGCGATGATCGCTTTGAGCACGACGGATTTCTCAAACAGGTAATTATTGAAATCTGCCTTGGCCAGGAATCCTATGTCGGAGGCCTCCATCGCGATTACGGTCGCTGGCGAGGTTTTCCCATCAAGCAAGGCCATCTCCCCAAAAAAATCTCCTCTTTCGTGAATGGCCAGGATGCTTTCCCTCCCGTCCTTGTTGATCTTGACGGCCTTAACCTTGCCCGATAAAACGATGTACATGAATTCGGGGGTTTGTTCCTCTAATAAGATCACTCCGTTTTTATTGAAGCGCTCTATTTTGATCTTGTGACGCAATTCCTTGAATTCTTTATCACTAAGGCAGGCAAAGAACGGGATTATCTTCAATACGGAATCCGCCCGGGATTCGTTTCCCGTGGGTTCTTGGCAAGCTTTCATTCGGAAGTTCCCTGAGTTTAGTCGTAAGGGATGTTATTTAGAGGAAAATGATCGTAAGGCCGAAGTCGCCCGGGCCATATGCGGCGGTTTATAGGCCTTCTTCCCTCGGGGACGCGGAAATCATACCCTGTCCGAAGACTCCTTTCTCGTGATAGGCATGGAGGCCGGCCGTTCCCGTGGGAAGCCCTTCGAGCCGCAGGGGGTGTCAAGATAGTCATCCCCATAGCCATCTCCTGAATGATGCCCAAATTAAGGTAAAGATCGCCCGGCTTACCTGGAGACGATTTCGTCGATCGAGTGGACCGGAGAGAAAAAGCCGGCGTTGACCATTCGGCCGAGATAGACATCCGCTCGCCGGACGTCGCAGACGCTGTTTTGGGTCGCCTTCACAAGAATGCCGGGCGTCCCGGTCAGGGAGATGCCGAGCGCGGCGGCTTCGGCGCGAGCCACGCGGTCGTCACTCGCGAAAGCGCATCCCCGGCTCTTGGCGATGGCGATGCTCGAGGCCTCGCCCAGGCCCAGCGAGGGCGAAAGCGTTCCGAAGAGACGCCATTCCTCGCTTGTCCTCAATCCGGTTTCCTTGAGCTAGCCGGCCTTCACGGCCTTTGGAATTCCTTCGAGGCGGGGATGCCCGGCCTGGATCCCGCGCAAGACATCGGCGGCGACGAAAGCCGTGATTATAGCCCTGTTCTGGAAAAGATTCTCGAGAAGAGTGAGCGCCCCGGCCAGGGCGAAATTGGAGACGGCACAGCAGTCGAAGACGGTCTTAAGCATGGCCGGCGTCGCGGTCGACCTCGTCCGCGTCCTGGACCTGGAGGGGCACACTTTTCTCCTTGAGATAGACGCGGGCGCTGACCGGATCGAGCCCGATTACCTCGGCCAGTTTCCCCAGGCTGATGAATCCCTCGCGGTAGGCCGCGAGCGCCGTCTCCCTCCGCCTTTCCAGCGGATCTTTTTTCTGGTAGGCGGCGTCCAAGGCTTCCCGAACCATGTGGCCCAGGGTCTTGCCCTCCCTTTTCGCGTAGGCCTTGACGGCCTTGTGTTGGCTATCGGTGAGGAGGATATTCGTTCTTTTCATGGCTCTCTTCGGATATGTGTATATATATGTGTATATATATGTGTATAATATTCTCCACGGCGGGAAATGTCAAGAAGGATCTGCGCTCTTCCCTCGATTTCGGGCCGGCCTCTGTGAAGTTCTAACTAAAAAGAGATTCCGACCATGAACAGCCAGGTTTTGGTTTTAATGGATGCCTCGGCTTCTTCGGCAATATCTGAGATCCCGAGATCATAGCGGGCGTCAAGAGTGAGATTCATTTTTCCCAGCTTCTGAGTCAGGCTAAAGCCAAAAGCAACTCCAAATTCAGGATTCTCTACATACTCCTGCACGTCTTCTAATGTTTCTTCTGGAGATCCTTCAACCTTATAAGTGTATTTAGCCGTGGTATTGAATCCGACAAATGGTCCGGCATAAATGGAAGGAATGATGGTCCCGCCGGGAACGAAGCTATACTTCAGCAGCAATGGAATTTCAACGTAATCAAGGTTGAGCTTGAGCGTTTCGGTGAGTTCACCTACTGTAGTGGATATCTTTGCCCCTTTCTGGACATAAAGGACTTCAGGCTGGATGGAAAATCCCTTTGCCAGACCCAGTTCGAAGAAAACGCCGCCGGCCAGCCCCATTTTGGTTTCCCATTTATAACCTTCGAAAGTATCGGGGACGGATTTGATATTGGCCAGAGTAAATCCGCCTTTGACACCGAAATTGATACCGGCCAGGGCCGGGATTGCGGTCAGGCTGAACAGAAACAGCGAAGCCATAACCACACACAGGTCTCTTGCCACTTTTTTCATTTTGATCGTGCTCCTTAAACTAAATTTATCTCAGGCCAAGTAAAAAACCATAATAGTTTAAAATTTCAAAAAAGCAACCTTTACATCTAACCGGTGCTGCTTCTATTTGACGTCTTTTTCCCCTCGTCCGGCCGCCTGAGCCGGCAAAAAGGGTATTGGCCAGACTTTAAACAGTCAGTGCCGGTAAGCCCACTCAAAGCTATCGACCAGAAAGCCAAATTTCGGACGGCGCGATTCGCAATTGACACCGTTCGACGGCACATGTTAACATTAGTTGACCTCTTTCGAGAGGCATAATCATAATATAAGGAGTAGGTAAAGTATGGCTACTTTGAAAGAGAAGTTCGCGGCGAAAATCGGCCCGATGGGCGAGAGAGTCAAAAAACTGAACAAAGAATTCGGCGAGGTCAAGGTCTCCGATGCGACTGTATCGCAGATCATAGGCGGCGGCCGGGGCATCAAGTACATGCTCTGGGACTGTTCGGCCCTCGACCCTATGGAAGGCATCCGCTTTCGCGGTTTCACCATTCCCGAATTGCGGGAAAAGCTGCCTAAAGCGCCTGGAAGTTCAGAGCCGCTTCCGGAAGGCATCTTTTATCTGTTGCTTCTCGGAGAGATCCCGACTTATGAGGATTGCGCGGAGATAACCGAGGAATTGAGGAAAAGGAGCAAACTGCCGGAATACCTGCTCAAGACTATGGATGCGGTCCCGGTGGACACCCATCCGATGACCCAATTTTCCCTGGCCATACTGCAGCTCCAGAAAGATTCCATATTCGCCACCCGTTACCGGGAAGGCATGGCCAAGAACGAATACTGGGACGCGATGTTCGAGGACACGATGAACCTTCTGGGCAAGCTTCCCAACATCGCAGCTTACATTTACCGGCGCAGTTACAAAGGCGGAAAGCACATAGCTCCGGATCCGAAGCTTGACTGGGGCGGCAATCTGGCCCACATGATCGGCATCTCCGACGACCCGGCTTTCAAGGAGCTGATGCGGCTTTACCTGGTCATCCACAGCGACCATGAAGGCGGCAACGTCTCGGCCCACACCTGCCGGCTCGTCGGTTCGGCCCTGTCCGACGCCTACTATTCGTTGTCGGGGGCCATGGACGGTTTGGCCGGTCCTCTCCACGGCCTGGCCAACCAGGAAGTCCTGCGCTGGATCATGGATCTCGTGCAGGATCTGGGCGGCGTTCCGAGCAAAGAACAGCTCGAAAAGTATATCTGGGACACGCTCAACGGCGGCAAGGTCGTTCCCGGTTACGGGCACGCGGTTTTGCGCAAGACCGATCCCCGCTATATGGCCCAGAGGGAATTCGCCCTCAAACACCTTCCCGACTACGACCTGTTCAAAGTCGTCAGCATGGTCTTCGAAGTGACTCCGGATATTCTGACCAAGCACGGCAAGGCCAAGAATCCCTGGCCCAACGTGGACGCCCACTCCGGAGTTTTGCTTTATTACTACGGTCTCACCGAGTACGACTTCTATACGGTTTTCTTCGGTGTTTCCCGGGCCATCGGCATCCTGTCGCAGCTTTGCTGGGACCGGGCCCTCGGTCTGGCCATCGAGAGGCCGAAATCGGTCACGACCGAATTCCTGGAAAGCGCGGTCAAGGAAAGCGCGCCGGCCAAGTAATTCGGTCCGGTTCAAGAATTCGACAGGCCGCCCTGGCGCGAGGCGCGGGGCGGCCTTTTTTTCGGTCGGCTTCCTTGAAATGACTGCTCGTTTTACCTATAATAATCCAGCCCTTATGCGGGGTCGTAGTTCAGCTGGTTAGAACGCTGGCCTGTCACGCCAGAGGTCGCGAGTTCGAGTCTCGTCGGCCCCGCCACTAAAAGGGGGACGTCATACCTAATACACTTATTTCTTGCTCTAAGTCGCAGCCCACATCGGATCCCACGGCGCTCCAGCCGTCCAGTTAATTAACTTCGCTCGAAAAGAGGAACGCTTATTCTTGTTGCTTCTCTTGGTCGGTTAAGCCGCGCGATTTGTCTAAAAAGGTCCTCTATTAGCTTAATTAATTTGATATTTTATGGCAAATTTATTGATAATTTAAATATGCTCATTGATAATATTAACTAATCAGCCTACTCTATATTAAAATAATTAATCCCCTAGTCTGAAAATTAGTCAAAATCGGCAGTCTGAAGTTGCCCACTCGGACCAAGCTGACATTAGAAGATCATATGTCCGTCATATAGATGATGGGTAAAGATAAATATTGCTCTGCTCCAGAGAAAACTTAGGACTTGACTATTATTTCATTATAAAGTAATATTTCAGCGGTTGCTGAAATATGCAAAAATAATGATAATTAGGCTTATATCATTTTAATCACATATTTCAGCGTTTGTTGAAATTAAAGGATAAAGAAGTGAAATATGATTAAAGAAAGTGAACTGCTTCAAAAGTTGAGGAATCTGGCAACAGCGATATTATCTTCAACTGGCTTTCTCAAAATCATAGAGGGCGTATCGAATTATCCAGATTGGCCTCAAATGCTAAATACAAAGCTTTTTGATTTTTTTATCCAGGTGGAAACAAAAGATCAAAAAAGATATTGGCTCCTTTTTGAGGTGAAATCCCTTGGCCAGCCGAGATATGTCCGTGAGGCTGTTGAAAGACTAAGAGAATACTCATCCTATGGAGGAAAAGTCTATTGCATATTCGGCGCACCCAGCATTTTCGAAGAATCTCAGGAGATCTGCAAGAAAAACGGGATTGGGTTTATTGATCTGGCAGGCAATTGCCTGCTTAATTTCGATAATATTTATATAAGTATTCAAGGCAACCCAAAACTTCGTACGATAAAGCGTCCTCTTAAATCCTTATTCACGCCGGCCTCATCCAGGGGATTGCGGGCTTTATTCCTCGATCCAAAAAGAAAGTGGCTTGTAAGTGATCTTGCGAAGGAGGCCGGTATAAGTATCGGCCAGGCGTCGAACTTGAAGCAGAGGCTTTTAGATTTCGAATTTATTCAAGAAACCGATATTGCAGTCAAAAAAGGCAAAAAATTCAAGCTGGCAAATCAGGAATCGTTGTTGAAAAAATGGGCCGAGAACTATTCTTATTCAAAAAACGTCATGAGAAGCTTCTATTCTTTTGATGATCCTGTTGCCATCGAAAATAAACTTTCCGATTTCTTAGGCTCAAATAATATCCCTTATGCTTTTACCTTGACATCCGGTGCCTCTTTTGTGGCTCCGTTCATCAGGTATAATCGCGTGTTTATCTATATCAAGGGAAGGGCCGAAGATGTCGTTAAGGCTCTCGATCTGAAGGAAGTGCCTTCAGGAGCAAATTTAATCTTGTTAGAGCCATATGAACAGGGCATTTTTTATGGTTTGCAACAATTCCAGAGGAAAGGACAGTTACATAAATTCAAAGTTGTTTCAGATATCCAACTCTATTTAGATCTTAAGAACTATAAAGAAAGGGGGGAAGAAGCCGCTGACTTTATTCTTACTCAGAGGCTAAGAGAACAATGGTCATGAAATCACATTATCAAAGGGAAGAAGTAGAAATCTGTTTGTCCGTATTGATCGAGCTCATGACCACCCTCGGTTCATTCAGGGAAAATATAGTATTGATTGGAGGGTGGACACCCTGGTTTCTTATTCCGGGAAAAAGAAATGAACATACAGGAAGCCTGGACATCGATCTCGCTCTGGATTTCGAACATATTGATCGGGCTTCAGATAAAACCATATTGCAGCTTTTACATGAAAGGGAATATGTACAGGGAGCGCAGCCATTTATCTTCTACAGAAATATTCAGATAGAAGGAGGCAAAGTTGTCTCTGTAGAAATAGATTTTCTGGCCGGAGAATATGGGGGAACGTCAAGATCGCATAGGACTCAAAAGATTCAGGATGTAAAGGCCAGAAAAGCAAGGGGGTGCGATCTTGTTTTTGATAATTGTATAGAGACTTCCTTGGAAGGGTTAATGCCGGATGGGGCCAGGAAAAGAGTTTCAATAAAAATTCCGGGCGTTGTTGCTTTTCTCGTGACCAAAGGGATGGCGCTCGGGGAAAGCTATAAAGAAAAACATCCCTACGATATTTATTTTGTGATTAAAAATTATGCGGGCGGGATCGAGGCGATTGTAGAAAAATTCAAGCCATATTTGAAAAATTCACTCGTGCGAGAAGGGCTCGGGGAAATTCGTAACAAATTTGAGCGTGTCGATTCTGCAGGACCGGTTTGGATTGCTAATTTTTTGGAAATTACAAACGCCGAAGAAAAAGAGAGGATCCAGAGAGATTCTTACGAGAGGGTAAACGCTTTAATAACGAAGTTGGAAATCCCGGTATCTTAAGGTTGAAGGAAAAGGGAAGGAAAAGGGGACGTCATACCTAATACACTTATTTCTTGCTCTAATTCCCGTCGATATCAGAGCCCGCGCGGTTCCCAAAAATTATATGCCGCGTAAGCGGTTTTACAATTGCGTCCAGCCGCTTGTGGGCGTCGGCGAGCTCCGGATGGGTCGAATCGGCGTCCTTCCAGTACTCGAGGAACTTCCGGTACTCGGCGACCGCCCCGTCCTCGTCCCCCTTGTCCTCGAGGACGCGGCCCAGCCGGTAATGGTAGAGCGGGGAGATCAGCATCCGGAGGTTGTTCGACGGGTCGATTGTGGTCAGCTTCCTGTATTCGGCCGCCGCCGCATCCAAGTCCCCTTTCTTCCAATAAGCTCGGGCCAGCACATCCTTGACGAAGGGTAGGTTGTAGTTGACCATGTTGGGCGTGGTGGTTGTCGGGAAATTGGGAAAGACGATCTCCTTTCCTAAGGCGATAGCCCGATCGACATGGTAATCGGCCAGCTCGACCTCGGCTCGCAGAAGGCTATATAGGAAGGTTATATCGGGAGTCCCACCGGGGTCATCGATGGCGGACAGCGACGACTCCATCTCAGCGAGCCGGGCCGCGGCCTCGGTTACCCGGCCCCTTGCGACATCGACCCAGCCGGTAAAGAAAGCCTGAGTCGCCCGCGAGAGGTCCGTATCAGCGGTGAAGGACATCGCGTAATCATTGAATCCGGCATAAGCCGTGAGGGCGTCCTCGCTCCGGCCCATGTCCCGGTAGATGAAGGCCGTGATCCAGTCGGCCGTGGCCACGTAACTTTCTATGCCGGCGGCTTCGGCTGCCTTACGGAGCCCATCGTAGCGGCTAAGAGCGGACTGCCAACGGCCGAGCAGGTAGTCCACGAACGCTCTCAGCCATTGGCTCTCAATCAGGGCCGGCTCGGGTGCCCGCTTGTCGAACTCATCTAACCAGCGATAGGTCTCAGGATAATCCTCGCGGAGGCTGGCCACATAGGCCAGGTTAGCGCAGGAAATGAAGAAGTCCGGCTTCAGCTCTAATGCCTCTCGATATTTCGCCTCGGCCAGGCCGAGGTTACCCATGCGCACGTAAAGCTCGGCCATGGAATCGAGCGGATTGGCGTCCCCGGGGCTGACGGCGGCATAACGCTCGAATAGTCGGAGGGCCTCTCCGAACTCCCCCATCCTGGCCCGCGTGTAGGCCAGCAGGTTGATGGCGCTGCCGAACTCCGGATCCAGGGCGATCGCCCGGCTCAGGACGTCGACAGCGGCGGCAAAGTCCTCGCGGGCTTCGTAAATGCGCCCTAAGTCCCAGAGGGCGTACTTCTCATCTGGAAACTTGCGGACGAGCTCCTGGAGCATGCGGAAGCGCTTGTTTTCATCCCGCTCGATCGTTCCGGCGAACTGGGCGGCGATGTAGAGCCGCTCCTTCTCGCTGGCGCTGGCCGAATGCCGGAAGGCGGCCCGCAGGGCCTCGTCGCGCCTGTTCAGGTCACTGAGCTGGCCTGCCGTATAAGACAGGATCATATGGGCCAACGCGAAATCCGGGTCGAGGGCGATGGCTCGCTCGAGATATTTCAGCGCGTCGGCGAAATAAAACTTCTCTAAGTCCTCCCGGCCGCGCAGGAAATAGTTGTAGGCTTCCATGGAATCTGTCGTCAGGTCCATGATCGGCCGGGCCGGCGCTTCGAGCTTGAGAAGGGGTTTGCCAATGCCGCGTCCGACTTCGCGGCTGATCTCATCGATCTGGGTCTTTAGAATGCTGGCCACACCGTCGCCCCTGGCGGATGCGCTTCGAAGCGATTCCCGCGTCTTCGTGTCGAGGACCTTGACGTCGGTGACGAAGGTATCTCCGGCCTTGATGTAGGAGCCGACGACGAGGGCCTCGATCCCCTCCCTGCGGCAGACCTCGAATCCCGCCTCCTCGTTGAAGATCGCAGCCGATTCCCGGCCGGCCTGCTTCAGGAGATCCTTCAGCCTCTCCCACGACACGACCCGGAGGTGCTTCGACTGTTCCAGGCTGGTGATGAGCAGGTTAGGGATGGCTTCGCGGAGATAATCGAGGCCGGGATCACCCGTCTGGTTCTTGAAGCCGATCACCGTGAGCGTACGCCGGGAAGCCGCCCCTGTCGGGATGAACTGCCAGACAAGCAGGGCGGCGAGGACGGTCAACGCGGCTGCGACCGGGATCCAGATTCTCTTCGACGGCAGCCGGACCGTGATCTCTTTCGAGGTCTGGGGCTTCCGGGATGGCCGGGCCCCGGTTGTCTCCGGCATGCATCTTTCGATCCGCGCCAGCTCGGCCTGAAGATCGTCAACGTTTTGATAACGTTCGCGTTTATCCTTTTTCAGGCATCTCAGCACTAAATCCCGAAGCTCTTCCGGGATTTGGGGATTGAGGCCGCGCGGGTCCGGCGGCGGCTCGCTTTTCTGTTTCATGGCGACGGCAAGGGCTGTTTCACCTTCGAACGGCACCCGTCCGGTCAGCATCTCGAACAGGACGACGCCGAGCGAGTAGATATCAGACCGTGCGTCGGGTTCCTTCCCGTCCACCTGTTCGGGTGACATATACTCCGGAGTTCCGACCATGATGCCGGCGCCCGTGATCCCTTTGGCTCCGACCAAGCGGGCGATGCCGAAGTCCATTATTCTCACGCCGCCCTCGCGGTCGATCATGATGTTCTGAGGTTTGAGGTCGCGGTGGACGACAGCGAGCCGGTGGGCCTCGGCCAGGCCTTCGGCCACCTGCCGGGCGATGGCCAGCGCTTTGCCGAGCGGCAATGCCCCGATCCTATGGATGAGACCCTTGAGATCTTCACCCGCGACATATTCCATGGTGATGTAATAGGTCCCTGTCGCCTCTTCCCGGCCCAGGTCGTGCATGCGGCAGACGTTGCGGTGGGAGACGGTTCTGGCCAGGCGGAGCTCGCTGCGGAATCGCTCGATTGTCGCCGCGTCCCCGGCGATCTCGGGCTTGAGGAGCTTAAGGGCCAGCTTCTCCTTGACTTCGGTATCGAAGACTTTGTAGACACGGCCCATGCCGCCTTTGCCCAGCTCTTCGATGATCTGGTAGCGTCCGGCGAAGGTAGAGCCCGTCTCGAGTTCGTGGACGGGAGAAGTCATGGTAGCGGTCGGTCCCGGTGGAACCGCCTCGGTGACAAGAGGCGTGCCGCAGCGGCCGCAGAACCGCGTGTCCGGAGGATTATCGAAACCGCACCGTGGGCACTTCATGCGGGATCTCTGACTACCATTCCTTGAGTTGTTGGTATGATAGCACAGGTGCCCCAGGCCAAGTCAACGCGGAACGGAGTGCCCCCGCGTCCGGACTGATCAATCCCCGAAGGCTTCCCAGTAGAATGTGGCGCCCCGCCGGAGGAACAGGGGGTTGTTGGTGACGAACGATCCGTCCAAGTTGATTACCAGCCCCTTCTGCCATTTGCCCTGGTAGATGAACGCGCCCGGCATGTCCCCCTGGATCTGATCCGAAGTGGAAGTGATCTCCGCGACGGGACTTTTCGGAAGGTGGACATAGATCTTCAAGACCCGGATATGGCTCAAGCCGGTACGTATCAGTCTGGGCCCCGTCGTGTCCATGGCTAAGGCATCGAATTTTCCGGTGGCGACCGAGACGGCCTGGGCGGATATGACGAGCAGCACCGACAAGCCCAGGACGAAAAGCGCGGCCTGAATCAAGGTTCGTTGGGACGACATGTGACCTCCTCCTTATTTCTCGAGCAGGTGGACGCGGACGCGCGATCCCTGTTCGCCGCCCAGGTAAACCCGCTGGACGGCCTTCCTGAAATCGGCCTCCGTGGCTTTGGGAATGTCGACGAACGTCTGGGGATTGAGGTCGATGAGCGGGAACCAGGAGCTCTGGATGTGGACCATGATCCGGTGGCCCTTCTTGAAGGTGTGGTAGACGTCGGGCATGCTGAAGTCGATCGTCTCGGCCCGGCCCGGCGTGAACGGTTCGGGCTTCTCCAGGCTGTTGCGGAATTTGCCCCGGAAAGGCTCGCCCCGGACGAGCTGCTGGTAGCCGCCCATGCGGACCCGGCACGGGTTGGGCATCGGATCGGGCTGGTCGTTCGGGTAGACGTCGATGAGCTTGACGACGAAATCGGAGTCCGTGCCCGACGTGGAGACGCGGAGCAACGGCGCCACCGGGCCGGCGATGGTCACGTCGCTCGCGAGCGGCTCCGTCTGGTAGACCAGAACGTCCGGCCGGCGCGCGGCGAAGCGCTGGTCCTCAGCCATGTAATCGCCCGGCATACCGTCGCCCGTGTGGCCGATGACCGGCACGGGCCGGGCCGGATCGCTGACGTACTCGTCGAAAGCGCCGTCTCGAGCGCCGCTTGAATCGGCACCCGGCTCGAACCCAAGTTTCCCGCCCGGAAGGAGATAGAGACTCGCCTGGCGGGCCTCAGCCGGCGGCCAGGCTTCGTGCCGGCGCCATTCGTTGATCCCGGTCGCGAACAGCCAGGCTTTCGGCGTGCCGCTTCCGTCCGCTCCCTTGAGGCCCTCTCCCTTGCCCTTCAGGTGCTCGAGGAAAAACGGAAACTCGATCGTCTCCCGGTAGAACTCGCCCGTGTTGGATCCGAACTTCAAGTTGCCGAGCGTATCGCCGGGTCCCCGCGACCAGCCGCCGTGGCGCCAGGGGCCCATGACCAGAATGTTCGGGCCTTGAGGCCCGTTTTTCTCGAGGGCGTAGAACAGCTTAACAGGGCCGGCGAGATCCTCGGCGTCGAACCAGCCGCCGACGAAGAGCACGGCCGGTTTGATGTCCTTCATGTGCGGCACGAGCGAGCGGGCCTGCCAGAATTCGTCGTAATTAGGGTGGTCCAGATTATAAGTCCAGAAGGGGTTCTCGCCCTTGAAATACAGCTTTTCGCTGTTGGCGAGCGGCCCCATCCGGAGGAAGTAATCATAAGCGTCGGGAATGCGCTCGCGCCGGGCCATGGGCCTCCGCACGGGCGGCTCCGGCCCGCCCTGGCGCTGATTGAAGAACCGGTAGAAACCGAAGTTCGCAGCCAGATAAAAGGCCCCGTTGTGGAAGGCATCGTCGCCGTTGGCGATATCCCCGATGGGTGCCTGGGGCGAGGCCGCGACGAGCGCCGGGTGGGCGTCGATCATGGCAAACGCGGCGAAGAATCCCCCGTAGGAGACGCCCCAGATGCCGGCCCGTCCGTTATTGCCCGGCACGTTCTTGACGAGCCAGTCGATGGTGTCGTAGGTGTCGGTGCTTTCGTCCGTGTCCTTCGGCCCGGCCAGGCGCGTCTTATGGTAAGGGACGTCGTCGAACTCGCCTTCGGACATGTAGCGGCCGCGGACGTCCTGATAGACGAAGATGAAGCCTTCTTTCTCGAACAGCGGCGACGGGCCGAGCGGCGACCGGTAATTCTCGGGGCCGTACGGGGTGATCGAATAGGGCGTCCGCTGCATCATGAACGGGTATTTCTGGCTCGTGTCCTTGGGCACGTAGACCGCGGTGAAGAGTTTGATTCCGTCCCGCATCGGGATCTGGGATTCGTGCTTGACGTAGTTGGCCTTGGTGTACTCGAGCTGTTTGCGGAGGGCCTCGCTCGCCGCGCGCTCGCGCTCCTGGCTTGAGGAGACGCGGACAAGTATCAAGCTCAGGGCAAGGAAGGCTACGAGGCCCAGTGTGATGGCTGCGCCCAGGCCTTTTCTCCGGGTTGATTTGGGATCTAACGAATTCATCATCATGGCTGCCTCCAGAATCGTTTTCCGGATCTAAAGGACCGAGGATAATCCCGGCCGGTCCCGCAGTCAAGGATTGGCGAGAGGAGTGTGATAGCCAAGCAGAAATGTCCCCATTAACAGCCAAGGTAAAATGTCCCCATCCGGGAGGAAAGAAAGGGAGGAAAGAAAGGGGGACGCCATACGTAATTCACTTAATTCTTCCTCTAATCCTTGTATTCATTCTTGTCCTGGATCAGAAGCCGCAGTGTTCTACCGGTTCTGTTAAATAACTTCGGTCGAAAAGAGGAACGTCCGTTCTCGCAGCTTCTCTCGTTTGCCTCGGGGCGTCTTATTTGCTGAAAAATGTCCCCGGCGGACGTAAATAATTTGATATTTTTAAGTATTTTTCAGGGCAGAATTCGGACTATTGACAATTAGTCTACCTTAGAGTAGTCTACTATAAAGTAGACTAAAGTGGGGAGGGCGAAAGTCATGATCTTCATCGATCGCGAGACCGAGCTTGCGGCTCTGGAAAGGGCATGGGAGTCGCCGGGGGCCGAAATGATCGTCATTTATGGAAAGCGACGGGTCGGTAAGACCGAGTTGATAAAGCAGTTTATTCGCGATAGGCCGCATCTCTATTTCTTGGCCCAGAAAATCAGCGCCAGAGACAACCTCAAGTTCCTGGCCGATCTCACAGCCGATCTATTCGGCGACGATGTCCTCAAACGGACTGGCTTCCCGGATTGGCATGTTTTTTTCAGATACGGACGGGACCGGATCAAGAATCGACTCGTCGTCGTCGTCGATGAGTTCCCTTACCTGGCCGAAGCCGAAAAAGGGATTTCCTCAGTATTCCAGTCCGGCTGGGATGAAGATTGGAAACGCCTTCCCGTCGTTTTCATTCTGTGCGGATCGAGCATCGCCATGATGGAGAGCGAGGTCCTGGCGCAGAAATCTCCCCTTTTTGGGCGTCGGACGGGCCAGATCTTGGTCAAGCCGTTTCGCTTTGCCGAGGCGAGGAAATTCTTCCCAGGCGCCCAGTTCGACGAATGTCTTGAGACCTTTTCCATAACCGGCGGCAACCCGAGCTATTTGCAGAAGTTTGACCCCGGGCAGCCCCTTGAAAGAAATATAGCCGAGCGGATACTCCGGCCCGATGCGTTCCTTTCGCGCGAGGTCGAATTCGTCCTCCGCGAAGAGCTCCGGGAGCTGCGGAATTACTTCGCCATCCTTCGGGCGATCGCCTTGGGTAAATGCCGGATCGGCGAGATCGTCAACGAGACCGGTCTCGAGAAGGGCATTCTCCACAAATATCTATTCACCCTGGAAGACCTGCAGGTGGTCGAGAAAGAAGTTCCCGTGACCGAAGACAAGCCTCTCAAATCACGGAGAGGGATTTACCGAATTCAGGATCAATATTTCAAATTCTGGTTTCGCCACGTCCTGCCGAACCGCGGCCGGATCGAGGAAGGACGAATAGAACCGGTCCTCAAAAGGATCCGCGAGGACTTGGCCACCCTGGCGTCGGAGAATTATGAACGATTGGCGGCTGACCTTCTGATAAAGCACGAAAGAGAGCTCTTTCCGATTGATCGCGTTGGCAGATGGTGGGATCGACAAGGGGAGGTCGACGTCGTGGCGCTTAACGAGGAGACGAAAACGATTCTCTTCGGCGAGGCAAAGTGGAGCCGGCGTCCGGTCGGGATCGATGTCCTGGAAAATTTAATGAGCCGGGCCCCTCGAGTCGGCTGGAACCGCGACGGCCGAAAAGAACGATTCGTCTTGTTTTCCCGATCCGGATTCACCGAAGCCCTTAAAACAAAGGCCGAAAAGGAAAACGTCCTCTTGTTCCATAAAGACGAGCTCGTATTTCCGGGAAAGCGCGGCTCTTTTTGACGGCGTCTGCCCGCCCACGCGGGAAAGGATTCCATCTCTGGGAGTCGGGGGCAGTTCTTCGCACACCAGCAAGATCTTCGCAGCTTCTATCGTTCGTCAGGGGCGT
>Ga0172362_10000424_pt1 | contig 33940 bp, 36 predicted proteins | sample LakKivs1_kivu2a2_FD_114534 | JGI IMG/M metagenome (GOLD analysis project Ga0172362, IMG submission 114534) | Sediment microbial communities from Lake Kivu, Rwanda - Sediment s1_kivu2a2 | ecosystem: Environmental > Aquatic > Freshwater > Lake > Sediment | place: Rwanda: Western Province, Lake... | reverse complement strand
GGCGGGCAAGTGGCTCCTCTCCTTCTGCATGCTCCTGGGACGGCTTGAAATCTTTACGGTTCTCGTCCTTCTCATTCCCGATTTCTGGAAAAAATGGGATTGAAAGTCCCCCCTGCCTGTGTTAGTGGATTTTAATCTTTCATCCGACGGAGAGCACTCATGACAAGAAAATATAGCCCCCACCACATCGAAGAAAAATGGCAGAAGCGCTGGGAAGCGGACCGGATTTTCAAAGTGACCGAGGATCCTTCCAGGGAAAAGTACTACCTCCTGGAGATGTTCCCCTACCCCTCGGGACGGATCCACATGGGTCACGTGAGAAATTACACCATCGGAGACGTGGTCGCCCGCTACAAGCGGATGAGGGGGTTCAACGTCCTCCACCCCATGGGATGGGATGCCTTCGGAATGCCGGCGGAAAATGCCGCCATCGAGCACGGGATTCATCCGGCGATCTGGACGAACGAAAATATCGACAACATGAAAAAGCAGCTCAAGCGGATGGGCTTCAGCTATGACTGGGATCGGGAGCTCTCCACCTGTGAACCCTTCTACTACAAGTGGGAACAGCTTTTCTTCCTGTGGATGTACGAAAAGGGGCTCGCTTACAAGAAGGGCTCAATGGTGAACTGGTGCCCCAGCTGTACGACGGTGCTCGCCAATGAACAGGTAGAGGCCGGCCAGTGCTGGCGGTGCGGCAGCGCCGTGGAGGAAAAATTCCTCGAGCAGTGGTTCTTCCGCATCACCGCCTACGTGGACGAGCTGCTGGAATATTGTGACAGGCTTCCCGGCTGGCCGGAGCGCGTTATCACCATGCAGAAAAACTGGATCGGCAAGAGCACCGGCGTCGAGATCTCGTTCCCCATGGCGGACGGCAAGGGCGATATCAAGGTCTTCACGACGAGGCAGGATACCATTTACGGCGCGACCTTCATGCTCATCGCCGCCGAGCATCCGCTGGTCATGGAGCTTGCCGCCGGAAAGGGCATCGAGAAGGACGTGATGGAATACGTCGAGCGGGTCAAAAAGCAGGACAAGCTCATGCGCACCTCCGGCTACTACGAGAAGGAGGGCATTTTCCTCGAGAGCTACTGCCTGAACCCCGTGACGGAGCAGAAAATGCCCATCTATGCCGCCAACTTCGTCCTGGCCGACTACGGAACGGGATGCGTCATGGCCGTGCCGACCCATGACCAGCGTGACTTTGAGTTTGCCGAGAAGTACCGTCTGCCCATGATCCTTGTCATCCAGAACCCCAAGACCCCCCTCACCGTCGAGAAGATGGCCGAGGCCTACGTGGAGGAAGGCATTCTGGTCAACTCGGGACCCTTCAACGGCATGAAGAACACGGAGGCGATGGGTGCTATTGCCCATCACCTCGAATCCATCGGCCGGGGAAAGCCCACCATTCAGTTCCGGCTCCGTGACTGGGGCATCTCACGGCAAAGATACTGGGGAGCCCCCATCCCGATTATCTACTGTGGCAAGTGCGGCGTGGTGCCCGTACCGGAGGCGGATCTGCCCGTGGTCCTTCCGCGAGATGTGGAGATCAAGGGAGAGGGGGGCTCGCCTTTGGAAAAACACGAATCCTTCGTGAACACCACCTGTCCGAAATGCAAGGCAAAGGCCAGGCGTGACACGGATACAATGGATACCTTTGTGGAGTCCTCGTGGTATTTCGACCGTTTCTGCTGCCCCGATCATGATGTGAAGCCGGGGCTCGACCGGAAACGGATGGATTACTGGCTCCCTGTCGACCAGTACATCGGGGGCATTGAGCACGCCATCCTCCACCTCCTTTATTCCCGCTTCTACACGCGCGTGCTCCGGGACTTCGGCGTTTTGGGCATCTCCGAGCCCTTCACCAATCTTCTCACCCAGGGCATGGTCTGCAAGGAAACCACCCGCTGCGGCGAGCACGGCTATCTCTATCCCTCCGATGTCCGGGAAGGCCGGTGCACGCGCTGTGACAAACCGATCATCGTCGGAAAAACGGAGAAGATGTCCAAGTCCCTGAAAAATGTCGTCGACCCCGACTATCTCATCGAGAAATACGGGGCAGACACAGCCAGGGTGTTCTGCCTCTTCGCCTCGCCCCCGGAGAAGGACCTGGAGTGGAGCGACCAGGGCGTGGAGGGATCTTTCCGGTTCCTGGGCCGGGTATGGCGAATCGTCACCGAATACCTGGAGGATATCCGGACCGCCGAGAAATTCAGCGGGCAGGTTGAACTGGATGGAGAACTCAAGAAGCTTCGCCGTAAAACGCATCAGACGATCAAGAAAGTCACAAGCGACATCGAGGACCGCTTTCATTTCAACACGGCCATCAGCGCCATCATGGAACTCGTCAACGCCCTCTACGGCATCCAGCGGCCGGGCAGGGACGACCGGCTTGCCCTATCCGTCGTCAAAGAATCCCTCGAGTCGACGGCCATTCTCCTCTCGCCCATCGTGCCCCACATCGCCGACGAACTCTGGGAGATGATGGGTCACAAGGAGTGCCTGTTTACCATTCCCTGGCCTTCCTTCGATCCGGCCATCACCGCGGAAGAAGAACTCACCATCGTCGTGCAGGTGAACGGCAAGGTGCGGGGGCGGATTACCGTCAGCGCCGACGAATCCGACGGCAAGATCAAGGAACTCGCCCTCGCCGAAGAGCGGGCCGTCAAGTTTATCGAAGGAAAGAAAGTGGAGAAGGTCATCTACGTGCCCAGGAAGCTTGTCAATATCGTTGTGAAATAGGGATAAGGGTTCCGGAAGGGTATAGGGATGGAAAAAATGCAAAAAGTAACAACAGTCGGCAGGAGGCGGGGGCGCCTCATGCTGCTGTTTCTCATATTGACCTCGTCGGTGCTCATTAATTGTGGCTACCGCTTCTCCCCGGGTGGTGAACATATCAACCCGGACATCCGCCGGGTCTATGTGGACACTTTCATCAACGACACCAGCGAAGCCTACGTGGATAATTTCATCCGCAACGGGTTCATCGACCAGTTCCGGAGATCGAGCCGATTCACGATAACCGACGGAAAAGAAACGGCGGATGCCGTGCTGACGGGCAGCGTCAAGAATATCATTGTGACGCCTCTGGCTTCCAACCAATTCGACAAGGCCACGGAAAACCGCATCTGGATGGTTGTCGGGATTCAATTTCAAGATAGGCGGAGCGGGAACATGATCTATCTGAACCCCGCCTTGGCGGGTGAGCAATCCTACCTGACAGATCCGACTGATATCAACAAGGGCTCGATCAACAAATCAGCGGCCCTTCAGAAACTCTCCCTGGACCTAGCGGAAAATGGTTTCCGACTTCTCATGTCAGGTTTTTAGCCCAGCTGATTGACCTTCCGGGTCAGTCTCGATATCTTCCTGGACGCCGTATTTTTGTGCAGCACGCCCTTTGACGCCGCTTTGTCGATGACGCGAATGGCATCGGCCAGGGCTTTCCGGGAGTCATCCTTTTTCTTATCCTCTACCGCACCAAGCACGGCCTTCAGCCTTGTTTTCACGCTGGATTTTACGGAGGCGTTTCTCAGCTGGCTTTTCTTATTCTGACGCGCCCTCTTTTCTGCAGACTTGTGTGTTGCCAAAAAAGTCCCTCCTTACAACAGGTTTGGTGACGAGTCGGTTCATTTATATCACTTTGAAAATCCTGTCAAGCCCTAAAAGGCCGTACTAGCGCTCACCCATTCAGGGCCCTGTAAACCGTAAAAACGCCCAGACACCCCAGAAATATCAGGATGATCCGACGGTAACCTTCCTCCCGGACCATGCCGTAAAAGTGAGAGCCCACCAGTGTCCCTGTGATCACGGCGGGCAGGGACAGGACGAAGAGTTTCATGACCGTCCATGTGGTCAGCCCGTTTGCCGCCTGAAAAAAGACCACGATGAAACCCGAGACGAGGAAATAACCCTGGAGCGTGACCTTGATCTGATCCTTCGACCATGGCTGAAGGGAGGTGTATATGATGACGGGCGGTCCGGATGCGCTCAGAGCCCCGCCAAGACATCCGGCCAGGAAGCCATAGAGATAGGCCCATCGCTCGCGGATGCCCTGCATGGATACCCTGAAGGTGAGGCCGTAGAGGGCGTAGCCGATGAGCACGGTACCGAGGACGATCTGGATCAGGCTCGTGTCCAGTCGTTTCAGCAGAAAAACCCCCGCGGGCACGCCCAAAAGAGTCCCCGCGAGCAGCGGATAGACCCTTCGCCATTCCAGATGCTGCCTCAACTGGATGAGCAGCAGGACGGTGAGGGCCAGGGCCACGAGGGCCACCAGGGGGATGGCCGTCTTCACATCCAGAAACAGGATGAGAAGCGGCAGGGATAAAAGCACCGACCCGAAACCGCTCAAACCCTGTATAAAACCTGCCAGAAAGGTCACGGCCAAAAGAAGCACGTATATCGTCATCTCTGCCGTCATAGGGCAGGTTCTTCGCGTGTCGGGTGTGGACTCATCCTTTCTTTCGGAAACTCCCCTCTGCGTTCCCAGGGTCGCTACCATCGGTAGGCATTAAAACGCTGACCCCGGGCGACACGGTCCGTCCTTTTCCAACCCTTTGCATCCAGAAATGATCGGGCCATCTCGAGGCGCTCCGTCATCCCCGGATGGGTCGAGAAGAAACCTCGTCTGTCGCCACCCCGTTGTTCCCGTGCCAGTCTGCCCAGGAAATCATAAAGACCGTTCGGATCATAACCGGCCCGCTGCATGTAAATCATGGCAGACTCGTCTGCAGCTTTTTCCTGTTCCTGGCTGTAACCGCTCACGACGATGGTCTTGAAAACGTCGTTCACAGATCCCTCGAAGAGCGTCGTCAACTCGGCGAGCTGCCCGCCGCCGAACCTTCCGGCCGCATCAGTACCGAGAGCCGTAACCACCTGTGTCCACCGGGCGGCGCTGATCGCCTTGACGCCATCACGATTTACGATATGCCCTATCTCGTGCGCGACGATGGCGGCAAGTTCTTCTTCGCTCCCCGCACGCCGAACCATGCCCCGGCTGATAAGAATCAGCCCCCCGGGGCAGGCCATGGCATTCACCTCGTCGTTGTCAAGGATGGCAAAGTGGTACCCCCCGTAAGTATAGGGCTTGTCGGAAGAGAGGGCGATCGTCCGGCCGATGCTGTTGATGTACTCGTTCCGACGGCTGTCCGCAGAAAGCCTGTACTGGCCGAGAATGGTGGCCGCCACGGCCCGACCCAGATAATACTCCTCCTTCTCCGTCATGGGTCTCGAGGCCTCGGCGACGGACCTCGCTTGCTTGTCTAAGAGCTCCTTGTCCTGGGGGGAGAGGACTCCCGAACTCTGCCCCACCGCAGTCCCCACCTGGACAACCTCGGCACAGCCACCCACAAGAATCAACCCCGCCATCACGACCAGCAGAAACAGATTTTTCTTTTTCATGGCTCACCTCCCGGCTCCCTGAGGTTCCCGGCCCGTATGAAGTTTTCGACCTGCCCTTCGCTCAACCGGTAGGACTCCACTTGGGTCACGAGGTCGTACCTCATCTTCGGGTTCTTGCCGCGATAGGACTTTTCCACCTCCGGGGTGAACCCCTTACCGGCCAGGGCAACCTCATCGCGGGTCGCCTCCGTGGCGCGGCCACCCGAGACCGAGGACCAGTCGAGCTTCTGCTCCTGCACGGCGCTCTTGTGGATCCAGCCCTGCCGGCCCTTGTAGTTGACCATCAGCCAGTCCCCTTTTTTCGCCTTATCCTGAAGCACCTCGCCGTAGGGCACCCGGATCACCACGGGCGCAAAGAATTTTCGGTCTTTTCGTATCGTGGCCTCCTCCGTCACAACCCTGAAGGTGGCCGCCATGGCAACGGCCGTCATCATCAGGGAGCCCAAGAGAACAAACCAGACTATCTTTTTCATGCCCACTCTCCTTTCACCGTCCGAACCTCAAACAGACGGACGGTATTTTTCCATAAACTCACTTTTTCGTCAATCGAAAGACACCATCCCAGTCCTCTGGCGGAGGATCCTTCAGGAAGATCTCACAACGGCGGTTAAAGGTTATCGACGGGCCGTCATCCGGCTTGAGTTGCTGTACGCGCCGGAAGGTGGCCATGGCTTCCGACCATCGCCTGTTTCTGTATTGCTCGAGCCCCTTCGAAAAAACACTCACGGCCTCGGCAAGTCCCTCCTCTATTTCTCCCTTCCTTGCCAAGAGCTCGAAGATACGGACGGGCTTCTCCCTGCCTTTGACTGTGAGGAGGTCCAGCTCCCGGACCTCGATGTGCTCCCTCGCCTGGCGGTAGGTTTCCTCGCTGATAATGACGCCTGTGCCGTATTCCTTTCCAGCCCCTTCCAGACGGGAGGCGAGATTGACCTGATCCCCGATGACGGTGAAATCGAAGCGTTGGCTGGAGCCCATGTTGCCGATGATCATCTCCCCGGTGTTGATGCCGATCCGGGCATGAACGGGTGGGAGGCCCGCCTGGGCGAACTCCTCGCGAAGGGCCACGAGCCTCCTTTGATTGTCGATGGCGGCGTGACAGGCCCGACGGGCATGATCCTCCTGCGGAAGCGGCGCCCCCCAGAAAGCCATGATGGCATCGCCTTCATACTTGTCGATGATGCCGCCGCTTGTCAGGAGGATGTCTGTCATGGCCGTGAGATATCTGTTGAGGAGTGTGACCACCTCTTCCGGGTTGAGTTTCTCCGAAAGCGACGTGAACCCCGCGAGATCGGAGAAAAAAACCGTGAGCACCTTCCGCTCACCGCCGAGGCTGAGTTTCTCCGGGTTCTTCAGGAGGTCCTGGATTAAAAGATCGGACATATAGTGCGAGAAGGCCTGCTTGATCTGCCGTTTCTGACGACCCTCCGTGGCATAGCTGAATGCCGTGGATATGGCAAAGGCAAACCCCAGGGACATTAGCATCATCACGGCATCCACCCAGACGGCCTGACGGAAGGCCACGGCAATAAAAGTGAGCAGCGCGCCGGCATAGAGAAGTGCGGTGAGAAAAAGTTGCGCGTAGCCCGATGCCAGCATCACCGTGATACCCGTGAGAATGGCCACCGCCGCGGCAAAGACGAGAACAACGGGGCGGGAAATCCGCACCCGGAAATCCTGCTGGAGCAGGTTGGCCACGACCGTTGCGTGGATCGCCATTCCGGGATAGATGGAACTCACCGACGTGGATTTCAGATCGAAGAGGCCCGGTGCCGTGAAGCCCACGAAGATGATCTTGTCCTTGAAGGCCTCGGGCGGATAGAGGGGTGTTGCTCCCTCCTGACGGGCGACAAAGGACTGGATGACATTGAAGGCGGAATATCTCGGGTATTCATCCCCGGCAGCATAAAAGGTGACGAGAAAATTCCCGTCCCCGTCAAGGGGAACATCGGTCGAATCGAGTTTCAGGGCTCCTCCCTCGAGGATAACCCCCTCCCCTTTTTGAATGTGGCGAAAGACGGCGAGCCCGAGCGAAGGAACCCACAGATCGCCGTATCGGAAAGCCAGGGGGACTCGACGGTAGATGCCATCCGGATCGGGTGAGATCTTCACATTGCCGAAACCCTGAGCGCCCTCCGCGAGGACCCGGATGGGGGGGACCATGGATGAGTAGAAAAAGGGAGGGCGTCCGGAACGGTCTTCGAGGGGAAGGCCTCCTTTTTTCAGGAGAGATTCCTCCCCGGGACGCGCCGGGCGGGTCTCCTGACTCAGAAAAAGGGCGAGCTGCACATGACCGTTCTCTCTCAGGGCCTCGGCCAGGATGCCGTCGTCTTCCACACCGTATGCCGAAGGCTCGGTGTAGAGAATGTCAAAGGCAACGGCCCTCGCGCCCGCGAGGGCCGCATACTGAACGATAGGGGCATACATCTGCCGCGGCCAGGGCCAGTTGACGCCCGCCTTCTGGGCGGCGTCGAGGCTTCCCTGATCCACTGTCACCAGAACGATGTCCGCCGGGGCCCTGCCTCCGGCAAGACCCATCTGGCAGAGCCGGTCGTAGGCCTTGAGCTCGAAGGGATCCAGGGTCTGAGTAAAATGGAACACAAAGACGATCAACCAGGCGAGAAGCCCCAGGGCTGCGCCCGCTGCAACCTTTCCCCGCGTCCCGAAGAAAGTGGTGAACCGCAAAATGGCCTTCCTTTCCCAAGCAGATCGTATGGGATATATTATCTTCAGGATGGAAATTGACACCGGAATTTATTATTATCCAAGGTGTTCTCCTTTTTCAACACTAAAGGATCATGACAATCGCTTTATCTTTTTGTCTGTCGGACCTTCTCGTTTGTCTAAGATGCGAGTTTTTCTATGGTGAGAGAATTTATTTCCTTTGATCTGACCGACTCCCCTCTCGGGAGGGTGGGTCTTGCCTGGACGGAGAGGGGCGGGGTCTTCAAAGTCCTGAAGGTGTTTCTGCCGATGGGAGACACTTCCATGGCGGATCACATCCGTCAGGACCTCCCCGGCTCAAAACGGCAATCCTGCGAGACCTCGGAGTTGATCCTCGAAGGCATCCGCCGCATACTCGGGGGGCGGGTATTCGAATACAATCTCTCCGTTTTGAGCCTCGAGGCCTGCACGGATTTTCAGAGGCGCGTCCTTTTGGAAGAGCGGAAGATCCCGCGAGGCAAGGCGAGCACATACGGAAAAGTTGCCGAACGCGTGGGACAGCCGAAAGGCGCGAGGGCCGTCGGATCGGCCCTTGCCGCGAACCCCTTTCCCCTGCTCATCCCCTGTCATCGGGCCGTGAGGTCAAACGGTGAGCTGGGGGGATTCCAGGGCGGGTTGAAAATGAAAAAAGCCCTCCTCGAGCTGGAGGGCGTGCGATTCGATCCGGCGGGTCGTGTGGAGCCGTCCTTCCTCTGGTAGGCAAATAGGGAAAGGCGCTTCGTCCCTCAGGCCTTCCTGGTGCCCTTCGCCACGGCCATGTTGTCGCGGTGGATCACTTCGTCGTAGTCCTTGTAACCGAGGACCTGCATGATCTTGGCGGTTTTCAATCCCTGGATCTTGACGAGGTCTTTCGAACCGTAATTGACCAACCCCTTCGCAAAGGCCTTCCCGTCGGTTCCGATGCAGATGACGGGGTCGCCCACTTCGAAGTCTCCCTCCACTTTCGTGATCCCCGAGGGAAGCAGACTCTTGCCCTGGCTGACAATGGCATTTTTAGCCCCGTCGTCCAGGAAGAGTTTCCCCCGCGATCGCAGGGTGAAGGCGATCCAGTATTCACGGCTGGTCATGGGCTCTGCCGAAGGCAGAAAGAGGGTGCCCTTTTCCTTCCCCGCAAAGAGATCCGCCAGGATCCTCTTCGTCTTGCCCTTGGCGATGACGTAGGGAATCCCGCAGGCCGTGACCTTCCGGGCAGCGATGACCTTGCTGCGCATGCCGCCCATACCCACGGGATCGGCCTCGGCCGTCGCCATGGATTCGATCTCGTCGGTAATCTCAGGCACGACCTTGATCAGCCTGGCTCGCTGCTTTCCCGCGGGATTCCGGTCGAAAAGCCCCTCCGTGTTGGTGAGATTGATGAGGATGTCCGCCTGAATGACATTGGCAATCATGGCCGCCAGATGATCGTTGTCGCCGAATTTGATCTCGTCCACGGAAACGGTGTCATTTTCATTGATGATGGGAACAACGTTCCAGTCCATCAGCGTCGAGAGGGTGTTGCGGATGTTGATGTACCTCGTGCGGTCCGTCAGGTCGCTCATGGTGAGCAGCATCTGGGCAACGTAGACACTGTGCCGGCCGAAGGCATTGGAATAAATCCGCATGAGCCTTCCCTGGCCGATGGCGGCACAGGCCTGTTTCTGAGGCATGCTCTTGAGTTTACCGGTAATCCCCATGCGATGCTTGCCTGAAGCGATGGCACCGGAGGTGACAATCACGATCTGCATCCCTCCGGCTCGCAGTTCCACCATCTCATCGACGAGCTGCTCCACGATGCCGAGGTCCAGACCATCGGTTCCGGCCAGGACGCCGGTGCCGATCTTGATCAGGGCCTTCCTCACATTGGAGACGATCTGTTTCCTCATCTGGCTCATTTTGACCAGAGACCTCTGTCTTCGAGTTTCTTGACCATTTCCGCCATCAGCGCCTTGATGCCCGCCCCCGTCACCGCGGAGACGGGGAACATCTTTATGCCCTTTTTCCGAAAGATGTCAATGGCTTTTTGCATTTTCTCGCGGGTGGCGGAAAGGTCCGTCTTTGTGAACGCCACGATCTGTGGTTTCTCCTTCAGACGGGCGCCGTAGAGGGCAAGTTCTCGATTGACCGTTTCGAAATTCTTCCAGGCCTTCGCCGGGGGTTCCCGGGAGATGTCGATCAGGTGCAACAGCAATGTCGTCCTTTCGATGTGTCGCAAAAACCTTGTTCCCAGACCCGTTCCCGCATGGGCCCCCTCGATGAGACCCGGGATATCGGCAATCACAAAGGACCGGTCTTCACTGTAGCGTACGACACCGAGATTGGGAACAAGGGTCGTGAAGGGATAGTCAGCGATCTTGGGCCGTGCTGCGGAGACCCTCGAGATGAGTGTTGACTTCCCCGCATTGGGAAGACCGATGATCCCCACATCCGCCAGAAGTTTGAGCTCCAGCTGGACCCAGCGTTCCTCTCCCGTTTTTCCCGCATCAGCATAGCGCGGCGCTCTGCGGGTCGGTGTGGCAAAGCGGGCGTTTCCCCGGCCACCGATACCCCCTCGCGCCACGATATATCTCTTACCTTCCTCTGTCAGGTCCGCAAGAGCCTCTCCTGTTTCAGCATCCCGGATGACCGTCCCGACGGGAACGAGGATCTCCATATCACAGCCGCTGCGACCGGTCCGGTTGCTCCCCTCCCCATGGGATCCCCTTTCGGCCACATGATGCTGATTATACTTCATGTCCAGAAGCGTGTGGTGGCTCAGAGAGGCCGTGATGACCACATCGCCGCCCTTGCCGCCATCACCACCGTCGGGTCCGCCCCTCGGGACGTACTTCTCCCGCCTGAAGCTCACGCAGCCTCTCCCGCCGTCGCCCCCTTTCACAAATATCTTTGCCTCGTCGATGAACTTCATGCCTTTGAAATCCCTTCCGGACTCCGGCTCGTGCGGCCATAAAGAAAGCCCTCACGACAAGATGAGGGCTTTTGGAAAGACGATTGAAGGTGCGAAAAAATGCGAATGAACCTTTCAGACGGATGCACACAAACGGCCCGTGCAGCCCCCTGCTCAAGGTTTTCCGATTGATCAAGCCGAAGACCTGAAACGTCGAAGGCCCCGACGGCTGACGATGAAATCGCAATGACCGGGTGTCACCCGATCGACCCGCCTGACATGAATCAATGAACGTGCGTTAGAGTCTCTTGACCTCTGCCGCAGCCTGACCCTTATTGTCCTGCTTGATCGAAAACTCGACGCGATCGCCCTCTTTCAAACTCCTGAAACCGTCGCCATCAATGGCGGAGTAATGCACAAAAACATCCCCCCCTGACTCACGCGAGATAAAACCGTAACCCTTCTTGTTGTCGAACCACTTAACCGTTCCCACTTCGCGCTCGGCCATTTTAAAAACTCCTCCTTTTCATTGAAAAAAATCGCCCAGTCTCGCTGTAAGTCCGGGCGGTGTCAACGACGACATCCGAAGCTCAGCTTACGGCAACGAAAAGAGTGCAAAAAAAGGGTGTTCATCCACCATGCTGTGCACGGGATCAACACCCTGGATATCCGAATATGCCTGACTTTTGAGACGACACGTGCTGAAAATCTGTACTGAGCGAATTTTAGCCTGGGAACGAAGACCCTTTTTCAGGAGGCGTAAACACTGACCCTCTTTCGATCTTTTCCCATCCTCTCGTATTTCACGACTCCATCGACCTTGGAAAAAAGCGTAAAGTCCTTTCCAAGTCCCACATTCCTGCCGGGATGAATCCTGGTTCCCAGCTGACGAACGATGATCGCACCGGCCTGGACTTCCTGACCGCTGAAAACCTTCACACCGCGGCGCTGGGAGTTGCTGTCCCTGCCGTTGCGGGTACTTCCCTGTCCCTTCTTATGAGCCATCGGATCCTCCGATTATACCGAAATTGCCTTGATTCTCACGCGGGTCAGTTCCTGGCGGTGACCCTTTTTCTTGTGAAAACCTTTTCTTTTCTTCATCTTGAAGACCATGAGCTTGGGACCCTTCGTCTGGGCGATAATCTCCCCGACCACTTTCGCTTTTTTTACAAAGGGTTTCCCCACCTCGGTTGCGTCGCCTTTAGAAACCAGGAGGACCTCATCAAAAATGATCTCCGCCCCCGCCTGGCCCTCGATTTTCTCGATCTTCAGGAAATCGCCCTCGGCTACTTTATACTGTTTTCCACCCGTCTTGATCACGGCGTACATAACACGCGTCCTTTTCAGGGAATTGAAGGACCGAATTATAGAAAATTATTTGAATTTGTCAACAAATTTTATCGTCAAAGAGGGTGCCCTTTTTGATCACCCTGGAGCGTCTCGCCTCTGACTCCTCCAAGCCGAGAACATGGGTCAGAACCTCCAGGGGCCTGGCTGTTCCCCCCTCTGCCTGAAGGAGAAGGAGAAAGATTTTGCGGACTTGCCGGTCCATGACAAGCCGCCCCACATAGGGCCGTATATTCTTCCGGCGGGCTTCCTCCTTCCCCTGGCGGACCACGATAAACTCCCCCTTCCCGAGAAATTCCCCGATCCTTTCCTCGAGATCATGAAGGCGATTTCCGGCAAGGCCGTTAGGCAACTGGATCTCGTATTCAAAGCCTTTGATATTCTTCAGAAGTTCCCGATCGCCGGGAAAGACCTCCCGTATGCTTTCCAAGGAAAGACCGGAAGGAAGCCTCGCGTTGATCCTCCGGCAAAGATTCTCCGGGGCCTCCAGACGGGTATCTGCAACATGCAGGTCGGCGTATTCCCCAACGCTCTCCATCCCCACGGCGGTGGCGTGACCGAATGAAAGCCTGGGATGGGGACGAAAACCCTCGGTGTACAAAAGGGGCACACCGCCCTGTCTGATCGCCCGGATGAGGGCCGAGGCTACTTCCAGGTGCGATAGAAATCTCGCATCTCCGCCCTTTATGAACTTGATCCGCCATTTCCCGCCGGCCGGGCCTCCAGCTTTTCTCTGGATTTCCTCCGATTTGACGATCCTTTCTTCCGGCTCCTTTGCCCTGATGATCTCGATGGAATCAAAATCACAGACCCCGCAGGCCTGGCATTCCGCAGTCCGGCAGTCCGGGGTGAGCGAGCCCGTGCGTGCCTTCTGATACTCCGCCAGGAGAAAATCCCCGGAAAGGCCGCAGTCCACCCCTGCCCACGGCAGGGGCTCATCAACGCCACGGTGCCGGAGGTAATCTGCCGCACGGATACCGGTCTCCTCCAGGACCTTCTGCCAGCTGTCGAAATTGAAAGCGTTGCTCCAGCCGTCAAACCGGCAGCCCAGGCGGTAGGCCTTTTCGACAAGCGCGGCAAGCCGCTCGTCGCCCCGCGAGAAGATGCCTTCCAGATAACTCATCCGGCCGTCGTGCCATTTGAGCGGGAGATTCCGGTGGGTGAGGCGCTTTTTAAAGAATCGCTGCTTGTCCAGGATCTCCTCCAGGTCCGCCTGTGGGCACCACTGGAAGGGGGTGTGGGGCTTGGGGACAAATGTGGACAGGGCAAGATTGACTTGTTTCTGGGACTTCCCCTCCCGGAGTACCTTCAAGGCGAGGTCCGCGATCCCCTCCAGGTCCTCTTCCTGTTCCCCCGGGATGCCGATCATGAAATATAGTTTGACGGACCTCCATCCCGCTTCGAAGACGCGCCTCGCCGTTTCAAGGAGATCCTCCTCCGTGTTCCCCTTGTTGAGGACATCCCTCAACCGCTGGGTGCCGGCTTCGGGAGCCAGGGTAAAACTGGTCTTCCTCACTCTCCTGATCTCTTCGATGAGCTTCTGACTGAGTGTTTCCGCCCTCAGAGAGGGGAGCCCGATGGCAATGCGACTGTCGTAAAACCGGTTCATGAAATCGGAAAGCACATACTCGATCTTCGAATAATCGCCGGTGCTGAGTGAAAGAAGGGAGATTTCGTCGTAGCCCGTGGCACAGAGCATCTCCTCGGCCATGACCCGCAGGACATCGGGAGAGCGCTCCCGCACGGGCCGCCAGATCATCCCCGCCTGGCAGAACCGGCATCCTCTCGTGCATCCCCGCGCAATCTCGAGGGTGACCCTGTCGTGAATCGTGTTCATGAGAGGGACGATGGGCTTTCCGGGCAGGCGCCACGCATCGAGATCCATGACAATCCTTTTTTTGATCCTCGCGGTATCCCTGTGAATGGCGGGAACATAGATGCCCTCAATTTCGGATAGCATGGCCAGGCGCTTCTCCCGACGGTCGCCTCTTTCTTTCGCTTCCCGGACGGCCCGCGCAATTTCCAGGACGACCTCTTCCCCCTCGCCGATAACGATGGCGTCAAAGAAGGGTGCGACGGGCGCAGGATTGAAAGCGCAGGGCCCACCGGCGATGATCAGGGGATCCCCTTCCCGTCTTTCTTCGGACCGAAGCGGGATGCCCCCCAGGTCGAGCATGTTCAGGACGTTCGTGTACGAGAGTTCATACTGCAGTGAAAATCCCACGATGTCGAAGTCCCGGAGGACCGTTCGCGACTCCAGAGAGGCGAGCTGCAGCCCGGCCGCTCTCATGCGGCGCTCCATGTCCGGCCACGGCGCGTAAAAGCGCTCCGCGACGATGGTGGGATCGCTGTTCAGGATGGCGTAGAGGATCTGGAGGCCCAGGTGGGACATGCCCACCTCATAGGCATCGGGAAAGGCCAGCGCAAAGGACAACCGGCATTTTGCCCTATCCTTGCGAATGGCGTTGACTTCACCACCGATGTAACGGCTCGGTTTTTCCACAACGGAGAGGATATCACTGAAAGACACCGTCCCCGAAAGAGCACAGACCTCTCCCGCACTTGTGCCTGCCGTCGGAAGCAGGGCTTCTCCCGCGTGTTTTCTTTCGGGCGTCCAGTCGCCCCTGTGACGAGGCTTAAGGGTCATGAGATGTGAAGTTCTTTGAATGTTTTCTGCACGAGCCCGGCAGACCGGCGCAGCGCATCGCGTTCTTCCGCTGTCAGCTCGATCTCGTATCTGTCTTCGACGCCGGCCGCACCCAGTTTGACCGGTATACCGATGAAGCAACCCCGGATGCCGTACTGGCCGTCGAGGTATGTGGAGGCCGGTACGACCCGCTTGCTGTCCCGGAGGATGGCCTCGACCATGACGAAAACGGCGGCGGACGGGGCATGGAAGGCGCTTCCGGTCTTGAGAAGACCCACGATCTCCGCCCCGCCGCTTTTTGTTCGCTCGATGATGGCCCGAAGCCGCTCCGGCTTCAGAAGTTGACTGACCGGGACCCCTTTCAGTGTCGTGCAGCGGCCCACAGGCACCATGCTGTCTCCGTGTCCGCCCAGGACCAGCGCTTCAATTTCCCTCGGCGCCACCCCCAGTTCCTCAGCCAGAAAGAGCTGATACCGGGCCGAGTCCAGAACACCCCCCATGCCGATGACGCGATGGACGGGAAAACCGGAGACCTTCCAGGCAAACTGGGTCATCACATCCACGGGGTTTGTGACCATGAGCAGGATGCATTCCGGGGCCTGGGTCTTGATCTTCTCCGTGACGGATTGGATGATCTGCCCGTTTTTAGCGGCGAGCTCCTCCCGGCTCATGCCGGGCAATCTCGCAAAACCCGCCGTGACCACGACGATCCGGGATCCGCGGATCTCCGAAAAATCATTGGTCCCCCTGATCTTCGCGTCAAAGCCCTCGATCCCTGCAGACTGGGCGATATCCAGGGCCTTCCCCTGGGGCATCCCCTCAACAATATCCACCAGAACAACCTGTGCAAGATCGTGCTCCACGATTCTCTGAGCAACCATGGTCCCGACAAAACCGGCACCGACCACGGACACTTTAGGAATGATCATACTGGACTCCTATTTCATTGATGGTCCGCTGAACGCCCGTCCGCACCGGGGGTGTGCGGTGAAGTCGCTATTCACCGGGGGCATCCACTTTCTGCTCTGGCAGCAGACCATACTTCCAGGGGTTTTTCCGGATGTCATGATATTTCGACAGAACGAACCGGGAGGGGAATTGGGGCTTCGAAATGTAGGGGAGCGAGTTTTTTTTGAAGTGGTCCTCAAATTCTCTGAAGACCTTTTCCCGATCCCGGACGGGGACAAAGGTCCTCTTGTTCATGCACTCAAAAAGGACTTCCGGTCCGAACATTTTTCGCGTCATTTCATAGTGCTCCCGCCGGTCGAAATATTCCTCCTTCACCTCCACTTTGACCCTTGCAACGAAGACGACTTTGACCGTATCCTGCGAGATGGGGCGGGACTGGTTATAGACCTCAGCGGATAACCGGTTCGGCAGGCTTATCTTCTCCACGAGTTTCATCCGCTCGAATCCCTCCCCGGGTCTTCGCTCCGAAGATGTCTTGCCGTCACGGGGGCGCTCCTGTAGGGCCTCGGTCATGGTAAGCCTTTCCACTTGACGTCCAGCGGCGTAGCGCCTATACTTCCTTCCCACCGAAAACAGGGTTTCGTATTTAACACATTTGCAAAGGAATTTGAAGGGATAAGAAAATGGAAAGCCACAATGCCATCCTCCTTCTCACCTGCCCCGACAAGAAGGGCATCGTGGCATCGGTGTCCAACTTCATCTTCAACCACAACGGAAATATTGTCCACGCCGCCCAGCACACGTCGGAGACGGACAAGATCTTTTTCATGCGAATCGAATGGGAGTTGAACGGTTTTGACATCCAGAAAGATAAAATCGGTGAGGCTTTTGATGTGCTCGCCCGGCGATTCGACATGAAATGGGATCTTCATTTCACCGACCGGGTGGCCCGGATGGCCATCTTTGTATCCCGGCATCTGTACTGTTTCTATGATCTGGTGTTTCGCCACCGGATGGGAGAATTCAGGGCCGAAACCCCGCTCGTCATCAGCAACCACCTGGATGCAAAACCCCTGGCGGAGAGCTTCGGTCTGCCCTTCTATCACTTTCCGATCACCCCGGAGAACAAGGCGCAGCAAGAGGCCCGGGAATTGGAGGAACTGCAAAAACACAAGGTTGATCTGATCGTCCTTGCCCGTTACATGCAGGTCCTGACGGGCCGGTTCGTCGATCTGTACCCCAATCGAATCATCAATATTCACCACTCCTTCCTTCCGGCCTTTGCCGGGGGAAAACCCTACCAGCAGGCCTACGACAGGGGTGTGAAGATCATCGGGGCATCGAGCCACTATGTCACGGAGTCTCTCGATGACGGCCCCATCATCGCCCAGGACATCATCCGAACCTCCCACCGGGATTCCGTGGAAGACATGAAGATGAAGGGAAAAGACGTGGAGCGGATGGTCCTGGCCAAGGCGGTGAAGCTCCATCTGGAGCACCGGATCCTCGTTCACGGCTCAAAGACCATCGTTCTGGAATAGGACAGGGGCTGCCCCTTTCGCCGGCCCGGGCTGAAGCGTTATCGGGGAGCCTCTTTTTTTCGAACACGCCATGGAAAAAGATCTCATTCATCTCTGTCAGCCCGACGATAAGAAATCCTGCGGGGCCTGCTGCGGGCTCTACAACTACGCCGACAGCAGAAAGGAAGCCCTCGAGAAGCGGCTGATGCAGCGCACCCGGCTCTTCCGTGAGATCGTCCGGGGACGGGCCGACCTGTCCTTCTTCTCGGATAAGGTCAGACAGAAGGAGGATCAAGCCAGGCTCTACGAAGTCATATACTGCTGCGAGTACCTGGGGTTTCTCGATGCCGGCGGCACGAAGGTCGGTTGCCTCCTCCACCCGCGTCAGAACGGCGGTGAGGATTTGAGGGGCGTTTCCTTCTATGGCAGGGAACTTTGCGACGGCCATGTGTGCCCGAGCTATCATTACATCTCCAGGGAAGAGAAACTGGCCCTCATCGAGATTATCGATGACTGGTACCTCTTCGGGCTCGTCATGACCGACATTGATCTCGTCAAAGAGTATTTCCGTCTGGTCAGCGAAGCCGTCGGCGAGATGCCGCGCCACCTCCGTTTCAGGGATCCCCGCCTCCGGGGCATTGCCCTTCGTTTCTTCCGGCTGAAGGTCGAATGGCCCTTCCGTTCACCCGACACCAACCGTTTCGGCAAGTACTACTTTGACGGGTCGCAGTACATGATCCGCTACATCGACTACGAGTCCCTGGGCTGCGAAAAATCGAAGTTTGATCGTATTTTCATGAGCCTGTCCTCCGTCTTTCAGGATGGAGAGACGCTCCGGAGGGCCGAGGAAATCATCGACGAGAACCTCCGGGAATTCGTCGGTACCTAAGCCGGAAAGCATTGATTTAAATTGACAATTTTTCGCCTCTTGGGTAATGTGTCTCGATAAGGGGGCAAGCAATGGAGAGATACAGGAAAAAGATCCTCTACAGCAGGAATGTCATCGACCAGCGCGTAAAGGCACTTGCCGGGGAAGTCTCCAGGGACTTCAGCGGAAAGGACCTCATCGTGGTGGGGGTGCTGAAGGGCTCCTTCATGTTCATGGCGGATCTCATACGGGCCATGACGATCCCCTGCACGATCGACTTCATCCGGCTGGCCAGTTATGGCTCCGCAACCGTCACATCGGGAAAAGTCCGGATCACGAAGGACATTGAAACACCCATCACCGGCAGGAATGTGCTCATCGTGGAGGACATTATTGATACCGGTCTCACGCTGGCCTTTCTGAAGGAAAAACTGCTGGAGCGGAATCCCCGATCTTTGAAATTTTGCACCCTGATCGACAAGAAGCACCGGCGGGAAGTAGAGTTTCACTCCGATTACGTCGGCTTCGACCTCGATCAGGGATTCGTTGTGGGATACGGACTGGATTTCGATGAAAAGGCCCGTTATCTCCCTGATGTTTACGTTCTGGAAGAATAAAAAGAGGGGGCTTTATGATCATCCAGTGCAAGGAATGCGGCACCAAATACCGGTTCGACGAAGACCGGGTGAGTGAAGAGGGCATCTGGGTTCGATGCAACCGCTGCGGCCACGTTTTCCACGAAAAGAAAACGGCGGAAGAGAAGGTCATCAGTCCTGATCAGGCCGTCACACCGGTCGAGCGGGAAGAGGCTCGACCGCCCGCGGAACAAATGCGCCATGTCGCAGCCGAAGACGAGGCGCCGCCCGCGGAGGAGAAAGTATTAGAAGAACCCCCATCCGCAGAGCCCGAGGAGGTGACCTTTCCCCGGGCAAAGAAAAGGCAGGCATGGACACCGGTCAGGATCGGACTTTATCTTGCCATGCTGGTTCTCGTTCTGGGTGGTGTTTACCTTTACCTTTTTCCGCAGATCGGAGAGCAGGTCCTGAATCTCTTTTACAACAAAGGCCCGGAAAAGGCGCTTCAGCAGGAGAAGAAGTCCGCACCACCCGCTCCCGTGGGAGGAATCAATTTCTCGGAGGTGAGGGAACGGTTTCTCAAGAACCTGATCGTCGGGGGCGATATCCTGGTTATTCAGGGGACTGCCGTGAACGACTTTGACTACTCCGTATCCAAGATCAAGGTCAAGGGGAAGATCCTGGACAACACGGGAAAGATCCTGGGGGAAACCGAGGTGTTTGCCGGAAACATCCTCACGGACGACGAGCTCGTGAAACTCACGGACAAGGAAATTGTGGATGATCTTGCAAAACCGGAAGGATCGGATGTGTCGAACGTGAGCATCGCGCCGAAAGGGAAGATCCCCTTCATGGTGACCTTCATCAACCCGCCGAAAGAGGTGGATGAGTTTATCATCGAGCTGGTCGGTTTCGAGCGCCCCACCGGCGGATGACGCAGTCGCTCTACGCAAGGCTTCCCTGGCATGAACGGGCCCCAGTTTTTCGATCACATAACCGTCCCGGCGCCCCTTCGAAACATTTACCGGCGCCTGGGGTACCAAAAAGGTGTAACCCATCTCGAGGCCGGTCAGCGGGATGAGCTGGATGCCTGGATCCACGACGCCGCCTTTTTGATGCATCTCAAGGGGGTCTTAAGAAGGTTCCCCGTTATCGGACGGAGCTCCAAAAAAACCCGCCTTCCGGAAGAGGTCGTCTTTGAGAGCCGTGACCTCGCCTCGTTTCTTGATGGCTGCAGTGAGATCGCTCTCATCGCGGCCACGGCGGGCGAGGGCATCATCGGTGAAATCCAGAACGCAGCCGCGGGGCATCAGCTCACCCGGGGGGTCGTCTTTGACGCCGTTGCCAGTGAGACGGTCGATGCCGCGCTGGACTGGATCACGGCGTATCTGCGGCAGATGCTTCGCCGCGAAAACAAGGAACCCCGGAAAGGACGTTTTTCTGCGGGCTACGGGGATTTCCTGCTGCAAAACCAGAAGCGGATCTTTGAACTTCTGGAACTGCGCCGCCTCGGTGTCCGGATCAACAAAAGTTTTGTCCTGATCCCGGAAAAGTCCGTCACGGCCGTCGTGGGCATCCGGAGCAAACCCTGACAAGGATAGGTGCTTGAAAAAGAGAGACCGGATCAAAAACATCCTGCAAAAAAGAATTCTCGTCCTTGACGGTGCCACGGGGACGGAACTCCACAAGAGAGGCATGCCCGGGGGCGTTTGCCCAGAGCTGTGGTGTCTCGAAAACCCTTCCGTCATCCAGGACGTCCAGCGCGACTACCAGGCGGCGGGATGCGATATCATCTACACCTGCACCTTCGGCGGGAACCGCTTCAAGCTGGCGGAATTCAACGCCTTCAACGTCCGGGAAGTCAACAGGGACCTGGCCCGGGTCTCCCGGAAGGCCCTGGGCGCAAAGACGCTCATGGCGGGGGACATCGGGCCGACGGGGCAGTTCGTGAAGCCCTTCGGCAATCTCGATTTCGAAGAGGCCGTTGATGTTTTCAAGGAGCAGGCCCGGGGGCTCATCGAAGGCGGCGTCGACCTCATCGTCATCGAAACGATGATGGACATTCAGGAGGCCCGCGCGGCCCTGATCGCCGTGAGAGAAATATCGGATCTCTTCACCATCGTGACGATGACCTTTGAAAAGGACGGCCGCACCCTGAATGGAACGGACCCGCGAACGGCGCTGATCACCCTCCAGGGCCTCGGTGCCGATGCCGTCGGGAGCAACTGCTCAACGGGTCCGGCGGACATGATCAACTTCGTGAAAGCCATGAAACCCTACGCGACGGTTCCGCTCGTGGCGAAACCGAACGCGGGCCTTCCAAGACTAACCGGCGGCAAAACCGTCTTTGATATGGATGCCAGGGAATTTGCCTCCTTCGCCGGGCGCTTCGCTGCGGCAGGCGTCAACCTCGTCGGCGGCTGCTGCGGGACGACACCCCGGCACATCCGGGCACTGAGAGAACGGATCGGCGGCGCCAGGGTGATCGCACCCATGCGGTCATCCATCAGCGCCCTCTCCTCGGCGCGAAAGTCTCTCATCCTGGAAGAGGATGGGCCGCTCGCCATCATCGGGGAAGTTATCAATCCCACGGGCAAGAAGGCTCTGCAGGAGGAACTCCTGCAGGGGAAGACATCTCTCATCCGTCAGATGGCGAGGGAACAGGAAGAAAGCGGCGCCGACCTGCTCGACGTGAACGTGGGGGTGCCGGCTATCGATGAAGAAAAAACCATGAGGGACGTCATAAGCCTCCTCGCCGTGGCGACGGATCTCCCCCTGGTTATCGACTCCGCGAGGCCCGAGGCCATCGAAGCGGCCCTGCGGACTTACCCCGGTCGGGCCCTCATCAACTCCATCCCGGGTGAAAAGGACAAGATGGCGAAGCTCCTTCCCCTCGCGGCAAAATACGGGGCCATGTTCATTCTGCTCCCCTTGGCGGAGCGAGAGATACCGGAGACGGCCGAGAAGCGGATTGAGATCATCAAAAGCATCTATCGCCGTGCTCGTTCATTTGGTTTTACAAAGGATGACATGCTGATCGACGGCATGGTCCTGACGGCTGCCTCCAACCCGAAGGCACCGGCAGAGACCCTCAAGACCATCGAGTGGGTGTCGAAGACCTTCAAGGGCGCCGCCCTGATCGGACTTTCCAACGTATCCTTCGGGATGCCCGAGCGGCGGTGGTTGAATGCGGCCTTCTTCGCCATGGCTGCCGCCCGGGGGCTTCGGGCCGCTATCGCCAACCCCGCACGGGAAGAACTCATGGCCATCAAAATGGCGACTGACGTCCTCGGAAGGAGGGACCGGGACGCGGCAAATTATATCGCTTATTTCTCCGGCCTTTCGGGCCAGAAAGAACCGAAGGGCCCGGCGGCGGAGCAGACCCCGACGGAAAGGGTTTACCAGGCCATTCTCGACGGAAACCGCGAGGACATCAATGATCTCATCAACGCGGCGATCACGGCGGGGAACGCGGCGTCGGAACTGGTGCAGGACACCATGATCCCGGCCATCATCCGCGTCGGTGATCTCTTCGGCCGCAAGGAATACTTCCTGCCGCAGCTCATCGCGAGCGCGGAGACCATGAGGAAGGCGATGGAACATCTGGAGCCGCGTCTGCGAGGCAACCGCTCCGCCCGCAAGCGGAAAGGGCCGATCCTCCTGGCCACGGTGCGGGGCGACATCCACGACATCGGGAAGAACATCGTTGCCCTCATGCTGAGAAATCAAGGTTTCCAGGTCATCGACCTCGGTAAGGACGTGGCCGCAGAGACCATTGCCAAGGCTATCAGGCGGCACAAGCCCCCGATCGTAGGACTCTCGGCACTCATGACCACGACGATGGTTCGCATGCCGGAGGTGATCCATCTCGCCAGGGAAAAGGGACAGCAGTGCCAGTTTATCCTGGGTGGCGCCGTGGTCACGAGATCCTTTGCAGAGTCACTGGGGGCGGCCTTTGCCCGGAACGGGGTCGAAGCCGTGAGAACGATTGAAAGGATGCTGACATAGATGCCGGACCGGGTGGACATAACCGTCGGACGCGCGCAAAGAGCGGAGGAGGACTTCTCGTCGGGGAGGACAGGACGGTTCTCCATGAAAAGGGACCTCTTCCTGGCTGTCGCGCTGTCCCTGTCCGTCCATCTCGGGGTCGCCCTGGCCCTTATCTCCGTTCCGTCACCGCCTTTCCTCTCGTCGAAGGGAGCGGGTCCCTTTGAAGTCGCATTCTTCCTGAGTGACGATCCCGCATTGGGGGGAGCCGCGATTTCAGCGGAGAGGAAACCTTCGAGCACGAAAGTTGCGAAAGCCAGGCAAGAAAAGGCCCTGGATAAGGCAAAGGACAGAAAAGTACCCCCCTTGCGGGAGACGGCGGCGGTGGACATCATATCCTCAAGCGCCTCCCCGCAAAGGGATGCGGTGGCCATCGGACCGGTAAAGGCCTCCTCTGCGGACGACGGCACGAGCGCCGTTGCCGCTGCTACGAGGGAGGGGTCGACGGGTCCCTCGGGGGCCACCATCGCCATGCCCCGCTACTTTGACAACAAACGGCCTGCATATCCGATTGTCGCCCGAAGAAACGGTTACGAAGGGACGATCGTCCTTTCGGCCCAGGTCCTCAACAGTGGCAGCGTCGGGGAGCTCCGGATCAAAAAAACCTCGGGATACGAGATCCTCGACCAATCGGCACTGGAAGCCGTCAGGCAGTGGCGCTTCGAGCCCGGCAAGCGGATGGGCCAGCCGGTCACAACATGGGTTGAGGTTCCCATCCGATTCGTGTTGACGGCACAGGGGCATTTGTAACGGATAAACATGGGTGATCAAGAAATGAGGAAGCGGCTCGCCGAGATCATCCTCGAGCGATCCTTCAAATACAGCGATAATCCGCCCTTCACACTGGCTTCGGGAAGGACAAGCCCTTATTATTTCAACTGCAAACCCGTAACCCTTGACCCCGAAGGGATGAACCTCATCGGTCAGATCCTCTTCGCCATGCTCGCGGGGTCCGGTGTGACGGCCGCCGGGGGGCTGACCCTCGGGGCCGATCCCATCGCAAATGCGCTCGCCGTGATTTCCTTCCAGAGAGGGAAGCCCATCAAGTCCTTCACGGTCCGCAAGGAGACAAAGGGGCACGGCACGAAGAGCCGGATCGAGGGGGCTGTAAAGCCCGGAGAAAAAGTGGTCATCCTAGACGACGTCATCACGACGGGGGCTTCCACGATCCTAGCGATTGAAAGCGCCAGGGCCGGGGGATTGATCGTGGACCGCGTCATCGCCCTCATTGACCGCGAGGAGGGTGGCCGGGAAAACATACAGAAGCTCGTGGGCCGGGTGGATGCCGTTTTTAAAAGAACGGACATCATGGCCCTCTACAGAAAGGATTAACATGTCTTCGCATCGCCTACGCCTGTTCATATTGTCTCTTCTATTTTCAGCGTTGATGGTCTGCCTGCACCTGACGGGAAGCGCAACCGTTGTGGACCGGGTCTCGGTGACCCAGTTCTATTCTCCGAACCTTCAAAACGGAGTCCCGGCAGGATGGGCGCTCGAAAAACGCAATGGAACGCCGGTGATCCACCTGGAGAAGATCTCGAAAGTCAATTTGATGCACATCCTCCCGCCACTGTCTTTGAAGAAGCCCGCGGGTGATCATTACGTCCTGCGGATGACCAGTGACGCACAGTCCGCTTTCGGCATCCGGAGGCCCGTGCAGGTGAACCTCAAAGAGCATCCCTTCCTGAGCTGGAAATGGGCCGTCACAAAATTCCCGGCGGGAGGCGACGTGCGCAAGAAAGACAGGGACGACCAGGCCATGCAGATCTACATTGCCTTCAAGCCGGCAGGGTTCCCGGCCAACCTGAACACGCCGCTTCTCGGCTACATCTGGGACACGGAGGCGCCCGTCGGAACGACCTGCAGGAGCACCCAGACCAACGGGGACAAAATCCGTTATATCGTAATGAGGAATAAAATAAACAAGGCGGGCCGCTGGTACACCGAAAAGAGAAACGTCTACCAGGATTACAGAACGCTTTTCAGCGATATCAATGGGGGAGAGCCGCCCGAGATCGTGGGCATTGTGCTGTACATCAATTCCCAGCGCACTCGGACCGGTGCCGAGGCCCTGATCCACGACGTCTTCTTCAGTAAAGGCTGAGACGTCTCATCCTGTTGACGAGAAGGTGAGCCTGCCTGACGGGTTCGGGGATCCGATAGCCCCTGCAGCAGGAAAGGGCGATCCGGATGGATTGTTCAAGCCCGACGCGGTGCCCCTGAGAGACATAAATCGGTTTAACTCTCTTTTTCGTGCGCACCACCGCGCCAACGGAGCGCCCATTAAAAAAGAGATCCACGTAATCACCCACATCTTCCCCCACCTCACTGTGTTCGCCGACGAGCTTCGTCTTCGCGCATCCCACCGAAGCCACGTTCAGAATAATCCCCATGTGTGAGGCCAGTCCGAGCCCTCTCGGGTGGGCAATGCCCTGGCCGTCGAAGAGAACCACGTCGGGCACCCGTTTCAGTTTTTCGAAGGCCCGAATAAGCGGCGGCCCCTCCCGGAAAGAAAGGAGTCCCGGAACGTAGGGAAAAGTAACTTTCTCGGCATGCGTGGCCTCTTCGATCGTCCGCAACGAGGGCCATTCCAGGATGACGACAGCCGCGAAAAAGCGATCATCTCCCCGGGTGTATGAGATATCGGCCCCGCCGACGTAGCGAAGGCGTCCGGAAAAGCCCCTCTCGCCGAGGTGGAGTTTGGGGCGGAGGGCGCCCTGGATTTTTACGGCCTCCCGGGGTGTAACATCCCAGGGATGCAAATGCCTTACTTTCATGATTCGATCAAGAGATGAGGGGTGGAATATAAAAGCGTGCAGGGATTTTTCCGGATAGCCTAAAGGTTGAAGGTCATGTCTCTTCTGACCGCGAATATCTCCAGTCGGGCGCTCCGCTTTGCCGCAGCCTTCCGGCAGGCATCCACGATCCCGTCTATCTCACTGTCCGTCCGATCCTGGTTGTGGTGAAATAAACCGAATTGCCTGACCTTCGCACGGATAGCCAGGTCGAGGGCACACTGCCAGGTGGAATGCCCCCATCCTTTATATCTTGCATATTCCTCATCGGTGTACTCCGCGTCGTGGAAGAGAAGGTCGGCCCCCTTTGAAAACTCGACGTAGGCATCAAAGGGAAGACCCCCGCCATGGATGTGACCGAGTTCGTTGTCCGTTATAAAAACGAAGGTCTTTCCGTCCTCGGTGAATTTGTAGCCGTTGCCCTGATTCGGGTGGCTGATCGCGATCGGCTCAACACGCACCGAGTCCACCATGAACATTTCGGGACAGGTCGCCTCATATTGGATCGAGGCTTTTACGTCTGCAAAGTCCACGGGGAAATTGGGTGAAGACATGACCTTCCCGAGTATGCTGTCGACAAACTGTTCGGCAAAAGGGCAACCGTGAATCCGCAGCTCGGCCTTCTTCGCGTAAAGGGGTCTGAAGAAGGGAAAACCCAGCAGGTGGTCCCAGTGGGCGTGAGTAAAGATGATGTCGAAGTCGCACCGGCCCTCATCCACCAGTTGTTTCCCGAGCCTGCGGATACCCGACCCGGCGTCGATGATGATGACCCGGTCGCCCTTCGTGCGGATCTCGATGCAGGTCGTGTCCCCGCCGTAGATATTGTACTCCTCCCCCGACACGGGAATGGACCCTCTTGATCCCCAGCATTTGATGTACATTGCGCTGCCTCTGTTCTTCGGACCCTCTATCCCAGACGGGCAAAGCGGGCGAGAATCTCCTCCGCCTTCGCCTTGTCCCTGAGGATCTGTTCGACGAGTTTCTGCGGGCTTTCAAACTTCATTTCACTGCGGATTCTCTCGATGAATGAAACCGTCAGGTACTTGCCGTAGAGCTCCTCGCCGAAATTCATGATGTGGACTTCGACAGAGAGTTTTTCGTTGGAGAAGGTTGGGTTAAACCCCACATTCATAACGCCGGCATAGTGGGCCCCTTCCAGGTCGACGACGACGGCGTAAACGCCGTTGGCGGGGAGGAGTTCCTTGCCGGGCTCTATATTGGCCGTCGGGATCCCGATCTCCTTCCCCCGCTGGTAGCCGCGGATGACCGCGCCGCTGACGCTGTAGGGACGCCCCAGCAGGAGTGCGGCCTTCCGGACGTCCCCGTCGAGGATGGCCATCCGGATGTTCGTGCTGCTCACAATGGTGTCATTGACCGTGAAGGTGTTGATGCTCTCGACTTCGTATCCCAGCATGCCCCCCATGGACCGGAGGAAATCCTCGTTTCCCTGCTTGCGGTTTCCGAAGGCATAGTCATGCCCGATGAAGACCTTCTGAACGCGCAATTTGTCCCAGAGGACCTCCCGGACGAAGGCCTCGGCCGTAGTGGCTGAAAAGGCCCGAGTGAAGGTGATGAGCAGAACGGCGTCGATACCGAGGGACTCGATCAGCTTCATCTTCTCGTCAAGGGTGGTGAGCAGGTAAAAAGGTTGTCTTTCCGGGTGAAGGACTTTCTGCGGATGCGGATCGAAGGTAACAACGACCGATCGGGCTCTCCTCTCCCGTGCCTCCTGGACGACCCTGTGCAGGATCTCCTGATGGGCCAGGTGGATGCCGTCGAAGTTGCCGATGGTGATGACAGAAGATCGAAATTCCGGTATTATTTCTCCGATGCCTTTAAAAACCTTCATGAAAAGAGAAATCATCGCCCCTACTTGTAAATTAATTTACTCTACCATGTATGTGGCTTATTTCAAGCCTAATTTCGCTTGACAAGGTTGCGTCATCATTATAATTGTTAATAATAATCGAGCATGCCGAAGTGGCGGAATTGGTAGACGCGCTAGGTTCAGGGTCTAGTGGGCGTAGGCCTGTCCGGGTTCAAATCCCGGCTTCGGCACCATAGGAAATCCGAGGGGTTGGCTTTCAGGGTCAGCCCTTTTTTCATTGCTGTTACCCTACTTGGTCAACACTTTTCAAAAGACCCTGAAATTTGGTGAGTGCAAGGCGGGTATCGTCTTCGTCAATTGTGTTGTATCGGTCAAACATCTCCCGCGTCGTGTTCTACCTCCGAAAGGGGCTTAAGAGCTATCTGTGCTGAAGTATATAGGGATTGTTTTTTTGAAATTTTATCCTATCATTTAGAGATATTATTATATTGAAATCTATAAAAATAATGGTATTTGTATATAACAATTAAACATCGGCACTTTATGAACCATCAACATTGATGGAGTGATGCCATGGAGGGATTAATTGAAACCCCGTTTTCGATAGAGAGCGGGGTTTTATTTGGGCCTAAGTAGTCTTTTTATTCAATATTATGAAAAGGAGGAAGGTGAAATGGCGAGGGCAAGAAAAGTAAAACAGCTCAGTTTTTCCTTACCCAACAAGATTGGCTTGCTTGCTGAAGTATCTTCAGCTATGGCAAAGGCGCAGGTTAACATCAAATCGATATGTGCTTATGAGCGTGGTTATGGGTTTTTCATGATGGTCACCGACAATCATACGAAAGCGAATAATGTGATCACAAAGTTGGGGGCTGTCGTGTACCTAGAGGATGTGCTGGCCGTCGAGATGCCAAACAAAGTTGGGCAACTGGAGAAAATCACAAAGAAAATATCTGATGCAGGCATCGACATTCATTTTGTATACGGAAGTGAGGGAGACGGGAAAAGAGGTACGCTCATTTTAAAGACGGCAAATGACAGGAAAGTCTTACGATTACTAAAGTGACAAGATGGGCGGAGAAGGCAGAATCAGCAATGGCATTACTTTATGATGAGGTCGGATATGGACTGATCACCAGCACTCTGTTTCTCAAAAGAGGCGGGATTTTGTTTTTCTAATAGTCAACAGGCTCAAAGGGGGAGAAATTATGAAAAAGGTCACACTTGTTCTGTTTGCGTTTTTACTATTATCGGCTTGTGCAACAACGAGGGAAGAACATTTTGCACGGACAACCTCTGGTGTCATCGGTTGTCAACCAGAAGAAATAAAAATAACAAATATCCAAAAGGATTATTCGTACACTTATTATTCAGCCGAATGTCGGGGTAAAAATTTCCGATGCTCAAAGTGGGCCAGCGACCCCCCTCAATGCAAAGAAGAAATAAAATAACCATCGGACCCGGTTTTCGAAAGAGGCGAGGTTTTGTTTTTATGGATAAGGGGGACAGAATTGGATTGCAAAAGATTAATTGAAACGGCGGTCCTCATTGCGGCGGGATGTCTGCTTCTTTTCGTATCCCTGGATGATGCAAGGGGCGCAGATTGGGTTCATTATGGAACAGATGTATTAGAGAATTATATATTCTACGATAGGGATAGCATTCAAAATGTATCTAAGGGTCTTATCAAAGTATGGACAAAAACGGTTGTTAGCGATGACGGACGAGCACAATTAATAAATGACTATAAAAAGAGAGGGCAAACGACTAGTGGAGTGGAGTCATTAAGCGAAATAAGTGATTTGTGGTTTATAAGCTGTGAAGATAAAAGATATAAAATAACTCAAAGCACGTATTATGCGAGTGATGGACGCGTTTTGTCAGCAACGCATTTTGATGATGCTCGTTGGAATGATGTCAATCGTAAATCAATGATAGAAGTATTAATGAAAATATTATGCAAATAAGCCACGAGTTCAAAATGATAAATATTAGACAATTAATCCTTGCTCTCAACGCAGGGATAGACAGACCAGATGCAGCATCATATAAGAATACGGGAGGCGGTATTTCCATGAAGAATATGCTGATAATTCTGTTTTTCTTTTTTGTCATTCAATCACCTGCATTTGCACAAAGCAAAGGCACTGGAACTGATGTAGGACGATTTCAGCTATTTCAGGGAACATACAGGTTTGTCAACATTATGGGCGAAGAGTATCTGCGTGACGCACTTTTCAAGCTTGATACAAAAACTGGACAACTTTTTATTTGCGAAGAATGGCAAATTGACGGCAAAGAAGGCTATGTCAATCAGCGTAAGTGCAAACCCTTTGGGGATGAGAAAGTTACTCTAAAGGATGTCAATAGAGAATGACAGGTCGTGGGTTTAACCGTGATCCCACGGAACTTCCACCACCACCCCAATTTCTATTTCCCGAAAACTCGTGTAAGGTTGCTGCACTCGGGGTTGGGCTAAGGCGCTGGAGAGTCGATGCCCCCTTCCCGATGTAATAATTTCTTTTATGTAGACGTTCATATTCTTGTTTCTTTTATTTTTTCGCAGGGTAATTTAATACTAGTTATTTCCCCCGTCATCTCTTGAGAACTATTGGAGGCGCGAAGTATGGAAAGGGAAAGAGGAAAAATACTCAAAATTGAAAGAGTCACATATGAAATTGTCACTGTTAAACTCGATAGAGGGTCCGTAATCGATTACCGTTGCCTTTCAGGAGTGCTCACGTTCGGCGATATTATAGAATTCAAAACCAGCGCCGGTTCGCTTTGGGATAAGTGGACTGGTGTAGGTACGAGGATCATAGAGCCGAGATATATCTCCGGACCGGAGGGAGCTCTTATACCGGCAAAAAACACAGAACCAGAGGATACATAAGCGGAGCAGGGTCAGAAATGGCCCTGTTTTTTATCGCCACCTTTCGGTTAGACGCCTCACCTGCCTTGACAGGACATTCTGTTCCATTCGTACAATAATTGTATTTTCTCTCGTGCAAGTTATGCCAGAGGCGAAGGGATGGGGACAGATGCTGGGATTCTTGAGCAAGTAAATATCCGTCATCATGACCGGAAAAATGAAACATAATTTATTGTGTTCTTCCTGTAATTATGGTTTTTCAATATACACTATCCGTTCACCGTTTCATTCAGTGACCATTTGATGATAAAGACAGAAATCCAATATCTTCCGACAGGGAAAATTAACGATGAAAAGACTGACCAGGATCATGGCCGTATTGTTCTGGGCTGGGGTATTTATGCTGATAGGCTGCACGCAAGGCATTCTCATCACGAAGAAGGACGCGCAGAAGGAAGGTCAACCGGCCGTCGAATGGCAGCTCGGCAATGCTGTGGAGGTAGCTGACTGGGTCGCACTGAAGAACAGCATCTGCGAAGACTTGGGGTATGCAACCGCGACCCTTCCAGAGCAGACCAGGCAGGACATTTATAAATATTCATGTGTGAAAAATGATCGCCATGCCTTGGGAAAGACTCTCGACACGCTGCAGCCCGACCAGATGCAGGAAATCGTCAAAAGGTTGTCCGAAAAGGGTTATAATGTGAATACTGACAAGATATTGACCCAGAAAGGGGAGATCATATCGGCAATGCTGCTTTTGGGGATATCCTGTTTTTTTCTACTTTCATTCTCGGGGGGGTAACACCGGCTAAAATGTTACCCCTATATTTTTCTAATCGACATTTTACTTAGTCAACACTTCACAGAAAACAATCCCCTTTTCCCCACCTTTTCCCTGATTGATCTGTCAAAGACAAAGTGGGATAAGCCATCGAAATATTACATTCTCGGGCTATGCCACGCTGTCTCTATGTTTTCCGCTTTAAACACTCAGGGTATAGTGGGCGTAGGCCTGTCCAAGTTCAAATCCCGGCTTCGGCACCACAACAAAATCAAGGGGTTGGCGCGAATGGGCCGGCCCCTTTTTTCGCGGGCTTACGGCCCTCTAATACTTTTTTCGTATAGACAAAACCATACTTGATTTTTTATCCCGACAGGCAAAAAATCATATGTAAATTCCAGGCATGTCATTGCCCTTGATGAGGTTTGATGTGAGATACTTCATCACTACCCTGACGCTTCTTGTTCTGATTCTGGCACTGCCCCCTATCTCTGCAGGCGATTACGTCAAAGGCTTTGAAGCCTATTGTGAGAATGATTATAAGACCGCTTTCAAAGAGTTCATGGATGACCCCGATCACCCGAAATCACAATTTTTTCTTGGCTTCATGTATCACTCCGGGCGGGGTGTCGCGGTAAACTACTCCATGGCAAAAAAATGGTACAGCCTCTCTGCCTCGCAGGGGTATGCCCTCGCCCAGTACCACCTGGGTTCGCTGTACGCCGAAGGCAAAGGCATGCACCAGGACTATGCGAAAGCCGAGTACTGGTACCGTGAAGCCGCCGAAAAGGGGTTGAAGGAAGCGCAGGCTAAACTCGGCGTCCTTTTTTTTGAAGGCCGGGGGGTGTTAAAGGACTACCAACAGGCCATGAACTGGTTTCTGAAGGCAGCGGAGAAGGGCGACCGCACCAGTCAATTCAACCTTGGCATCATCTATGAAAACGGCCTTGGTGTCACTCAGGACTATTCCGAGGCTTTATACTGGTACGGCCTGGCTGCCGATCAGGGTGTGCCTAAGGCGCAATACAACCTCGGCGTCATGTACGCGAAAGGTCACGGGGTGCCCGTGGACTATGTATTGGCGTACATGTGGTTTAACCTAGCCGCCGCACAGGGGATATCTGATGCAGCCATTAACCGGAAGCTAATCACGAAAATAATGACAAAGGAGGAAATATCCGAAGCGCAAAAATTATTAAGTGAGTGGAAAAAACAAATATGAAAAGGTAGGACGGTCAGGCTCCCTGACTATCCGGGCAGGACATCCCGTTTCGTCCCTTCCTTTATAAATACCGGCTTCGGCACCATGGAAAGTATAAAGGCGCAATCTTTATCGAGATTGCGCCTTTTTTGCCTGCGTCCCAAAATGTTGCCGATTCCGTTAAAAGGGGCAGGCGGGCCATTTGCGACATGCCCGATGAAAACTACAAAGGTTGTAAACCAAAGGTCGTTTCAATCGTTATTCCATACAAAAAGCTCGGACAGATATTGTGTCAATGGCTGTCCGGATACAGCCACAAGTATGAAGCGCGAATGAAAAGGAGCCAACCATGAAACATTTCCTACTCATTATCATGATAATCCTTGTTGCCGCACCGACACAGGCAGCCGACGTGGGTGTGTCCGTCAGTATCGGTCAGCCCGGCTTTTATGGTCGAATCAACATCGGGGACTTCTATGAGCCGGCAGTCATTTACCCGCAACCCATACTGGTTCGGCCCGTGTATGTTGTACCTCAGCCCATCTACCATCACGTACCTCCCGGTCATGTGAAACACTGGCGATACAGAGATGTTTATGTGCCCCATCACCAGGTGCGTGGCGAGCGATGGGTACACGGCAGGTGACACTAAAACGGCCGCCCTGGGTATGGTCGAAACCAATCGTTAAGACGAGACGATAAAACACTGACCTACTCCCACGGTCCGAAAAATTAGGGTTGCGAATTGCGTTGAATGATCGTAAACGGGAGCTGCAACCTGCTTGAAAGGAGGGTCGTCTTATGAGAAAGAGAGCATTCGCAGTCTCCATCCTTCTGTTTTCCGTATTCATGGTCTTCCTGCCGATAAAGGATGCCCTGGCGCAGACAAGCCCATTCTACGTGGGCGTTTTCGGCGGCTATGTCATGCCGGAAGATATGAATTTTGACGTCACTACTGCTGGAGTCTCCTTTGACGTGACCACGGATAGCACCGGAATAATCGGTTTTAAGTTCGGATATGTGCTGCCAGCTGCCCGATTTTTGGCCCTTGAAATGGAGTTCAATCATATGTTCGAGCACAACTATGGTCCGACGACGGTTCCCAGTGCAAGAGGAGACGTAAGAGAAGCTGGGGATGTGTATCTGTCCAACTTCTTTTTTAACGCTCTTCTGAGATATCCGGATGGCAAAATTCACCCGTACGTCGGCGCGGGCATTGGTTCTTGTTATTTCAATATCAATGGAACAGAAACCCTCGGTGGTGTAACTTGGTTTGAAGAGGAGGACGATTACTCCTTTGCATGGCAGTTCCTTGCCGGAGTTAATTTTGAGATCGCAAATAATCTGTCTGTTGACCTCGGCTATCGTTATTACGGTACCGACGCAAGTCTTTTAATCACGGATATTGAATATCGGGCCAATATAATCACGGCGGGTATTAATTTTGGTAATTCCGGAACAAAATTGCACTTAGTTCTTTGATAATCAGCTGATTTCATGTAGGAATCAGCCATGAAAAAATGTCCTCGCTGCGACGGGCGGAAATTCTGGCAACTCTCG
>Ga0172362_10000423_pt1 | contig 33968 bp, 26 predicted proteins | sample LakKivs1_kivu2a2_FD_114534 | JGI IMG/M metagenome (GOLD analysis project Ga0172362, IMG submission 114534) | Sediment microbial communities from Lake Kivu, Rwanda - Sediment s1_kivu2a2 | ecosystem: Environmental > Aquatic > Freshwater > Lake > Sediment | place: Rwanda: Western Province, Lake... | reverse complement strand
GCCGATAAAAGTATCGCTGGGTTCTTTCAGGTTTCTGACTTCTCTAAATAAACCTTTTTCTTCAGATTTAAGCTCCTGCTGTAAAGCCAGAGCGAATTGTTCTTCCTCTTTGTTCCACACCGGCATACCCACTAATTCTATGTTCTTCTGTATGAGTTCGGCCAGGGCTTTGAGAGCCACCTCAGCCGGCAGCCCGGCTTTGAGCGCCAGTTGAATGTTTTTTTGGAAACTTGAGTCAGAAAGTCCAAAACTGGTCAGGGCAAAGCTGATTTTTTCTTTGGCCAGGCTGGCGGCATTGGCTGGATAAATCTCAGCTTCAGCTTTTTTCCTCACGGCCTCGCCTTGCAGATAATAAATGCTGGTGGCTGGAGGCCGAAAGTCCAGAGCGATTAGCAGAGGAATCTTAGCTGATTTTAAGTGGTTTGAGACTCTCCAGGCTTCGTTGCAGCCAGTCAGGATGGCCTTGAGCTGGAATTCGTTTATCAGTCGTAGAGCTCGTTTGATGTCTTCCTGGTTGTTACACTCGAAGACGACTGGCTTTTTTTACGATAACAAAAGGAATGAGAGCTTCGAGGAATGGGTCATACTCGGGGCGTTTCAGGAATGCCGGAGAAGAGTTGTATTTTCGAAGATGCAGGCTGTAATGCTTGGTGTCATAGAATTTCTGGCGGATAAAAGCCACTGTTCCCATCAGGCTTGAAGGATACACGCCTCTTTCAGTCGTGAAGTTGATGTGCAGAGCCCAGGGTTGTTTGAGAACCATCTGTTCCGCGTCTTCGCCGTTCAGGTTCAGGGCCACACTCTGCCCCTCAAAAATGCCTCTTGCAGGGGCTACGACCACGGTGGTCAGGCCAGCTTTATGGTAGGATTCCACAATCTACTTTTTTGGCTTGATTTCTTTTAAAACCAGTAGTTCAGGAAATTCCTGAGGTTCTGAAGGCTGGGTATAAGCTGCAAGAAATTCTTCAGCCGATTGAGCCCGTTGCTGCTCCTTGATTTCCAGGAAAAGATTGGTATGAGCTGAAATCATTCCAGGATAAGCGTTGAGCCCTGAAGCTTCGATGACTTCAGCATCCGGAGGAGCCGGGATTTTATCTGACGAACCAACGGCTTCTATCAGTCCGTCGCGGATGATGATCGTGCCTTTCTCTATGGGTTGAGTGGAGACAGGGAATATCAGGCAGTTTACCAGTGCATAAGCTGGCTTGACTTTTTCGCTTGAAGTAGAAAGCAGAGAGAAAGACATGGTCATGATGATCACCAGCACAAGAAAAATAAAAATCATCCTGCCAAACAAATGAACGAGTTTTTTAGATTTTGTGTCCATGACCCTCCTTTCTTACGGATTTTGCCGGGAAAAACGGTTAAATCCGCTTAAAGATGTTAGAGTAATTGTCGAGAGCATTGACAGGCTGAGCAGCTTGATATCCCGGGAGATGATGTTTTCGGGAAAGAAACGTTTATGAGGTTTCAGAGTCAACTTGACCGCCAGGTCCGCTCAAAAATTCTTTAGAAAAAATATCATATTTCTGCCTGGCTTTTTGTCAATAAAAATATTTTCGACAACTTGTTCTTGTCTTCAGCCCGATAATCGACTAAGATTATAAAAATATTAGATGATTTAACGGTAAAAGGAGTATGTGATGAAAAAAGCAAGGTTGCTGATTGTCGCTTGTCTGATGCTTGTGTTGGTTGTCGGTAATATGCAGGCTCAGCAGAAAAAGTTTGGAGTGGGTATCATCCTCGGTGAGCCTACTGGCTTGATCATGAAGTACTGGACATCCAGCACCACCGCCTTTGATATTGCAGGTTCCTGGTCATTTTCAGGAGAAGATTCATTCCATATCCATGCTGATTACCTTTTTCACAGTTTTAACCTGTTTAAAGTCGAAAAAGGACGGCTTCCGCTTTATTATGGTATTGGAGCCAGGCTGAGCCTTAAAGACGAGACCTGGTTCGGCATCAGAATCCCGGTCGGGCTGAGCTATATGTTCGATAAAACTCCCTTTGATATTTTTGCCGAAATTGGGCCGGTTATGGATGTTGTTCCAGATACTAAATTACACGTTACCGGTTTCATAGGTTTCCGCTATTATTTCTGATCATTCATTACCTGAAAGATAAGGTCTGTTTCCAGCGCTGTTAGACTTTATCTTGAGTTTGACGGGATTTTCTTGAATTGTTCTGGTTTTCTTTAAGCCCAAAAAATATAAATACAAGAAAATCTGCACAAATTTGTCCCGGATTGTGATATCGGCCTTGCGTTGAGTAATCCCGTTCTCATGCATCCAGAAGGAATTGCCTTCGAACCAGGCAATCGGACCAGAAATAATTTCTGCGGCCTTGTCCTGAACGCGAAATCAGTTAATCTTTGTCCTGCCACACATGATATTTGAGAATTCAGGAATAATATCTTGAATGAGTCTTAAAAAAAGTGTATTAAAAAGCTAAACATTTCTTGCTTTGGCTCAGGAACAAATCAGGAGAATAAATGATGCTCTCGCTAACTGAAAAGATAGTGCTTACTTTGCTGGTTCTGGCCACAGTTTTTGTTTTCTTCTTGCCGGTTTTAAAGCGCATCCGCATTTTGCTTTCCTGTCAGCCCGAGAATCGTTTTGATTCTCCCTTCAAAAGATTCTTTTATGTTCTCTCCCGGGTTTTTTTACAACTCTGCACCCTAAGGAACGAAAGAATTTTCACCGGCCTGGCCCATGTCATGATTTTCTATGGAGCCCTGGCCTTTGACACCATGACTGTCAATCACGTGCTTGAAGGTTATGTCGATGATTTTTATCTTTTTGATTCTTCCCGCTTTGGTCTGATTTTCTATGCAGCCGTTGATTTTTTTGCCATCACCGTTCTTCTGGGTGTGAGTTTTTTTGCTTTTAAGCGATTCGTCCTGAAGCCAAAAGCTTACGATACGACGCCGGGTGACTCGGCTTTAATCTACGCCTTCATTTTCTTAGCTATTGTAACCTATGTTTACTTTGAAACTTTTTTTGTTGCCAGTCATCCGGGTAGCAGCCCTTTTGCTTTTATCAGCCAGTTCCTGGTTCATAGATTCAATCTGACTGCTCTCTTGCCTGCTGCTATTTCTGCCAACCTGAAGTTTTCCTACTGGTTGCATACTTTGGTTGTTTTTTCGTTCATTGCTTATGTGCCTCATTCGAAATATCTTCACCTTTTTGCGGGTCCGGTTAACCTGTTTTTTAAGAAACATGAGCCCTCAGGAACAATCAAACCAATCAACATGGACACAACCGAGAATTTTGGCGCCGGGAAGGCAACTGACCTTACCTGGAAGGATGCTCTTGATTCTTTTGCCTGTGTGGAATGCGGACGTTGTCAGGATGTCTGTCCGGCTTTTCAGAGCGGCAAGGCTCTCTCGCCCAAGATGGTCATTTTGAACCTGGAAGCGCATTTACTCTCTTCCTGTTCCACAACCGGGGAAAAAAAGCCTGACAATCGTTCATCTCTCGTGCCCGGTGTCTTCAAGGAGGAAGAAATCTGGGCCTGCACCACCTGCGGTGCCTGTCTTCACGTCTGTCCTTTTGACATTGAACATCCTGAGAAGCTTATCAGCCTCAGACAGAACCTGGTCTTGAGCCAGGCCCAATTCCCGGTCGAGCTCAGGAGCTTTTTCCACAATCTGGAAACTTACGCCAATCCCTGGGGTATTGCTTCGTCCAGGCGAGCCGATTGGGTTAAAGAGCTGGGAATCAAAACCGTGGCTGAAGCACCTGAAGCTTCTTATCTGCTCTGGGTAGGTTGTTTTGGCTCGTTTGATGAACAGGGCAGGAAGATTGCCCGGTCTGTGGCTGAAATTCTCATAGCAGCAGGAATCAGCTTTGCGATTCTTGGCGAAGAAGAGCGCTGCTGCGGCGACTCAGCCCGGCGGCTGGGAAACGAATATCTTTTTCAGAATCTGGCTCGGGAAAACCTTAAAACGCTGGCCAGGCATAAAGTCTCAAAACTGATCACTTTTTGCCCCCATGGCTATAATGTATTGAGGAATGAATACCCGGTTCTGGTTGATATGCTCAACGGTTTCGGTGCCGAAGAAAGAGAGTTTATAAAATCAATGCGGGTCATTTCCCATGTTGAATTCCTGGCGCATCTTTTAAAAGAGAACCTGGTTCATTTAAAACATCTCACCGATGACGCCTGCACTTACCATGATTCCTGTTATTATGGCCGTCACAACGGGTTGTTTGAGCAACCAAGACAGATTCTTTCCGCGGCTCTGGCTGGTAAGATTCGGGAGCTTAAGAATTCTCGGGAGCACAGCTTTTGCTGTGGAGCAGGCGGCGGCTTGATGTGGACTGAAGAAAAGGTTGGAAAAAGAATTAACCATCTGCGGAGCGAAGAGATAATCAAGAGCAGAAGCCGCAGGGTAGCCACTTCATGTCCGTTCTGCCTGACCATGCTCCAGGACGGCTTGCGGGATAAAGGGGCCGAAGAAATCAAGGTTCTTGACGTTGCCCAGATTCTGGCTCAGGCCTTAAGGGACCAGAGCCATCCAGAATAATATTTCTTGCCTTTTGCAGGCCATTAATTTTTCTGAGATATTTACATGCTTTGTTGCTGCTGTCCTCCTTGCTATAAGGTCTTAAATCAGCTATAAATAACTCAGTGCGCCTGTAGCTCAGCTGGATAGAGCGACGGACTCCGGATCCGTAGGTCGCGCGTTCGAATCGCGCCAGGCGTACTCCTTGTTTTGTCTAATGGCTGAACGATTTCTCCAGTCGAGGTCAGGAAAATATTCTGATAACGGCTAAAGTTCTATATCCAAAAGGCAAGGTATACGCCTGCGTGCGCCAGCATCAGGTTAATGTAAAGATTCTTGTCAAAAGTTCTTAGCAGATGGAGATGGTTAAATAGAGCAAGCAGGGCCTTTATTCTTTTCGTAGTATTTCTGATGAAATTCTTCAGCCTGATAAAAAGTCTGGTAGGGGACAATTTCGGTCACAATCTTTCTTCTGTATCTGCCGCTCAATCCCAATTCCTGTCTTATATTTTCCGCAATCTGCTTTTGTTCTTCGTCGTGATAAAAGATTACGGAGCGGTAATTTGTTCCGATGTCCGGTCCCTGACGGTTCAGTTGAGTCGGGTCGTGAATTTCAAAGAACTTCCTGATCAGCTGTTCGTAAGAGATGGTTTTCGGGTCGAAAACAACCTGGACTGATTCAGCATGTCCGGTTTTACCGCTGCAGACCTGCTTGTAAATGGGGTTTTTTGTCTTCCCGCCGCTGTAACCCGCGGCTGTGGAAATGACGCCTTCAACCTGGCTCAATTTATATTCCGCGCCCCAGAAACAGCCGGCAGACAGGGTGGCTACCTGTGGCAATTCTTTTTTGGCTTCAGCTGCGGGCTTAAAATTCAGAGCGACAGAATTGATGCAATAATGGTTACCGGTTGGTTCAGGGCCATCATAAAAGAGATGCCCCAGGTGAGCGCCACAGCTTCCACATTTGACCTCTAACCGATGGATTCCATAAGAAAAGTCATCGTGGTATTCTACGCTGGCTTCAGAAAAAACTTCCCTAAAGCTGGGCCAGCCAGAGCCGTGCTCGTATTTGGTCTCAGACTTAAAAAGCGGATGGCCGCAGGAAGCGCAGAAATACACTCCTTCTTCCCAGAAATCGTTGTATTTTCCGGAAAAAGCAGATTCAGTGGCGCACTGAAACATCACCTTAAACTGATCCGGCGCAAGTTGTTTTTCCCACTCCTCTGTGGATCTGTTGATTTTCTTCACAGATTGTCCTCCCTCCGAGCTGTTCAGGGCTGAAGCTGTTCCGAGATAGAAAAGGGCATTAAGCCCTTGCCAGCCCGCCCGGCCCAGTAGCAGGCTTAAAGTCAGGATAATCAGCTTCTGATAGAATCTCGTCATATACTCACTCCTAAAAAATCCTACAGAAATAGTATACATTAGAAAAGCCGTGAGAGTAAGGGCGAAAAGAATATTTCCGCCGGGAGAGAAAAGTCAATACAATCAGAGGACTGATAACTTCGTTCTTTTATTATTTCATTCGGTTTTAAAAGAAGGCCTTGAATCATGGGAGATTTTCTTGCCTTTCCATACCCGACGATGAGGGAAGGTTGTGATCACGCTGCATTGACTTCGCCAGATTCTTCAGACTAAATTGTCTGATAGTTAGACCAAAAAACTTAGTTATCGCCGTGAATTAAGTAAAATTATCTTTTCCTGTTCATCCAGGACAATAATCAGAATAGAGCCTGGAATGAATGATTCTCCAGACCTCTTGATATCTTAAATTTCAAAATTTTTTTATAATTAATCAAAGAGGATAGGCATGAATAATATCATTAAGTTTATTCTTCTCTGGATTCTGACTTTGATCCTGTTCAGCCTAATTGATGGCCTCTGGCATTTTGTCGTTTTCGGACGGGCTTATAAAGAAGATTTCAGGGTGCTGGCTCTGGTCGAACAGGACCGGATTGTCTTCAGAAAAGCCTGGGGCTTTCTGGCTCAATTCGTTCTGGTCACCAGTCTCATTCTTCTGGTTTTGATCAGAAATCCAGAAAGCCTCAAAATCTCGGTTCTGGTCGGCGCTCTGGTCGGGCTTCTGGCTGTAAGCGTTTATGGCTTGACCAATTATGCCCTGATGAAAGACTGGAGCTTCCGGTTGACTGTTCTTGAAGTCTTCTGGGGCCCGTTCCTCGGAGCCTGGGGCGGCCTGGTGGTCAGTGTTCTTTACGGCTGGTTTTTCAGATGAATTGATTTGAGCTTGACCTGAGCATTTATCAATAATACTGAACAGTGAGAAACGTCCTTTCAAGAAAACGCGCATTTATTTTGAACAGTCAGGTTTAAAGAAGTCGGTTTGGACAAACGGATAATTTTTCGGGAAAAGCGCCGTTCTGCGCCGGAGAGCATGGTTAAATAAATCCCGAACTAATCAGATGAGCTTTTCTCTGAACCTGAATCGCCTTTCCTCTTTTTTGGGGGAAGGGGGAAGAAAGCGCTGGTTGCGGCTTTATAAGCTTCAAAGGCCGGACTGCCAAGGTATTTTTTCTCCAGAAGCGGAACTCCAGAAACGCGTATCAGGAGAACGGTGATGGTCAGGGGACTGACAAGACCCAGCCAGCCGCCAGAGACATTCAGCCCGATCAAAAAGATTCCCCACCACATGACTGCTTCTCCAAAATAATTGGGATGCCTGGAGTACCTCCACAGACCTGTGGTGATCAGTTTCCCTTTATTTTCAGGGTTTTTCTTGAATCTCTTAAGCTGGGCGTCAGCAGTGGCTTCAAAGAAAAATCCTGTGAGCCAGACAATGAGGCCAAGAAAGTCCAGGTAATTCAACGGGCCAACCCTGTCCCTGATGATGAGCAAGCCTGGCAGAACGATCAGATACATGAAAAAGCCCTGAAGAAGAAAGATTTGAAAATAGCTTCTCAAGGCAAAAATCTTTCCCCATTTCCTGCGCCAGGCGGCATAGCGAAAATCTTCAGGCTTGCCCTTGTTCCTCCGGTAAATATGCCAGGAAAGCCTTATGCCCCAGATGGTGACGAGGACTGCGGTTAGAATTTTTCTGGGTTCTGCAGGGTGCTGTTCAAAAGTAGAGAAGAACAGCCCCGAAACTGTAACCAACACAAAACCTGCTCCCCAGGCTATATCCACGATGGAAGCATTCTTTTTAATCAAGGAGAGAACATAGATAAGGTTCATATAAAGGAAAATTATGGTCAGGGCCAGAAGGAAGATGTTATCAGCCATAGTTTATGCCTTAAATTAATTCTTGCCCCGCCGGGTATCATATGAACCGTTATTCATATGAGAGGCAGATGCCCACAGCTCCAATGCCGTTATGCACCCCGACCACCGGCGAAACATCCATGATAAAGCTAACTGGCTGACCGCATATCTTTTGTATCTCCCGGGCATAGGCCTGAGCCCTGGCCAGGTTCTTAACATGAACCACTGAAAAAGAATGAATTCTATGCTGTCCGTGCTTTTCCTTTATCATCCTGAGGATTTTCTTGAAATTCTGCCGGCGGCTGAAAGACTTTCCGGTGGCCGCAGCTTTGCCTTCTTTATCAAGAGTGATAATCGGCTTCAGGTTGAGCAACTTAGCCATCAACCCTTTGAGCGCGCTGACCCGGCCTCCCTTGACCATATATTTTAAAGTCTTGATGTCTACCAGAAGTTCTGTTTTTGAAGCCAGGTTTTCAGCCGTTTCAGCGAGCTCGTCTATATCTTTTCCTCTGGCTCTTTCTTCAAGCAGTCTCTGGACAATAAGACCAAGTGTGCCAGAAATATGGCGGCTATCCACGACTCTTATTTTCTTTTCCTTGAATTTTTTGGCTGCTGACTGGCAGAGACCGTAAAAACCAGAAAGTCCGCTGGAAATCGTCAGCATCAGGACAGAGTCAAAATGACTGCTTAAGAAAGAAAACCAGTTTTCAACCACCTTGGGTGATGGTTGTGCGCTGCGGGGCGCTATATCTTCTTTCTCCAGCAGGTTGTACAGTTTCTCAGGAGAAATTGTCAGCTTGTCCAGGAAGACATGCTCTCCAATGTTAAGCTGAAAGGGGATAACCACGACCTGGTTTTTTTCCAGAATCTCAGTCGGCAGGTCGCAGGATGAATCAACTACTACCGCCACCCGGTTTCCGGGACGCAAACTGATCTCAGCCTGCAGCTTCATATCGTCGACCTTGGGCTGAACGATTGTTCCCAGGTTTCTCAAAGAATAGAAGAGGTCTTGCGGATGATTGGTGTGAACATGAAATCTGGCTTTGGTCTCTGAGCCGCCGATTATGACTGAATTTCCAGCACTTACCAGCAGTTGCTTGATTTTCTCTATGTTTAGAGAGTCCCCTGAAATCAGGGCTTCAGCGCAATAGCGATAATCAAGCTTTTCACTGACCTTATGAGGGGCTTCCTGAAAATCGATCTGCAGCAACTCGCGGCTGAAAACATTCTTCAGACTGCCCTGACGGATAAAACTGACCACACCTTCTATGAAATCAACAAAGCCCTTGGCTCCAGCGTCGACCACCCCGGCCTTGCGCAGAACAGCCAGTTTTTTTGGCGTTTCCTGCAAAGCCTGTCTGGCTTTTCCCAGGGAATGAGACAGGAGTTCGTGATAGTCTGAGAAACGATGCCGGTTCTGATAGACCTCTTCAGCCCACTCTCTGATAAGAGTCAGCATGGTTCCTTCCTGCGGATGGGCTATGGAGTTATAGGCGTAGCGGACGGCGTTTTTTACGGATTCGCCGAATCCTATGGTAGAAACACGAAGTTCATTGCCCAGCTCTCTGCTCAAGCCGAAAATGAACTGCGCAAAAATCAGACCCGAATTGCCGCGGGCTCCGGTCAGAGCCGCATCGGATATAGAGTGCAAGGCCTCTTTTATTGACCGCGCCGGTCTGGCATTTTCGGCAATAGCTTTCATGGTTGAAGCCAGGTTGGTTCCAGTATCACCGTCAGGCACAGGGAAAACGTTGATTTTGTTCAGGTAGGCAAAATCCTTGATTATAGCATTGCCGCCTGCCAGAAAGGCAAAATAAAGTCTCTTTCCATCTAAGTATTTTATTTTCATGAATAAGATTTTTCCCTAATTTAAACTCTTTTTAAAAATTTACGCGGCTATTGTACCTCATTCTTAACCTGATTGCTATGAGAAGAATAATTTTTAGAGCTGGTATTCATTATTAAGGCAGAGCCTTAATTTTTTCTTATGTAGCCAAAAATGTTCTTCAAACTCAGCGAATGACCTGGTAAATTTCTCTCCAGGATTTTATTCTCAATAGAGATCCGACTGGTTGCTCCAGCTTTTCGATCGTTGAATCGTATTCCTGAATGTAAACATCCTGTTTATAGGTGCCTGCGACTCTCTGTCTCTCGCCCACGGTAACCGCAGTTCTGGCCTTGCTGGCTAACTGCAGATAGTCTATGGCCTGTCCCTGAGCATTTTTCAGAGCGCTTCCACCAACCGGCACGCCCAGCACCGGCTGAATAAAGCGGGCATAAAGATGACCCGGATCTCCAAGACTCTGGCAGGGATCAGCTGCTTCGATGCTGCCTTTTAGCGTGCTGAAATAGACGATGTAGTTGGCTATGACCGGGTCAGCCCAGACCTTTTCTCCGGCAGTCAGAGAGCCAACAAATTTAGTTGCATCCAGACCGGTCTCATCGATATTGCCCATGAACCATTCAACCTCTCGCTTGTTGCCTTGATCAACCAGGGATACGAAAGAATAATACCTGTCAGCGGGAGCTGCTTCGCTGCCCCCAGTGCCAAAATACAGTCTTGGATAATTGGAACCGGAAGTAGAAGCTCCCAGCCAGATCGCTGGTTTGGTAATGATTGGATACAGGCAGCGATCTTTATAGATGTCTGTCATTGACCAGCTGTTAGCATTACCTGAAGTGGCATCGAGTCTCCACAGACGACCGTCCAGATCACCTATATAAACGTAATCGGTGACTCCATTCTTGTCCAGGTCAACCGCGTTAGGTGAACCGGGTAAGGAAACATAGATGTTGGGGAATGGATTCCCTGAATTGCTTGATTTGGAAGAATCGAGGTCAGTAATTCTTTTCGAGAAGACCAAAGAGCCGTTAGCAATATTTATGGCCGCAAACGTGTTGCCGATATAAGCCCGGTACCCCTGATCAGTGGGATGAGAAACATATCCTGAACCAACAAAAGCCACCCAGGCTGGCCCGCTTGAAAGATTAACTCTGGCTATATAAGGAACGGACCAGGTCTGGCCGTTGGTAGCATAGTAATTATTCCCGGCTTTCAGAATTTGCCCGGCAAATTCCCACATCGGTATCGGGTTTTCAGGATTGGTCACATCCAGCGCGAAATAGAAATAATAGTTGTTATTTCTGGTGCTGGCTATTCCATCTGGTTTTTCTCCGTTCCCTTCACCCTGACCGCAGACGAGCACTGTTCGCCACTGGCCGTTAATATAAACATCAGCCACAGATGGAGAACTGTCGACATATGCTCTTCTTGAGAAGTATCTTAATTTGCTTGCCTGGTCGACCGCCCACATCTCCTTTAGTTTGGGAAGAAGGTTATAAGGTATATAACCCCAGAGTTCTTCTCCAGTTGAAGCATCAAAACAGTGAAGCATGCCGTCATTGGCTCCGACATAAATAACCTTCTTTCTTGTGCTCAAAGCTTCCTTGAATTCTCCGTAGCCATTACCCATCAGCAACGGATCTTCCTGAGGCGGCCCGACAACAGTCGGAGTTGAATGGTTAATATCTCCGAGTTTCCAGTAGCGGTCAACTCCCCGGACAAAAAGAATCAGTCCTTCTGGATTGTTCTGGGGGTCGCCCAAAATGTTTTTTAGGAGGTCAACATTTTCCACCCTGAATTCGATTCGCTCCAGCGTTCCGGCATCGGGCCTGTTTCTGTTGATAGCTGTATATATATTTCTGCTTACCGCTGATCTTTCGTCAAGAAGCTGGCCGGCGTCCCAGAGCAGCTCCACTCCCTCGGCAACCCATCTTCCTGTTTCCGAACTCAGCTCGGAGCTGGTCACTGTCCGCAGGTTAGAGTAGGAGGTCTGAAGAGCTGTCATTGCTGTTACATCATAGGCTCTTAAATACCCCTCCCAGCCAGGATAGATAAAGGAGGCGGCAATTATTAGTTTTCTGTTCTGTCCGCTCCGGTCGATTACCGAAGTGGCCACAGAAGACCTGGAATATTCTCTTCTGCCAACGTAAGTGTATTCTATGGTCAGGTTTCTGATTAGCGGAGTATCATAAGAAGCTCCGGTGTATTCTGTCATTGGGTCTTCTGGAGCGGTCAGGATAGCTTTCCATCTCAGGTTTCCACCAAAATTATCAAAGACATGCCAGTTAGAGTCAGAAAATGGCTGGATATTGTTGCCTTCAAAAGTTTTATAGGGCTCCCAGTGCAGGCCGCCATCGTTTGAAAGAAAATACTGGATTTTGAGACCAGTAGCGGAGCCTTTAACTCCCTGATTAAGGTTGACGATTCTGGCTTTGGTGATGGCATATTGGCGCGGGTTAAGCATTCCTTCGACAACATTGGTAGAAATGGCTTCACCATACAGAGCATAAACTCCAGCCAGCTGGTTGATGATAAGATAGTAATCTCCAGAATGGTTAGCATCGGCTATGATTAAATCCATATCTCCATCAGAGTCGTAGTCAACCATGCAACACATATCAACATCATAATATGGAGGGATTATAGGGTTGCATGAATTTAAACAGAGGAAGTTCCAGTTTATTTCGTAGTAGATATTGCCTTCGGGGTCAACTTGTTCTGTTCTGCCCGCATTTTTGAAAAGCCACATCCTGGCCTGATTTCCAGCATTCCAGGCATCGGTGGCTCCAAAGATATCGGGACGGCCATCTTTTTTAAAATCAGTTGCGGTCAAGGCGACGGTTCCAGTGCAGCTGGATACAGGGATAGGTATTTCACTGCGGATGAAACGGCCCGTGCCGTCGTTCTGGTAATAAACCAGATAAGGCCAGGCATTGACCGAGCCGGCCACTATGTCAATATCACCGTCGAGGTCAAAATCTGCAGCCGTTACGGCTGAGGTTCCCCGGTCAGTATAACCGCCAGGAGCAGGAGCCTTATACCCGGTTCTCTGGTCGTAGTTGAGCTCAGCGACTTCCCATTCTGAAAGCTCGAAACGGAATCTCCCGGGATTTCTCATCAGGAAAATCTTATCCTGACTGGTGACCAGAATATCCAGGTCGCCGTCTTTATCAATATCTACAGTACATAAGTGGTTAGCAGCCCAGTTGCAGTAAATGCCCACAGTCTGGAATATGCTGCTGAAATTGAGATTTCTGGAGTCGCTTCGGTCGTAAAAGACAGGATCAACAGCTGTTCCCTGGTTTATATACATGACAGCCACAAAGTTGTTGTGGGAAAAAGCGTCAGTTTCGTTCTTCCAGAAGAAGAAATCAAGGAGTCCGTCTCCGTTGTAATCACCGACAGTGATAGAAGCAGGACCGCAGGAAAGGCCGGTGTCAAAAACTTTGGATTCATCAAGCTGATAAACAATTCCATCATCATCGATGCCGTCGCCGTCTCCATCATAATATTTATTCCGAATGAGGATCAGCCTGTTGTTCACGCCTATATCCAGCCCTATCAGGTCAGGCTTGCCATCGCCATCGAAATCACCAGCATCGCAGACATAAATTTTTGAGCCCATTCCGCCCGGCTGAGTAATGGCAAAATTAGCTCCAAGATAACTCAGGGTCACCGGGCCGGGGGGCCACCCGGCGACAGATGAGTTTACCTTGTCTTTGTAATCATCGGTGTTAAAGTTTTCAGTAACAGAAAACGTATATTCCACGCAGGCTTGATTCTGCTGGCCCGTGAACTTAACGACCAGCAAAGTAACCGATATAAAAATAATGCCCAGGATGATTAAATGTTTTCTCCTCATTTTGCCCTCGCTTTTTTCCTTTTTATATTTTTTTTATGTTTCATTATTAACGTGTTATAAAATCATTAATTTTTATTGCTGCGGTATTTCAACCTCGATTTCCAACCGGCAGGTGGCCAGGATTCTGTCAGTCAGGCCTGGCCCTGACCTGACCACACCGATACAGACCATCAGCACATCTCTGGGGTCAGTGGCCATGCCAGTTCCAGCTTCATCATCTATCAAAAAGACTGTGTAACGATAACGCTGGTCAAGCTGCCCGCTGAGGCCATAAACAAAAGGTTCCTCAAAGAACACCAGCTGGTCAGGATAATCGGCGTTGCCGTCGTGGTTGTTGTCGAGAAGGTCCAAGATCTGTTCGTCAGTCAAACGCCTGAAATAGCCAGGGTTTGGAGTTTCCAGGTTGTTATTAAGAAAAGGTATATCAATTCCAGTCGGCTGGGTAAGGTAATGCTCGCCAAAAGAGACCCATTGTCCATTGACAAACGAATCTTCAATAGCCATACGCGCGGCATCAAATCCGGCTTCAGCAGCATTAAAAGCTTCTTCCTGATATCGCATGGTAGCTGAGATTTTTGGACCTGAGCTGGTGACAGTAAGAACAGCCACTCCAACCGTGAGCATAAAAGCTAAGACCAGTATCACAGCTATCAATCCTGAACCCGCAGGTTGAATCTCGCTGTGCCTGAAAGGATTAAAATAGGCTACTTTTCTTAAAAAAACTTTTTTGCAAAATCTTTTTTTTCTCATCTTTGCCCTGCGTTATAAATATTTAAAGTTAGGTTTCTGACATTAGCTGTGGTTTCCAGGATGAACCGGCGGTGGTAATCATCCAGGTTGCTTCCCTGCGAGTCAGAAACAGTTGGTCTTCTGTAATTATGAATATTGGCCGGAACTTTGCCGGAAACGGAAACAAAGCGGCTCGGTGTTCGTCCAACCAGAATTATTCTTATCTGACGAATCCGGCCTACCTGGTCAGCAGTCCAGATATCACTCCAGGGCAAGAATCCGTCCAGGAATCCATCGTCATCCAGGTCGCCGTTGTATTCAAACTGAAGGTCCTCTATGTTCTGAGCCAAGGGAAAATGAATGCCGTTGTTGGTCATGTAAAGAACGCCCGGCTCGCCGACGTAGCCATTTTGTCCTGGAGTGAGCCCAGGATAATTTCCGGTTACATCCAGCCAGAATTCTTTGACATTGACAAACATAATTGAACCGCCGTCAAAATCGTCTGACCCGCAGGCGGAGCCCGCTAACAACCCGCCAGGAGGGTCTATTCCCGGGGCCAGGCCAGGAGACATATTAAACGCCTCATTGCTGCCGCCTGTGCTCCAGGTAATATGAGTTATCTGTCTTACTTCACCGGTTCGGCAGGTAGAAGCCGGGTTTGGTAATATCAGGACTATCTTATTCTGATAGAATTCGGGCGGGTATGGGAACTGCTCAAAACTGCCATCATCAACCCTGAGGGTAACAGAACTGCCCTGGTAGTCCTGAATTCTGAGGTTTAGAGGATTGTCCATATTCCCGAGAGTCTTGATGCGATCCGGAAGAACTTCAGCTCCCTGGTCTTCGTTATTAACGCCTTCGAAAGCATACGTCCCGAACTCTGGCGACAGCCCGGCTCCAGCCATGCGCAGGTCGCGCATCATAAAATACAGGGCTGAGCGGACATCATGCTGAAGCTCAGCATATTGCTGCTGATCCACAGAAATCTGATTACTTCTGGAATAAAGAGCCAGAGCGCCGACTATAACCAGGGTCATGATGGCTGAGGCCACTAACAATTCGACCAGAGTAAAACCACCCCGGTCAGGTTGTTTCCAGGCGAGAAGAAACAACTTCCGGATATTTTTTATGGATATCTTTTTGTTTTCTTTTTTCATCATCCACCTGCCATCTCTTTCCAAGCTTTATTCTCCTATCTGGTTATTATGGTATGAATGTAGGCCCGGATTTTATAGCGTTCGGGTTTGGCCACAAGCTCGCTGTGGTCGACATTCTGAACAGCCGGCGGAAATACGAGAATAAGAACATCAAAACCAGCGTTGGCTACTGCTGCCGAGGGTTGAATCATTGTCAGGCGACGGAAGTCAATGGTTCCGTCCTGATTGATGTCTATTAGCTCGTCATTGCTTTCCCCTATCTGAGTATTTGGAAAAGTGATGAGCTCATCAGAGGTCAGGGTTCTGAGGTAGTCAATCTGCTGTTGAGCTAAGAAAATGGCGTTGCTCATCTCGTGGGACCGCAAGTTCTGCATGATGCTGAGAGCAAAAAGCTGAGCCAGGGCAACAAAAACCACAGTCACCAGGGCGAGACTGACCAGAACTTCGATGAACGTGAAACCATCTTTCGGGTTGTTTCTTTCTAAAAGAACTCTGACCTTCAATCTGTTTTCTTCTATTTCCTTTATTGAACTACAGGCTTTCATTTTTTCTCCATCCATCAATTCAGCTCTTAGCCTTGCGGTAGCCGATAGAGCCGCCGGCATAAATAGTTATCAGCCGCAGGTCTTCCTGCCCGAGCTTTTTCAGCTTGAGGCTCTGAAGAGTGATGCGGTGATTCTGAGGAGAAGTAAAATCATAATTAGCAATCATGCCCAGGGGCGAGAAAACGATGCTCTGGCTTGAAGCCGGGAGTTGGACCTGCGGATTAAATTTCCTGGGAAGGCTCTTTTTTATAAACTTGTGCACGCTGGTCCAGGTACCGGGCGTTTCTTCGACTTCAACCAGATAACGCCATTCTTCATTTTCTACAAAAAAGCGGACACGGCAGTTGACCTTCTCATTAACAGCCATGTACCTGGCTGCTTCCAGGGTGGTTAACACATCCCGGGAAGAGCCGTCAAGGGCTCTCGTTTCCATGACATTCAGGATACTGGGAAAGGAAGCAGCGATGATGATGCCGATTATTCCCAGAACGACGATAATTTCGATAAACGTAAACCCATTGTTTTTCATCTGATTGTCCCTGCTGGATTCATAATTTTGCTTAATTTTACCCCAGTGCCTGAACTGATTGCAAGAAGGCAAAGGGTCGGGGCGCAGACCTGAGGGCTAAGGTGGAAGGAAATAGCTCCGCGCGCGACTCCCTGGAATCTGAGTTTAAAATCTATCATAGTAGTGTAGTTCTGCCTCCTTTCTAAAGCATAAATTGAATAATTGTCAGGGCAATCATCGTCCGCGGTGATTCAAGGGGTGAATTTTGTGTAAGCTTCAGATTAAATTTCGAAAAATGACATCCTGAATCTTCGATAAAATAACAGAGATAGATAAGGGGGTGAAAAAACAAAAAGGGACATCATTTCAGCCTTGATTTTTTCTGAAAACCAGTTGGGGCTATTGACTTTGTTTGAAACTGACCTTAATATAGCCCCAACCCGAAGTAAGTCTTCGGAAAATTTTAAGGAGGTTAATGTGAATAATCTATTGAAAAAGTGTTTCTCACTCACCCTGGGCTTTGTCCTGCTCTTCGCCTTTTCAGCTCCAGCTTTTTCAGCTGTTGGGTTCGGAATCAAAGGCGGTTTCACCCTGGCCAACAGAGTTTCTGAGCCGGATAACTTTGAAGGCTATCCTTTTAAGAGCAAGATGGGGCTGGTTGGCGGTGTTTTTGTCAACAAAGGTATCGCCAGAGGGTTCTCTATCCAGCCTGAGTTGCTTTATGTGCAAAAGGGAGCCAAGATAACTGTTCCAGAAGAGGATGCCAAAGTCGATTTTATTTTTGATTACATCGAAATTCCTCTTTTGCTCAAGTATTCTTTCAGCAAAGAAGGCTCAAAATTAATTCCATCTGTCTTTGCCGGAACCTTTTTCGGACTCAGCACTGCCCGCAAGATGAAGATCACGGTTGGCCCGGACAGCGAAACAGAAGATCTCAAGGAGGACACCAAGAGTAGCGAATTCGGGCTTACTTTCGGTGCCGGTTTTGATTGGCCGCTTGGTTCAGGTAGAATCGTTGTGGATGCCCGCTTTGACCTGGGGTTGACTGATATCGTAAAGCCGGAAGTGGAAGAGCCCTCATATATGAAAACCAGAACCTGGCTGTTCATGATTGGATATTCTTTCTGAGATTAAGCAATAAAGCTTGATAGGAGATTTGGGCGTCAGGCTGGCTTGAAGCCTGACGCCTTTTTTTATTTTTTTAAAATCAAGTTTTCAATAAAGAATTCCATTATCCGCTCGACCCTGAGGCTGGTATGTCCCATGTCAGGTCCAACCTGAATTTCATAGCTCTTCCCAGCTTTCTGGAGAGCCTGGATGAGCTGCATGGCATTGTTGGGATGAACGTTGTTGTCCGCAGTGCCATAATAAATCATCAACCGGCCTTTGAGGCTGTTCACGTGGTTTAAGGCATTTCCGTTTTTATAGCCTTCTTTGTTTTCTTGAGGTGTCCACATATAGCGTTCTGTGTATATGCTGTCGTAATGTTCCCAGGCAGTGACGGGTGAGGAAGCGCAGGCAGCAGCAAAGATTTCAGGATGCCGGAGGATAGCCATGATGGAAGCATAGCCGCCATAGGAGGTGCCAAAAATACCCACTCTTTTGCTGTCAATGTAAGGTCTCTCAGATAGAGTCTTGACACCGGCCGCCTGGTCATCGACTTCCACGACTCCCAGTTTCTGATAAATAGCATCCAGAGATCTCTTTCCCCGTCCCCCAGCACTCCGGGAATCAAAAGAGGCGGCCAGAAATCCAAATTCGGTTATAGGGTTTGGAGTGATGAAGGTTTCCCTGGCTCCGTTGGTGGCAGGTCCGGCATAGACACTGACCAGAAGGGGATATTTTTTTGACGGGTCGAAGCCGGACGGAAATTGAAGCATTCCGTAAAGTTCTGTCTCGCCGTCAGCTGCTTTGAACTTGAAAAGCTCAACTTTTCTTAGACCGAGGGCTTCAAATTTACTCAGGTCTGATTTGGCCAGCTCAGATAAGAGCTTGGCTTCAATAGTATAGAGTCTTGTCACTGGCGGCACGTCATGAGCCTGAGCAACATCCACAAAGTATTTAAAATTGGGTGATACATCAACGGTGTGATTGAGGGCAGGGTCAGTCAAACGCCTGTTCTTCTTTCCTTGAAGAGACACGCGGTGCAGCTGAAGCTTCATCTGGTTATCTCCGCTTCGGGCAAGGTAATAGACATAACCCGCTTTTTCGTCCACTCCGACCACACTGGACACTTCGAAAGGATGGCTGGTAAGCGGAACAAGAAGTTTACCGCTCAAATCATAAAGATACAGGTTCTTGAAACCAGTTCTTTCAGAAATCACTATGAAGCGCCGGCCGTCTTTCAGCCAGGTAATCGGGGGCGAGTTTTCTGTCCAGGAATCTGGCCATTCTTCCCGGAAAATCATTCTGGTTTTGCCCGTATCGGGGTCAGCGGCTACAAGTTCAGTAATGCTTTGCCTCCGGTTAGCCCTGAAAAACAACAGCTCTTGGCCATCTTTGGTCCAGCTGATGCCATAGACATAATGCCCGGCTACCTCGTTAGAGAAAGGCTGGCCGTCGCGGACATCAATGGAAGTCGTTTTCTTGCTGTTGAGGTCATAGACCAGCAGGTCAACGACTGGATTGGGTTCTCCGGCTTTTGGATAAGGCTCAATATCCATCTTGCTGTAGAGCTTGGTCTGGTCGAGCTGAAGGTAATAGTCAAGCACGTTTTTCTCGTCAAATCGATAAAAGGCCAGCTTCTGACTGTCAGGTGACCACCACATAGCCGTAATCTGGTCGAGTTCTTCCCCGTAGACCCAGGAGGCAGTGCCGTATTTGACCCTGGTTTTTTCTGAGCCGTCGCTCGTGACGGCTATTTCGTTCTGTCCGTCAATATCACTCAGATAGAGATTGCGGTTTCGATAGGTGGCCTTGTATTTTTTATCAGGGGATTCAGCTGTTGTGAACTGGCGGCCACGCTCGGGAAAGCCAGCTCTACGGCCAGAGGGCATGGCCGGTTGTTCCGGAGCTTTGCCGGCTTCAGTCAGTTTTTTCTTTTTAATCTCATATCGCCACAGTTTGCCGTCGCGGGCAAATTCCAGAACTTCGCCGTTTTCTTTCCAGGTGACTCTTAAGGCTCCCAGTTTGACTGCTTCTTTTATCTCCTTAGATACTTTCTCGTAGCGGTCATAGTTGGGATAAGTTTTCAACCGGTCCTGGGAAAAGAGAGCGGCGGTTCCAACAGCCAAATAAAAGAAAAGAAGACAGGATAAGATCAGAGCTGAAAAGATTCTGTTGCCCGGATAATATTGTCCTGAATGTTTTTTCATCTCGCCTCCATCTTTTCTGTTATTTGATTCAAGAAAAGAATTATACTCATAAAAAGAAAAAATTCAGCAAAATTTATCGATTTCGTTCATTTGACAATTCACCCTCTCTAATCTAAACTAAAAAAGAATTTCTGGCCCGTTAGCTCAATTGGTAGAGCAGCGGACTCTTAATCCGCGGGTTGAAGGTTCGAGTCCTTCACGGGTCATTTTTTTCAGGAGGGTGAGTTGAAGGGCAAAGGACTTCTGGTGATACTTTTGCTGGTAGTGGCTATCATTTATTTCGTCTATTTCCTGAAAAGAGAAAAAAAGGCTCCAATTGAGGAAGATATTTCCCGGTTTAATCAGACCAGAGCTGAGTTGACTGCAGCCAATTTTGAGTCTATATCACGAGCCATTCTGGACTGGATGTCTCAGGGAAGCGGTCAAGTCCCGGAATCGCTTAAGGAACTGAGCGGAAGCCGCAGCTATGGCTTGAGCCTGACCGACGCGTGGGGAAGAGAGATTGTTTATGAGAAAATTTCTGATTCAGATTTCCGTCTGAGGTCAGCTGGAGCTGACGGCAGATTCAACACAGAAGACGATATTGTAAAGGAATATTGAAGACCCTGGTTTGAGATATACCGTTTTTTCCCCGGCAGATTTCTCACCTGGCAATTCCTTGCTGAAAACGGTTGCTCTAAATGATATCGTCATATCCGGAACCCACCGACTCTGGGAAAGAATATTTATTAGCCTCTATTGGCTATAGGATTGATCCTTAAAATCTGATAGAAATGTATCTCTGCGGCAAAAAGCGATAAGCATTTTTGTCCTTTTGCTCGCTTTTTATTGTCTTGAGTAATCCCGGCTCTCACAGATGCTTGATGGTGTGTCATTCAAGGAGGTCGGGATAACGTTCTTTCATTTCTCTGAGTTTCCTGGCCAGAACTCCGGACAGTAATAGCAGTCCGATCAGGTTTGGCAAAGCCATAAAAGCGTTGGCTACATCGCCCATAAAGAAGACAATTTCTATCGAAACCACAGCGCCGATGAAGGTCAGGGCGATGAAGATTATTCTGTAGGGCATGGCCACTTTGACTCCGAAAAGATACTTAAGGCACTGTTCGCCGTAATAACACCAACCTAAGAGAGTGGTATAGCCAAACAGGAACGAACATACGGAAACGATAATTCCGCCCAGATGGGGGATGGTTTTAGAAAAAGCAGTAACTGTCATGGCCGAACCTGACACACCGCTTGTCCAGACTCCTGAAGAAAGATTGATGATTCCAGTAAATGTGCAGACAACTATGGTGTCTATAAAAACTTCCATCACGCCAATCAAACCCTGATGGAGCGGGCTTGGAGTCTGAGCAGCTGCGTGAGCAATCGGAGCGCTTCCCAGGCCGGCTTCATTGGAAAGAATTCCTCTTCTGGCTCCGAACTGGACAGCCTGTTTTATAGTGGCTCCAAGAAATCCACCAACAGCCGCTGAGGGAGTGAAGGCGTATTCGAAAATTAATAGAAATGTTTTCGGCAGTGCTCCTGCATTATCTATGAGGACGATTATTCCGGCTCCCAGATATAGAACTATCATGGCCGGAACCAGTCTTTCAGCCACCGCGCCAATCCTTTTAATTCCGCCGATAACCACCAGGCCAACAAAAAAAGTTATCACTGCTCCGGTAATGAAAGGGGAGATCCCAAACTGGGTCTTAAAAGCTAAGGACATCTGATTGCTCTGCATCATGTTTCCGGTGCCAAATAGCGAGGCAAAAGTGCCGCAGATAGCAAAAAAGCCGGCTAAAAAAACAGCAAAATTGGTTTTATTCAATCCGTTCTTTATGTAGTACATTGGACCGCCGGCAATAGTTCCATCCGGGTGTTTTTCGCGGTAGAAAACTCCAAGAAAAGCCTCTGAGAACTTGGTGCCCATGCCCAGAAAACCGCAGATCCACATCCAGAAAATGGCTCCAGGTCCACCCCAGTAAAGAGCCGTAGCTACGCCAGCGATATTGCCATTACCCACAGTCGCAGCCAGGGCTGTGGAGACTGCGGCAAAAGGTGAGACGTCCCCTTCGCCGGTGCCCTTTCTTGACCTCCGGCTGAACATGACCTTAAAGGCTGTCCCCAGCCTTCTAAATTGAATGAAGCCAATTCTTATAGTCAGAACGAGCCCGACACCAAAAAGAATTGGCACCATGACTGTCCAGATATTAGTGGCAGTTTTATCCAGCCAGGAAGCAAGACTGTTGAGAAAAAGTTCCATCGCCTGAGCTCCTTATATCAAAAAAGCCTTTAAGTTTTTTTTCTAAAATAACGTTTTATTTCTTTAACACAGGCTCTGGAACCTGTCAAACAAAATGTTTATCTGATTATTGGTTAAGAGCCAAACAGGTTTCAAACAATAATTGAGGCTGATGCAGGCTTATTATTCCCTTCCCTTGATATTCGGGTTAAAATCTGATATTGTTAATTGACTTTCAGTAAGAAATCAGGCCGAGGAGATAATCGCCTTTGAAAGAAAGGACAATTGATAGCAAGTTCCGTTTTGTTATCCTGGCTGCCCAGAGGGCAAAACAGCTGCTCAAAGGAGAGCGTCCCAAAATAAAATCAAAGAACAGGAATCCTATCCGCATCGCTCAAGAAGAAGTAAAGTCAGGAGCGATTAAATATGAAATTCTGCCGTTCAGAAAAGAAGAGGGATTGGAAGAAGAAGTTCTTTTGACCGAAGCTATATCTTATGAGGCAGGAGAATCAGAGGCTGAAGCCGGTTTGGAAGGTCAAGAAGCAGAGGAGGAGCTTGAAGAAGAACTGGAAGAAGCAGAAGAAGAGCTTGAAGGTGAAGAAGAGGATAAATAGTTCTTTTGCCTCTTTTCTTTTATCATCTGCACATAATCCAGCTTGATAAAGTCTTTCCGTGAGTATCCCAGGGCTTTGGCCAGCTTGACTATATCGCTTCTTTTGCCTTCGAGTTCCAGGTAGTTACCGATTTCAGTCTCATCCAGGCAGATTTTAACCCTGTCTTTTCTGAGCAGCATTCGCTTTTTCCTGTATTCAAAAACCGGTCTGAGACCAAGCTTTTTCAGTATCTTTTTGAAATTCCGGACGTTCTTTATCTCTGATTCATATTCTTCTCTGATTTTAAACGACCTGGATTTCTGGGGCTGACCCTTGAAAGCCAGGAAGGCTTTTTTGCCGATAAGCCTGAGGCGCAGAGCCTGCCGGCCTTTTTCAAGACGATTGTCAGGAAAATCGTAGAGAGCGTTTGATTCCCGGTAAAAATCTTTTTCTACCTTACAGCCAATGTCGGACAGTCTTTGCCTCGTTTCTTTTATATCGAAGACCTTGATCTTGATTTCAGTTTCAATCATTTCATCTCATTATAATCATTTTTTCCTGGAAAGGACAAAATCAACGAGCTCAATCAGAGATTGACGATAAACAGAAGGCTTTAATTTAAGAGCAGCTTTTCTTGCCTTTTCAGCAAGTTCTTCAGCCTGGGCATAAGTCAATTCCAGAGTCCGGCTTTCTTCAAGCAGCCGCAATAGCTGAGAAAAATTCTTTTCCTCTGGTTTAAGTTTGACTTTTTCGAGAGCCGTCTTGAGTCGGTTTCTCATTCCTGACCCGCAGTTTTTCAAGGCAACGATGATGGGCAGGGTCACCCGGCCTTCCCTGAGGTCAGAGAAACGGTCCTTGCCTGTTTCTGCAGGATTTCCTGCAAGGTCAAGCAAGTCATCAACTACCTGAAAAGTTAAACCCAGGTTCAGTCCGTAGGCAAGCATAACTGATTTTTCTTTTGGGGGAGCATGGCCAATAGTGCAGGCGATCTCACAAGTGGCCTCGAACAACCCGGCCGTTTTTTTTCTTATTATTTGAAGGTATTGACTTTCAGTCAGGTCAAAATTATAACTCTGAGCTAATTCTTCCATTTCGCCTTCGATCATCTGTTCAGTAGCCTCAGCCAGTAAAAGGGGAATTTTCTGGCTGGAAACAGCCAGTGAGTTCTTTATTGACTTGATGAAAAAATAATCACCCAGGAGCAGACTGAAACCAGGACCGAAAACTCTAACTGCGGTTTTCTGGCCTCGACGGGTGGGAGAACCGTCGATGATATCGTCATGAATCAGACTGGCCATATGAACAGCTTCAACTGTCGCTGCTGTCTGTAGCTTTTTGTTCCCGCGATAATCGAGATATCCGGCCAGTAACAGCAAAAGACCTGGACGGATAAGCTTCCCGTGGCTGGAGATAACCTGGCCGGCCATATGCATAATCACAGGAGAAGTGGCCTCCGACCAGGTTCTTAGAAGTTTCTCCACTTTTCTGAGGTCGCTGCTTACTGGTTGGAGGATCATGTCCAGAGACGGGGCTGGATTTTTTCTGGTCCCGAGCCAGGAATAAATTCTTTCTTTGTTCATCCGGGCTTCCCGAAAAATTGCTTGAATCTTAACATCCGGATTTTATTTTTTCAATCCAAAGAAGTTGAAAAAATTCGCCGTCGTGGCCTCAGCCAGCTCCCCCAAGGATACTTTTTTAATCTCAGCCAGTTTCGTAGCTGTTGACAGAATAAAGGCAGGCTCATTTCTTTTATAAGACCTTTTCTCAGGGAAAGGAGTTAGATAAGGAGAATCTGTTTCAACCAGGATATTCTTCAGAGGTAACTTTAGAGCTGTTTCTCTGATATCTTCAGCCCTGGAATAAGTCAGGATTCCGGAAAAAGATACCAGAAAGCCATAATCAATCATGGTTCGCGCCAGATTCCAGCTCTCGGTAAAGCAATGAAGAATCCCTCTCCGGGTGAAATTTGTATCTCTTATGGCCTCAATTATTTTTTCCTCTGCCAGCCGGCTGTGAAGTATGACTGGAAGTTTAAGCTCTGAGGCCAGCTCGAGTTGATTTCTGAATGCTTCAACTTGTTTTTCTGGTGGAGAAAAGTTGTAGTGCAAGTCCAGTCCGATTTCGCCTATAGCTAAGATTCTTTTGTTCTCATGGAGTTGCCTTATGGTCAGAAGATGCTTCGGGTTCAACTGACTGGCTTGATGCGGATGAATGCCTGCTGCCAGATAGATATTTTGATGCTCCTTCTGGAATTGCAGTGATTTTTCTAAACTCTCTTTTGAGCAGGCGTCTGCTGGACAGAGTATCCAGTTGACGCCTTTTTTCCCGGCTCTGAACAGCACCTGTTCTCTATCGCCATTAAACTCAGGCATATCCAAATGGGCGTGTGAATCGACCAGGTTAATATTTTTTGTTTCTGACATCTGTTATCAATCCAGGGGAAAGAACAAGGGGGAGAAAACTTGAAATTTCTCCCCCTTAGAGTTTTTACTGGATAACTTTAAGTCTTAACTGGGAAGGTGGAACTGCTCCGAAAGATATTAATTTGGTAAGAAAATCAGACCGGTTGAAAGCCTGACCCTTGTTCATCTTAACATCTTTTTCCAGGTCCAGAATCTCCTGCAGCCCGATGTACGGAAGAGCACCCATTCCCGGGTTGAGGACGAGATAATCCCATTTTCTTTCCGCTTCAGCTTCGGTCTGGAAGCCCTGAATGGTCAGGTATTTTATGACCTGATCCTTGGTCATCGTGCCTTGATGCATATTCAGGTCAATGATAAAGCTCATGGTTGTGTCGAGCATCAGCTTCAGTTGATTGAGCCTGAGGCGCAGGTCATAATCGCCATAGCCCTCAGTAACCAGGTTTCCCTGTAAATATACCGGCCAGCCAAGGCTTAGAGCCTGGTTTGGGTAAAGCTTCATCACCAGGTCAGATGATTTCCTCGTATTAGCTAGGGGCACAAAAGAGCCGGGGAAGACTTTCTGGGCAGTTATCACATCAATATAAAATTTGTTGTATTCTTCAAGGAAAGATTGGGCTTTCTCTGGTGACCAGTCAGGCGGGATGGTCATCATTTCCAGCGTATAGGGTCCCTGAGCTTCATAAGCTCCGGGGCGAATCAGCCTGGTCAGGGAGAGGCCACTGAAATAAAGCGGCATGGGTTTGATGATTAGATTCTCTGCGGGGACCGGAAAAAGTTTGGTTTCGCCCGCGAATTTCTTTAAGTTTTCGGCCGAAGCCGAAATCTTTTCCACCAGGTCATCCTTGGTTGGATGGAAGACTTTTATCTTGTTGAAGACGTTTTGGATAATTGTGTTATATATTCTGTCCTGGTCACCGCCGAGCTGCTGCCCGAGCTGTTCGATGTCTGTTTCAGGGTACATCATCTTATGCAGAGGAATGCACACTAAGAACATTTCTCTTCTGATGTTCTTAAAATCGGCCTGGGCTCTGGAAATCATCTCTTCCTGGCTGATGGCGGTTCCTGAAAGAATCTGAATAAGGCGCCGATGAACGTCAGGGCCGAGTCGAAAATTCCCGGTTGATCTCGGGAGCAATTCGTTTTTAAGATATCTCTGATAATCTTCCAGAACAGGTATTAATTTATTTATCTCAGCCAGCAGGAGCTGTTTATTCTGTTCAGATGCATTTGCGATCAAACCTGGAACTTCGCTTTTGTAAAAATCGATAATATAAGGAATCTGTTTAATCGCTGTTTCAGTATAGGTCTGGGCTGGATTCTTAAGGTTGTCCTTGGCTTTCTTGATCAAGACAGGAAGAACCTTGGCCCTCTCGGTGGCGCTCTTAACTCTGCTGTCTATGGAGGCAAATTCTTTTGTCAGCAAGCTGTGAATGCTGTTGATGATTATATCGTTGTAGAACAGAGGGTTGTATTCCCAAGGGTCGAGGCTTTCGAATCTGACAAATTCTAAGTCCAGGTAGTTTAAAATGGTGTTAAAAGCTTGCTGGTTTTCGGGCGTGAGTTTTGAGCGGTCTATTTTAGTCATAAAATCGCTATGGTATTTATCCAGAGCATCATGTCTTTTAGAAATGGTGCCGGAGCTCAGGTCTTCCAATCTGTCGTTATATTTGAAGTACCCGGCTATGGTCCCGGACGTAGGATAGAACTTCCAGAATTCATCAAGATATGTTTCAACAGTTTTTTGGAATTTGGTGTCCTCGGCGCTCTGAGCAAAAACATTGCCCGCGGACAGAAACAGAAAAAGAAAGATAGTGCTCAAAACAATTTGCCTTGATTTCTTCATTCTATGACCTCCTCATTGTTGATATCTGTCTTTGATTTAAGCCCAATTCTAACAAAAAATCCTACCACAACTAAAACTAAAATATCAATCAAAACTGAAAATAGGCTGATGATGGATTTTACCACCTGATAAAAGCTGAGCCCCAGGTGAAGCCAGAGCCAAAAGCAGTCAGGGCAATGAGCATTCCCTTTTTTATCCTTCCGTCCTGGACGGCTTCTGATAGAGCTATGGGAATCGAAGCTGCCGTAGTGTTGCCATATCTGTCAATGTTTCTGAGGACTTTTTCTTCAGGAATCTTTAATCCCCGGGCAACCATCTGGGAAATGCGGTCATTAGCCTGATGGGGAATAAGATAATTTATGTCGCTCACGGATAAACCAAGATGCTGAAGTCCAGAATATACAGCCTGAGGCATTTTTTCGCAAGCATTTTTAAAGACTGTCCTCCCGTTCATTCTTGGATAGAATTTTCCCTGATGGAAAAATTCTTCGCGGAAAGTCGGGTTGTCCTTTGACGACGGCTTTTCCATCCAGAGGTCATTGACAAACCGGCCGTCGGAGAAAAGGTGACAAGAAAGCACTCCCCGGCCATCTCCGGAATCGTTTGGTTCCAGAACGACCGCACCAGCACCATCTCCGAAGAGAACAGCCATATCCCGGCCTTCGTCAGAATAATCCAGGTTAGCTGACTGGAGTTCTGCTGCTACCAGCAGTATTTTTTTGTAAGTCCCGTTCTTGATGTACTGGTCAGCTACAGAAAGAGCATAGATGAAACCCGAGCACTGGTCTCTTACGTCCAGGGCACCAATTTCTCCTAATCCCAGTTTTGCCTGGACCATCACTCCGATTCCAGGGAAATAATGGTCAGGAGAAAGAGTAGCAGCCACGATAAATTCAATTTCTGATTTATCGATTTTGGCGTCTTCGATTGCTCTCATGGCAGCTTGATAAGCCAGGTCCGAGGTCCCAACTCCTGGTTCGGCCCATCGTCTTTCGATTATCCCGGTGCGTTCTCTTATCCATTGGTCCGAGGTGTTAATCATTTTTTCCAGGTCAAAGTTTGTGACCACTCTTGGAGGGACATAATAGCCAATGCCGGTGATGATTGTCTTCCTGTTCATTTTAACGCATCCTTTATCATTAGAATTAGTTAGCTTAAATTAATAGCAAAAAAAAGGAAATTGATAAAGCCAAAATATCTAAAGCCAGCGATTATCCTTATACCATTGCAGAGTTTCTTCCAAACCCTCAGTAAAAGACCAGGTGGTTTCAAACCCCAGGTCTCTTTTTATCTTGGAAGTATCAGCTACCCAGGAAAGCTTTTCCATGTCACGATATTTGCTGAGATTCAGCGTGCTCGGCTTACCTGTGATTCTTGAAGCCCATTCTGAGGCTCCGGCTGCTGTCCGGGCAAGCCAGAGCGGAGCTCTTATTTTTTTGACTTTCCTGTTGAGTATTCTGGCGGCTTCGTTTCCTATGTCCTCCCAGGTTCTGGGAATCGGGTCAGCCACGTTGTAGATTTCGCCGCTTCTAAGCACAGAAAGGGCGCATATTTCCATAGCCTGGACGAGGTCATCAACATAACACAGGCTCATCGTAATTTTCTTAGTGAAAGTGAATAACCAGCCACCGTTTATAAACTGGAAAAACTGGAGAAAATCCCGGTCACCTGGCCCATAAACGGCTGCGGCTCTCAGGATGACCGTCTCCATTCTATCTTTATGTTTCAGTATTTCCTGTTCAGACAACAATTTGCTTTTGCCGTAAGGCGATGCCGGGTCTGACCGGACATCTTCTTTGACCGGCTTTCCCTTGATAGCAGGGCTTCCAGCCGCCAGGCTGCTCAGGAAAATTAATCTTGAATTCAGGCCGGATGAGACGAGCTTGTTCAACAGGCTTGCTGTTCCCATCTGATTTACAGTATAATAATCGTCCGGTTTTACGGCTTTAGTCAGACCGGCGAGATGGAAGACTACCTCACAGTTAGCTGGAAGTGGAGGTAGCGAAAAAAGGTCTCCTGTAAGCAGATGAAGCCCAGCAGCTGATTTCATCCACGCTAATTTAGAAGGATTTCTGACCAGAGCGTAAACTTCGTTAGTGCCTCTCTTGAGAAGGTGTTCGACGAGGCGACTGCCGATAAAACCTGTGGCTCCTGTAACCAGGGCAATCATGCTCTGATTTTAGACCAAGCCAGCGAGCTGGTCAATTTTTCTTGAAAAAACTTTGATAAAAGAGTAAAAAGAATTGACCCGGACGTAAAACAAACAAATTGAAAATAAAAAATGAATCCAGAAATTGCCTGGAGGAGGACGTAATGGATATTTTTGATAAATGCTACGCTTTCAGCAGAGCAGAAGAAGTAATGGCTGCAGGTCTTTATCCTTATTTCACTCCCATTTCTGAGGCGAGAGGTAACCGGATCAAAGTCCATGGCCGGGACATGATTATGGTCGGCTCCAACAATTACCTCGGGCTGATTGACCATCCTAAGGTCAAGCAGGCGGCAAAAGAGGCGATTGACCGCTACGGTGTGGCCACCTGTGGTTCAAGGTTTTTAACCGGAACGATCGACCTGCACGAGATCCTGGAAGACCGGCTGGCGAGGTTCATGAATAAAGAATCTGCCCTGACCTTCTCCACCGGCTATCAGACCAATCTTGGAATCATCTCTGCTTTGGGGAGCAAAGATGATGTAATCGTAACTGACAGGATGGTTCATGCCAGTATCATCGATGCTTGCCGCCTGTCGTTTGCCGATGTGAGAAAATTCAAGCATAACGATATGAAGGACCTGGAAAAGGTCATGGCAGAAATCCCGGACGATAAAGGGAAAATAGTTATTGTGGATGGTGTTTTCAGCATGGAAGGAGACATAGCTGATTTGCCAGGGATTGTTAAAGTGGCAAAGAAATATAAGGCCAGAGTCATGGTCGATGATGCCCATGGCCTGGGAGTTCTGGGAAAGCATGGCCGGGGAACGGCCGAGCACTTTGGGCTGGAAAAGGAAGTCGACTTGATCATGGGCACGTTCAGCAAGTCCTTTGTTTCCATCGGCGGCTTTGTGACCGGTGAAAAGAAAGTCATAAGTTATATCAAACATTTTGCTCGTTCTTTGATTTTCAGCGCTGCGGCTACACCGGCTTCAGTGGCCACAGTCCTGGCTGCGCTTGAAGTCATAGAAACAGAGCCCGAAAGAAGAGAAAGACTATGGCAGATTACACATTATATGAGAGAAAGTTTTCAGAAAATGGGCTATGACACCGGTCCCAGCCAGACTCCGATCATCCCGATTATGATTGGCGATGACGAGAAAGGCTTTGGCCTCTGGAAGGCTCTAAGAGATGAGGGAATTTTTACTACCCCGGTTATCTATCCTGCTGTGCCCAAAGGCCAGGCCCTGATCAGAACCAGCTATTCGGCTAACCACACCGACGAAGAACTCAACCTGATTCTTGATGCTTTTAAAAAGTGCGGCCGGGCTCTCGGCATCATCCCTTAGGCAGATGATGGTTTTATGAAGGGGTTGAGAATGTCCTCTTTTCTAAAAAATAAAGGCAGGAGATTTTCTGCTCTGGTATTTCTGTTCTTCTTTCTCCAATGGTCTTTAGCTCTCGCTACCACGCCCATTATGCCCTTGTCTCAGGTAAAGCCAGGGATGAAAGGCCTGGGCAAGACTGTCTTTGTTGGTGATAAGGTTGAGAATTTTGAGGTAGAAATCATCGGCATATTAGAGAACGTTCAGCCTAAGAAAAACTGGATACTGGCCAGATTAAGCGGCCGGAACCTGGAGACGACCGGTGTCATTGCCGGGATGAGCGGCAGTCCTGTTTACATTGAAGGCAAACTGGCTGGTTCAGTTTCATTCAACTATCGTTTTGTCAAGGAAGCCATTGCCGGCATCACACCGATTGAAGAAATGCTGGCTGTCTCCAGGAAAAACGTGGAGTCAGGCTTAAGAGCCTCGTCAGGATTGAGTTTGCTCGAAGGAAATCTGACGGCAAGCAGCCTGGCCCAGGCATATCTTCAAGTTAGCTCCAGAAAAGAAGCCGCCGCTGATAATTATCGGGCTCTGGTTCCAATCAAAGTACCGTTGATTTTTTCCGGGTTTACGGACAGAGCTTTTAGTGAGTTCAAAACGCTTTTCAATCAACAGACTTTTCAACCCATCATGGGCGCTGGCGTGGCTTCTGGCCAGACTCTGGATTTAAAGCCCGGGCAGATTGCTCTCGATGAAGGACAGGCCATCGGAGTCCAGCTCCTCTCAGGAGACCTTGACCTGACCGCCCTCGGCACCGTGACCTATGTTGATGGGAATAAAATTTTAGCCTTCGGCCATCCCTTCTATAACCTTGGAGCAGTGGATTACGGATTGACGAGAGTTGAGGTTTTGACTGTTGTTTCAGGTCTGGAAAGCTCTTTTAAGCTGGCTGCCACCGGCCAGTTGATAGGCCGGGTGGTCCAGGATAGAACGAGTGGAGTTTACGGAGAAATCGGCAGCCTTCCTCGTTACATTCCAGTTAACATCGAGGTGCAGGACAGCCCGATAAGCAAGAAGCAATTCAAACTTAAGTTAGTTAACGATCCTATTCTCTCCCCAGCACTCTTGAATGCTGGAATTTCCACACTGATCAGCAGTGAGGAAAGGTCTTACGGTGACCTGTCTCTTGATTTTGACGCTGATATCTACCTGGACCAGGGAATGAAGGTCCACTTAGAAGACTTGTTCAGCGGCAACCTGGATAATCCAACTACCAATCTTTCTGGAATCGTCGCTGCTGTCATCTATCTTCTAAAAAACAACGAGTTTCAGGAAGTCAGTATCAATCGGATAGATTTGAAAGTCAGGTCAGTTGAGCAGGTCCGCTCAGCCACTCTGGAGAAGGTTCTTCTTGATAAATATGAAGTGCTACCCGGTGAGGTGATTAAGGTCAGAACCTATTTCCGGACTTTCAATCAGGAGGCAAGAACAGAAGAAGTGGAATTTTTGGCCCCGGCTTTACCTCCCGGTTCGGTATTTGAGCTGGTAGTGGGCGATGCCAGTTTTATGCAGCAGCTTGAGCGCGGATTGTACCGGGTGCAGGACTTTACGCCGCGCAACCTCAATCAATTGGTGAGAATCCTCAGTAACCTGAGAAAGAATAACCGTATCTATTTCAAGATACTTGCCCCTAAGACGGGGCTTTTTCTGAAAGGGGAAGAGTTGCCCAACCTGCCGCCCAGTCTAAAAGCCATGTTCACCTCTCCCAGGGCTTCAACCGTTAATCTGACAGAGATAAACCGTTCAACTTTGAGTGAATATCAGTTGCCCATTCCTTATGCCTTCAGGGGAGCGATAACTATTCCGATCAAAATAAAAAAATAGGGCCATCAAGAAAGAACTTTTTTGATAATAGTAGATGATATGAGGTTTTAATCAAAGGAAAGGCAGACCGATGAAAAGAATAGTTTCTCTGGCGATTAAATCCATAGCCGTGCTGGTGATTGCTTCTCAGCTCCAGGCCGTGGTTCCCAGAAAATGGGAACTCAGGGCAAGAGAAGATTTCCTTAAGGGGAAATTCGCGGGTATCTCGCTTTCTTCTGAAGGAGTACTTTCCTTAGGACCCAGGATTGAGAAGATTGAGCTGCCGGCAGAAGAATTTTATCTGTCTCTGGCAGCAGTCCCGGCTGGCGGATTTTATCTGGGAACTGGCCACGGCGGTAAGATTTACAGAACCGGTGTTGATAAGAAAGCGGAGCTTTATTTCCAGACATCTGAAATGGATGTGACCTGCCTGGCACTGGACCAGAAAGGCAATCTTTTTGCCGGCACATCACCCAACGGGAAAATCTATAAAATTACGGGGAAGGGAAAAGGGGAAGAGTTCTTCAATCCGCAGGAAAAATACATCTGGGACCTGATGCTGACAGAAAAAGGAAACCTGCTGGCTGCTGTGGGTGAGATTGGCGGCGTTTATGAAATCACTCCAGCTGGAGAAGGGAAACTAATATTCAAAGCCAGGGATAACCATATTCTCTGTTTAAGAAAAAGCCCTATGGGTGAGCTTCTGGCAGGTAGCGGCGGCCGGGGCCTGGTCTATAAGATATCTCCTTCGGGCAGGGTCAGTGTCCTGTTTGAATCTGCTTATGAAGAAATCAGAAGCATTGTTTTTGACGGTGCGGGTAATGTTTATGTCAGCGCTTCAGGTCTGCCTTCAAAATCTGTTTCTACGGTTACGCCTTCTGCTGCAGCAGCTCCGGTCAAGGCCGAGACAGAAATCACTGTTTCGGTTTCTCCGGTTCAGGTTGCGACTTCAGAAATTCCTTCCGCTGCACCTTCGACGAGTATTGACAGGACGTCGGCTCAAATATCCAGCGCCATCTTCCAGGTTTCAGCCGATGGTTTGTCGAAGAAACTCTGGAGTTCGGTTGAAGAGACAGTCTACGGGTTAATATTTGATGAAGAAAGCAAGAAAATCATCTTTGCTACTGGCAATCAGGGCCGGGTTTATCTGGTTGATAATCAAGGAGCAGTTGAGCTTCTCTGTCAGGAAAGTTCGGAACAGATTTACGCTCTGCACAGGGTTAACAACCAGATTTATGTTATCGGCAATAACCCCTGTCTTTTAGGGCTCCTCAGAATCGGTCAGAACCTTTCCGGAGAGTACTTGAGCCCGGTTCTTGATGCCAGGACTTTGTCCTCCTGGGGGAGAATCAGCTGGCGGGCAGCGCTGCCTCAGGGAGGTCTGGTTCAGGTTCAATCAAGAAGCGGCAAGACTGCTGAACCTGATGAGACCTGGAGTGAATGGTCTCCACCTTATGTCAAACCGGACGAAAAAATTCTAAGTCCGAAAGGTCGATATCTTCAACTCAAAGTGAGTATGAAGACCCAATCTGGACAGAAGCTGCCCAGGCTGGAAAAGCTTCTTATATTTTATCTTCAAACTAATCTGGCTCCTGTCATCGATAAACTCGAAGTTCTGCCCCCCAATCTTGTTTTCATCAAGCCACCAGAACAAGAAGAAACGATCCTCGGTGTTGATGCTTTCTCTGAGGAGGGTGCGAGGAAGAAAGAGGAAGCTGCTTACCTGAGCCCGAAAAAGACCGAGCGGCAGGGCTTCAGAACCGTAACCTGGGAAGCCAGCGATGAGAACGAAGATAAACTCAGCTTCAATGTCCTTATAAGGAAAGAAGAAGACCAGAACTGGATAATGATGCAGGATAAGCTC
>Ga0172362_10000421_pt1 | contig 34012 bp, 23 predicted proteins | sample LakKivs1_kivu2a2_FD_114534 | JGI IMG/M metagenome (GOLD analysis project Ga0172362, IMG submission 114534) | Sediment microbial communities from Lake Kivu, Rwanda - Sediment s1_kivu2a2 | ecosystem: Environmental > Aquatic > Freshwater > Lake > Sediment | place: Rwanda: Western Province, Lake... | reverse complement strand
GTCAGCCCGCTGGGGACGTTGGAGCGAGGATACGCCATCGTGCACCAGCGGGCGACGAGGACCGTCGTGCGCTCGGTGGCACAGGTCGCGCCGGGCGACACGCTCGGCGTCCGCGTTGCCGATGGAGAGTTTGGGGCGGAAGTGTCGTCATGATTGCATGTCTGGGACAAATCATTCGGTTGGGTCTGCTGTATCTGCGTGCCCACACGGCACTGGCTCAACTCATCGGCGTGTTGGTATGCATCCCGCCACTGTTATTCCCCACCTATGTCCCGCTGTGGGCTATCCCTGGCTCGCTCGTAGGCCTGGGACTGCTTCTCGTCGCTGGATACCTACTGGCAGGGCGGCCTGTCGTCCGGACACCTGTAGACGTCCCCATCTTACTGTTGCTGCTGATGTTGCCGGTAACGCTGCTGATTACCCCGGATCGTGACCTGACCCTCCCGCACGTCTACAAAGTGGTTGGAAGTGTGGCCCTGTTCTACGGGATTGTGGGCATGCTCGAAGAGAAGCCATGGTTCGACCTGAGCGCATTGGCCGTCAGCCTGCTCGGGGTGGTGTTGGCGGTCCTCATCATTTTCGGCACCAAGTGGACTGCTCCCAAGCTTCCCTGGCTGCCAACAGACTTATACCAGCGCTTTCCACGCCTGCTGCACCCATTCTGGAACCCCAAAGGATTCAGCAGCAACATCGCTGGTGGCACGCTGGCCATGTTGCTGCCAATTCCGATAGCCTATATGTTCCTTGGCCGCAGGCTTCTGGTTCGCCTGGGCGCTCTGCTGGAAGTCTTGAGTGTGAGCCTGGTCCTGCTGCTCACACAATCGCGCGGTGCGCTGGTCGCACTGGCGGCAGGGGGCATGGCGATGCTGGCGGCCCGCAGCCAGCGCTGGCTCGTCGTCATCGTGTTTTTGACAATCATGGGGATGCTGGCGTTACAGTTCATTGAGGTGGATGGCCACTTGACGTCTGTTTCGGACGCCACTGCCGAGAGTGCAGTATCCAGTGCACAGGGGCGACTGGAGTTATGGTCGCGGGGTTTGATGATGCTTCAGGATTTCCCTTTCACCGGCATTGGATTTGGGACGGTGGTCAAAGTGATGCCGATACTCTACCCAACCTTCGTGATACCCAACGACAGAGAGATCGAGCACGTGCACAACCTGTATCTCGAGGCTGGCGTAGATCTGGGGTTTCCTGGCTTGATCGCCACGCTGGCCCTTCTATTGGGCTTGCTCTACCTTTCCTGGCGTGCTACACGATGTAGTGACAGCACCGGGCTTGAGCCACTGGCGTTGGGAATGCTGGGAATGCTCGTCGTCTTCGCAGCGCACGGTTTCACTGATAATCTCACCTTCTACCCCAGGGCACACTTTATTGCCTGGGCACTGTTTGGACTTACTGTCGCGGTAGGGCTGCGCCTTGTCCGCGATGACAAGCCGCCTGACGCAGGTGCAATCCCCCCCTAGCGGCAATGTCCACGAGACAAAGGTTCCTGAGATTTTTCTGCTTATGACCGACGAAACCGAGACACAAGCGCAAAGGCCAGGGTATCCCTGGCTGAACTTCGTATTGATCACAATTTTGGCGTTGGCGATCCGCCTGGCCTGGTTGGGGAGCAAAAGTCTATGGGTAGATGAGGCGGATAGTTTCTATTTTGCCAGCCATACGTTCCCTGAGATATTCTCCCGCCTGTGTGACCCCCATCCCCCTGGGTATTACACCCTGTTGCGAGTGTCATTGGCATTGGGCCACAGCGAGTTCTGGGTACGTTTGCCTTCTGCCATCGCAGGTGCGCTAGCAGTTCCAATGTTGTATGCTTTGAGCCGGGAACTGGGTGCTGCTTTCGGCATGCTTGGTTTAGATCGGCGCACCGCTGTCCTGACCTCCTTGTTGCTGGCGGTAGCTCCGTTACACGTCTGGTATTCGCAAGAGGCGCGCATGTATGCCCTGGTGACGACTTTGGGGTTGTGCGCCGTGTATTTTGCCTTGCGTTTCGCTCTCCATAGGCGTGCAGTAGATGCGCTGGGCTACGTGTTGATCGCTTTTGCTGCGCTGTATGTGGATCAGTCCTCGGGCCTGCCGTTGCTGCTGGCGAACCTGTTGTGGGGCGGGCTTTGGCTCCCTCAGCGACGGGAAAGGGCAGGACGAGGCTGGTGGGAACTTGCCACCTGGGCCGGCCTACAACTGATCGTGGGTGCAACCTTCTGGCTGTGGTGGTCACAAGCGTTGTTCCCTTTGCTATTTGGTGCTGGTACCGCATATCAACTGGCGATGGTCATGCTTGTCCTCCAGCGACTTGGGTTGCCGGTCACTCTGACCGACGCCAGATGGGCGTTCGTAGTCGCAGTAGTGGTCTTTACAGCAGTGGGAGTATGGCTCTGTTTATCGCTGCTACAGCGCCGTCGGATGCACAGGCTGTTGCCCGGTGTGGCACCGGTGATAGTGGTCTTGTTTATGCTGATTACGATTGGCTCTGTCATTCCAAGAGGCTTCACGATCAAGCGTCTGTTGGTCAGTCTATTGCCCTACGGTTTGCTGGTCAGTGCCTGGGCCATGCGGAGGCTTCAGTTCAAACGCTGGGTGCTGTCCGCGCTGGTCATCTCCTCGCTGGCGTTGTCTATGGTCAACGTATTGCTGGTACCCAAGGAGCCCTGGCGAGAGGTTGTTGCTATAGTACAACAGAAGATTGGTCCTGGTGACGTGGTATGGGTAGATGAACTGGCAGTGCCGGCTTTCGACTATTACTACCGTGATCCCCATGAACGACTCATTTTGCGTACAGCACGCCTCCATGAGTTGAGCGATGGGTTGGATACTGCCCAAGATGCGGGTCAGTGTAGCTCAGCCTATGGGAGACGCATCTGGGTTGTGACGAGGGTAGACCCTTACCGGAATCTGTTCGACTATTTCCCCTCCGCATTTTCCCAGAAACTGGTGTGGTCCGGCGATTGGCATCGCGTGAGCGTTCGTGTGTACGCGCCAAGTTCGGCGGACACGGGCTCGCCTGTCTGGGGTGCCGAACCACCCCCGTGGCTGCTGGAATGGCCTTCGCCGGTGGATGAAGCCTGTCAGGAATGAGAGTGATGGGCACCCCCGGCCACGGTGTGGTACCTGCTGGGGCCTGGTTTCAGGGACGACTAGGGAGTCTGGCTGATGAGTGGGCTTGATTGGGCCGACCTGGCTTTCAACGGGTTGTGGGTATTGGGTGCGGCAGTGATCCTGGCGGCCTTTAGCTTTTCCTGCTATGAAGCCCAACGTCGAGGCGAACGGATGCGGGTGCGTCTGGCCGCCCTCGGCTTTCAGTGGTGGCTCTCAGTTGGTCTGGTTCTCATTAGCCTGGGGGCTGCACTGATCGGACCGCGTTGGTGGGAGCATGTGCTGTGGGGGCTGTTATGTGCTATGAGCTTCTGGCAACTCTGGACTATGTGGGGTAAGTGGAGAAAGGAGAATGGCTGAGTTCGGCCACGGGATCGTAGGAGTCAGACAACCTTGCCCACATGCACTGCCTGCGCTATAATGTGCGCTATCGTCCAGGGTGCACTGTAGTTGATGGGAGAGGGACTTACCAATGCTCAAACGTGTAGGGACCCGCCTGGGGCTGATCATGCTGGTGGCCGACATGGGGCTCACCGCACTGGCGCTGCACCTGGCCAAAGTGTTGCGACTGACGTTGCCCCTTGGCGTCTCCTTGAAAGGGCCATTGGCCTTTGGCCCCTGGTTCTACCTGCTGGTGCCTGCGATCTGGGCCCTGGCCTTTCTTGCTCTGCGCGTCTACGATCCGGCGCGTGCCTTGCGTTACCTGGGCGACGTGCAGGCTGTATGGAGCGCCGTCACCTGGGCCACCCTCGTCTTCGCTGGAGTCGCTTATCTCTTCTTCCGTGAGTTCTCCCGGTTGCTGTTTGTCTACTTCTACCTCGTTGATTTGGTCTTCCTGTTGGGCTGGCGCGCGATTCTACAATGGCTGCTCCGACTGGGGCTGGGACACAGCCTGGTTGAGTCCCGCCGGGTGCTCGTTGTCGGTGCTGGTACAGTTGGGCAGGAACTTGGCCGGACTATACTTGTCCACCGTTGGATAGGCCTGGAGTTGGCAGGCTACGTAGATGACGACGAAACGAAGCAAGGGAAAACCTGTGCTGGCTGTCCTGTGTTAGGGACTTTGGAGAATGTCAGCGCCATCGTGTCCCAGTATGCGATTAATGAAGTCATTCTGGCCCTGCCGCCACGCGCACAGGAGCGGGCCCGGCAAGTCACCCTGGCACTACAAGATCTACCGGTCAACTTGCGCGTCGTACCCGACGTGTTGGACCTGGTCTTCATCCGAGCCTCGGTGGAGGAATTTGCTGGCATCCCGCTCATCGGCCTGCGTGAGCCAGCCATCGAAGGTCCCGATCGCGTCGTGAAGCGTCTTTTCGATCTGGTGGTAGGTGGTCTGGCACTGGTGCTGCTCTCTCCGTTGATGCTCGCAGCCGCAGTAGCGGTGCGCATTGATTCGCCCGGCCCGCTCCTCCTTCACCAGCAGCGCATCGGCGATGGAGGACGTCCCTTCCGTATGCTCAAATTCCGTACTATGCACGTGGGGGCCGAGGCGGAAGAACAACAGTTGGTGCAGGAAACAGGCCAGGGGCCTCCCCTCTTCGTCAAGCAGCCTGATGATGCCCGCATTACCCGCGTAGGCCGCGTACTACGCCGCTTCAGCATTGACGAGCTACCCCAACTCTTTAACGTGCTCAAAGGTGACATGAGCCTGGTTGGGCCACGGCCCGAGCTTCCCTGGCTGGTCGAAAGGTACGAGCCGTGGCACCGTAAACGCTTCGCTGTTCCCCAGGGCATGACGGGCTGGTGGCAGGTCAATGGCCGCAGCAAGCGCGCCGACTATGCACTGCGCATGGAGGACGACCTGTACTACATCCGCAACTGGTCTATCTGGCTTGACTTGCGCATCCTTTTGATGACCATCTGGGCAGTGATTCGAGGGGAGGGGGCGTATTGAACGAAGGTCTACCGGTTGCAGAGAGGAAGCCGCGTCATTGCACCCGCTCTGTGAATTTTCGGCCCTGGCTGGGTATAGTGCTAAGCATAGTCTGTCTGGTGTGGCTGATCTGCACCATGGACTGGGCCGGTGTGTGGATGGCCATGACCCAGGTGAATTACTGGCTGGTCGCGGCAGCTTTATTGCTAAATCTGGCGAGTGTGCTGCTCCGTACTGCTCGCTGGCGGCTGATGTTTCGTCAACACCACGTCCCTTCCTTTGGCAGGTTGATCGTCGCGCTTCTGATTGGGCAGGCAATAAATGTCATAGCCCCGGCGCGCCTCGGCGACCTGGCGCGAGCAGCACTGGTGGACGCGGGAGGCACAGTCTATACGCTGGGCACCCTGGCAGTGGAAAAAGCGCTCGATCTGCTGATGTTGGCTATGCCGGTCGTGTTGCTGCTTTCACAGGCAGCCCTGCCGGTCTGGTGGCGGGAGTCGGGGTACGTGCTCGTGGCCACCTCTGCTCTGGCGCTGGTGGCCGTGGCGGTGTTGGTGGTTGGGCGGCGGTGGGTAGCCCGCTTATTGGAGCAGTTGGCGGCACGCTGGCGTCATCCTACGGTACAGCGTGCCCTGAACCTGGCAGGTCAATTCCTGCTTAGCCTGGATATCCTTGGACGACCGACACAACTATTGCCTGCACTGGCCTGGTCGACGTTGATCTGGCTATTGTACGGCACAGTCAACTACATCTTGCTCGGAGCGGTAGGCGAGCGACCATCAGTCCTGGCAGCCCTTTTCCTCCTGGTTGTTCTCCAACTGGGGATTGCGGTCCCGTCATCGCCTGGGCGTATCGGCGTGTTCCACTATCTATGTGTACAGGCTCTGACTGTCTTTGGGGTAAATGGGCCCAAGGCATTCTCATACGCAGTCATATTGCATCTGATTTCGGTCGGCGTGCCTATGGCGATAGGATCTGCCCTGGCCTGGCGATTGGGAGTGTCGCTGTGGGGCAAAGTGGAGTCGTGAGGTGCTGACCTGGCTCCAGGTACTCTTTTGGCTGACGGTGGCGACGTTACTCTACACGTTCCTGGGTTACCCGCTGCTGATCGGGTTGTTGGCCCGCTGCGTGCGCCGCCCTGTCCGGCAGGCAGAGATCACGCCAGGGGTAACGTTGCTCATCCCTGCGTACAATGAGGCTCCTGTCATCGCCCGCAAGATCGAAAACAGCCTGGCTTTGGACTACCCGCCGGAATGGCTGGAGATCGTCGTGGTCACTGATGGCTCGGATGACGAGACGGTTGACATCACCGCCAGTTATGCCGACCGAGGCGTGCGCCTATACCACCAATCCCAACGGCAGGGGAAAATAGCTGCCATCAACCGCGTCATGCCGCAGGTAGAGCACGAAATCGTCGTCTTCTCCGACGCCAACGCGATGATCGAGCGCGGGGCGCTGCGGGCTCTCGTGCGCAACTTTGCCGATCCATCGGTCGGCGGCGTGGCAGGTGAGAAGCGAGTCTTGAGCGGGGGGGAGGGCCTTTACTGGCGCTACGAGTCCTTCCTCAAGCGCTGCGATAGTGCGCTCAGTTCTGTCATGGGTGCAGCGGGAGAACTGTTCGCCATCCGCCGCTGCCTGTTTGAGCCACCGCCCCTGGACACACTGTTGGATGACTTTGTGATCTCACTCCGCTTGGTAGAGGCAGGCTGGCGGGTTGTGTACGAGCCAGAGGCATTTGTTACAGAGGAGCCATCACCTACGCTGGAGGGAGAATGGCGACGACGTACCCGTAACGCAGCCGGCGGATTCCAGGCAATACGGCGGCTATCTGGCCTGCTCAATCCGGCGTATGGACGGATAGCATGGCAGTACCTCTCGCACCGGGTGCTGCGTTGGGCAGTGACACCCTTCCTGTTACCGCTAGTCTACGTGCTCAATCTGCCCCTGTTAGAGTGGCCGTTCTACCGGCTTATCTTTCTGGTGCAGACCGCCTTCTATGCTGCCGCGCTGCTGGGATATGCGCTCACACGGCACGGAATGAAACGTGGCCCGCTTTATGCCGTGTTCTATTTTTGCTTCACCAACCTGGTAGCTATCGCCGGTTTCTGGCGTTATATTACTGGGACACAACCTGTGACGTGGGATAAGGCACGCTGAGGTTGTATGAACGATCCATCAGAGCGCAACTGGGTGAAGGCAACGTGGAAATGGCCGTTGTGGGGGGTGGGGGCTTTTGCTCCTCTGCTGATTGTCTACCTGCTGACGCTGGCTCCCTCTCTCACTTGGGCCCACTACGGGGCAGATGGCGGTGACCTGGTGACCGCCGTAGCACGGGGTAGTATCCCTCACCCTCCAGGGTTTCCTACCTACCTGGCGTTAGGAGCGCTTTTCATCCATCTGCCGTGGGGAGACCCGGCCTGGCGACTGAATCTGATGTCGGCGGTGTTAGCGGCTGGCACAGCAGGACTGACAGCAGCAGCCACGCGATTCCTTCCTCATCGCTATTCGCTACTCGCCATTTGCACCGGCCTCAGTCTCGGTCTGGCTCCGCTTTTCTGGTCGCAAGCCCTCATCACCGAAGTATACGCACCGGCGGCCTTCTTCACAGCGTTGGTCGTGATTCTCGCGCTCCGGAGAGCGCCAGCCTGGACGCCAGGATTGGCCTGGGGGGTGGGGATGGGCGTTCATCCTACCCTCCTGTTCCTGGCTCCCCTGGTAGTCTGGAGCGCCTGGGGAGACCAGGGAAGGCGTTTGCGACGGCTGGTTCAGGCTGGCTTTCTGGCTCTCCTGGGGTGGGGCGCGATGTATGGCCCAGTACTTCTGGCGCGGAGCAGTGTGTCTTCGCCCTGGGGAGACGTGAGCACACTTGCCGGATGGCGGGCGCTGGTCAGCGGACGGCTATATCACGGATATCTTTTTGGACTGCCGCTGGCGGCCTGGCCACAGCGGCTTTTGGCCTGGGTGGGACTACTGGTCCGGCAGTTCACCCCCTTCGGAGCGGTACTGATTGGGCTGGGTTGGACGCACCTGTGGCGGGAACGGCGCTGGTTGGCATTCACTTCGGCTCTTGTTTTCGGGACCTTTAGCCTCTATGCTATCGGCTACAATACGGCCGATTCGCTGGTCTACCTGGTTCCAGCATTGCCGCTGGCTGCTCTCTGGCTGGGAGTCGGGTTGATGTGGGCGGCGGCCTGGATGGGAAAGCACCTACGACGGGGAGCGTGGGTAGTCCTGCTTTTACCCTTGTTGCAAGGTTTGCTGTTCTGGCAGGAAATGGACTTGCGTGGCGACTGGACAGCGATAGAATGGGCAGAGCAGGTGTTGCGACAGGCACCGTCCAATGCGATTTTGCTCACGACCCAAGACGCACATACTTTCACGCTCTGGTACGTCCACGATGTCTTGAATGAGCGGCCGGACGTAGTCGTCTTGGATCGGGACTTGTGGGCGCAGAGTTCATACCGCAAGATGGTGGGTGGGACGCTGGGACTTGAGAGCGAGTTTGCGCCGGAGGAGGCCGCACGCCGGGCAGGCCGCCCGGTCGTAGTAATGAACAATGAACAATGATCAAGGTCCAATGAAGAGCGGAGCAGGCAAGCACGTCAAGGTGAAGCGGGCAGGCTGGGTGCTGGCTCTCCTGGGGATAGCACTGCTCGTCGTATGGGGGGTAGGGTTGGCCCGGACGGGGCTGTCGCTCCAGGCACACCTGGCACAGATGCAAGCCCTGGCGGACGCGCCGGAAACGGTGGATCCAGTGATAGCCTGCGGCCTGGTGCAAGACCTGCGGAACGATGTGATGGCGCTGCGTCGGCAGGCCGGATTCCTGGCCCGGTGGGCTCCGGCTCTGGGAGGATGGTTGCCGAAGGTCGGCGGGGACCTGCGGGCGGTTCCCCACCTGCTGATTGTGGCCGACGGTCTGACAGGGGCTGGAGTGCTGACGTGCGAGGCGCTGCAACCCATGCTGGTCGCTTTCGGCGGCACAAACAGCGCGCCCGACAGCCTCTCGCTGGAACAGGCGATCCGTCTCCTGGTTGAGGCACAACCCACCCTGGAGCAGGCGTTGGCAGCGGTGAAGCAGGCGCAGCAGGCCTGGGCACAGGTGGACGTGGAAAATCTTTCCACGTGGACGGCAGGGAAGACGGCATTGCTGGAGCGGGGATTGCCCCTATTACGGGCCGGGTTGGAGATCGCAGTGGTGGCGCCAGATCTGGTAGGTCTGGATGCGCCGCGCACGTACTTAATCCTGGCGCAGAATGAGGACGAGTTGCGGCCAACAGGAGGATTTATCAGCGGTGCTGGCCGGCTTACGCTTGATGGCGGGAGAATCGCCGAATTAAGTTTCCTCGACACATATAGTGTAGATGATTACGCGCACAAGCCGTACCCCGAACCGCCGAAGCCGCTGCTCGACTATATGGGGTCGGAGTTGTGGCTGTTCCGTGACGCCAACTGGTCACCTGATTTCCTAACCTCAGCACGACAGGCGGCGTATTTATACGAATATGGGCAGGGTGTACCGATGGACGGCGTCATCGCGCTCGATCAAACCATGGTCGAACTGCTGATGACCGGGTTCGGTGGAGTGCACATTCCAGATGTGGCAGAGCCAATGACGGCAGACACTGTGCGCCAGTTTATGCGTGCGGCATGGAATCCCGGCGAAGCTGGTGTCACCGCCGAATGGGTATTCAGCCGCAAAGAATTCATGGGGCAATTGGCGGCTGCCCTCCGCGAGCGGATTGAGAACGACCCCGGCAGCGTAGACTGGGCACGAGTCGCAATGGCACTGTACCGCGCACTGACAGGCCGTCACCTGTTGGTCTTTGTGGACAATGCAGATGTGGCTCGTGCGTTGGCGCAGGTTGGCTGGGACGGAGCATTGCGTGAAAGCAGAGGCGACTACTTGATGATCGTTGATGCGAACCTCGGCTTTAACAAAGTCAACCCGTTGATCAGCCAGAAGGCAGACTATCGCGTCGTGTTGCACGCCGACGGGACAGCCGCCGCTGAGTTGTCGCTAGCGTACGCACATCAGGGCCAGGAGCAAGGCGTGCGCTGCCAGCATCAACCGCCCTATACCGGTGATCTGACTTACGACGCGATCATGCATCGCTGTTACTATGACTATCTGCGCGCTTATGTTCCGGCCGGCAGTACGCTGCGTGCGGCGCTCCCTCATCCGATACCGGGCGAGTATCTCCTTCGCGGTGAGCCAGATGATGGCCAGGCAGTCACGCTGGATGGAGAGGTGGGCAAAACAGTCTTCGCTCAGTTCTTCGTCGTCGAGTACGGCCAGACGCTGACGACGCGTTTCGAATACGACCTGCCACGTGTCGCCCGGTTGGATGAAGGACGGTGGTATTATACGCTAGTGATTCAGAAGCAGCCGGGTACAGGTAGCACACCACTATCACTGACGATTGCCCTTCCGCCCGGTGCCCAACTGTTGGCAGTCACGCCTCCCCCACACGCGACTGCTAAAGAGACATTAACTCTCGATTTAAGTCTTGATGCCGATATTGTCGTAGAGGTTGTCTACGAGTGCGAGCGAGGAACATTCCCCTGATGACTCAGACTCACCTTTCTATTGGACTCTTCCGGCAGACGTGGTACAATAAATGGAATGGCAAGACGATGGGAGAAGGCGATGAAGAGATATGTGTTCTGGGGTCTGTTATTGGGAATATTGATGGTGGGATTGGCCACCGGCTCTGACCTGTGGGCCGCGCCAGGGCAATGCCCGGAGCGGCAGACGGTGCCGACGCGGACACCAACACCGCCGCCACCGACCCCGACGTTGCCACCGCCACCACCGGACAAGTCCCCTGTGCCCACCCCCACTGCTCTGGCAACTTCGCCAGCTCCTTCCGGGGAGGCGCTCCCTGGAGAGTCGTCGAAGCCGCTCTTGCCAGAAGCCGGTGGACGGAGCATTGGCCTTCACCTGGGTGTAGCGCTGATGGCAGTCGGCCTTCTGGTCCTGGCAGTGGTCAGACGGCGTGTATGGCGGTAAATAGCGAGGAGGTGGAGCTTGTATATCTGGCGTATGATTCGAGGCGGGGCTGCCGTGTTCGGTGGCGCACTAGTAATGGCTGTCGTATATTTCTGCCTGCAGCACAGTGCACACATGGTTGCTGACGCCTCAACTCTTGGACAGACCTTGTCTATGTCTGGCCAGGCTTACGTTTTCCGTTTTGACCCGACGGCAGGGTCTTTTGAAACCTTCACTGTCCCCACTGTAGGGGCCAACCTCCATAGCATCGAAGTTGTTCCCGGTACCACCAGCATGGACGTGTGGTTTACCGAACCCGGGCTCGACCGGATTGGGAGGCTGATCTACACGGATACGATGAACTATGTTTTCCGTGAATACGTTGTGGGGGAGGGCAGCATGCCCCTGGACCTGGTTGCGGACGAAGGGTCCATCTGGTTTACCGCTCATCAAGGGAATTGGATCGGGCGGCTAACTGTCGCCAGCGGAGCACTGGTGACCTTCCCCATACCAACAGCCAACAGTCAACCGGCCGGCATAGACCTGGCACCCAATGGGAGCGTCTGGTTTGCCGAGATGGCAACTGATAAGATTGGCCGGTTGACAGTAACGCTGACAGGCCACGAGTTCAAGGAATATCCCATCAATGGCACCGATGTGGGCGCCTATGGTGTTGCTGTCCAGAACGACGAATATGTCTGGTTCGGAGAAACCAGGACTGGCATCATCAAGCGGCTGAAGGTGGCTGATGGCAGTTTCGTGTGGACGACACAGTTAGGCGCAAGCAGCTACCCCTATGCGCTGCTGGTGGATGCTGGCCGGGATTGCCTATGGCTCACAGCGCGTGATCATAACCAGATTGGCCAGGTTCAACTGACCACGTTGACCATCGTCAACAGTTATCCTATCACACTGACGCCAAATAGTCGCCCCACTGGATTGACATTGTTGGGACCCAATCAATTGTGGTTTTCGGGACAGGGAAGTGGGCAAATCGGGTGCATGGTTTATACTTCGCCCATCAAATACAGCTTCCAAGTCTTCGACCTGCCGGTCAGTGGGTTGTGGGCAATGGACATTGCCGCTGACCCGGGTGGACATTTATGGACAGTAGCGTATTTGCCGCAACGCGTTTTCCTACCGTTGGTACTGAGAAGTCAATGAGATATGACAGATGACCTATCCTAAGAACTGGACCTTGCTCTTTACTTTAATGGTAGGGGTGACTGCTGTAGCGCTCCTGTTTTCTCTCAAACTGGCAGTGGTGGCGGGGTCACCTGGTCAAAAGGAGGGCCATGCCTCCATACTAAGGCAAGAAGTGACCGCCGTGGCACAAAGCGGTGTATATACTGCTTACCTGCCGCTGGTAGGTCTGAATGCTGGAGCACCGCCGCCTCTGTTTGGAGTGCAAATGTACGGTGCTGTTACATATACCACCGGCTTGGCACAGGTTGCTGGCATGGGGGTGCGCTGGATTCGTGTGCCTATCTCCTGGGCCAGTGCCGAGCCAGCAAACTGCACTCCCGACCAGTATGACTGGACAGCCATTGATGCACAGGTGCAGGCGCTAGTAGGTGAAGGGGTCGAGCCACTCTTGACTGTGTGTGGTAACCCCACGTGGGCCGCCGCTTACCCGATGGGACCGGTGACGGATCTGGCGGATTTGCAGGAGTTTATGGGGGCCCTGGTCGAGCGCTTCGATGGTGACGGATATGAGGATGCCCCAGGGTCCCCACTGGCAAGATACTGGGAGATTTATAACGAACCAGACGCCATTGATGAAGACGCAGCCGCCCTGGGAAGATATGCGCTCTTTGGATACAACGGTGCAGGATATGCAGAGTTGCTGGATGCGATCTATCCAGTGGTGAAAGCGGCCAGCCCTCAGGCACAGATAGTGTTAGGAGGAGTGGCCCATGATAACTTCGACTACGAGGGGGGCTGGTTTGATGATAATTTCATAGATGATGTCCTATCAAATTGTACCACTCCCTGTTTCGATGTGATGAACTTTCATTACTTCCCATATTACCGCTTCCGCTGGGAAGCGTACGGGAGAGATGTGATTGGTAAGGCCAACTACTTCCGCTCCAAGCTGGCCAGTCATGGTTTCGACCGTCCCCTGATGTGTACTGAGACCTCCTGGCCGATTGCCAGCACATGGGGCAGTCAGGTTTTGCAGCCTCGCTATGTAGCAGTTGCCTACGTGCGTGGCATGGCGGCCGGACTCGTCGTGCAGGATTGGTATGCCTGGCGAGACGTTGACTCCAGCCTGCCTGGGTTGCTAGACAACGAGCTTCAGCCCAAGCCAGCATACTATGCCTATCAAGTGCTGACCGCACAATTAGGGCAGGCTCGTTACGTGCGCCCGCTGTCCGAAGAGGAGACCGGAGGGGGAAACATCGAGGGCTACGTCTTCAGCGTGCCAGGAGCAACCGGGCGGGAACGACTGGACGTGGTATGGTACGACTGTCCTGCTTACCGCCAATTACCGCCCGGCGATTGCTCTCCTGGCACCCGGCAGACGATGATCGTGTCTGTACCTGCTCTCCAAATTATCAACCTGTATGGTGGCTTCGGTGTCCAATACGATGCCGACGACGGTGTGATTGATGGCAAGGTTGCGCTGGAGATTGGACCAGACCCTGTCTATGTGAAGTACAACCTGGCATCTGATATCCGGGGCCTGAAAGTCCGAGCTTTGCAACGATCCGGCGGAAGCCCTCTAAAAAGTGGCATTTCTCAAGACAATGAATACAACTATCCCAACTGTCGCTTTGGGGTCGGAGCAGGCCCTGACATCAATCAGTATGATGTGGCAGCACTGAATCTGGGCTGGTATGTGGACTGGCAGAGCACACAATCGCCTCGACCTCCTGCTGGCCTGGAATACGTTCAGACGATACGCCTGAAGCAGGGGGACACCGATGGATGGGTGCTGGTGTCGCCATCGCCGGCCCAGTTGACGGCTACCGTCCAGGCCAACCCCGGGTCTCTGTGGCTGATTGGCAATGAGCCTGACAGCCCTTATCAGGATGATATCGTGCCCAGGGCGTATGCCCATGCGTACCACGACCTCTATTATCTGATCAAAGGGCTGGATCCAGCAGCGCAAGTGGCTATCGGCGGCATTGTCCAGCCGACACCACTTCGCTTTGCCTACCTGGATACGGTATGGGAAACTTATCGCCAGGCATACGGGGAGACCATGCCGGTTGACGTTTGGAACATCCACACCTTTATCCTGCGCGAGACGATTGCTCCACCGAATCCAGAACCATGCGGGCCGAATACCACCCCTGTATGGGGGGCATACATCCCGCCAGGAATCTCGGCACAAATGGGCGAGCTCTACTGCGTGCGGGATATGGATAGCATAGAAATCTTCAAGCAACGCATTCGCGCGTTCAGAGAGTGGATGGCCGAGAAAGGGGAGCGAAATAAACCGCTCATCGTGACTGAGTATGGTGTACTCTTTCCAGAGGACTACTCTGATGAAGATGGCCAAAAGCTTTCGGCCGAGCGAGTAAGTGTGTTTATGCAGAGCACCTTCGACTTTTTCCTCAACGAGACTGACCCGCTCATTGGTTACCCGTATGATGAGGATCGGCTGGTTCAACGCTGGGCCTGGTTCAGCCTCAGTTCTCCTCCATACTATTGGGGAGGGACATTGTTTGACCCGGCTACCAAAGCCCTGCGCCTGTTAGGTAGTGACTTTCAAGCTTATACCGGGGCCTTGACGCCTACTGTGGACCTGTCGGTAGCCCGTGCTTTCGTTGAGCCGCTCGTCTTCTGGTATGAGGATGCGCCAGTCACGGCTACACTGAAGGCAGTTGTGTCCAACGCTGGCAATATCTCAACCTCACTGCCGATCACGGTAACGTTCTACGATGGATTGCCTGGTGAGCCTGGCGGCAGTCCTATCGGGGGCATGCAGGTAGTCACGACCGGGCTGCGCGGTTGTGCAGATTACGAGGTCGTGGAGACAGAATGGCCTGGGTTGCTCGCAGGGGCACACAAGTTCTATGTTGTCGTCGAACATGCCGACGAACAGCATAGCGATAATAACGTAGCTGAGGGTGTGGTATTGGTCGCGAACTCCCGGGTATTCTTGCCTTTGGCAGTTAATAAGCGGTAAGATGACATATCTGACGACGGATAGCGTTTTATTGAAGACCGGCCGTGTGGTTCTGTGGGCATAGGGTGAGAGAAAAGTTCAGATTGGCGACGCGGATCGAATTCGAGGCCCGGGTCCTGAGTTGCTATGGGGACTACCTACCTGACCTGAGACATCAACGGCAGGACATCCTCGAAGGGAGGCGTTATGAGGCTGGAGTTCGCCGGTATCGAGAGGCGCTTGGATGAACTGAACGAGCGCTTGCAGCGCTTAGACCCACTCAAGGTGAAGAGCCTGTCTGAATTCCACCGTGACGTCTACCTGCGGGATATCGTGGAGCGAAATTTGGAAATCGCGGTTCAATGAGTGTAGTCATCTACCTTGAGCAAGTCTCCAAGAAGTTCATCCTGCATCGAGAACGCCCACGTTCCTTCCAGGAACTGGCCGTCAGCCTGTTTCGGCGCAACGGCGGATCCCGTGAAGAATTCTGGGCCTTGCAGGGTGTCAGTTTCACCGTGGAACGGGGAGAGATGGTGGGGCTCATTGGACCCAATGGTGCGGGGAAAAGTACGGTGCTCAAACTCATCTCCCGCATCATCGGGCCCACCTCAGGACAGATTAAGGTCAACGGGCGAGTAGGGGCTCTGCTGGAACTGGGGGTAGGTTTCCATCCGGATCTGACCGGCCGGGAGAACATCTACCTGAACGGCTCGATTCTGGGGCTGAGCCGGGCTGAGCTCCAACGCAGGCTGGATGCCATCATCGCCTTTGCGGAACTGGAACACTTCATTGACGTACCGGTGAGGCACTACTCGTCGGGGATGTATGTGCGGCTGGGATTCTCGGTGGCTGTGCATGCTGACCCAGAGATCCTGTTGGTGGACGAGGTGCTGGCAGTAGGTGATCAGGTATTTCAGCAGAAGTGCCTGAAACGCATCGGTGAACTCAAGCAAAACGGGGTGACCATCATTTTCGTGTCGCACAGCTTGGGAGATGTTGTGCATCTGTGTGATCGGGCAATTTGGTTGAAAAATGGCGAGATTCGGGCTGATGGCGCTGCAACAATGATCGTGGATCAATATCTGGCCTTTTCTAACGCGTATTTTTACCGGCAACAACTGGCCGACCAACCCGGACTAGGCAAAAAGGAAGAAAGCAATCATTGGGGTACCTTTGAAGCGGAAATCACGAAAGTGGAATTGTTAGACGCAGATGGCACGACACCACCATTTTTCAAGACCGGTGACTTCTTTCGACTCCGCATTCATTACCAGACCCACACTCGTCTTGATACGCCTGCATTTGGACTGGCCTTCTATCGAAAAGATGGATTGCACGTCAATGGGCCGAATTCTGTTCAAGATGGTTACGAGATTCCATACGTTGATGGAAATGGGTGCGTTGATTACACGATCGAGCATCTGCCTTTGAACTACGGCCACTATGAACTCACTGTAGCGATATACGATCGTAATTCTACCGTGGCATACGACCACCATCACCGCATGTATCCTTTTGTCGTCCGTTCGCCCACTTTCTGGCATGAGGAAGGCATCGTTCATATACCCGCCACTTGGCGGCATACTGCTCAAGATCAGGATGCCCGTGTTCCACAACCTTGAATAGCGCAAGGTGATCTATGGTTACTCAATCAGGTGGTATTATCGCCATCTTGTTCGTTGCGAGCCTGATCGTCGCTTGGGCGGCCTCGCTGGCTGTCTGGTCGAAACAGCAGAGATCGAATGTTCACTTGTCACCGGAGATGGATTGGTGCAAGGCTCTTTTCGTTTCTGTGGTCAGTGTGGTCGTCTTTGTCGGCTGGATTGGGGTCATTCTGGCTTCCTTGGGGTTCTTTTCACTGCTGACATTGTCGGTGATCCTGCTGGCGGCGGCTGGTGCAGTGTTCTGGTTTCAGCGCCCGTTCAAAAATCTGAGATTCCGTCACCCAGACTGGCACGAATTAGCTCTGATGATCCTGCTACTGGGATGTAGCGTCGTGTATTTTCGGCCACACGAGTACATCGTGGGGGGAACCGACGCTGGTAGCTATATGAATATTGGCGCGACCATAGCGCATACAGGCAAGTTTATTGTGCATGATGATTGGACACAGTTCCTGAATGACTATGCCTCAGTCACATTGCGCCAACAGCCGCCAGCATGGTTAACGCGGAATCTGCAGTTTGTTGGCTGGTATATTGATGACACGGATCCTTCGCGTATCATCCCACAATTTTATCCCTTCCATCCCACCCTGATCGCGATCGGCATCAGTCTGGCAGGGTTGTACGGTGGTCTGATGGTGACCCCTATATGGGGCGTTCTGAGCATTGCTGCCGTTTACTTTGCGAGCCGCAGGCTGTTTGGTTCCAGTGTCGGATTGTTGGCTGCTGTGCTTGTGGCACTCACGCCGACCCATATCTGGTTCGCCCGCTATCCAACAGCCGAGCCGCTCACGCTGTTGTTAGTGTTCAGCAGCCTGTTCGCCTTTCAGACGCTGTGGGATGATCCATCTGCCGGGTCTGTGTGGGGCATCTTTGGCGGCGCTGCGTTAGGCGTGGCCTTTCTCGCGCGGATTGATCTGCCGGCCGTTGCATTGCTTGTATTGGGGACACTGGCCGTGCGTGGGTGCCGGCACCGCTGGTCAAAGGGTTGGTCGGCCTGCGCACTTACCCTGGGGGTGCTTCTTGTTCACGCGATTCTTTCTGCCTGGCTCATCAACTGGCCCTATTCCTGGAATACCTACAGCGGTGTGTTGTCCGTGCTGGGTCGCTCGCCGCTGACATTCGTAGTCGGCAGCCTGGGTGGAGTACTCCTCGTCATCGCTGGCGGGACGATATTGTGGCAGAAGCGGTCAACTCGCCTCGTCAATTGGCTGAGACGAGCCCTTCGTTCTCGCGAGTTCCGTTGGCTGCTGGTCGTTCTCGTCATCCTGCTCAGCACCTACGCTTACTTTCTGCGCCCGATCCTTGAGCCCATTCGCTATGCTACCAGTTGGCCTTCTGGCAATCAGTTCCCAATCTTGGATGGGCAAAATTGGGTGCGGCTGGGTTGGTACCTGACCCCCCTGGGCTTGTTCTTAGCCACGCTCGGTCTGGCCGAGATTTTGCGGCGGGAACCCTTGGATCGTCTGGGACTGTTCTTGGCCATCGGGACATTGACGACCATCCAGTATGTGTATAACATCTTCAATACGCCGTATCACATCTATGCGATGCGGCGCTACGTACCGATCGTGATTCCGATGTTGATTATTTATACAGCGGTAGCGCTCGTTGCCATCTTTCGAATGCGGCCCACTTGGCTCGCGCACGTGGGCGGTGGCTTGTTGACACTTGGCTTGATGGCCGGGCTTGTCTATCAGGCACGCTTCGTCCTGCCGCAGCGTGACATGTACGGCGCGGTCAACCAATTGTCTACATTTAGCACTCGACTGAGGCCAAATTCGATCATTGTGATCAGCGAGCCAGCAGAGTCCAGTTTTGGCGATACCTTTGGTGTGCCTCTTCGGTTTATCTTTGGGCATGACATTGCGACGATCCGCCAGTGTGACGCAAATGTTCTGCCGTTCATCGAACGAATGATGGCCTACGCCGCTGAACAGCACAGGCCGGTGCAACTTATCGCGGTAGATCCGATCGCTCCAGCAGTGCGGGACGTGCTTCGGCTGCAACCGGTCGAGATGTTCCCGGTCACATTTCGTATGCTGATGAACACGTTTTATGATTACCCATCCGTGACTCAGACGGCTTACTACGGCCTCGAGATTTACGATGTGATGGCCAGAGATTCCTCTGAGGTAAAGTCGCGCGAACCGATTGAGATTGATGTCGGTACACTGGACACAGCCTTCATTCGAAGCGGGTTCTACAGCAAAGAGCTTTTGTCAAATGCACCGACGACGCGCTGGACCTCTGGCGAGGCCGCTCTGGATATACCGCTCTCAGACGAAGCACCTGTGACAGTCGAGCTACGGGCGATGATTTTTCGGCCAGAAGGTGTGCCGGCTGCTGTTGTGACTGTTTGGTTGGATGGACAAGAGATCGGGCAGTTTGTGCCGAATGAGACGTGGCAGACCTTCTCATTTCAGGCTCAACCTAGACCCAATCGAGGAACCTCCTCTTTGCAGTTCACAACTGTGACTTTTAATCCCGCCAGTCTACAAGTCAACAACGACATGCGTGATCTGGGGTTTCTGATTGACTGGGTGAGAATTGCGGTTAGATAAACTCCGGACAGGGCAGATGATTATGCTTTTAGAACTAGGAGGAAGGCGGTGAACAAGCGAATCGTGCTCATTCTTGGGATACTCCTGACTCTCTTGTGCCCGAATCAGATCAGTGCCTCCTTAACTGGAGCTCAAGTCAGTACCGGCATCATCCGCGTTGCTCCCAGTGGCAGCGATAGTAGTGAGTGTGGTTCTGAGACATCCCCCTGCCAGACAATCCAATACGCAGTCAACCTGGCCAGTTCGGGTAGTACTATTTTGGTGGCAGGCAGTAGCGGTGGTACACAATATACATACAGGCCAGCGACTGATGTTTGTTCTGGACCGCATGGTACAACTGGTGTAGTTTGCGTTTACAATAAACAGCTTACTATTCTAGGCGGGTATGCTACTGGTAATTGGTCAACTGCGAATCCGAGCACCAATTTAACGATCATTGATGGACAGGATATCTATCGAGGAGTTTTCGTATTGAATGCTAGACGTTCGACCAGTCTGCGGATGGAAGGTTTTACCATCCAGAACGGTTTTGCCCGCGGCATCCCTACTCGATCGGGAGATGATAAGATCTTTTCCTTTGGCGGAGGAATGTTTGTAGATAGTGCTCAAGAACTCGTCTTGCGAAACATCATCTTTCGAAATAATCAGTCTATCGGCGAAAACACAAATTCATCGTATGGCGGTTCAGGTTCCGGAGGGGGATTGGCTCTGCGTCTTGTCCCAAACGCTGTTTTGGAGCATTTGACTTTTGAAGGCAACATAACCAAAGGAGGTGCAGGTGTAGAGCGAGGTGGATACTCCCTCGGGGGTGGTTTTTATACAGACCGCTCCACCGTTGCTGGGAAATATTTCACGTTTATCCAAAACATTTCTGAGGCGGGCAGTTCGTCTGGTAGTGGTCAAACTGCCGATGGACAACGAGCAGATGGTTTTGGAGGAGCTGCCAGCCTTCAAGGCAGCGATGTGACTTTACAGTATGTCACAGCTACAGGCAACCAGGCCCGTGGGGGGAATGCCAGCACGTATGCTGGCGGCGCGTTTGGTGGTGCGATTAAGGTAGAAGATGGCGAACTGACCTTGATGGACGCTGACTTGCGTCAGAATCTGGCACAAGGTGGCAACGCCAAGAATGGGTACTTGGGCAACGGTGGCGGTCTTGAAACAATCAACGCCAGTGTAACCATTGATCGGGTATTCATCATCGACAACGTAGCGAGAGGGGGCAATGGCACGACGGGTGTTAAGGGACCGGCCGGTGGTGGTGGTATCAACTCTACTTGGACGACAGGAGATAGAGCGACTCTTGTGGTTTCGAATAGCATTATCGCCGATAACTTGGCAGCAGAGGGACAGGGGACCATAACGAGCGGTGGTGGTGGTGGTGGTATCTGGATACAAGCTACCGATGCGAGTATTGTTCATACAACGGTGGCTCGAAATCGCCTAGGTAATTCTGCCATGCAAGGCCAGGGCATATTGCTGATAGAAGTGGGGACAAGTCCTGCTATTGCTACCATCGCATATAGTATCATAGCCGACCATACGTATGTTAGCACAGCAGCAGCCTTGCATGTGAAACCCAGTAACACTGTCACACTTAACCGTGGTCTTTGGGCCAATAATGACCGAAACACGAACGCCGATGCCAGCCCTGGTGCCTGGGATGCTCCAGGCGTTTTCAATGGGCTAGACACTATGCTGAGTGGTTTAGCTCGCTTTGTTTCGCCGGGGGCACCAAATTATGATTACCATATTCGAGGTGATTCGAACGCGAAAGATCAGGCTACAGGTAGCACAGCTAAGGTTGATATAGACAACGAGCCTCGCAATGATGGCCTACCGGATATTGGTGCTGATGAGTGTGTTCCCATTGTTTTGACAGCACACGCCGTGGCAAGTGACACTTTACACCTGAACTGGAAAGCCAATACAAGCCTATTACCAGGCCTGAATCATTACGATCTTGTTTTCTCTTACGAACCCGGTGCCAATCCACCTGACCAGGGTAACTCACCTATCAACGTGGGCACACAACTGGACTATATGCTCACCGGCCTCAGTGCCCACAAGAGATACACGATGACAATAGAAGCCCGCGGCTCATCTCATGCACTGATAGCCACTTCAAATACTGTTACCGCTTTTCCAACCGACATTTTTGTTCATTTGCCTGTTGTTCTCAAATAGGAAAAATGAACCAGCGCATAACACCTGGACGAAGATGGCCGGCCATGCTGAAGAAGTATATGACAACCTTGCTCCATTCCTGGTGGAGTGAACATGCCGGGGCACTCTTGGTATATCTGGTGCTCAGTATGGCCCTCACCTGGCCCCTGGTCCGAGACTTTTCGACAGCTATTCTTGGCCTGGACGAGACACGGCACAATCTTTGGATACTTTGGCACGTAAAGCAAGCTCTGCTTGGGCATGAGCCACTGTTTTATACCTCTCTGCTCTACTACCCACTCGGTATATCGTTGCTAACACACTCGTCGGGACCTGTGCCAGGGCTATTGGCTTTACCTTTCTGGCCATGGGGACCGGCAGCAGTATATAACGGAGTAATTCTCGTCAGCTTTTCACTCACGGGTTACTTGATGTATCTGTTTGCCCGCAGTCTCAACTTTGGGTGCGGTGTCTCTCTGTTTGCCGGTACCATGTTCCTGGCAGCACCAGTGCATCTGGTGTACCTCTACGTGGGACATTTGGGGCAAATGTTCTTGGGGACACTACCACTTACTCTGTTGACCGTGCATCACGCACTCAATCCTGAGCGTAGCAGGTGGTGGACGGTATTACCAGCACTTGCGTTATTGTTGACCTTACTGGATGCCACCTGGAATTTTATAAGCGCAGGAATTGGAGTGGGGCTTCTGATCGTAATCACCGTAATTGCTGCTAAACGCGAGCACTTTGGGCCGTTATTGCAGCGTAGCGCGCTTATTATCCTCTTTGCTTTAGTAGTGACAGGGCCAATGCTGCTGGCAAGTTTTTCCACCGCTAATAATCCAGCAATTTCTGTGAGCAGGAATCTGACATCATTCGATTTCCAGCCTGACGTGATTCAGTTCTTTCTTCCAGCGACTGTTACCAGCCGGTTTCTGGGGCCAGTTTTTGCTAAATTCTTAATGCCGTATGTCCGTGTGGGGCAGGAAACAGCCGTGTTCATGACCTGGACAGGTCTGCTATTATCTTTCCTGGCGCTGACCAGGGGCAACAAAATAGCGTGGCGTTGGTTTCTATTTCTGTTTTTTTTCTTCCTGCTCTCGCTTGGCCCAACTCTGAAGATATTGGGGGAGACACAGTTCACTGCGTATCGTCTCCCGATTATACTGCCCTATGCTTTCCTTACTACTTTACCCGGCCTAGATGTCATACGCACACCGGGGCGATTCATGCAGATTGGTTATGTCGGTTTTGCTATCATGGCCTGCTTTGGCTTAACTTGGTTGAACGATCACTTACCTGACAAACTCCGTCGTCTTGTTCTATTGGCGGCATTCACATTAGTACTGGTAGAGAACTGGCCACGACCCTGGCCTCAAGAAAAACTACGGCCAGTACCCGAATTCTATCGGCAGATCGCCCAAGATGACGAGATGTACGGCGTGTTTGATCTCCCCATTAGACCATTCCAAGAGAGGGAGTTTCACTCTTCGTACATTCCTTATTCAGCATACTATCAAATGTATCAGATGACCCATGGCAAAGGTATCGCTACAGGCTACATATCTCGTCAGTACGCTGTGCACCCACTCTTTGGCCATCTTATCTCAGACTCGATATCTGATTTCCCATTACAGCATAACATCTTTGTAGATGGCAAGCCGGCCAATCGTTATGCAAATATGCAGTTTGAATTAGCCCGTTATGGCTATCGCTATGTTGTATATCATAAACCCCAAGACGGCTATCCTGAATATAAAGAAGGTTCATGGGGGGAATTGACAGCAAAGGGATTTATCCAGGAGGTGTTTGGCCGGCAGGAACCATTGGTAGACGACGAATTGGTTACGGTCTACAAAGTGGACCCGGTTACAGATACAACACGACTGGTCACGACCATTGCACTCAGGGAGGAAGAAGATTGGGCTGTTTCGCCAGCCACCTTTTATGTGGCGTCACCCCGCCCGGTCCTTGCATACCTCGAAGTCACACCTGCTGAGATATATGCCGCTCAGTCGGGAGATTCCTCTGGTGGGGGCATGCTCACTCTGCAATCGGCCAATGGCATTTCAACTTACGCAGAGTTAGTCGCTGGTGAGACAACAACACTGCCACTTGGGCTGGCTCCTGGCAGTCAGATTGTCACTTTAACACTCCGTTCTCAGAGTCCACGATCAGCGAGTAGTGATTCCTCATATCTTAATTTTGCCATTCGATCTATAAACCTTGAGACACAATTTCCGTTGCCTGATGACATCTTGATTGATGGACTGGCGCAGCAAAACACGGGAGATCAGATTCTGGCGGGGTATGGAGTGGGTTGGTATAATCTTGAACACTGGGGGGCTTCTGGAACCTGGCGTTGGGCCATGTCACCAGCACAGTTACTTATATACAGCGCTGGGCCTAGACAGGTGCGAATACAGACCAGGCCGGGAGCTCTCTACGAACCGGGCACGCCAAACAGCGTGGGAAGTCAAGGTACTCTGCTGGTCACTGCTGGTAACCAGGCCCCACAACGATCCGTTGTTCAAGTCGGGCAGCCACTCGTTGTTGACGTTATGCTCCAGGCAGGGTGGAATAACATCACATTTGAACTCGAAGCAGGCAATTTCAGACCGATAGACGTTCAGCCCGGCAATGGTGACTCTCGTTGGCTGAGTCTTGCCCTGGGAAAGATTGATGTGCTCACAAGATAAGGGACGGTGTATTTGTTCAAATAATCTGCCATTGTGAGCGTCGGCTCAATATGAGGGGGATTGGATGTATGCCAGCGTTGTGATTCCCGTTTGGAATGGTGCTTCAGTCGTACTGGCCTGCCTGGAGGCACTCTATGCCCATTCTGGAGATGGGCTGCGCGAAATCATCTGTGTAGACAATGCGTCGTGCGACGAGTCAGCCGCCTTGATCGCCGATCGGTATCCGCGCGCACATCTGATCTGCCAGCCGGTTAACCTTGGCTTCGCTGGCGGCGTCAATGCCGGGATTGATCTGGCCCAAGGCGATGTTTTCGTCCTGCTGAATCAGGACTGCGTGGTACAGCCAGATTGGCTGGCAGGCCTGCTACAGGCCTTCGAGACCCATCCAGAGCTTGGTATTGCTGGCTGCACCGTTCTGAACCCAAATGGGACGCTGAACCACACTGGCGCTATGATCCGTCGGCCAGATGCGTATGGCATGCACCTGACCGATATAGGAGAGGGCCAGTTGAGAAGTGTGGAATATGTCACGGGTGCAGCTTTTGCGATCCGCCGTCAAACGTGGCAAATTGTAGGGCGGTTCGATGAAGGCTATTACCCGGCCTACTATGAAGAGAGTGACTACTGCTATCGTGCTCGTCGCAAAGGCCTCGAGACAGCCCATGTACCTGGGGCGCGTGTTACCCATCTGTGCAGCAGTCGCGAGTGGCAGATTGATCTGGTCAGACATACGACCAACCAGCACTTGGCCCGCTACCGCTTTGTCACTAAGCATTTTGGCAGCCGCGAGTTGGGCGAGTTTTTCGAGGCCGAAGAAGCAGCGATAGGGGTCGAAGGTTATTTTGATCAGGCTATCGCGCGCGTGATTGCGGCACGCGATACGCTGCGCGGCCTTGCCGACATTCTCGAACGTCGCAGGACTGATTTGGGTGAGTCGCTGCCGCCGGCTCAGCGGCGTCAATTGCAAGTGGGTTTCACGCAAGTCCTGCGACAGTCGTTTGCGATCGCCGGCAGGTTACATCCTTCTCGATCGGTTGAGCCCCTTTCTGACCTGCCCGAAGCATGGCAGGCTGCTAATCAGCAGTCGCAGAAGCTCCGGCAGCAGGAGTACGATCTGCTTACGCGTATCTACTTTAAATCGCCTTCAACTGACTGTTCAGAACCAGCTTTGAGACGGCTGTTTCGGCTACTGGTGCTGCGTCCGCTGAGTTTCCTCATCGGCCGTGATTATTTGTTACTGGCCGCTCTTAACACCATGCATGTAGCACGGATGGATCTAATAAGTCGTCAGATGGATCTAATGGATCAACTGTATCACGAAGAGATAGAACGGCGACTAGCCTTGCTCGAAATCTTGACTGACTATGACTACCGCTAATCTGGTCTTCTCTTTGATCATCAACACCACTGACCGGGCTGACTCGCTGCAGACGCTCCTTCGAACGCTGGAGTACCAGTCCTATTCTCATTTTGAGGTCATTGTCGTCGTCGGTCCGACTCGTGATAGGACGCTCGACGTATTGTCTCAATATGAGGGCCGTGTCAGGGTCCTGCGTTGCCCAAAAGCCAATCTGAGTCAGTCGCGTAACATCGGCCTGCTGGCTGCGCGTGGGGACATTGTGACTTTCATTGATGACGACGCTGTGCCGAGCCAGCGCTGGCTTGAGCAGCTTGCACGGCTGTTTGAGGACCCCATCCTGGATGCAACGGGGGGCGTTGTCTACCTGATCCACCCTGACCGCCCGGTTGTCCAATATCGCATCGGGATTATCTCGCCGTTAGCAGAGCAGGTTGACGTTCGATCATCGTGGTTGGATCAGATTGTGCCACCGGGCGAAAGTCATCAGTGGGTAGGACGGATGATGGGTACGAATATGGCCTTTCGCCGCCAATCATTGTCGGAGGTTGGGGGTTTCGACGAGTTCTTCGAGTGGGTATTTGATGATTCCGACGTGGCTCTACGTCTGGCCAATGCGGGCAAAATCGTTCATCCGGTCAAAGAGGCCGTAGTATACCATGTTCCAGCTTCTAGCCGCAATCGAGTCATGTTCACTTACAGGGGCAAGTGGTGGATTCAAACCAAGGCCGCCGTATACTTCAGTATAAAGAATGGCCTGGCGGCTGGTGACTCGTTGCGCTCGATTGGATTACGATGTCTGCACCTCATCCATGGACACTGGCTGTGGTATGGACATCTATGGGGAGAGGGAAAATTGACTCTGTTTCAGTCTTTGAGAATGCGCTTTGAAGACGTGTGGGCTGCCTTGAACGGAGCCGTCAAGGGGTTATTGCTGCCCCGCAGATTGATCCACCTGCCCTCTGTAGCGATGTCAGAAACCACCCCATTCATTCAGAGATTTCAGAAAGGTGGCGCGATAAAACAGCCGTCGGTTGATCCCGTGAGCGGACATCAGCCGTTGCTCTCGCCCTCAGAGCCCCCTTTGCGAATATGCCTCCTAAGCGGCATGTACCCACCGGCTCACACAGAAGGTGTAGGGCGTCACACCAATTTGTTGGCACGCGGGTTGTTTGAGTGTGGGCATACTATTCACGTGATCACCCGTGGTGAGAAAGCAGGCGTTTCTTTTTACGATGGGGCCTACGTGCATCAGATTACTTACCGCCCGAACCGCTACCATCGGTATCAGAGATTCCCTGGGCTGTATCATGCCCTGAACTATAGCCACGCCGTCTACGAGGAAGTCAAACGGTTAATACTGAATGACGGGATTCAGGTCGTAGATTCGCCGCTTTGGCAGCTCGAAGGTCTGGTGACAACTGTAAGCGGGCTGATTCCGGTCGTCCTGCGGCTGCAAACCGCTCACCGGCAGATCGCGGCGATCCAGCAAGACCGGGATGAAGACTCGCGCTTAATGGGCGAGATGGAACAGACCTTCATTGAGCGGGCTACCTACCTGGTTCCGAATTCACAAGCCACTGTGGATGCGGTACGGCAAGTCTATAGGGCATTGCCGCTAGATGGGCGCTACTCAATTGTACCGCACGGCATTGTACCTGTGCCGGATGACAATGTTCGCCCGTTCGATCTCAGGCGAGAAACGGATGCTCTTACTGTCCTGTACGTTGGACGCTTAGAAAAGCGCAAGGGTATCCTGGACCTGTTCCAGGCGATTCCGTTGGTGCTGAAGCAGGTGCCCAATGCCAGATTCGTCGTTGTGGGAAATGACAACAGCCAGCATGATGGGTTCCAACGTCGAACAGGTGAAACTTACCTTTCCTATTTTACCCGCCACTATTCACGATTCACTTCCTTTGTGCAATTCGCAGGTACGGTGAGTGAGGAAATGCTTCAAAGCCTCTATCAATCTTGCGATTTGTTCGTGGCTCCTTCACTCTACGAATCGTTTGGGTTGATCTACCTTGAGGCGATGAATTATGCCAAACCAGTCATTGGTTGCCAGGCTGGTGGTGTTCCCGAGGTGGTTGATCATGGCATTACTGGTTTGTTAGTAGAGCCGGGGGCGCCCTCTGCGCTGGCTGAGGCGATGGTGTCGCTGCTGCAGTCGCCGATCAGGCTGTACGAAATGGGAATGGCTGGGCGCCAGCGCTTGTTGGAACGGTTCACCTACACCCAGATGGCGCGCAGTTTCGAACGAGCGTATAGAACAGCCCTTGGGGCTTTCAACGCCGTATCTTCAGAGGGGGAGGCATGAAGGGTTTGCTGACTGTAAGCGATGTATTGAGCGATATCGAGTTTGAACTTGTCCAGGGTTCTATCTCGCGGGATGAACTTGGACACAGCATTCAGCGCGTCAGAAAATACCAGAACGAGATACGTGGAGAGACGATCCAATCGGTCCGGCAGGCACACAAAGTACACGAGGCCATCAGCCGGCAGTTCCAGATCAACGATATGCTGATTACACTGTTGCAGGAAATGGCGGCAGAGCTTCGGTCTATGCAATTGATGTCACGACGAATCGCTCGGATATCCAGGTTTGATGAACGCATGGCGAGGGTCGCCAGTACACCGGCGACTGGTCATGAGGCAGTGTCCGCAGAAGAAGTGGGCCCGTTTGATTCGGGCGGGTTGAGTGAAGACTTGCAGTGGTGGCCCACAGCCGATGTCGAGCAGGTAGAAAACGCCATGCGCTCTGAAGCGCTTCAGGTTCGATTGGATGTACATTCTACGGGCATACCGGTTGTCGGCGGGTTGATGAAACGTCTGCGGGTTGCTCTGCATAACCTGGCGTTATTCTATGTGGATCGGCTTGCCAGGCAACAAGCGGCGATCAATCAAACGTACGGCAATTGGATCCTGCGCCTGGTCCAATTGTGCCAACAACAGCAGGAGCAGATTGATCTGCTCAATACTCAGGTGAATATCCTACAGGCCCGCTTGATTGAGAGCGAGCAGTGAGTATTCGCATCCTGCACATCATCCAACGCTACTGGCCAGCCTGCGGTGGTGCAGAGATTCATTTGCCAGTTTCACCTTTGACCTACCCAGCCTCACGCACGCCATTACCCACCTGCAAGTCACCCCATCCAAATGGTCACTTCTTGTGCCCAACGTGGCTCGCGACCGCCCTGAGATATACCCCGCGTACCCGCTCGGCGACGATCTCCCAAGTGTAATTCTCCAGCACTTTTCTCTGTCCTGCCCGCCCCATCTGTATGCGCCGCGCTGGATCCACCACCAGTTCCAAGATGGCCCGCGCCAGGTCACCCGCATCCTCGTAGGAGGCCAACAGCCCGTCCTGGCCCTCGTCAATCACTGATGGAATGGCACCAATGCGAGCTCCAATGACCGGCTTGCCGCAAGCCCATGCCTCCAGAAAGGCGATGCCGAACGATTCCAATCCAGATGGCAGAACAAAGACGTCGCAGGCAGCCAGTAGAGCGGGCTTCTCCTCCTCTGAAAAGTCATTGACTATGGTAACGTGGGCCTGCTGTTCTGGCGTGAAGGCGCCAATCATTCTCTCAATCTGACAGGAATAGGACGTGCGAGCGCCTGCGATCAGCAATCGGACGTTGGGGCAAACGGCCCATACCTGTGGCATCGCCTCCAACAGAACGTCGAGACGCTTGCGCGCGTTCTGCTTGGCCACGACGGCTACGACCGGGTCGTCCCCCCAGTCATATCGTCGTCTGATTGCCATTCCATCGGCGCTGGCAAATACACTGGCATCCACGCCTGCTCCTATCACGACGATTTTGTCTGCCTGTATACCGCGCTTGATCAGGTAGTCGCGTTCAAAGGTCGTGAGAGCGATGTAGGCGTCAGCCTGCTGAATCGCTCGATCCATCATCTTCCGGTCGTAGCCCCACGTGTCAGCCACGTGAATGGCCCCCAGCAGAACGACGGGGATGTCAGCACGCCGGGCTCCCGCCAGCGCATAATACATCTGCATGAGGGGAAAAGCAGTGGCGAACACAACCTCGGCTCCGCTGGTGGCGACCGCCTGCGTCATTCCAAAGATCAACGGGCCATTGTAGAGCGTGCGCAGCCAGTCGTTGTAAGGGAGGTGTAACCTGTATGCCACGCCTGCCATCAGCATGCGCAACGTGTTCAGACGGTTGAACACAACAAAGCGGCGCACGAGTACCCCGTCTACGCCCTCTACGCCGGCGGGCATGGCGGGTTCATCGGAGCGCCAGAAGTGTTCCATGTGGTACGCAACGGTGGTGAATACGGTCACCTCATCGTGGTAGCGGGAGACGAGCAGGTCGGAGAGTTTCTTTGTCAGCCATTGAGAACCCCCTATAGATGGTGGGTAACCGTGAACCACATGTAGGATCTTCATCGGCCTAAGGTCCTGGTCCGTCTCGTTCTAAACAACAGGAGAGCAGGTATCAGGGTTGCTGTAGTGAGCAGACTGAGCACCACTCCGATCCGGAAAGCCACGGGTTCGTAGACAAACTCGACCCGGTGGGTACCAGATGGGACGAGGATAGCACGGAAGGCATGGTCGGCGACGTACAATGGAACGGGGTGGTCGTCCAGTAGTGCCCTCCAGCCAGGTGCAGCCGTGTCGGTCAAGACGAGCAGGCCAATGGCAGCCGTCTCCACTTCCAGCCGGACCCGGTTGGGTTTGTAATCCACGAAGCGGACGGCGGCAGCGGTTGCCGGCACCTCCACTGGCTCTGTCCAGCCTGCGGGGACTTGCTCAAGCACAACCCGTCGGCGAAAGTCGAAAGCACCATCCGTGACGCGCGCGAGAGATTGGGCGGGACTCGCCACAATTTCGGCGTGGTAAACGACAAAGGCGCGTGGCAGCACGTCGCGGTTGCGGTACACCTTTACGTCCCCCGCGTCTTGGTAAGCCAATTCCCACTTTCCATCGAGTTCTTGGTCTGTGAGTACGTACTTTACGTTCAGTAGATCCATGAGAGGTGCATCGGCCTTCGTGAACAGCGAATGGAAATGGGAGCGATCGTGACCCTCTATGTGTTCGACCAGGTCCGCGTACCGACGTGAGACAACGGTATCGTATCCCCGTATGTCCGACAGGCCGAAGACCATGCCACCATTCGGGCTCAGAATCGAGCCGGTGCCACTGACGCGGTAAATATCAGGATCTTGTTGCAGGAACTGGATGGCGCCAGGCGTCGGAAAGATGTGCTGGGACTCAATCGTCGGATTGAACGGCATACCGACCAGAAAAGCGTCGAACAGCGTCAACCCCAGAGCGGCGTAGACCCACGTCTTCACGCTGGCGCGCTGTCTTTGACTCCACCGGCGCAGCGCGAACCAGGCCAGCACAATCAGCACCGGCAGATACATCACGACATTGGTGGGACGGAACAGCGCCAATTTCTTTTCATACCGCTCCTCCACCAGCCCATAGTAATACTCCAAGGGACGCGGAAGATAGGGCGTGCCCGAGTTCGCTGCCATAAAAGCACGCCCGGAGCGGATCAGTTCGTTCTTAAAGAGCACAAAACCGGCATAGGCGAGCACGATGAGCAGTAGAGCGACCAGCGCCAACAGGACCAGAATACGCAACATAGTCCGGTGGGCATGCTCATCGCTGCCGGTGATCTCGTCCAGTCCCATGCCGGCTAGCATGGCCACGGCAAAGGCATAGACCAGGCGCATTCTCCCATTCGCTGCCACGTTGAAGAGGGGCAGGTCATTGATGGCGTTCAGCAACGGCAGGCGAAGCGCGATGCCCAGGCAAATCACCGCCAGTAGGGCAAAAAACAGGACAAAGTTGCGCTGCGGAGATGAACGGCGCCGGATGTTGTGCCAGGTGACCGTGGCTGCCAGCGCCAGCGGTAATACGCCTGCATAAGCGTTCTGTTCCACATAGTTACTATAGGGGTACCAGTAGCTATTGTCGAGCGAGGTGCCGAAATACTGGGGCAGGAATGTAGTGATTGCTGTAGGCCATTCGCGCCACTCGAAAAGAAGGTGCGCAATGAAAAAAGAACCCCTGGCGGACGTCTGGACCTCCCGGATAGAGAGAGCCGCACTGTGGAAAAAAGCCTCCAGGAACGGTAACAGTTGTACCGCAGCCAGCAAGATGCCGATGGCCACTGCCGCGATGACCCTCATCAGTTGTGGAACCAGCCGTGACGGTTGCCAGCCAGTGAGGGAAATCGCCCGGTACAGGGTGTATGCCGTCCATGCCGACATCACGTGGAAAGAAGTCTCCGGGTGTCCCCCCAGAAACTGCGCCCCGATGGTCAGCCCACTGGCCATGACGTATGCTCCACTTTTTCTGGTAAGTGCCCGCTCGGTGGTTAACAACATCGCCGGCAGCCAGACGATGACGAGGGAATGCGGGTGGCCCAGCCAGACGATCAACGGACCGCTGAAAGTAAAGGCCATCATGGCCAGTATTGCGCCGTGTCTGCTGAGACCGATCTCGCGGGCAAACAGAAACGTAAAAATACCTGCCACGAACAGGCGCAAGATGGCAGTGATAGCGTACGAGGAGTAGAGAGGGAAAAGATAACCTAACAGATTAAAGGGGCTAAATATGGCTGACTGGGCATTGCCCAGGAAAGGCAGCCCGGCGTCTGTATACGGGTTCCAGAGTGGCAATTGGCGCTGAGCGAGCGAACGTACGGTGAAAAGTCGCCAGGGAAAGAACTGGTTTACCTGATCGGATAGAAGGGCATTGGACGGCCCCATATAGCCTGCCGGTGCCATGGGCCACCATAAGGGGTCCAGGTCGAAGATCATGTCTGCGGGCAGCAAGACGCGACTGCCGAACACCGCTGGCCAGAAGAAGATCAACGAGGCCATTATGAGAAGCAGGGCCGCTTCTAAAGTCTCCCGTCGTGTTCTTCGAGCGCGACCCTCGGCTGTGCAAGTGTTACGCTCGATCTGTTGACCCCAGGACGCGTTCATAAACCCTGCCATACGAGGCGATCATCTGCTGCTGTGAGAAGTCTTTTTGTCCTACCTGCCGAGCGACTTTCTGCAGCTCTTCGTACTCTCCGGCCAGCGATTCGATAGCTGTGAGAATGTCCGTTGGGGTGACATTCTCGACTACCTTGCCACAGCCCGTCTGCTCCACGTAATCTGCCATAGGAATGGCCCGGCTGACCAAAACAGGTTTCCCAGCCGCCAGCGAGTCAAGCAGCGAGTGGGGATATGAGTGCACGATTCCCGGAGTGGTAGCCAGGTTGATGGTAGCATGTACGCCGGCCAGTATTTCGTTGACGTCCACCTGTCTATCTAACACGATGACCTGCTCGGCCAGGTTCATCTGGCGTATGCACTGTCTCATTTCATCTGCCAATACACCGCGCCACAGGAAGATCATTCGCAGTTGGGGCGCTTGTTGCGCGGCTGCCAGGAGAGCATCCACGCCTTTCGTGCGGAACTGTGCCCGTGTCCATGGGGCTGAGCCCACCATCAGTTTGAGCTCTGATTGCAATGGGAGCGGAGAAAAGGTAAACCGGGTTGTATTGACGCCGGCACGGACCAGAAAGACGTTGTCCAGCCCCCATGCTTCTAGGCGTTTCAAACTGCGCTCATCACGGACGACGACGGCAGCGAGTGAATTAAAAAAACGTATGTTCGGGCGTTTGTTGCCTACACCACCGCTGATAGAATAAACGCCCGGACGTCTTAGATAGTGCAGCACTGGAAAGGCAAATGGGTCAGGATTGTACACGTGATGCAGGTCCAGGTTGGCTTCCCGCTTCCGCAACTCCTTCAGTTTGTGAAAGCCAAACAGCAGTCTGGGCACATAAACAGGCAGGTACTGATTGGGATTCAGGTATATCCAATCTCCGCCAAAGTGGCTGCGCAGGGTGCTAATTTCCTGGACTTCTGCCACGCATTCTGGCATTTTGGGAGGGAGAAACGTCAGGTGGTAGAGAATATTCATAGCTGCGGAGAGATCATCCTGCCTGTTTGGCTCAGTACGCGCTCATTTTGCCCGCCAACTCGCCCGCGCCAGCCATCGGTCAATCCCAAGCGCACCGCACGGGCCATAACTGGGTTACCGTTTATCTGTAACTTTAAGGCAAGAACCAGGCTGTACAGCCCCCAGAAAACCATGAGTGGGATTCTAAGGCCCCTGTAGAATTTGCGGATATAAATGAACCGATTGCGAATGAAATAATAGATGTATAATGTCTCTCGGAGGCCTGGCGGTCGGCGGCTCAGGGCGTGGAAGGCCCGTGCACGTATGTCTATGGCGCTGACATAGTGATGCTGCCTGGCACGCATGCACAGGTCAGCGACCTCAGTATTGAAGAAATAGTCTTCGTCCAGGAGCCCGACTGTACGGAAGAGTTCGGACCGCGCTAATAGCACTGCGCCTGGCACGTATTCGACCATGCGGACCGGCCCGCCGGGAGCCAAGCGAAGAATGTGCGAATGGTGATTCAGGACAGGATTCCTGCCCCCTGCTGTCAG
>Ga0172362_10000419_pt1 | contig 34134 bp, 37 predicted proteins | sample LakKivs1_kivu2a2_FD_114534 | JGI IMG/M metagenome (GOLD analysis project Ga0172362, IMG submission 114534) | Sediment microbial communities from Lake Kivu, Rwanda - Sediment s1_kivu2a2 | ecosystem: Environmental > Aquatic > Freshwater > Lake > Sediment | place: Rwanda: Western Province, Lake... | reverse complement strand
GCTCAATTTGGATTCCTATCTATTGTTTTTATCGCTCCTTTTGCCTCGCTGATAATTCCGCTTTCCAGATATCACAACCAAAACCAGCTAATAAGAGATGAGAAAATTCTCAGCATTCTCAATCTCTCAACCGACAGCAGCAATGTTATAGTAACCCTGCCGGCTGAATACTCTTCTGAGAATGCTTATCTTGAGAAAACCTTATCGCTTGGCGTTTCTGAACCGGATGAGGTTTTGTGGAAAGATAAAGTGGTTTTTTGCCAAGAAGGAGAAAAAAAGTGGCATAAGGTTTTACTGCCATTGAATCCAGACAAGCCAACGGACAAACCAGTAGCGGTAAAATTCTTTTTTAGCCACGCCTGGCAGGATAAAACCGCAACCAAAGAGATTCCCATTGAGGACCACTGATGACTGAAGAAAGCTTAAAGAGAGAACTCAAAAGCTCGCGAATGAATTCGCGAGCTTCTTTATTTCTCAAGAAATTATAATATATCCAGATTAGCTATTTTCTTTAGGTCTTCTTCGGAAAGAATATTTTTCTTTCTTAATGATTCTATTAAAATCGCGAAAAATTCTTTTTGCCTCTTCTCTTGATAATTTCTGATTTTATTTTCTTGGATAAGCGTATCTATACTTTCTCTATAAGAGAATCTATATCTTTGTATAATTTATTTTTAAACTTGTTAAATTCATCTTTAGTAACAAAAACCTCTTTTAACTGAGGGATTAATGATTTTTCGCCATATTCAACTAATTGAGAATATGTTAATGGTTTTTCTTCCATAATAGTTTGTTATAACTTTTTTCCAATATATTCCGCAAATTCCGCCAAGCGGCAGGCATACCCGTATTCATTGTCATACCAGGCTAAAACTTTAATCAAATTATCCTGAACCATTGTCTCTGAAAGATCCACAATCGCAGAATGAGTATCGCCGATATAATCGGTAGAAACTAAGGACTCCCTTTCTGTCTTTAGAATAGCTATTAATTTTTTATCTTTTGACGCTTCTTCAAATATTTTATTAACTTCTTCTTTATTAGTTTTTTTCTCCGTTTCCACTATCAAATCTAAAACAGAAACAATCGGAGTGGGAACCCTGATGGCAATTCCATCTAATTTTCCTTTTAATTCCGGGATAATTTTCCCGATCGCTCTGGCCGCTCCGGTGCTGGTCGGGATAATATTTAAAGCTGCCGTTCTGGCCCTTCTTAAATCTTTATGGGGCAAATCAAGAATTCTCTGGTCGTTGGTATAGCTGTGAACCGTAGTCATAAAGCCTTTTTTAATCTCAAAATTTTCCTGCAAAACCTTGGCAATCGGGGCCAAACAATTAGTAGTACAAGAACCCATATCTATAATTTTATCCTTTTCGGGATTATATTTTTCTTCATTAACTCCTAAAACATAACCGGGTATTTCTTCTGTTTTAGCCGGAGCGGAAATTATAACCGATTTGGCGCCCGCTTTAAGATGTTTTTTAGCCCCTTCCGAATCGGTAAAAATTCCCGTACATTCTAAAACAACATCAACTTCTAATTTTTCCCAAGGAAGTTTTTCCGGATTTAATTCCGCGAAAACCCTAAATTTCTCGCCGCCTACGATAAGATTCTTTTCATCATAATTTACCTCTTTATCATATCTTCCGTAAACAGAATCATATTTTAAAAGATGGGCTAAAGTTTTAGTATCGGTCAAATCATTTATTGCCACCATTTTTAAATCGGGGTGATTGTCAATAATTCTTCTAAATGCCGGGCGGCCGATGCGGCCGAAACCGTTTATAGCAATTTTTACAGCCATAAAATGGGAATTTAATCTTTTATTTTTAAAAGATTGGTTATTTTTTCTCTATCGAATCCAATAACAATTTGTCCGTCTATTTCTACCACCGGCACTCCTGTTTGACCTGATTTTTCTATCATTTCGTTTAAAGCCGCTTGATTCTGAGAAACATCAATATCCTCAAAATTAAAATTATTTTCTTTCAGAAACTCTTTTAGAGTAACGCAGTAAGGACAAGCCGGAGTTGAAAAAATCCGTATTTTAGCCATATATTATTGACAAGCTTCAGCCGGCTGATTATTGGTTAATTGGCAAATCAATCCAGTTAAATCTGTTTTTTCCTGTTCTGCGCCGGCATTTTCTCCGGAACCAACGCGATAATATTTGCAGCCTAAGACTAAAGTAGGAATTCCGCCGGTGCTATATTTCTGAAAAATATCCATATCAGTTTCTGAATCCATATTATTATGAAAGGAAATATAACCTTCAAATTTAGCTGTTACTTCTCCCACAATCGGATGCTCCCATTGACAATGAGGACAGTTGGTAGAGTCAAAAAAATAAACAATTGGCTTTCCGTCTTCTAAACAGACCTCGTCGCTACTTATGGAGAAATTGCCGGATGTTTTCCCGGTTTCTTCAGCCGGTTCGGGAAGCGATTCAAATTCTTTTAAATCAATGACTTGGGGGAAAATAAAATTTCCGTTTTTGGTTATTCTCCATTCTAATTCTTCTTCTTGAACGCTAAATTTAACTTTATAAATGCCACTTTCCTCTACCGCTTCAATTAAAGAAGCGGTTGCTTGGCCCTGAAGAATATTATTATTAATAAAATCAATCATTTTTTGGCCCGCTTGTTCTACCGATAAAATCTCCCCCTCGTTTGATTCCAGGGCTGGAGATTTAAAGTTGTTAGTATAAATAATTGCGCCCGCGATTAAAATTCCGAAAATAATAACTGCTCCGGGAACGAATAATTTATTGTTCATATTTTTTATCTTTTTTTATTAGTTTGTTATAATCTTATTTTATCAGAAGATTTATTTTTTGACAATACCCTTGCTTATCAACTTGATATTCTAATAATGCCCCGTAGTCAATCTCAAGATTAATTATATCTTGATCAGATATTTTTTCCAGATACTTTATTATTGCTCTTAAAGAATTATGACTGGCAACTATTAAAACATTTTTCCCTTCTTTCAAGTCTTTTTCAATATATTTCTTGAAAAACGGAACTGTTCTTTTATAAACATCTTTTAAGCTTTCTCCCTTGGGCGGCGCCAGGTTATAACTTCTTCGCCATAACTTAATTTTTTCGGCGCCGTATTTTCTAATCGCCTCCTCCTTGTTTGCTCCTTGCAATTCTCCATAATATCTCTCATTTAATTTTTCGGTCACAAAAACGTTTACATCGTTCTCGCTAATATCAATAAAGTTCGCCCATTTCTGCATTTTCCCTCCATCCAAATGGATAAAGACCGGATATTTTATATTGCCGAATTCAAAAATTCTCGCTACTGTATCTTTATTTCTAAAAAGAGAAGAGGTATAAATTTTATCAATCTGAAATTGAAATATTTTATCGGCCAGCTCTTTAGCTTTATAAATTTCTTTTTCGTCCAGAGGAACATCCATCCAGCCGGTAAACCTGTTTTCTTCGTTCCACTGGGATTTTAGATGCCTTAATAAAAACAATTTAGCCATATTTTTCTATTTTAACTAATCTTTTATATTTTATCAAACGTTCGGGTTTGGAGGGCGCACCGGATTTAATAAAGTCGGCTCCGGCTCCAACAGCCAAATCAGCAATAAAATCATCCATTGTTTCTCCGGAACGATGGGAAACCATAATTTTCCAGCCATAAGACCGGGCTAATTTTATTGCCGCCAAAGTTTCTGTTACTGTGCCAATTTGATTGGGCTTAATAATCGTTCCGTTGCAAGCCTCTTCTTGTTTTGCCCGCTCTATTCTTTTTATATTAGTAGTCAAAAAATCATCACCAATAACATTTATTCTCCTGCCTAAATCTTTAGTAATTTCCTGCCAGCCCGGCCAATCGTCTTCTGAAAAAGGGTCTTCTATAAAAATAATCGGATATTGGTTTATCAATTCTTTATAAAAACTTAAAAGCTGCTTTTGGCTCAACGCTTTATTATCTATGTTGTAATTCCCGGCTGAATAAAATTGAGAAGCGGCGCAATCCAACCCGATCTTTACCTTGAAAGAACCGATAGCCTCTGAAATATAATCTAAAGATTTTTTGTCATTTTCAATCGGGGGAGCAAAACCGCCTTCATCCCCTATTTCAACGCCTTTTTTGCCGAATTTTTTTTCCAGTATTTTTTTAAGATTGTTAAATACTTTCTTCCCTATTTTTAAATTATCAGAAAAATTATCATAATCAGGAATTACCATAAATTCCTGAATTTCTAAATTATTTCTTGCATGGGCTCCCCCGTTTATAATGTTAAAACAAGGCCTTGGAAAACTAATAGAGACCCGAGGTCCGACCTCGGGAAGAAATTTCCCGAGGTCCGACCTCGGGTTTTTTATATATTTATACAATGGCATTTTTCTCGCCGCGGCTCCGGCTCGGCAAACGGCAAGAGAGACCGCTAAAATCGCATTAGCACCTAATTTTGACTTATTCTCGGTTCCGTCGCAGTCAATCATTATTTTATCTATTTCCCCCTGATTAATTTCTTCTTCTTCCAATAATTTAGAAGCGATAATATTATTAACGTTAACCATTGCTTTCTCGGCATCTAAAGCAACCGCTTCTCTTTCTCCGGTTGAAGCGCCGGAAGGAACTGACGCCTTAAAAACACCGTTCTCGGTTTTTAAGCTTACTTCAATTGTCGGCTCTTTCCTGGAATTAAAAATCTTTTTTACCTTTATGTTTTTAATCATAGGTTTATTTTTCTACGCTTCTTCCCTGAATATAATTATAAGCAGCCAAAGCGGCTTTGGCTCCTTCGCCGGCCGCAGTTATAATCTGCTTGAACAAACCCTCGTTCAAATCACCGGCCGCGAAAACTCCCGGCGTGCTCGTTTGACAGGTTTCTGCTTCCACTTTAATTTCATCTCTTTCATTGAAATCAACCAAACCCTTAGCAAAAGAAGTGGCCGGTTCATAACCAACCTCAATAAAAACCCCTTCCACTTTTAGGGTTTTTTCTTTTTTGCTTTTTAAATCTTGGTAAACTATTGAATTGACAAACCTCTCGCCTTTTATTTCTTTTAACCGAGCATTGGTTATTATTTCCACTTTTCCGCTTGCTTTAGCTGTTTTCTGATTTTGCTCAAATGCTTTTGGTTCTGGTCCGGTCTCCAAAATATAAATTTTCTTAGCAATTTTAGTTAAAAAAATGGCGGTTTCAAATCCGGCATTGCCTCCGCCAATTACAGCCACTATTTTATTTTTAAATATAGGGCCATCGCAGACTGAACAGTAACTGACGCCCCGACCGATAAATTCTTTTTCGCCCGGAACCTCCAATGGCCGGGGGTCGGCTCCGGTAGCTAAAACTAAGGCTTTTGTTTTAAATTGATTTTTTTTGGTGGAAACCAAAAAAACCTCGCCTTGTTTTTTAAGATTAAGAACCTGGTCTATTTCAATATTAATCTTATGATTTTTTAAATGCGCTTCCATTTTTTTAACCAAATCCGGACCGGAAATACTTTCAAATCCGGGATAATTTTCAATCGCAACGGCTTTTTTGGCTATTTGGCCTCCGAAGCTCTTGGTAATTAAAATCGCCCTTAAACCCAAACGAGAAGCATATATGCCAGCAGTCATTCCGGCCGGCCCCCCGCCAATAATAATTAATTCATACATAAGTTTGTTGAGATTTGACTTTGATTAAGCTAACGCTAATGAACGGCGCAGGAAATGCAAGGATCGTACGCCCTAACCAAAGTTCTAATCCTCCTTATTTTTTTATCTCGGGAAAAATCTTTAATTTGAGGCAATAAAATTTTTAAATCTTCTTCTAAATTTCTTAGAAATTGAGCCGTAGGAGTAATAATGCTGCAATCAATAATTCTTCCGCTTTCCCCTATTTCAAAATAACTAAATAAACAACCGCGCGGAGCTTCCAAAAGCCCCAATCCCCGGCCCGGTTTTATTTCATACTTTACAAAAGGTTTGTCAGCCTCCTGTTTTAATAAAATAGAAAGGTCTTTTTTAATCTCTTCCAAAAAATGAAGTATTTCTGCCGCCTGACAGAAACTATTATAAAAATTATTTTTAAAAAAATCTTTATCTGTTATTTTTCTTTGTTTTTTAAACTCCCCGATGAGATTTTTAGATTCTTGATTCAGGCCGGACCAATTATTTTTTATTCTGGCGATCGCTCCCAGCATATACGGTTCTCCTTTAAAAGTAGTTCTTTTAGCCGGGGGATTTTTTAAATCCTCTTCCACCTGACTGGAAAAGAAATCTTCCGGAGAAAAAATAGTGTCTTTTATCTTAATCCTTTCTCCTTTGTGATGAGGGTAAGTATTTTCTGAAAAAGAAGAACAAAAAACTGTTTCCCTATTTAGTTGAGGATATTCTAAGTTATTAAAAAGATTAATTAAAGTCAAACTGGCTTTATAAGCTTTATCGTAATCTTTAAAAATCTTTTCCAGATTATTTTTTCCGGGGATTTTGGAAAAACCTCCGATTATAGGGGTAATAGGATGAACCGTTCTTCCCCCGACTGTTCCAATTACTTTCAAAGCAAAATCTCTTAATATAAGAACAGCTTTTGATTCTTTAGAAAATTTTCCGACTAATTTTTCCTCATCGTCAATGTTAAAAAAATCAGCTAAGCTCATAAAAAATAAATGAGCGCTGTGGCTTTGAATTATTTGGGCTGAAGTAATTAATCTTCTTAAATAATCCGTCTGCGAAGATACGATTATGCCTAAAGCTTTTTCTAAAGACGCGCAGGCGTTAAGAATATGGCTGGTAGGACAGATTCCGCAGACTCGGGAAATCACCAGCGGGGTTTCGAAAACCCTTCGGCCAATTAAAATTCCCTCTATCTGCCTTAAACCTTCCAAAACGTTGATTTTTAGTTCTCTAATCTCCCCTTTCTGAGAAATTTTAGAAAAAAATCCCGCTCCGCCCAATGTTTTATGAATATGTGGTATTATAAGTTTCATATAATGCGAATGCTACTAATGATTAAATTTCTTTATTTATTATTCTTTTAGGATATATGGTTTTTTGGCGAAAATTAATAATAATCCCCAATTTTATATTAGCCGATTTTAAATATCTTTGCATTTGGAAATAATCGTCCTTTGTAATAAAATCTTTACTTTTTAAATCAATAATTAATTTATTTTCAATAACAAAATCTGGTATGTTTCTTCTTTCTTTTTCTCCCTCAAAAGAAGTATTTAACGGTTTTTCTCTTGTGTAATCTATTTTATTTTCCTTTAATATATTTTCCAGAGCGTCTGCATATTGTTTTTCATTTCTATATCTTCCTAATTGATTATGGACTTTAAAACATAAACCACAAATCTTGTATGATAAATCAGGACAAATTATATTATTTCTTATTCGTTGTATTCGCATATCATTCGTAGAATTCGCATTATCTTATAGCATGTCTTTAAGACCGAAAATTTCTAAGTCATCGTCAATTTCTTCTTTATTTTTCATTTTTTCCAATGTTTTTAAAAACCCTCGGGGGTTAATATTATTTAAAAATCCCCGGCAGCCGTAGCAAGGAAAATTATTTTTTGGGCAAACCGCTCCGCAACCGGCATAGATAACCGGACCTAAACAAGGCTCTTGTTTTTTTAAATAACAATTCTCCCTTCCCTGATAAGGACACTCGGAACAAACCGGCCTCTCCGGAATTTCAGGAATTTCCCCATTAATTAATATCTCAGCATATTTTAAAAATTCCTCATTATTAATTGGACAGCCGGGAATAGTAAAATCAACTCTAACAAAATTATCTACCTCTTTAATATCGGGGTTGGCTATATTCTTTAAACTTTGGTAAATATGCTTGATTGTTTTCTTTTTGCCCATATAGTTTTTCATTTCCGGAATTCCTCCCAAAGCAGCGCAATTGCCCATTACCACCAAAAGTTTTGCTTGTTTTCTAACGCTTCTTAATATTTTTAAGTCTTCTTTTGTTATCGGATTCCCCTCAACAAAAACCAGATCAATTTTGCCCTTGGGGAACGGCTTTTCTTCCAACAGGTGAAAATCAACCAGTTCAACATCCTTCAAAAAATTAAAAAACCTCTCCCCTAAATCAAGTAAAGCAACTTGGCACCCCTCGCAAGCAGTCAAAGATACAATTGCAACCCTTGGTTTTTTTCTCATTTTTTAATTATAACATCTTGCTGGAAATAAAAAAGTCCGAAGATTTTTCATTGAAATCTTTCGGACTTTATTTTTCTACGACCGGATAGCCCGGATAGCCTGCAAAGTAATTTCTCTTAGCAATCCGGCCTGACGCCGGTTAATTTCTTCTCTGGCGGATCCAAAGTGAATTGAAACTAACATTTTTTCTTCGGGTTCAGCGACAAACCCTCTCTTAATTTCTTTTTTTTCTGTCTTCCAGACATATCCCCCCCTTCTTCCTTTAAATGATAAACCATAGTGTGAAACCAATAAACCGTCGGGTTCTGTCTTTATAATCCTGCCAAAAGATACCAAACAGCCCAACATCTTATTTACGGTTTTTACCGGTAATTTCTTATCAACTCGCATTGATTCAATTTCTCTCAGGACCTGGAAATTATGGCTCAATCCCTTTTCGGCCTGACCGTTGCCCAACCAATAAGCCCTGACCACCTTTGGGACAAAAACATCCTTCTCTTTTATCAATCTGGCAAGCGAACAATAACTTGCATAGGGATTTAAGCTCTCCAAAAAAGACTTAATTCTGACTCGTTCCTGTTCCGGAGCATCCGGGTTTTTGAGGAAATCTAAAAAAAACCTGTCAATGCCCGTTATTACTCCCATGTTGCAGCCATAACTATACAAAACAGCCAATTTTAATCCACTCATTTTTCTGTCTCCTTTAAAAATTGTTAAGTTGCTAAAAGCAGGCTTAGCCTGTCTCTATAATCTTAATTCTTTGATGTATTGTTTCAATTCTGGGCCGTATTTTGGGTGTTTCAAAGAAAAATAAATGTTTGATTTCAGCCATCTTAACCTATCTCCGCATTCCAACCAACGACCTTCAACCTCATAGCCGTAGATTAATTTCCCGTCAGCTAACATCTGATTATTAATAACGTCAGCCAAAATAATTTCTCCTTTTTTGTTTGGCTTGGCTTTTTTAAGGTAATGAAAAACCTCTGGAGTTAGAGCGTACCTTCCGGTAATAGCTAAATCAGAAGGGGCTTGTTCTAAAGATGGTTTTTCTATAATTTTTTTTATTTTATAAAGTCGGTTAGCTATCTTTTCAACTCCCGCTATTCCATAATGAACGATTCTCTCTTTAGGCAAACGAACCAGGGCGGCAACCGGCTTCTGACAGGTTTTGAAGATATTTGCCAATTGCAAAGCGCCGGGAATTTTAGAATCAATAATATCATCTCCAAACATACAAATAACCGGCTCGTCTTTTATTAATTTTGCTGCCTGTAAAAGGGCGTGGCCATCGCCTAAGGGTTTCTTCTGAAAAACATAAGAAAAAGAGAGATTTTGGCAAAGCGCTTGCAGATTCTTCATTTCATTTAAAATGTCTTCTTTTTTTCTCTCTTTTAAGATTTTCTCCATCTTAGGACAAGGTTTTAGATAGTCTAAAACTTTTTTATTGTCCGGTTTTAAAACAAAAATTATCTCCTTGATTCCTGATTCTTTGGCTTCTTTGATAATATATTGGATAATAGGAATGTCTACTAAGGGCCAAAGTTCTTTTGGAACAACCTTGGCCAGAGGCAAAAATCTTGTCCCTAAGCCGGCGATCGGTATGACTGCTTTCGTAATTTTTATCACAACTTTGGTGTTATTTATCTTTCTTTCTGAATATAGCTGGAGTTTCCCAGACCTTTTCCTGTTCTATTAACTGCTTTTCTTCTTCTTCCATAACTTTCCGTAATTGGAGAGCGTTTCTTCTTTCTTTTACGTCCCCGCCTGCTTCGCTATAAGAAGCAAGGCTGGTTTCCTCTGGTTTTTTGGGGATTGGTTTTGGTTTTGGTTTGGGTTTAACTTTTTTCGACTTTTTAACTATAGGTTTAGGTTGAGGTTGAGGCTGAGGTTGAGGCTGAGGCTGAGGTTCAGTTTTTAACTTTCGTTTCTTTTTTATTTTTTTTATTTTTTTAGGTTTTTCAAAACCGGTTCTGGCTAAAAATCCTTTTATCGCGCAACCAGTAGCCAATAAAGTTATCTTAACTCCTTCTTGTTTTTCGTGTCTTTGACCAATGCCAAAAATAATCTTAGCTTTCTTATTAACCGACTGAGAAATAACTTCTGAAAGTTTAGAAACCTCTAAAAGTTTAAGCGCTTTATTGCTTACTATATTGTAAAGAACGCCTCTGGCCCCTTTGATAGTATAAGGATAAAGAGAGCTGGAAATTACCTTTTGAGCCGATTCTTCTTTTTCCGGCTCTTTTATTTCTATTGTATTTAAATAGGCTAATTTGCCCCGACCGGCCAAAATTGTTTTTAAATCGGCGAAATCAATATTAATTAAACCGGGAGCATAAATCATTTCAATCAATCCTTCTAAATTACCTGCTAATTTTTCGTTTATGGCGGAAAGGGCGTCTTTCAAAGGAGCGTTTTTATCAATTATCTGAAAGATTCTCTCGTTAGGAATAACTGAAAAAACATTAAGTTGCGACTTTGCTTTTCTTAAAGCCTCTTGAGCAATCTCTGTTTTTTTCTCTCCTTCAAATCTAAAAGGCATCGTGAAAATACCATAACTAAGACAACCCGAATTTTTAGAAATTTTAGCGAAAAGAGGAACCGCTCCGGAACCGGCTCCTCCGCCCAAACAAGAAACTATAATACAAATATCCTGACCCTCAAAAAGTTTTCTTATTCTTTCCTTGTCTTCCTGAGCGGCTGATTCTCCTGTTTCCACGCTCATTCCGGTTCCCAACCCTTTGGTTATACTCTGACCGAACTGGAACTTCTTTGCTTTTTTCGTGGAATTTAAGGCTTTGGTATCTGTATTGGCAACGACAAAATCCGCTTTTCTGATTCTGGAAGCAATTTCCGAAACAATAGAACCGCCGCCTCCGCCAATGCCGATAACTCTAATCCTTGTGGTATGAACCGTATCCAAAGAAACTCCGCCTTCTTTCTTCGGCTTAACTGCTTTGTTAACTGGTTTTCTAATCATCTTCTTCTTTATTTTTCTTCTCGGCACTATCCTCCTTTTATTTATTTTCTTTTCCTTTTTTATCGTTTTTTTCTTTTTCTTTGTCATTATTTAATAATAGCAAAATAAAAAAAGAGGTCAACAGATAATGACCTCTTTAATGAACAAATTTGGAGAGAAAAATTCTCTCTCTAATTCAGATATGGACGAACAGTAAGTAGCATCTTAAATGCCATCCGATCAGCTCCGAGCTAATCCCCTCGCCTTAAAACTTCGACAGGATCCTTACTAAATCGAAGCTTGTCTTTTATTTATTTATTGCGTCCAGTACGACTTTTTTTATCTGAAATAGTTTTTCTCTCCAAGAAAAAGTGCTTGGCGTCCTTTATCGCCGCAGGCACTTTTTTTTATCGTCCAAAGAACTATTATCTTATTTTAATTATTTAAAAACCGCTGTCAAGAGCAAAAAAACAAACTTTATAAATTTATTTTATCTTAAGGTCCGGCCGCCGTCAACTATAATTATTTGGCCGGTTATATAATCTGATTTTTCTGAAGCTAAAAAAAGCGCGGCGTTGGCGATGTCTTCCGGCAAGCCAAACCTTGCTAAAGGAATGACGGCAATTGTTTGTTTTTTAGCTTCTTCAGTTAAAGTTTTCATAGCGCCTGGGGTCTCAATCGCTCCGGGCGCAATGGTGTTAACGGTAATTTTTTTAGGAGCTAATTCCAAAGCTAAAGCCCTGACCAGGCTGTTTATTCCTCCTTTGGAAGCGCAGTAATGAACTAAACCTTCAAAACCGACCAAAGAGGCAATAGAAGAAATATTTATTATTCTCCCGCCGGTTGGCATAAAATCAAGAACTGCTCTAGAGCATAAAAAAATACTTTTAAGGTTGACGTTTATAACTTTATCCCAATCCCCTTCGGTCATTTGAGAAAAGGGGACGAAAGGGAAAATTCCGGCGTTATTTATTAAAACATCAATTTTTTTAAATTTCCGAACGGCTTCTGCCATCAGATTTTTAACTTCCGACCCTTTTGACACGTCGCATTTTACTGCTAAAGAATCTGCGCCTAATCTTTTTACCTCTCCGGTTACCTTTTCAATGTCTTCCTTACTTATGTCGCTTACCACTACATTATATTTCTCTTCGGCAAAAGCCAAGGCGATGCCCCGACCTATACCCCTCCCGGCGCCGGTTATGACTACAGTTTTATTTTTTTTCATATTATTTGGGGACAGTCCCCGCTTGTCCCAATTATTATTTTAGTATAGCATGACTTTTTTAGAAAAGAAATTCAAGAATTTAGATATTTTCTATTTTTCAACTCTCCGGGCAGAAACGATTCTTTAGAATACTTTTCATAACCCTTTCCGTAATCTATCTCTTTCATAAGCTTTGTCTCGGGATTTCTTAATTTTAATGGGATGACTAAATTGCCATGGCTTTTAACGTCTTCCAGGGCTCTGAGATAAGCATTATAAGCGCTTCTGTCTTTTTTGCATTCACATAAATAAACAACTCCGTGAGCTAAATTAACGGCACATTCCGGCAGACCGACATTTTCCACCGCCCGAAAAACATCATTAGCCACCACTAAGGCCGTGGGCTGGGCAACGCCTATGTCTTCGGAGGCGAAAATAACCATTCGCCGGGCGATAAATTTAGGATCTTCTCCGGCAGCTACCATCCGGGCCAAATAATATAAAGCGGCATCCGACTGGCTGGCTCTCATACTTTTAATAAAAGCGGATATGGTATTATAATGCTCTTCGCCCGCTTTATCATATCTTAGAAACTTGGACTGAAGAGTGTTTTTTAAATTAGCTACATTAATTTTTTTATAAAGCTTGCTGGTGTTTTCCAGCATGGTAATTGCCTGCCGAGCGTCTCCGTTAGCCATATTTAAAAGCCATTCTTCCGCTTCTTTATCCATATCCAAATTGGTTCTTTTGATTATGGCTTTAATATCTTCTTTGGAAAGCTCGTTTAAAATAAAAACCCGGCATCTGGAAAGTAAAGCCGGAATAACTTCAAAGCTGGGATTTTCTGTTGTCGCGCCAATCAAAGTTATCTCTCCTCTTTCCACATAAGGCAGCAAAAAATCCTGCTGAGACTTGTTAAAGCGATGGATTTCGTCTAAAAATAAAACTTTAGGGGAAACAACTTCTTCTTTAATTATCTTCCTGATATCAGCCTTGCCGGCCGAAACGGCTGACAATTCATAAAGCTTGGCGTTCAAGCTTTTAGCGTATATTTTTGCCAGAGTGGTTTTTCCGGTTCCGGGCGGACCCCAAAAAATAAAAGAAAAAAAATGTTTTTGTTGAATGGCGACATTCAAAGGCTTTCCCGGACCAACTAAATGATCCTGTCCGACAAACTCAGCTAAATTCTTTGGCCTGATTTTAGATGCTAAGGGCTCCATATAAGATAAAGTTCAAAATTCTCTGTTTAAATTTTATCATAAATAAGAAAATAATAAAGCCCCGTTAGAACGGGGCTTTATTATTTTTCAGCGGTTTTTACCAGTCGCGTCTTCGATTGTCGTTGAAACGACCTCCGCCTCGATTGAATCCGCCTGTTCGCGGGCGGGCTTCTTGAGGACGGGCTTCGTTAACCGTGATATTTCGTCCTTCAAAATCTTTGCCGTTTAATGTCTCAATTGCTTTCTGAGCCTCTTCTTCGGTGCTCATTTCCACAAAACCGAAACCTTTGGAACGGCCTGAAGCCCTATCAGTAATAATGGTTGCCGATTCCACGGTTCCTACTTGAGCGAATAAATCTCTTAAAGCGTCTTCCGTAGCGCTATAGGGCAAACCACCAACATATAATTTCTTTGCCATATTTCCTTACATAAAAATTAACCTAATAAAGAGTAAGCCGACCTGCCTTATTCAATATTTTAACCCTAACACTTATTTATTTATGTAAGGAAAAAAAGAATAAGCTACTTACTTATAAAAGAGTTTACCAAATCCTGAGCAAAAAATCAAGAGTGATGCAGTGGCAGTAGAATATCTAAAATATATTCCTTAGCTTTTAATTGTTCTTTTATTGTATTTTCCAATTCCAAAGCAATAAGAGAAGAAAAATAATCTTTGGGATATTTTCTTAAATAATCTAATTCTGAAAAATCTTCCAAATAATGAGAATCGTAAATTTCTTTATATTATTTAATTTTAACTGTTAGTTAAAATGTCGTTATTAATCTATGGCTGGAAGAGTTCTTCGGGCAGAAAACGAACCTGCTTTACCTCTGGAAATTGCTTGGCGGTTGCCTCAATCTGAAACCAAAGAATGCCTACCCGGCAGGAACCGCCTCCGCTTTTATTATTAGGATCTTCAAATTCAAGCGTTAAAATTCCGTTATTTAATGAAGCCCCTTTTAAAAAAAATCCTTCTAAGGGATATTCCGTGTCTATTCCCCGGGCTCGTTCTTCTTCGGTTAATTGGCCTAAAAGCAAAAGCTTGATTGTGTCTTGAATCGGCGTATCAGTTATTGGAATTTCTCTTTCCACTGAAACCAGACCATTCCGGCTGCAGAGCGTATTGCCCGATTCGTCCTTATCCAGTTCATAATTATAATAATACAATTCTACTGTTCTTGCTTCCGGGCAAGGTTCAAAGGTTATAAGTTTATAACCAATCCCAATCCCAATCAAACCAACCAAAATAAATAATGAAATAAATATTGTTTTTCTCATTTGTCCGCTCCGGTCTGTCCCGGTTTTATTTTATTTATTTTATTAAAACAAAACGCCATTTTCGCTGGCTCCAGTAAGGACCGGCGTAATCAACGCCGATTCTCTTGGTCGCTGAAATCTGACTGGGCTTAACTTCTTCTCCTCTGTCTTCCAACCAAATCCTTTTGCTTTTAGTCAAATTTTCTCCGTAAAATGATTTGTCCAATTTCAGATAATTACAGAGTTTGCCCGGGCCATCGGTGGTCTTTCCTGAATCCAAAGCCCTGATGAGCACGCACTCAGGACTACCTTTGGGCCCGGCAACAATATTAAACTGCCAATACATTCCGTAAACTAAGTAAATATAAATATGACCGCCAACCAAATATTCCGCCTTATTTCTCGGGCTAATTTTTCCTTTATAGGCGTGGGATGCCTTATCTTGGGGCCCGATATAAGCCTCTGTTTCTATAATTTTCCCAGCCAGTTTTTGGGACCCGATTTTTCTGACAATATATTTTCCTAAAAGTTCTTTTGCCAGCGTTAAACCAGGTTTTTTGTAAAAACTCCTGCCTATTTTTTTATTTTCCATATTCTTATAGACAACCCTTTCTACTGCTCCGGGGTTTGGATTCGAACCAAAATATACAGCTCCAAAGGCTGTTGTCCTACCGTTAGACGACCCCGGAATAATTATATATTCTAACCTTGTTGGTGGATTATGTCAATTAAAGCAAGCTCTAAAGGAAGCTGAGGAATTGAAGAATATCTCATTTTGTTTTCCGCTTCCATAAACAAATTAAGAGCTGTTTGAATTTCCAAGGAGCTGAATTTCTGAATCTGGGAAAGCATTTTTTCCTGCTCTTCTTTCGTTAACCCGATAATAACCGGATTCAAAATTTCCGGGCTGATTTTTAAAAGCATTGCCTGTCTTAAATAACGGATTAAAGCCCGGGCAAACTCTTGAGGATCATAGCCTTTTTCAAAAGTTTCACCCAAAAAATTGATTGCGGTTTTGCTGTTTTTTTGAGAAAGATAATCAACAAACTGGCTGATTAAAGCCGTGTCAGCTAAGCCTAATAAATCTTTTATTTCTTCAACCTTAATTTCTTTGCCCGACATTCCGCTAAAAGTAAAAACTTGGTCCAATAAACTTTCCGCGTCCCTGATAGAGCCGCCGGAATTCAAGGCAATAAGCTCTAAGGCCGGTTTTTCAATTTTGGTTTTTTCTTTTTGAGAAACAATCTCCAATCTTTTGACGATTTCGGCCAAGGTTAATTTCCTGAAATCAAATCTTTGGCAGCGGGAAATAATAGTGGGAATCATTTTATGGATTTCTGTGGTGGCTAAAATAAAAACAGCGTGAGCCGGAGGCTCTTCCAAAGTTTTTAAAAGCGCGTTAACCGCTTCTCTGGTTAATTGGTGGGATTCGTCAATTATAAAGACCTTGTATTTTTCTTTAGTTGGAGAAAATTTAACCCCTTCTCTTAATTCCCTGATTTCGTCAATTCCCCGGTGAGAAGCAGCGTCTATTTCAATCAAATCCAAAGACCTTCCTTCTTTGATTTCTAAACAAGAAGCGCATTTTCCGCAAGGTTCGGACTGGCCTTCTTGACGTTCCCGGCAATTTAAGGCTTTGGCTAAAATTCGGGCAATGGTTGTTTTGCCCGACCCTCTTGGCCCGGAAAAAATATAGGCGTGGGAAACCAAACCCGAAGCCAGCGCATTGCTTAGAGTTCTGACCACATGTTCCTGGCCGATAATTTCGCCGAATCTCTGAGGCCGGTATTTGCGATATAACACTAAATTAACCATAGACCTGTTCTAATTAATATTAATACTATTAAACCAGCAATAGCAACTCCTAAAGAAATTAAAGGGAATGATTTTTTGAAAGGGATGCCGAATAAAAAAGCAACTAATGCTCCGGTCCAGGCACCGGTTAGAGGCAAAGGAACTGCCACAAAACTTACCAAGGCTATTTCTCCGTATCTTTCTATCCTCGGACTGCTTTTTCTCCTGGTTCTTTCAAAAAGCCAAGTGAAAAACTTCTGAAAAATTTTAAAATTATTAGAAAGCCATCGGGAAACCGGCTCTAAAAATAAAAGCAGAAATACTATTGGAGCTAAATTTCCTAAAACAGAAATAAAAAAAGCCCAAAACCAATTCAGATTATATATTGTTAAGGCAATCGGCAAAGAAAGTCTTAATTCGCCGACCGGAGTCATCGCTAAAAGAAAGGTTTTTATTATTTCCATCATAGTTTAATATTACTCCATCAAAAATCTAAAATCAATAAAATAAATACAGTCGCTAGATATATTTACTGAAAAGACGACCGTATAGATGTTAAATATTTTTTAATTTATAATACTTTTTGGACATATGCACAAAATGTATTACCAATAAAAAAGCCCCGCGTTCTTGCGCGAGGCATTTTAATTTTTCCTCCGATAAGTTATCAGCTATCAGAATGAAGCTTCTAACAACGGCTTTAATTTTTCTCTTATAGATTAGTCAATAGTGATTTTATTTTATTAATCTGTTAAAATAAAATAATGATTAAATTATATAATACTCTTAGCAAGAAAAAAGAGTTCTTTAGACCTTTAAAAGATAAAAGGGTTGGATTTTATTCCTGCGGGCCAACGGTTTATTGGTATGCTCATATTGGAAATCTGAGAACCTATATTTTTAACGATTTGTTAAAAAGAGTCTTGGAGTTCAACGGATACAAAGTAAAACACATAATGAATCTGACCGATGTGGGACACTTAACCTCTGACGCAGACGAAGGTGAAGATAAAATGGAAAAAGCGGCTAAAAAAGAAAAAAAAACCGCTTGGCAGATTGCCAGGTTTTATACCCAAGCCTTTAAAAAAAATCTTAAAGTTCTGAATATCAAAGAACCCAATAAATGGGTAAAAGCCACTGACCATATTAAGGAACAAATAGCCTTAATTAAAATATTGGAAGAAAAAGGCTTCGCCTACCGGATAAAAGATGGGATATATTTTGATACTTCCAAAATTAAAAATTACGGAAAATTAGCCGGTTTAAAAAAAGAAAGTTTAAAAGCGGGCGCCCGGGTCAAAATAACCGAGGGCAAAAAAAACATAACCGATTTCGCTCTCTGGAAATTTTCCCCGAAAGAAATCAAAAGGCAAATGGAATGGGATTCTCCTTGGGGGACCGGATTTCCCGGCTGGCATACCGAATGCGTTGCTATGGCTAAAAAATACTTAGACCTTCCTTTTGATATCCATACCGGAGCAATAGACCTTATTCCTACCCACCATACTAATGAAATTGCCCAGGTTCAAGCCGCTTTTAACAAAGAATTGGCTAATTTTTGGCTGCATGGAGAACATTTAATTTTAAAAACGGGGAAAATGGCTAAATCAGAAGGCAGTATTATTCTAATAAATGACTTGATTGAAAAAGGAATTAACCCCTTAGCTTTTCGTTATTTATGTTTACAAACTCATTATCGCTCAAAATTAAATTTTTCCTGGAAAAGTCTGGAATCAGCTCAAAACGCCTTAAATAATTTTTACGAAAAAATTGCTGAAATAAAATCAGATATAACACTTTTTCGCCGGTCGTTACAAATATATTATGAATATCAAAAAAAATTTTTAGAATATATTAATGATGATTTAAATATTCCGAAAACTCTGGTTTTAATCTGGGATTTGATTAAAAATAAAAAAATGCCGAGTCAAGAAAAATATAAGTTATTATTAGAATTTGACAAGGTCTTGGGTTTGGATTTGGATAAAATCAAAAAAATAGAAATTCCGGCCGAGATAAAAAAGCTGACAAAAAAAAGAGAGGAATTTCGCAAAGAAAAAAAATGGCGAGAAGCGGACCGAACCAGAAAAGAAATTGAAAAATTAGGGTTTAAAATTGAAGACACTGGAAAAGGCCCGATTATCAAAAAATAAAATTCGCATACATAAAAAGGGCTGCCAACAAGCAGCCCTTTTGCGTGTCTATGGGTTTTTAGGTTGGCGGCCCTACACAGTAGATTTTGGCTATTAGATTAGCCTCCTGCTCTAATCCCTTTGCAAAAGTCAAGGTACCATTTGCTTTTGCCAGATTGGCCGCATTGCTCCGATTGTTAAAAACTTTTTGAGCACCGTGTTTTTCGATCTCTTTCTTCGTTCTTGGATGAAGATTCGTCGAACCAACTCCTTCAGCTGTTAGAACAGTTCTCATATGTCTCCTTTCATAAATTCCTTTGATAAACCTTGAAACCCATAAAAATAAAGAACAATACTTTATATTAACTCTTTATAATTAGATGTCAACTAACACCAAGAAAAAAGCCCCCGCTGTTAATCAAGGGCTTTATTGGGAATAATTGAGCTGTTATGCTCCGAAAAGGAATCCCATCATTTCGCAAAACTTTGCGAGATTCTGGTACCCCTCTCTTTCCTTTTTTTTCTTGTTCTCGTTTTTTTTCTCCTTAGTTTTTTCCATTTTTTTTCCTTCCATTTTAATTTCCTCTCCCAAGGATGGTTAATAATAACCCCTCCTTCACGATAATTTTATTATAGCATATGATATTATTTTTGTCAAGCAAAATAAAAAGCCCGAGCGGTATTCCACAAGGGCTTTTGCTTTTATCACCTTACAACATCTTCCGAAGCCTGTTTTTTTTATTGGTTTTTTTAATCTGCCTCCTGCTAACAATGTAAGGAACGGATATAATAGAATAAGTCGCCGCCGCAAAAAAGTAGCGGTAATTCATCTGTCCCAATGCTTTGTAATCGTTTCCTTCTTTGATTTCGCCTACAGCCTCAACCACGTTGCTGTATGTTTTTTTAATACGTTTTGTTCCATAAACAACATCCCCAACCAAATATCCGGTCGGATTTATTTGGTTGAAATTCTGCCTGTACTCAGGATTCTTAACAGATGTTCTGGCTACTTCAGAAAGTTGGCAAAAAACAATCGCGAAGAAAGCGCAGAATACAAGCATTAAAAATCTGTTATTCAGGACACAGCACGTAAAAGCCGTGGCGAGTATCGCCGAACCAATTCCTAAACAAGCCTTATAGCTGTCGTGTTCCAAACTAAAACCTAACACGGCGCATAGCGAGAATAAAAGAAACAACGATAAATTTTTGTAATTAATCATTGCTAATCTCCTGTTAATCGCGCGCCGGACGGCCCGCTGTTAAAGACACCTGATGCGTTTTCTCAAGGGACGCCTTAAAGGCTGTGGCGTCGCACTCTGCGTGCACAGCGCATCCAGAAATTCCGACAGCAATAAAAACGCCGATTAGCACGGCCAAAACAAACAGTATCATTGTTGCCTTTCTTGATTTCATAATAAATCTCCTAAACAGAAGTTACAAATCCCTTCCAATGTTCAAGAGACATATTTCCTTATACGCTCTTCCATCTCCCCTTCCGGATATCCTTCGGAATACTTTTTATCACCGCTTTTCTATATCTCTAAAAACACGTATATATAAAATCCGTTATAAAATCCGTCTTACAACGGTCTATTTTTAAAAAGTACGAATGTTTTCTATTATAATTATTTAATCAATCTTGTCAAGACCTTGCTAATATTTTTGGCTTTTGGTAAAAAGAAGTATGGCTGATAATAAAAACAAAGACGTAATTGAAAAATTGCCGCCTCAAAATATTGAAGTTGAAAAATGTTTATTAGGCTCTTTAATGCTGGATAAAAACGCTATTGTTAAAGTGGTTGATTCGCTCCAGCCAAAAGATTTTTATAAAAAAGTTCATCAAGAAATTTATCAGGCGATTGTAGAGCTTTTTGAAAGGCAAAATCCAATTGACCTTTTAGCTGTTTCTGCCCGGCTCAAAGAAAAAAATCTTTTAGAAATTATCGGGGGCAACAGCTATTTAACCGAACTAATTAATACCGTTCCGACGGCCAGCCATATTTCAAACTACGCTAAAATTGTTCAAAGAAAAAGAATCCTAAGAGATTTAATTTCTGCCAGCCAAGAAATAAACTTAATGGGCCACGATGAAGAAGAAGATATTGACGAACTTTTAGATAAAGCGGAGCAAAGAATTTTTAGTATTGCCCAAAGAAGTTTAACCCAAAGATTTTTTTCCGTAAAAGAAGGATTAGAAGAAGCTTTTGAAAGAATTGACAAACTTTCAAAATACAAGGGAGGCTTAAGAGGAATTTCCAGTGGATTTAATGATTTAGATAATATCTTGGCCGGATTTCAAAAATCAGATTTGATAATTTTAGCCGCCCGACCTTCAATAGGAAAATCAGCCTTGGCTTTAAATTTTGCGCTTAATGTCGCTTCAAAGAATAAAATTCCAGTCGGTATTTTTAGTTTAGAAATGTCAAAAGACCAAGTAATAGATAGATTAATCGCTTCTCTCGCTAATATTGATTTATGGCGCTTAAGAACTGGTCGACTTTCAAGCGAAGGACAGGATAATGATTTTTCTAGAATTCAACACACTTTGGGTATTCTTTCCGAAACTCCTATTTATATTGACGATGCGGCCTCTTCTAATGTTCTGCAAATGAGAGCTATGGCTAGAAGATTGCAAGCCGAGCATGGTTTAGGCTTGCTTATTATTGACTATCTCCAATTAATGGAACCGAGAAATCCTAATGTTGGGATAGTCCAACAGGTTTCTGAAATCTCTCGCTCTTTGAAGGGTTTGGCCAGGGAATTAGATGTCCCGGTACTTGCTTTATCTCAGCTTTCTCGAGCGGTAGAACATAGAACGCCTCAAATTCCCAGATTAGCCGATCTCCGAGAATCAGGTTCGTTGGAACAAGACGCAGACGTAGTTATGTTTATTTACAGAGAAGATAGGTATATTGAAGACACCTCAAGAAAAAATATCGCTGATATTATCATTGCCAAGCACAGAAACGGACCAATAGGAAAAGTTGAGCTTTATTTTGACGACCAAAGGGTCTGTTTCAGGAGTCTTGAAAAACACGAATATCAGGAATAATTTTCAAAATGTATCCAAAGTCTATTCAAAAACTTATTGATTTATTCTCTAAATTTCCCACTGTTGGTCCGAGAACAGCGGCTCGGTTTGTTTTTTATTTAATTAGATTATCTCAAACTGAATTTGAAGAATTAATCTTTTCTTTAAAAGAATTAAAACAAAACATTAAAATTTGCCCTCTCTGTTTTAATTCCTTTGACCCTTCACTAATTTCAGGACAAATTGACTCAGGACAACTATGCCCTATTTGCGAAGATAAGACAAGAGACAAGAGTTTGCTCTGCGTGGTAGAAAAAGAAACTGATTTAATTACAATTGAAAAAACAAAAAAATACAAAGGGCTTTATTTTATTTTTGGCGGAACAATCAACTTAAAGAAAAGTAACAAAGAAAATCTCCGAATAGAAGAATTAAAAAAAAGGGTAAAAAATAGCGGATTTAAAGAGATTATCATTGCTATTAACCCTACAACCGAAGGCGAAATTACCCGCTTATTAATAGAAAGAGAATTAAAGGATCTTGATATTAAAATTACTCATTTAGGCCGGGGTTTGCCCATGGGCGGTGAATTAGAATACGCCGACCCCGACACCCTCTCCCATTCTTTTGATTCCAGAAAGTAAAACTTTAAAACAGAATTTTAAAATAAAACCTTTTTAAAAATTCTTTTAAAGCTCTTTTAAAATTATTTATTATTCAACTCCTAATAAATACGATCGTTTGTGAAAAGAGTCAATTTGTGGTAAAATTATTTATAATAAAATTATTTATAATAAATAAGATGCCAAATAAATATAAAGAAACAACTAAAAATATTCTTTTCTGTTTATTTGCGGCTGGGGCAATTATGGTTGCAGCCAATTCGCCGTTTTTTTTATTAAATATAGCCCGGGAAATTAAAAAGAATAAAAAATATATTAGAAAAAAAATAGATGAAAGAAAAATCGCCAAGGCATTAGAACGACTTAAAAGAAATAAAGTTATAATTCTAAGTGAAAAGTATGGAAAATTTAAAGTTGAATTAACCGAAAAAGGGGAAAGAATAACGAAAGAAATTCAATTAGAAGATATGAAGATCGAAAAACCAGATGGTTGGGATGAAAAATGGAGAATAATTATTTTCGATATTCCTGAAAAATACAAAAGAAGAGCAAGAGATGCTTTAAGAGAAAAACTTCAAAAGACAGGATTTTATCAGCTTCAAAAAAGCGTTTGGGTTCATCCTTATCCTTGCGAAAAAGAAATCCATTTTTTATGCGAATTCTTTGATATTACCTCTTATGTTAATATTATTACAGCAAATAATATTTATAACGATATTAAATTAAGAAAGTATTTCAAACTCCTCTAATTTTCTCTATTTACTTGCTCTCATCATATACGATCGTGTTTTATAGGAGTTAATAAAAAATCAGAAATTATCAAAAAATAATAAATAATATAATAAATAATAAAAATTAGTTATTCTTTTTTAAGGTTCTATTTTAATTATCTCTACTTCGGCAAAAGGCTGGCGGTGACCCTTTTTTATTTTGTAGCGAGTTTTAGATTTATATTTCAAAATCATTACTTTCTTGCTTTTACTTTGTCTTATAACCTTTCCTCTCACTTTAGCTTTTTCTACTAAAGGGGTTCCGATTTCTAATTTTTCATTATCTTCCAAAAGCAAAATTTGGTCAAAGATTACTTCTTCGCCTGCTTTATTATTAATTTTCTCTATTTTTATTTTATCGCCCGATTGAACAAGATACTGCTTGCCTCCGGTTTTAATCACTGCCTGCATATTATTCTTCCAAAAGAGGAGTCTCTATCTCCCCTTCCGGCAATTTAATTTTTGTTTCCTTGCCAGTTATTTTTACCACATCTTTATCCACCTTGGCAAGTTCTTTGCTCGCTTTATTATAACTGCCGACTGTTGTTCCCAAGTGATCTCCCAGTTTTATCATATATTCGCTGTATATCCCCAAATGCTTCCCCAAACGTTCTACTTGTTTAATTATTTCTCTTGCCTGCTCGGAAATTTTCTGATTCTTAAGCCCCTGTAAAACCGTCTGAAGATAAGCAAGAAAAGAGGTGGGAGAAACTATAATAACTTTTTTTTGACCCGCGTAATAAACTAAATTATTAGTGTCGTCAGTAACTGCTCCTACTTTATTAATTAATAAATCATAATAAACTGCTTCTGAAGGAATAAACATAAAAGCAAAATCCATTGTATTCTCTTCCGGTTTCACGTATTTTGAAGTTTCTTCAATTCTAATTTTTAAATCGTTGATAAAAGCTCTTTCGTATTTCTTTTTTTCCTCCGGGCTGGCTGTCTCTAATATCCTATTGTAATTTTCCAAGCTGAATTTGGAATCAATCGGAATAATCCTTTTATCAATAAATACCACGGCGTCAACTGTTGTTCCGTCTCTGAAAGAATATTGAGTCTGAAAAGAACCGGGAGGCAAAACATTTTTTAAAACGGTTTCTAAATAATATTCTCCTAAAATTCCTCTTTGTTTTGGGTTTTTTAAAATATCCTGAAGATTGCGCAACTGATCCGCAAAACTAACAACTTGTTTGTTAGTTTCGTCTAACCGAGTTAGTTTCTCAGTAACATCCTGAATAATTTTAGCGCTCTGACCAAACTGGTTTTGGATGGCTTTAGTTGACTCGGATAATTTATGGTCTAAAACTTGATTAAGAGCGTTCAACTGCTGCTGAAGCATAATTAAAGAATCGGTCTTTTTTTCCGGCTTTTTTCTAAGCAACAAAAAAAATCCTCCTATTAAAACAAAAATAATCAAAACTAAAAAAACAACGATAACCAGTTCCATTAAATCCACTTTATCTTATTGTTAGAAAAAAATCAACCCTTGCTGTCGACAAGGTGGTTTTTATTGAAAAAATAATTCGGCGAACAAGAAAAAGATGTAAATTATTAATAAAACCAGGGCTTCTTTTTTAGTTAATTTTTGTTCAGTTCTGACTGCTATTAAAAAGAAAATTGAGGAAATAATCAGGAAGATGCGGGCAATCACAAAAGGAGAAAAATCAATATTTTCAATTGGAGAAATAAGAACTATTATTCCTAAAACCAAAGTGGAAGAAACGGCAACCGCGCCCATTAAACCGCCTAAAATCATCCAGGATTGACTCTTTCGGGCCAGAGTGATGGCGAAATAGGTTTCCGGCAAGGCAGTGCCGGCTCCGATAATCAAAATGCCAATCAGGGGAAGAGAAATTTGCAGGGACTTAGAAAAAACCACGGCTGAATTAATAATTCCCTGGGCGGAAAGAATAATTAATAAAAATCCTCCCAGTATCACCGCAATATCTTTTAAAAAACGGGAAAATTTTTTAATAACCTGCTTTTGCCTGCCGTCGTCATAAATCTTGGTGAATCTTTCTTTTTTTGAAAAAAGCCAAAAAATATAAAAGAAAAAAGAGGCAATCAAAATCGCTCCGTCAATTCGAGAAAGTTGACCGTCTAAAATTAAAAACAGGGGTAAAACGGCGACGATAACCGCAAAGACGGCCCCGGCTCTCACGGTTCGGCTTTCTATTTCCAAACCTTTTAAAATAAAAACGCAGAGGGCCGGAGCCAAACTGAAAAGAATAATGTTCTGACCGACAATGTTGCCGAAAGAAAGGAGAGGAATTTTGTGAATGGCTGAGCTTATCCCGATAAAAAATTCCGGCAACACCGCTCCTAGAGAAACGGCGAAAAAGGCAACCACAAATTCCTTCCAACCCAAAAACCGGGAAACTCTCATCAGGGCTTCTACTACCCACTTTCCGGAAAAAGTAAGTAAAAAACAAGAAATTAAAAAAATTAAAATATAAAATAAAACCATTTTAAAAAAAATAAACTAACGAATAAATAATACCGACCAAAAATACTAAAATCAAAGCATAGTTAATCAATTTTCTCTTCGGCTTCATTTTATTATACATTAAAAGAATTAAAATGCCGTCAACTGCCAGCATTACTCCGCCGACAAATCCGATAACCGCGATAAAATTTTTTAGGCCGACCAGGTATAAAACCAAGGGAACGAAACAGGTAATCAGCCAGGCAAAATTCTTATTGAGTTTCAAATCATACCAAAGGACTTTTTTTAATGTTAGTCCTATAGTGAGAAAAGAAGTAAAGGTCGTGACTAGTCCAAACAAAAGAGCCAAAGAAACAATTCCGTCGCCCAGATAAATTTTTAAACCCGTTAAGGCGAATTCGGTTGTCTGGGACCCGGTGATCCCCAAGATCAGATAGATAAAAAAAAGATAAACAATAATAGGAATTAAAATAGCGATGGGAATTATTTTTAAAATAACTCTCTTCTGTTTCCCTAATAACTCTTCAATCTCCGGAATCAAAGCCGCTCCCCAGAGAGAAAAAAGAATGGCGCCGTAAGGAAGAAATAGATTCCCAATTCCCAATTCCCAATTCCCAATAAAAAGATTTCCGATATTTATGACGCCTTGGCCGCGGAAAAATATGGCGAGCAAAATTAAAAAAAACAAAATCAGACCCCAGAACTCCACTTTGGCGATAGCCTTAATCCCGGAGTAAATAATAACGGCGCCGATTATAAAATATAAAACAGTGTAAATAATCGCGTCCCCTCCAAAAATCGGCGACAAAAGTTCCTGAAGAAATTGACCGCCAACAATCAAATAAGCCAAAATGGCGCCAAAAAGCCCTAAAATCGTGGAAATGAAAGCTGTTTTTTCTCCCCATTTTCCTAAGTAAATTTTGGCAAAGCCGGGCAACCGTTTAAAATCCGGAGTTTCCAAGGCCAGTTCGCCAAAAAATTGATGGATCAAAATTACCACCGCCCCTAAAAACAAAAAATAAGCCAGTATTACCCAAGGTCCGACTTTGACGGCAATATAAGGCAGGCCAAAAAGTCCCACGCCAATGATAGTTCCGGCAAGGATGGATATTGCATAAATAGAAGTTTTTAAATTTTGATTGGTCATTTTGATTTTCTTATATAATACCATTTGGCGGTTTCAATCAAAATCATCTCTACCAGACCGTAAGCAAGAAGAATTAACCATTCAAAAAAACCAAGCGAATGGGTTCTTAAAAGAACTTGGAACAAAGGTAAATAAATGGCTGCCAACAACAACAAAAATCCGCCGAAAGCGGCGATGGTAACGTAAGGATTGGAAAAGGGATTGTATTGCCAGATATTCATTCTTAAATTTCGGAAAGAAAATATAAAAAAGAAAGAATCAATTGCCAAACCGGCAAAAATTATCGTCCGAATTTGGGCTATTTTATCCATCCCATAATTTGGGCTATTTAAAAACCAGAGGAAAATCCCGAAAAGGAAAAAATTGGTCAGCAAGCCAATAACGAAAATCAAAAAATTCATCTGCTTGGTTAAAAGCGGAAGATTTGCCGGTTCCGGTTTTCTTAACATTATCCCTTTTTCTCGCGGCTCAAAAGTTAAAGCCATTGCCGGCGGCGTGCTTTCAATTAAGTTCTTCCATAAAATTTGACCAGCTAAAACTGGCATGGGCAAACGGAAAATAATAGATAGACCCACTACCATTACCTCGGTAAAACCGCCGGTTAATAAATAGGTAATGATTTTTCTGATATTATCAATAATTCTTCTACCCTCCCTGACCGCCACAATAATGATTTCAAAATCGTCGGTTAAAAGAGTTAGATCAGACGCTTCTTTCGCCACTTCCGTCCCCGAACCCAAGGCCACTCCAATACTGGCTTTTTTCAAAGCTGGAGCGTCATTGACGCCGTCGCCGGTCATTGCCACCACCTCGCCCGCCTCTTGCCAGACCTGGATAATTCTCAATTTTTGTTCGGGAGTAACTCTGGCGTAAATCTCAATATCTCTAAATATCTTCCCAAATTCTTTATCAGAAAGTTTCTCCAGTTCTCTGCCTTCCAGTATATTTTTCTCTTCAATTTTAAATCCAAGTTTCTCTGCCGCTGCCCTGGTAGTCAATTTATGGTCGCCGGTCACAATAATCGGTCTTATCCCGGCCTGATAACAAACTCTTATAGCGGCCTTAGCGGTTTTTCTCAAGGGGTCGTGCAAGTTTATAAAGGCGACGAAAATCATATTTTTTAAATCTTCTCTTCGGAGTTCTTCTTTTGGCTGTTTGATTTTTTTGTAAGCCGTTGCCACCACTCTGAACCCTTGCGACGTCGAAGCAGTATATTCTATTTGAAGTTTTCTAAGCCGTTCGGCCGAAAGTTTTGACTTTTCTAAAATCACCTCCGGGCCGCCCATTGCATAAATAATACGCTCTTTTTTGCCTAATTTATGCAAAGAAGCAGAATATTTATAGGTTGAATCAAAAGAAATCTCATCAATTTTTGGTTCTTGTTTTTCTAATTCTTTCTGATTAAGACCGGCTTGGATGGCGGCTAGTAAAACCGCTTTTTCGGTCGGCCGGCCTCTGACCACCCATTTCTCCATCGGCTGGTCAAGATTTTCAATAAAGGCTTCACTGCATAAACCGGCAATCTTTAATGCTAAAATACTTGCGCCGTCAAATTGTGAAGCAACAATCCCGGCCACTTCCATTTTCGCCTGGGTTAAAGTTCCGGTTTTGTCAGCGCAGATTATTGAAGTGTTGCCGAGCGTTTCAGCGGCGATTAACTTTCTAACCAATCCTTTCTTTTTTAAAATTTCCCTCATTCCAAAAGTAAAAACCAGGGTGACGGCCGCGGCCAAGCCCTCGGGAATGGCTGCCACGGCCACGGCCACGGCTGTTGTGAACATTTCAACAAAACTTCTTCCTTCAAATAATCCGAAAATAAAAATCAAAAAACAAATAAAAATAATAATCCCTCCCAGTATTTTAGCAAATCTGTTTAGTTTTTTTTGATAAGGCGTTTTTTCCTCTTTTACCTCTTTTAACATTTCAGCTATTCTGCCGATTTCGGTCAGAGAACCGGTTCGGGTAATTACTGCTTTACCCCTTCCTTCCTCTACCACCGTGCCCATATAAACCATATTATCCCGGTCCGCCAAGGGGATCCCGGCCGCCAAAATCTTTATTTTTTTCTTTTTCGACAACCACTCGCCAGTCAAAGCCATTTCGTTTATTTTTAAATTGTGGCTTTCAATAAGCCGTCCGTCAGCCGGCACTTTATCCCCGGGGTTTAAAATAACGATATCGCCAGGAACTAAATTTTGAGAGTCAACGATTTTAAAGTTGCCGTTTCTCAAAACTTCAATCGTATGTTTTATTATTTTTTTAAGTTCCAAAAGCGTCCGGGATGTTTTATTCTCTTGAAGAAAACCAATTATTACATTTAAAAAAACAGCGCCGAAAATTATAACGGCGTCTAGAAAATCCCTTAAGATCAAAGTAATGATTCCGGCAATTACCAGAATATAAATTAAAGGGTTTTTGAACTGCTCTAAAAAAATTCTTAATTTGGGAAACTGTTTTTCTCCGGGAAGCAAATTCCGGCCGAATTTTTCTCGCCCTACTTGTATTTTTTCTTTGGTTAAACCTTCCTTCGCGTCGGAATTAAGTTTTTTAACCGCCTCTTCCCAGGAAATATTATGCCAGACAATTTCTCTTGCCATTATTCTATTATACTAAATAAATCTTTTTTGAAAAAGATCCAAAATAACTAAAAGGAACTGAGTTCCTTTTTTGAAAGGAACTCAGTTCCCTTCTGTGCTCCCAACCGGAGTCGAACCGGTATTGCATGATTGAGAATCATACGTCCTTAACCATTAGACGATGGGAGCTCCTATTTCATTCTATAATTATAGTACAAATATAGCATAAATATCTTTTAAAATAAAGGCTTGACGCTAATTTATATCTATGCTATCATTAAAATACTTTTTAGTTTTTTAAAAATTGAAAATGAGAACTATTATTGAAAGGAACGTAGATGGAAAAGAAAAAGTTATTTGCTTTTTATGTCTGGGTATTAATTTGGTTAGTTGGGTTAATCATCCTGCTCGTCTACACAGAAAAACCGCCAGTCGCGCTTCCGCCCGCAGCAGCAGAAAAAACAATAGAAATTACCATAAGGAAAGGGTCTTGCCTTTCGGAAATTGCTCACGATCTCGGCACCAGCTGCGAAGAAATAGCCAAACTAAATGGGATAAATCCCAACAAGATATTCCCTGGCCAAAAAATACGGGTCCATCCTTTTAACAAAACCAACATTGTAAAGGTAAGTTGGTATGGACCTAAGTTCCACGGGAAACCAATGGCCAACGGAAAAACCTACGATATGAACGATCCGACAGTAGCGGCCCACAAGTGGTTGCCCCTCGGTATTCCGGTGATACTAACCCGAATAGATAACGGAAAAAACATTAAAACCACTGTCCAAGATAGGGGTCCGTATGTCCCAGGAAGAACCTTTGATCTTTCCTACGGAGCGGCAAAGCTACTTGATATGGTTGATGAGGGGGTGACAACTTGTAAGGTTGAAATCCTCAACTGAAGATAAAACAAAAGTGTGCAACACCGAGTGTTGCACACTTTTTTATTCATAGTCGGGTGGGATTTTGTAGTAACCAATAATATATTTAGCCAATTCTTTAAAAACCGGCAGAGCGGAATATTCAGCGGTTCTGGCTTTAGGATTATCAAGCTTTACTAAAATCAGAAACTTAGGATTGAAAGCCGGACCAAAACCGATAAAGCTCTGCCAGGTTTTTTCTGAGTATCCTTTTTTAGAAATACCCAGAGTTGACCAAGGAATCTGGGCGGTACCGGTTTTCCCAGCCAGATAATAACCAGGAATTTTAGCCGCTTTAGCAAAACCATTCTCTATTACGCTTACCAGCATGGCTGTTAATTGAGAGGCGGTTTTGGAAGAAATTATTTGCTCCGAAGATATTTCGGGCAAGGTCTTTCTTTCCTCCCCGTTGGTTGCAATTTTTTCTACTATATAAGGCTTAACTAATTTTCCTTCGTTAGCAATAGCGCTAAAGGCCCTGATAAGCTGAATCGGAGTAATTTCAATTCCTTGACCGAAAGAAACGGTGGCAAAATTTATTTCATATCCCTTTTTAAATATTTTATTTTCAGAAAATACTTCTCCTTGAAGATCAATTTCAGTTGGTTCAAAAAAACCGAAAGAATCTATATATTTTAGAAAAAGCTCATGGCTTAATTTACTTTCAACAAATACCGCTCCGGTATTAATTGAATTCTCTAGGACTTCGGTCATAGTCTTTTCTCCAAAAACTCGACCGTTGTAATTTTCGATGACATACTCCCCTATTTTAATTTTTCCTTTATCATTATAAACAGTTTGAGGGGTTACCTTGCCCTGATCAAGAGCCGCCGCCATAGTAATTGGTTTGAAACTGGAACCCGGTTCATAAAGTTTCTGGATAGCTCCATTTTGAAAAATTCCAAAATCTTCAATTTCTGAATAATTATTAGGATTAAAATTAGGGAAATTAGCCAAAGCTATTACGGCGCCCGTTTTGGGATTTAGAACGATTATCTGTCCCCCTTCAATATCTAAATTTTCTTTGGTTTTCTTTAAAAGTTTTTCCGCCATAAATTGAATATTATAATCAAGAGTTAAAAAAATATCAGAGCCGTTATACAAACCCTGAATTGTTTCTGATTTCCGAATCAACTCTTTGCCTTGAAGCAAATCATCATAATAGCCCTCAATGCCATACTGGCCCTTTTTTTCTCCGCCAAAAAAACCTACCACCTGAGAAGCAATCTCTTTTTGAGGATAATTTCTCAAAAGCGCTTCTTTGACGTAAACTCCGGGCAGATTTAACTCTTGGATTAAACTCTCTTTTTCTTCTGTTAAATCAGCTTTAATTTTCTCAAATAAACTATCTCTTTCTAATTTGACTAAAATCTCTTTTTGTTCCAAACCCAAAGTCTGACTAAGGGCCCGAGCTATTTCTTTTTTTTCTTCTATTTCATAAGGAGAGATAAAAAGATATTTTGTTTTTAAATTAGTGGCTAAAATTTCTCCGTCTTTAAAAAAAATCTTACCCCGCTCTCCTTTTACCGGTTGAAAAATCTCTTGCTGGCCTTGAGCCCAAGCCAAATAAAGATCGTGTTTGATAATTTGAACATAAACCAAGCGGCCGATAATAGCCGCTCCGAACAAAATAATAAAGATGAAAATTAAATTAAATCTCCAGTTTTTCATTTTTTGACAACCTGGGTATTTAAAACTTGGATATAATAAATTTTATCTGTTTTTTCAAAACTAAGTTTTTCTATTAATTCTGTCATGTTATCCAAGGAAGCCGTTTGAGAAGAATTAACTTCTAAAATTTTATTTTCTTTTGAAAGTTCGGTTATTTTTTCCTGATATTCTTTAATTAAATACCTTTCTGCGGCTTCGGAATTAACTTGATAAATATATAAAGCAATGAAAAAAGTTATAAAAATAGCACTGAAAATCCAAAAAGGCTTAAGATTAACTTTAGGAAATCTAATTACATTTATTCTTTTTAAAGTAATCTCTCCTACTAAAGAAGACGATGTCATTGCTTTATTCCTGCTCGCAGTTTTGAACTTCGGGAATGCAAATTTTGGTTAATTTCTTGTTCTGAGGGTATTATTGGTTTTTTGGTTAGTATCTTTAAATTTGATTTTTTAAAAAAATTCTTAACGATTTTATCTTCCAAAGAATGAAATGAGATAATTACTAATCTTCCTCCCGGAACTAAAATATCTTCTGTTTGAGGTAAAGCCCTTTCCAAAGAATCAAGCTCTTGATTAACAGCGATTCTTAGCGCTTGAAATGTCCTCGTAGCCGGGTGAATCTTTTGGTTTTGAGGAACCGCTTGTTTAATAATTTTTATCAAATCAAAAGTGGTTTTAATCGGCCTGTTTTTAACAATCTTTTTAGCAATTCTTTTTGAAAAACGTTCCTCGCCGTATATTCTTATAATTTTTTCAATTTCTCTTGGCGGATAATTATTTAAAACCTTTTCTGCCGTCAATTCCTGGCTTGTATTATAACGCATATCCAACGGTTCGTATTTTTGAAAGGTAAATCCCCGACCCGATTCTTCCAAATGCCAGGAAGACATACCCAGGTCAAATAAAATTCCCTTAACCGGCCCAAATTTAAATTTCTTAACAATCTCTTTCAAATTAAGGTAGGAATTATTCACTAAAATTAATCTCTCTGTTTTTCGTAAATTTAACCTTCTATACAACTCTCTGTCTAATTCTATTCCTAAAACCTTGCCTTCCGGTCTATTCTTCTCCAAAATGGCATTAGCATGTCCGCCCCCATTAATGGTGCAGTCAATAAAATTTTCGTTTGGCTGGGGGTCTAAAAATTCCAAAACCTCTTTTTTAAGAACAGGAATATGCATGGATAATTTTGAGTCGACTACCTTAATAAATGTTCTAATCTTTTTATATCCCTAATTCAGGTAAGTTCTCTGCTACCTTATCAATATCTTGTTCTGCTTTTTTTCGATAAGTTTCCCATTTTTTGTTATCCCAAATTTCTAATTTATTGGAAAGTCCGCAGACAATTACATTTTTTTTTAAATCAGCATATTTTTTTAAATAATCCGGAATAAGAACCCTTCCTAATTTATCTAAAGAAACTTCTATTGCTCCTCCTAAAACAGCCCGGCTGAATTTTCTGCTTTCAGCTCGACCCGTAGGCAGTTTCCTTAATTCTTCCATTACTGATTTCCAGGCTATTTGAGAATAGACAACTAAACAATTTTCAAAACCCCGAGTAATAATTACTTTATTACCTAATTCTTTTCTAAATTTAACCGGCAAGGCTAATCTTTTTTTACTATCAATTGAATAAGAATATTCTCCTATAAACATATTAGTTTTCCACAGTTTTGCTTAGTTTTCCCCATAGTTATCCACAATTACCCACTATATTTTATTTATACCCCACTTTATAAGGTAAGGTCAATCCCTTATTTATCCACACTTTTTCCACACCCAAAACATACAGAGGCCCGTCCTCTTTATAACTTTATACTTTATAAAATAAAAAGCAGTTAAATGCTGCTCTTTTTTTATTAAACGATTTATTAAAATTTATTCTTTGATTAAACTAAAATTTTTAGGGTTTATTGAGACCCGATCGCCTTTTGTTATTTTCCCGGCCAATAAAGTTGAGGCAAGTATATTTTCTACTTTATCTTGGATAACCCTTCTCATCTCCCGGGCTCCAAAAACCGGACTGTAACTAAGCTCAACTATTTTTTCTTTTAACTCTTCGGTAATCACAAATTCAATTCCTTTTTCTTTAAGGTTGTTCTTTAAACTATTAAGCATAAGCTGGCTAATTTCTAAAAGATTTTCTTTGCTTAGGGGGCTGAAAAGAACCACGGCGTCAAAACGATTGATAAATTCCGGTCTGAATATTCTTTCTTCAAAAAGACAATCAAGCAATTTCTGTTTTACTCCG
>Ga0172362_10000416_pt1 | contig 34146 bp, 31 predicted proteins | sample LakKivs1_kivu2a2_FD_114534 | JGI IMG/M metagenome (GOLD analysis project Ga0172362, IMG submission 114534) | Sediment microbial communities from Lake Kivu, Rwanda - Sediment s1_kivu2a2 | ecosystem: Environmental > Aquatic > Freshwater > Lake > Sediment | place: Rwanda: Western Province, Lake... | reverse complement strand
TCATACGCAACTCTTCATCGGAACCGCACAACTTTCCGGCTATCATTTTGAAATCATCCAGGCTCACCATCATCGTCCCTTCTATCACACGCGGAATTTTCTTCAGCATTATCTTCTCTGTATTGTTTACCTCTATATAACCGGTATATGCAAAAATTGATATTTTTACGTCTCCTTTCACCAATACTGCTTCGCGCGTCTTAGCTGCGAAAACAATATCCACGCCGAGAAAGCGGCACCCTTTTTCCACTGCCAGGTAGGGTTCTTTATTAATCACAATCACTTCGAATGCCTGACGCACCTGTTCCTTTCCCCGGGCATTGTACTCCAGTAAAACCATACCCTTTTCCTGCTGTGCTGCATATACGTTCCCGGGAAGCCATGCGGTGACAAACAATGTTACAAGATACAGAAGTATTATCGGTTTACCTGCCACAACAGGATTCCTCTTTTCCTTTTTCATGATATTTTATCGTCATTTTCCTTTACTTTTTGCAACGCCATGTTTACCTTCGCGCTTTATCGCAAATATACTTTGATGAAATTTTAAGCTTAGCTGCGGCTTTGGCTACATCGCCGCGGGCCTGAAAAAGTGCCAGGTCTATTATCTTTCTTTCGAAATTCCGGTTGGCGCTTTTCAGCTCCTCACCCTGGACTATGAAAGAATCAACTGATTTTTCTAGAAAATCGTTCCAGGAGTTAATCATTGCTTTTTTCACCTCCTTCCTCCTGTGCAACGGGTAAATCAATTATAAAACAGGCTCCTTTTCCGGCAGTGTTTTCCAGCCGGATTGTCCCGCCCTGCGCCTCAATCAGCCGGCGGCAGATAGGCAGTCCCAATCCTGTTCCGTCGCGCTTTGTGCTGAAGAACGGCTCGAAAATCTTTTCCTGGTCGCCTGCAGAAATCCCGGGACCATTGTCGGCAAAACGAATCTCCACCAACCTGCCTTTTACACTGTTTGAAATGACGAGACGGCCGCCGGCTTCCAATACCTCTATGGCATTAAGAATAATATTTATGAAACACTGAATCAGATGCTGTTCGTCAGCCATAATACGCGGCACTGTTGTAAGCGACGGAACTAACTGGACGCCTTTTTTCTTTGCCTGGGTTTCAAACAAGACAACAACCCATTTGATAATCTCATTGATATCCAGGTAAACCGGACGCGGCTGGGCTGGCCTGGCAATAGTCAGCAGACGCTCGCTCAAATCGTTAAGACGCTCTATCTGCGCAGGCACGATTTCATGGAACTTTTTCAAAAACTCGGCGTCGTTCGACTCGCTCCTTAGAAGCTCAATAAACAGCTTGATTGAAGTCAGAGGGTTCTTGATTTCGTGCCCCAGCGAAGCAGCCATGCTTCCCAGGAAAACCAGCCGCTCTTTGTGCTGCATCTCCTCATAGAGCCGGGCGTTCTGCAGGGCAATCGACATCTCCGATGCCAGGGTGTTCAGGAGAGCCAGGTCTGCGGACGTAAAAATATCCGCTGATTTCTTTCTGCCAAGCACCAGAATGCCGGTCATCTGCTGTTTGCTTCTAATGGGCAGACATATTGCCGCATTAAGACCGGATAATTCCTTTAAAAGCAGAGTGTCGTCGGTTGCCGACAATTCTTCCGTGACAATGACGCTGTTAACTGAGTTGAGCCGGGAAACCATGACAGAGTCGGCAGGTATTTTCACGCCGGGTTTCAGACAGCCATGACCTGCATTCTTTTTGACCTGGTATTCTCCGGAAATCTGTTCCCTGAGCAGAAAGCTGCCTCCTTCCAGGTGCATTGTCTCGACAACCTGCGTGAGAACTTTTTCCAGGAGTTCATCCAGGTTGACAGTCACACTGATTGCCAGGCTCAGTTCGCCGAGGGTCTTCTGGTAATCGTATTTTTTCTGGAAAAATATCCTGTTTGTCAGGGCATCCAGACGGTTCTTAAGCGGAGTCAGAGTCAGGGCAATCACAACTGCCGTTATTATTTCAGGGAGAAAATATTTATGCGCGCCTCCCATAGCCTGCTGGAACAGCAATACTATCAATATATACACAGCGGTGATAAAGCTGGTCAGTACAAAATACACAAAGCTCTTTATGACAAGTGTTTCTATTTCCAGGAGACGGTGTTTCAGGATTGCATAAGCGAGAAAACCCACCAGAATGGCGGCAGAAGCAGTGCCTAAAGGCACCAGTTCCCTGATTCCTGCCAGGGGCAGTATGAGGTTCGTGGTTATTCCCAGGGTGGCGCTGACCACAAAACCTGCAAAAACATACTTAATCTGCAGACGCGTCAGACCGTAGCTTTTGCGGAATTTTGCGAAAAGCATGACAAAAACCGAAAGGAAAAGCATTGAAAATAAAAACAGGTAAACCGGATGCATTGCACCGTAATCAACTTCAAATGTTCCCGGAGCCGTTCTTGAATCTGTGATCACCAGAGGCGTAAGGCACAGCGCCATCATAAGGACAAGCGCCGCAGCTGCTGATTTTCTGATGAAGGGCGTTGGTTTATCTCCGGGAAAATACTGGACAAATTTCAGAAAAAGATAAGGCACCAGACCCATCTGGAAAAAATTAATCCTGGCAAGCCATTTTACTGCCCGGGGATCTGCAACATGACTCGCTGTCAGGATAATCACCGCCCATAATCCCAGACAAAAGGATATTCCTGCCAGGGCGCGGTTTATGGACTTCCTGGAATTCTTATAAAGAATGAATCCGCCGAGAAAAAAGTTTACGGCAGCGGTCGCCAGAAGGACCAGGTCGTTAGATGACATTCATTAACCGTTCTTTCGGAAGCGGCAAAAGGGCAAAAGTCCTTCTGCGGTACAAATCATAATCGCTTCCAAATTTACGACGCAGTTCTCTCTCCTCGTAATGGATTCTTATCAGAATCAGGGAAAAATGGACAAGCCAGACATAAATCAGCGTATAATAAGCGCCGGCTATAAGCGGAATCGCGGTTAATTCGGTCATGGTGCTCAGATAGGAAGGATGCCGGACGTATTTATACGGCCCTGTGCTTACAAGTTTTTGTTCGTCTCTGATTTCAACCTGTATGCTCCAGTAATCTCCCAGGGCTTTCATTGCCCATAACTTGACCACCAGCCGGACCGCAATCAGGAAAAGACCTATGCCGGCAAGCCAGTTAAAATGCCTGAGCACCAGGTAATGTTCAGTGAGCGAAAGAGCAAAAACCACAAACCAGGAAATACCCAGACAATTCATCGTCCATGCAGCCACAATTTTCCCCTGAATTTTGACTTTATCCGGAACAAACGTCTCGAGAAGCCTGGCAAGCGCCAGGACAGATAGACCGAAAAGCAGCGCTATTTCTCTGTTTAGCTGCATAGTATTATCCCATTTTGACGTCTTATATTCAAGTTATTTCGTGGCTTTTGCGGGCTGAAGGACTTTGAGCCAGCGGAACAGCATTATTTCCCACAGAAACCCGAAAAACCCGCGCTTCATCCGGAAACACAGGGATTTTATCATCACAGATGCCAGCATCCTGTTCAGGAACCCGTACCTGGCATGCAGAAGCTTCAACTGCATATAAAACCCGTAGGCATAGACAATTTTCCAGATTAATGAACAGCGTTCCTGGCTCATCCACGGCCTGGGGTAATTCATCATCTCCTTTTCCCTGCCCCACGATGCAAACGTGGCGATCTTCTGCCAGCCGCATCCCAGGGCTGTCTGGTAAAGCGGCGAACCCGGAATCGGGAAGAAAAAATACAGCCGGGGCAGAAATTTCTCCCTGTACAGAGAGAACAACCTGCCTATGAAATTAAGGGTGTCCGGCAGATTGCTCTGCGGTTCATCGGGAAAGCCGACCATGAAATTCGCAATCAGGGCGATTCCGTATTTCTTTGCCTGCCTGACGCTCATCACGTTATCGTCCGCCCTTGTTTTCTTATTGATTAACTCCAGTATTTCAGGGTTGCCTGATTCCATACCCACCACCAATGTGCGGCACCCGCTCTGATGCAGCATGGCAAGGTAGTCGTCGCTGAACCTTGCCAGCTGGTCTGCCCTTACCTGCGCCCTCCAGATAATTGGAAGTTTCTTCTCTATGATTCCCCTGCAGATTTTTTCTATCCTGTGCGGATTAGAGAAGAAATTATTGTCGTGAAAATGCACGGCATTCACCTTGAATTTAGCGACGAACCTTTCCAGGTCGCTTATCACCCTTTCCGGTTCAAGCGCATACCATTTGCCTTTGTTCACGACAAAATCACTGCAGTAGGCGCAGCGGAAAGGACATCCCCTGCTGGTAATGTAATCGATCTGCCGGCAGTTGTGCAACGGCGATAAGGCAATCAAACGGTGGGAAACGGCATATCTGTCAAACGGCACCAGATGATAGGGCAAGGGCGGAAGTTCATTAACGTCTGCCACAGCCCTGTCGGGTTTCTTAAAAACATGCTTGCCTCTCCTGTAGCTGATACCATCGATACCCGACAGGTCCCTGTCTGTGGCCAGGTGCTTCAACACTTCCAGAAAAGTTATTTCCCCCTGGCCCCTCACAACCACATCAACCATCGGATTCTGCACTGCCATGTCCGCAAGGACCGTCGGCCCCCACCCGCCCCAGACAATCGGAAGTTCATGACACTTCCCCCGGACCTTTTTCGCCACAGATAAACCGTCGCTGATCTGATTCCCTATCATTGCCGTTATGCCGAGGCATATTGCTTCATCCGAAAGTTCAAGAATCTTTTCCGCGGGGTTTTCCTCGACACGGGAATCAATAATCACCGGCTTATAGCCGTTTGCCATAAGCGGACCTGACAGTGCCAGAAGCGACAAAGGAAAATACAGGTTTTCCTCAGGACCACTGCTTATCTTCGGATAAAGTAAAAGTACGGTTTTCTTCATTTATTCCTCCTTTTCAATCCTCAAATCTTTTCAAAACCAGCACCGCGTTGTTTCCGCCTATGCCCAGTGAATTCACCAGCGCAACATTTACTCTGCCAGCCCTGGCTTCGTTCGGAACATAGTCGAGATCGCAGACCGGATCAGGCTCATCGTAATTGATCGTCGGCGCAATCACACCGTCGTTGAACGCCATCAGGCACGCAGCGACCTGCAGCCCGCCGGCAGCGCCCAGCGGATGGCCGGTCATCGACTTGATCGAGCTCACGGGTATCCTTCCGGAATTGCCGTTGAGCGACATCTTTATCGCGGTGGTTTCCCTGGCATCCGAAATAAGGGAAGACGTCCCGTGCGCGCAGATATAGTCGACATCCTCCGGCTTTATGTCCGCGTTTTTCATTGCCGATACCATTGCCTCCGCTGCCTGGCGTCCCGAGGGTTCAACCTTGTACATGCTGTAGGCGTCCGAGTTGCAGGCATACCCTGTTATTTCCGCATAGATTTTTGCGCTGCGCGCCAGGGCATGGTCTAAATTTTCCAGGATAAAAATGCCTGCGCCTTCTCCGAGAATATAGCCGTCCCTGTTCTTTTCAAACGGCCTGCTGGCCCTCCGGGGCTCGTCATTCCGCGTTGAAAGCGACCTGATTGCGCAGAAGGAACTGAGTCCCAGGGGAGTTATCGGGGCGTCCGCGCCGCCTGCAATCATGATTTCAACCATGCCGTGCCGGATCATTTCAAACGCATATCCGATTGCATTGCTGCCGGCAGAACAACCCGTACTCAGAACCATTGTCCGTCCTGTTATCCCGAGTTCAACGCTGATATGCCCCACTGATGCATTGGAAGTATAGCCGGCAACACCGAAAGGATTCACGCCTTCAGGACCGTTCTTCAAAAGCAAATCATACTGCCGCTCCATAATGTCGAGTCCCTGTATGCTCAAACCCAGGACAACTCCTATCTGAGCCGGGTCTTCCTTCTCAATCACCAGCCCTGCATCGTCCTTTGCCATTTTTGCCGAAACAACGGCAAACCGGGTAGCACGGCTCATGCGTTTTGCTTTCTTAGCATCTATGTATTTTGAGGGGTTGAAATCCTTTATCTCACCGGCAATCCTGACAGGATATTGTTCGACATCAAAACCCGTGATTCTGCTGACACCGGAAACTCCTTTTTTCAATGAAGACCAGAACTCGTCCTTGCCGATTCCGTTTGGCGCAACAACACCAACACCTGTAATCACAACCCTGTTCTTTATACTATCTATCAGCCGGCATTCCTCCTTCCTCTTTTGAAACAATGTAAAATTACATATCCAGTATACAACGCATATTTCGTGCCAGGTAACAAAAATCCATGCAATGTAAAAAAACATGCTGGAAATAAAGGAAATAGAAAAACGCGGGATTTCGGGGTTAAAACTTCAGTGCACCTGGAATTGTGCAGTCAGGAAAGGATTAGTGACGAAAAAACAGGCAGTTAAGGGGACACAAAACTTAATTCTAAGACGAAAAGCAAATTCCGGAAAGCAGGGACAGGCACCTTTTTGCTTCGCAAAAAGAGAGCCAGTTCCTGTTTTCCGTATCCCTGTTTTTCAGAATTAAGTATTGTGTCACCTTAATTTTTTAACTTTTGAAACAATAGTGTTGCGGTGAACGCCCATGATTTTGGCGGCTTCCGACTGGTTTCCGCCGGTTTTGTCCATAACTCTCTTGATAAACTGGGATTCAAACTGCCTGAGCGCCTCTTTGAGCGACAGGTCCTCCAGTTTATGCAGGTCGAATTTTTCCGAAACAATGTTCGGCGGGAGATCGTTGATTGTAATAAAATCTCCTTCTGCAAGAATGACAGTCATTTCAATCAGATTAATCAGTTCACGGACATTCCCGGGCCAACTGTATCCGAGAAGCACCTTCATCACTTCAGGCATGAACCCCTTTACGTGCTTGTGGTACCGGCGATTGACCTGTGCCAGAAAATAGTCGGTTAAAATCGGAAGGTCTCCGCGTCTTTCGCGCAGGGGCGGCACATGAATCGGCACGACCCGCAGACGGTAATACAGGTCCTGGCGGAAAGTATTGTTCGCAATTGCTGTCTCCAGTTCCACGTTTGTAGATGATATAACCCTGACATCTATCGGAATAACCCTGTTGCTGCCAAGCCGGGTCAATTCCTTTTCCTGGAGCATCCTCAGCAGCTTCACCTGGCTGACAACCGGCAGGTTATTTACATCATCCAGAAAAATCGTTCCTTCGTTTGCAAATTCAAATTTGCCTATTCTCCGCTGGCTGGCTGTGGTAAAAGCACCGGGTTCATGACCGAAAAGCTCGCTTTCGACGAGTTCAACCGGAATAGCGCCGCAGTTCATTGCGACAAACGGCTTTTCCGCCCTGGGACTCTGCTGGTGAATTGCCCTGGCAATCAATTCCTTGCCTGTTCCGCTCTCGCCGGTTATAAGGACGTTGGAATCGCCGGCAGCCACCTTTGAGATTAAGTCGCGCACCTTCTGTATTCCATGGCTCTCGCCGATAATGGTGCGGGACTTGTGAAGGTCTGCGACTGCCTGTTTGTAATAAAGGTTCTCCCTGACCAGGTTCTTCTTCTCCAGGGCTTTTTTTATCAACACCCTGATTTCTTCCGCCTGAAACGGCTTGGTCACATAGTCATAAGCCCCGAGTTTCATTGCCTGGACGGCATTCTCGACGGTCTTGCTGGCGGTAATTATGAGTACTTCCAGGTCAGGATTGATTTCCTTGATTCTTTTCAGGGTTTCAAGTCCGTCCATCCCGGGCATTATGATGTCGAGAAGAATCAGGTCCACTGCCTCGGAAACAACTTTTTTTAACCCGCTGGCTCCGTCCTCCGCGCAGATTACCTGATATGAACTCTTCAGCATTAAAGCCAGAGATTCACAGATAGCCGCATCATCATCAATGACCAGAATGGTGTGCTTCATTGTTCCTTTCTAACCCCTGGTGTCTGAAATGGTTTTCTGGACAATATCGGTTTTGAAAGCGCTGTTTATGCTGTGCATCCTCTCGGAAAGAGCCGACAGCTTACCTGCAATGGTTTTTAACTGCTCAGGCGAGGGAGATCCCGACAATTCCATGCCGGTTTTCCGGAGTTCATCCGCGATTTTCTGCGCTTCTGCTTTTTCCGTCGTCACAAGCTTCCTCAAACTGTCGACCATATCGTTATACGTCTCTCCGTATTCCACCATGGTATCGCCTTTCCGCAGATAAACCATGGAAGTCAAATCACCTTTTGCCAGGTTCCGCGTCTTCTGGTCGAACTGGTAAAGCGGCCCTGCAATCTTATGGGAAAAATAGGCGCCCATGTAAAGGTTAAACAGCGTAATCGGCACGAAGGTCAGAAGCAGGATCTTGTAAAAGGTGTAATAATTCTCTCCTCCGGCCTGCGCTTTTGCCAGCGCGGAAAATGCCGCAAAAATTCCGTATCCCATAAGCGGACCTTCCGCAAGGACAATCAGGAAAAGCACGATAATAAATCTGAACTGGAAAACATCATTGATGTAAATCTCCGTTCGTCTCGACGATTTCATTTTATCTTCCTCCTTCAATTCTGGGAAAAAGAAGCCGGCCTTTTTTTATCTTAAGACCCGGCTTCAGCAGACCCCAGCTGGTCTGCCTTTCCTTAAACGACCTGCCATATTCTTTCCATCCAATCTGCGATTCAATTTCATCCGAGGTTTCCGGCATAAACGGCCTGATGAGAAGCGCAATAATCCGGAGGCTCTCCAGGCAGTTATAAATAACGGAATCCAGTTCCTCTTTCCTGCCGGATTTTGCCAGCGACCACGGCGCTGAATGGTCGACATACACATTCACCCTGTTGATAAAGCCCCATGTCATTACAAGCGCTTCGTTGAAGCGCAATTCTGCCATTGCCTTGTCGTATGTCTGGAAAATCCCTGCACCTGCCTTGCACAAATCGTCCGCTGGTTTGTCCGGTTTTCCCGCAGAAGCCGGCACCTGCGACTGGCAGTACATTTCAGCCATTTTCATGACCCGGCTCAGAAGATTTCCAAGGTCGTTTGCCAGGTCGGCATTGAATCTGTTCACGAATATTTCCTCGGAATAATCACCGTCGGCGCCGAAAGGTATTTCCCGCATCAGGAAATATCTCAGGGCATCAACGCCGTATTTTTCCTCCAGCGCAACAGGGTCGACTATATTCCCCGCTGTTTTCGAGATTTTCGTTCCGCTTATATTGACAAACCCGTGTCCGAAGATTTTCCCGGGCAGGGGAAGGCCGACCGACATCAATATCGCGGGCCAGATTATGCAGTGAAACCTTGTTATGTCCTTGCCTATCACGTGCACGTCTGCCGGCCAGAACTTTTCAAATTTCTCCTTGTCGCCCGCATAGCCGACGCCCGACAGATAATTTATCAGGGCGTCGAACCAGACATAAACCACCTGTTTCCCGTCGAGCGGAAAAGGGATTCCCCATCCGGACGACCTTGAAATGCTGATGTCGTTCAGCCCTGATTTAAGGATGTTTACGACCTCGTTTTTCCGGATTTCAGGCTCTATAAATCCGGGATTTTCCTCTATATGCCTGAGAACACGGTCGCGGTATTTCGAAAGCGCAAAGAAATAATTCTTTTCCTCCACCCATTCAGGTTCTGTCTTATGGACAGGACATCTGTTGCCGACAAGATCCTTCTGCTGAAGAAAGGTTTCGCAGGATGTGCAGTACCAGCCCCTGTACTGCCCGGGATATATATCGCCCTTGCGGGATATGGCTTCCACAATCTCCCTTGCCGCCCTGTGATGCTCCTGCGAAGTCGTCCGTATAAAACCGTCGTTGGAAATCTTCAACCTGGCAAATACCGACCTGTATGAATCCGCCATCTCGTCGCAGTATTCCTGCGGCGTTTTTTTAAGCGATACTGCGCGCCGCTCCACATTGACGCTGTGTTCGTCCATGCCGCTCAGGAAAAAAACCGTCCTGCCCAGGCTGCGCTGATATCTTGCCAGGACATCAGTTCCTATCACTTCATAGGCAAACCCGATGTGCGGCTGCGCATTCGCATAAACTATTGCCGTTGTCACGTAAAATTTTCCGGTCACGTTCCTATTCCTTTTTCTTTTCCTCCTGGTAGCTCTCCTGTTCGTATGCCAGGCAGCACATAAGGCGTCCGCACATCCCTGAAATTTTTTCCTGTATCATGAGTTTCTGGTCCTTTGCCATGCGGATTGTAACCGGCTCAAAATCCTTCAGAAAAGTCAGGCAGCAGAGCTCCTTTCCGCAGGGGCCGTATCCGCCTATCATCCTGGCTTCGTCCCTGACGCCGATATGCTTCATCTCTATCCTGGTCTTGAGGTTGAGAGCCATGTCCTTGACCAGCTCCCTGAAATCAACGCGCTCTGCGGCGGTGAAGTAAAACGTGGCCCGGCTCCTGTCGAAATTATACTCCACTGCCACGAGCTTCATCTGCATTTTCCGTTCCGCTATCTTCTGCTGGCAGAGTTTGAACGCCTCTTCTTCCTTCAGCGTGTTCTCCGCGTCCTTTGCCGTGTCCTGTTCAGAGGCTTTCCGGACGATTTTCCCCGACAGACCGGAGGCATTCTCATCCTCGATTTCCCTGGGTCCGACGATGATTTTTCCGTACTGCGGACCGCGCTCTGTTTCCACAACGCAGAAGTCCTCTTTCTGCAGGTCCAGCCCCTCTGTTTTAAAAAACTGCGGCCTGCCGCAGTTTCTCAATCTTACACCGGCGATTTCAATCATTTATGCCCCGTAATTAATTTCTCCGGCAATTCCAAAAAGCAAAACCTCGGTTGCCGACTGAAGGTTGACATTTGACCAGAGCATTCTTTTTGTCCTGGCAAGCCGTTCGATAATCCGCTGGAGCGATCCGGCTGAAAACAATCCCGCCTGCGCGGTTATGTCGTCGACCATATCCGAATTGACCAGCAGCGACCTGTCCTCTTTCTCCTTGAAAATAAGAAGGTCCCTGAACCAGATAAAAATCAGGTCCAGAAGTTCGTCGGCTTTCCTGCGGTCTGAACTGAGTTCTTTCGACAGGTTAAAAATCTCCCGGGGATCCTTTATGGAGAGTTTCGGCAGCGACCTGAATATATGCTCGCGCTGCTGGCGCAGTGCGGATTTTGTAAGCTCCAGTGCACGGTCGACCTGTCCTTCTGCCACAACCGCTGCCAGGCGCGCTGAATCCGGCTCAATGCCGTGCTGCGACAGTATTTCTATTACCTGGCCGGGCAGAAGCAGACGGAATTTTACCACGTGGCACCTGGAAACAATGGTGGAGAGAAGACCCGACAGGTTGTCCGCTATGAGGATGAAAATGACTTCTCCGGCAGGTTCTTCAAGGGTCTTGAGAAAAGCATTTGCCGATTCGTCGTTCATTGTCTCTGCATCTTTCAATATGTAGATTTTTTTTCTGCCGCTGTATGGCAGAAGCGAAACGTCCTGCTGGATATCCCTGATCTGTTCGATTTTAAGGACCATTCTTTCAGGCGCCGCAACCTTGACGTCCGGATGATTGCCCAGGTCAATCAGGTGGCACGACCGGCACGCATCACAGCTGTCGCCGGAATCCGTCACACAGTTCAGCGCCTTTGCCAGAGTTATCGCCGTCAGAAATCTGCCTGTCCCTGAAGGACCCAGAAAAATATAGGCATGGGCAAGCCGGTTGTTTTTTATTGCCGACCTGAGCAATTCAGCTGCGGGCTGTCCGATTATGTTCCGGAAAGACATCTGTCTACCAATCTCCGTATCAGTTCCTGGGTTTTTGTAACGGTTGACTGCCTTTTCACGACTTTTATCCTGCCAGGCGATTTTTTCGCCAGCTCCAGGTAACCGCGCCGCACCCGACGGTGAAAGTTCAGTCCTGCTTTTTCAAGGCGGTCATACTTTCCCTTGACCCGCGCAGCTCTTTTCAATCCGCCCGCAGAATCAGCGTCGACTACTATCGTCAGGTCGGGTTCAAGCCCTTCCGAGGAAAGGCCGTTCAGTTTTTTTATGAGTTTCAGCGGAATCCCCCTGCCGTAGCCCTGGTAGGCGAAAGTCGCAACAGAAAAACGGTCGGTAATTACCACCTTTCCGGTTTTCAGCGACGGTACAATCAGGTTCATGACGTGCTGCGCCCTGCTTGCCAGGTACAGAAACAATTCCGCCAGCGGAGAAACGTATTCTGCGGAATCAGCAAGGAGAATGTTCCGGATTTTTTCCGAGAACGGAGTGCCGCCCGGCTCTCTTGTAACAACAACCGGAAAACCACGGTCCGACAGGTACCGTGCCAGCTCCCGGACCTGGGTCGACTTTCCGCAGCCCTCTGGTCCTTCTATTGCAATGAATTTGCCGCGGTTTTTTTCTCTGCAGGAAATTTCGTACAACACTCCGGATTACTCCGGGCTTATGCGGAAATCCTGGACAACCGGATTTGCCAGAAGCCTTGCGCAGATTTTTTCAATGTCGGACTTCGACAGGCTGCCCTGTATCAGATATTTCTGCGCTGTCCTGACACTCTCCGGATGGGGAATGCCGAGATCAGCAACGCCTTTTTTTACGCTTTCTCCGACAGCGTCGGTGACGCCGTCCTTGTACCATACCTCAACGTACCACTTGCTGCTTTCCTTGCTTTCGGTCATGATTTCTCCTGGCTCCGCGACCTCTAAATTTTGATCCGCCTGAAAACAGCCGGAACATTCCGCATGTAATATTCAAGGCTGAAGCACGCCTTTATTTCCGAGGGGTTCAGATGTTTCCTGACTTCCGCATCATTTTCCAGAAGTTTTTCCAGCGAAGGAGCTGTTTTCCCTGACTGAATGTCCGCCCACACCTTCATTGCCTGCCGCTGGACAAGCCGGTATGCTCTCTCGCGCGTAAGGCCTTTTCTGGTGAGAGCCAGCATAATCCGCTGCGAAAAAATGAGTCCGCCTGTCTTCTCCAGATTGGCTTTCATCCTTTCGGGATAAACATGCATGCCTGAAATAATGTCGATGAATTTCTCAATCATATAATGCGCAAGAATAGAACTGTCGGGCATAACAACCCGCTCCACCGACGAATGCGATATGTCACGTTCGTGCCAGAGCGTCACATTCTCCATTCCTGCCACTGCATTGCCGCGTAAAAGCCGCGCCAGACCTGCAATCCGCTCGCACAGGATTGGGTTGCGCTTGTGCGGCATCGCCGAAGAACCTTTCTGTCCCCTGGCAAACGGCTCTTCAACCTCCAGCACCTCCGTTTTCTGGAGGTGCCTGATTTCAACGGCAAAATTTTCCAGGGAGCTTCCTATCAGTGCCAGAACATTCAGGTACTCAGCATGCCTGTCGCGCTCAACAATCTGGCTGGAGACCGGTTCAGGGGCAAGTCCAAGTTTATTGCAGACATGTTTTTCAATTTCAGGGCTGAGGTTTGAGTAAGTTCCGACTGCGCCCGAAATTTTGCCGAATGCGATATTTTTCCCTGCATTCCTCAAACGTACCCTGTGCCTTTCTATTTCCTGCCACCATCTGGCGAGTTTGAGTCCGAAGGTGACCGGTTCCGCGTGAATGCCGTGCGTTCTGCCTATCATCACCGTATTTTTGTATTTCCTGGCTTTGCTTTTGAGGATCCTGGACAGCATGGCAAGGGAATTGAGCAGTACATCCGCCGATGCTTTCATCTGCAGGGCAAGCGAAGTGTCGAGAATATCGGAAGAAGTCAGGCCCCTGTGAATCCAGACGGAGTCAGGTCCTACTTTTTCCGCAACTGCCGTGAGAAACGCAATGACGTCGTGGTGGACCTCTGCCTCAATTTCCTCAACGCGTTTTATGTTGAAATCCGCCCGCGACCTGATTCTTTTCAGAACAGCAGCCGGCATTTCGCCGCGGCGCACAAACGCCTCGCAGACCAGGAGCTCGATTTTCAGCCACAGACGGTATTTCTGCTCGTCGGTCCAGATCGACGACATTTCCGGCAGGGAATAGCGCTCTATCATTTCACGCTTCTTTTTTCAAACCAAGGTCGACGGCTACATCTTCAACAATCTGCGGGATGATGTTCTCGGCTTTTTCCAGAAAGCCTTCCAGAAGAGCATTGTCGCAGATAGCATTAATCAGACGCGGTACGCCTTTTGAGTAAAGATGGACGGCTTTGGACGCATCGTCCGGGAAAATCTGCCGGCCTGCTCCCGCAACCTTCATACGGTGGTTGACATATCCCTGGGTGGATTTGTCGTCGAGCGGCTTCAGCGTAAATTTCAAACCGATCCTGGAGACAAGCGGAGGATCAAGTGCCATGAATTTTTCAAGTTCAGGCGGACCAAAAAGAACGATGTTCAGAAGTTTGTGGCTTGACGCTTCCACGTTGAGCAGTCCGCGCAGCTCCTCGTAAATCTCCTGGCTCTGAAGCATGTGCGCCTCGTCGATAAGGATAATGGATTTCTTCCCTGCCTCGTCGATTTCAACCAGCCGCTTGCATAACTGGGAAATAAGGGTGGTCTTGTTCTCTGCCGGCTGCTCCACCCCCAGCTGTACTGCTATTTTCTTCAGAAGCCATCCGGCGCTGATTTCATGGTGTATGACTATAAGCAGAGCGGCTTCGTATTTGTCCTCTGCAGCCTGGAGAATGTCCAGCAGCTTCCTGCTGATAAAAGTTTTCCCGAGCCCTATATCGCCTATTACGACCGTCAGGCCCTTGGAAGTATCGACGGAATGCTGGATCCGTATCAATGCACCCATGTGCTGATCGCTTTCAAAGAAAAATTTAGGATCAGGGGTGATTGCGAACGGCTGTTCTTTCAATCCGTAAAACTGTTCGTAACTCACTTAAACCTTTCTTTCTGTCTCAGAGATACGATATCCTGCTGCGACCGGCCTTCTTGTCGGCAGCGACCTCCTCGCCTGCTGCAGCTCCCACCCTGGGAGCTGTCCTGTCGGACACTTCCTCTACCTGGAGGTCAATCAGACGGTATATCTCGTGCATTTTCTTGTTAATGACAGGATTCCGCGGTTCGCGTTTTTTCAGGATTCTGAATATTTCAAGCGCCTTTTCGAAAAATCCCTGCTTCATGTGGTTATCTGCCATGATGGAAAGTTCTTCGGAATCAAGTTCCAGAAGTTTGGCGTCGCTCACAGCCACATGCTCTTCCTCTTTTTCCTTCGCAGGCGCTTTTGCAGCCGTAACTTCTTTTACCGGCGCCGGGGCCGGTGCAGGCGCTTCGGGTTCCGGTTCTGCAGGTCCGGCGGCAGCAGGAGCAGGTTTTTCCTCAACCGGGAGCCTGGCCGGAGGAGGAGCAGAAACATCAACGCCCATCTGCGACAATTTCTCCATGGCTTCCTTCGAACCAGGATCAATCGCAAGAACCTTCTGCAGTGCTTCCCTGGCTCTTTGTTTATCGGTGTCAAGTTTCCCCTTGCCGTAGAGTTCAGCGATAAACATGTATTCCTTGACTGCTGCGGCAGTGTTTCCGCTTTTTTCGTACAGAGCGGCGGCCCTGTTGCGGGCTTCAAGGTCGTTAGGCGCAAATGCAAATATTTTCTGGTATATTTCTCCGGCGTCATCCAGTTTTCCCACCTGCATGAGCTGGTCGGCACAGCCCAGATATTCACGCATTGCTTCTGCCTGGTCGCCTTTCTGCAGGAAAGCGCTCGCCAGGACCTGCCTGATCATAACGTCGCCCGGATTTGCCTTCAGTACTTTTTCGCAGGTAGCTATTGCTTCCGGAATTTTATGGGCTTTAAAATCAGCCATTGCCAGGTGATAAAGCGCCTGGCTGTGGTTCGGCTTGAAACGCAGAAGTTCGCCGAATTCATTCGCTGCTTCCGACCACATTTCCTTCGTGTAGTAGACCTGTCCGAGCAGATAATGCGCCTCGATGCTCTTCAAGCCGATCGACTTCTTGCAGAACTCTTCTGCCCTGGCAAGGTCGTTGTTTTTCAGACAGAGTTCGGAGATTACAAGATATTCTATCTTGGCTTCGCGCTCCATATCCTGCACCACGTAAATCTCCGCTGCCTTGATTCTGGCTTCCAGCGCTTCGGGATTGAGTTCGATTACTTTCTGGTAATATTTGAGGGCGCCCTTGTAGAGACGGCTGTCGTAGTAGGCATCTGCCAGAAAAAGATATTTTTCCGCTGCCTTGTCCTTCAGGCCCTTGGTCTCATAAAACCCTGCCAGTTTTGTAAATGCCTCGGCATTACGGGGATCCATGGTGATAATGGCTTCGTATGCTGCGATTGCATTATCCACCTCGCCCTTGGCAGCTAACTGGTCTGCTTCCAGCAGCTTTTGTTTTACCTGTTCATCCATAGTTTTTCCCTGTTCATTATACGCAAAAACTCCATTTTAATATACACGATATTATATTACGTGTCAATATAAAAATCTCACGGGACACAATACTCAATTCTGAAAAACAGGGACAGAAATGGCAGTCCCGAATGAACATTAGCGGAGACAGCGTAAGAAATCTTGGCGCGCAGGCATGGGAAGCGTCCGATCCAGACGGGGACACGTATGTTGATACGGACGAGGGATCCTGTGCCGAGCAGCCTTAGATTTCAAGCTGTCAGAGCGTAGTGAAGAAGGGACTGCCATTGGCAAAAGCGCGAATGCCGGCAATGATGAGTTTACCTTGTACAGACGCAGGAGCCTTTTCTGCCGCTGCAGACCTTGCAGTATTCAATATTCACGGCGCTCGGAAATCCTGCGGCTTCATCAGGACTCAGCACCGTGAAACCCGTTTTGTATGATTTTCCGCCGGTCCGCAGACACACCGTTATTGTTTCGGTTCCTGTAAACGCAGGAGCAGCGACTTCAAATCCCTTCCTGATGTCCTTATTTTCTTTCACTATCCAGCCTTTTGGGACCTGGACTTTTACTTGCATACCGGTCAGGTCCTTGCCTGCTTTTCTGGCGGTAACACCCATCATACGGCTGACACAGGGATATAACACCGGATCACCGTTGTAATGCAGTGTAATTTCGACATCCCTGTCTGCTGCAACCGCAGCACGCACGTCCTGTTTTACGGCGGATACTGCCTCCTCATTGCTGGCGAGCAGAGATTCAAGGTCAGGAGGCAGTTTTGTCTTCTCTCCGAGCATCACTATGTGCGAACGCTTTGCCATAAACTTTTCGGCAACAACTACGGTGCGCTGCGTAAGCTCTTCCACTGTTCCGGGAACGTTAAAATGCCCTGTGAAATTGTGCAGCTTGATGCTCATCCCCACCGGCTTGCTCCACTTTTCAGGTATGCCGGATGTGCCGCCGATGATTCCCAGCACCGACCCGAGCGTGGCCCCGGTGCAGTCGGTATCATATCCGCAATTCACTGCCCTGCAGAGCCGGTCGCCGAAATCCCTGCCGTACAGCCAGCCAATGATGATAAACCCGTGGTTCTGTACCGCGTTGCACGGCTGCTGGTTGCCGTATATGGAAACTATCCTGTCGCGTGCCTCTTCACATGTTTTACCGGCCTTCACACACCAGACTGCTTCTCCTATGACCCGTGAGATATTGCACGACGGTGGAATCATGGCAAGGCCGGTTCTTATCAGAGTGTACGGGTCATTCACGACAAAAGCCGCACTCTCGACGGCTGCCCAGAACATCTCGCCCCACATCCCTTCACCTCCGGCATGGTCCATGGCAGAATCCATCCATGCCAGGGCAGCAGCGTGCTGCGGGTCTGCAGGGGCCACGCATGCCCAGATTTCGCTGCGTATGGGCGATCCCATTTCGTCGACATAATAATTTTCAAACCATCCGCTTACCGGCGGCATAAGCCCGCGGCTAAGGTTGCGCATACAGAACCCGTATTCATTCCACGGATAAGCGCAAAGATATTTTTTCCAGTATGCGGCAAAATCAGGCAGGCCGGCACCAGCGCCCCTGTCTTCAAGCATTTTCAACCATACGAGCTGCAAATCAAGGTCGTCGTTGGGAAGCGGCTCTTGCGGAACAGGAGTGTAAAAGGTAATGTTGTTGACTTCTTTTCTGCATTCGTAAGGCGCACCGAGAGTTCCGCCTATGTTTTTGCCAAGCCAGCAGGCAAAAACTTTATCGCGGTATTCATTGCGGCTGATGGTAATTGTTTTCACAAAAACACCTCCGGAATTATCAGATTGGTCGGGGTGAGTGGATTTGAACCACCGGCCCCCTGCTCCCAAAGCAGGTGCGCTGGACCGCTGCGCTACACCCCGTTTTTTGTATTTTATCAGATAACTGGTGAGAGTCAAGAACTTTCAGGAAAAGCAGGGACAGGCACAAAGATAGGGGACACAATACTTAATTCCCCGATAAAATATTTATGATAATAATTTTGAATTAAGTTTTGTGTCCCCCTGTTTTTTCATCTTTGTGTCAGTCCCTGTTTTTCAGAATTAAGTATTGTGTCACCTTATTTATTCAGGACTTTTATGGCTTTTTTTATTGCTTTGAAGCGGTGGCTCAGCCGGTTCTTGGCTTTGAAATTCATCTGCCCGAAGGTCTTTCTGTATCCGTCCGGAATAAAAACAGGGTCGTAGCCGAATCCGCTTTTTCCCATGGCCACCAGGCTGATTTTTCCCATGCACACCCCCTCGACAATCCTGATGCGCCCGTCAGGACCTGCAATCGCAATCACGCACCGGAATTTCGCTTTACGCCTGCTCTCCGGCACATTTTCAAGCAGTTTTAAAAGTTTCCGGTTGTTATCCCCGTACGTACAGCCCTTTCCGGCAAACCGCGCGGAAAAAACCCCGGGGTTTCCGTCGAGTACCCCTACTTCCAGCCCTGAATCGTCTGCCAGGGAAATTTTACCAGAATAATTTGCAGCGCTGAGGGCCTTTTTTACGGCATTGTCTTCAAGGTCCTTTCCGTCTTCCCTCACTTCCGGCAGATCCCGGATAAACAGAGGAGTTATTTTCGCTTTTTTCAGGAATGCTGAAATCTCGCGGACCTTGTTGCGGTTTCTGGTGGCAAGGACTACTTCCAAGCCGGCTCTCCGGCTGCCGGATTTCACGACTTCACCAGCGTGACTTTTTCTATTTTCTGCCCCAGGAAAATGCCGGCGTGATTGGAAAATTTCTGCGGAAAATCCGTAACAAAAAACCTGTGATCCGGTTTTTTCCTGCAATTGTTTTCAAGGAATTTCTCCGACAGCCTGTCTTTAACCTGCCTGACGACTGCCTCCGCTGAATCTATGAGTTTAACCTGCCTGCCCGCAACTTTTGCTATTGTTTTTTTGAGCAGCGGATAATGTGTGCAGCCGAGAACAAGGACGTCGATGCCTTTCCTGCGGAAATCCGAAAGATAGATTTTCGCCGTCAATTTTGCAACCCTGGTATTTGCCCAGCCCTCCTCGACAATTGGAACAAAAAGAGGGCACGCCTTCTGGAACACACGGGTTTCCGGACATATTTTCCTGATTGCCTCCGGATACGCCATGCTGGAGACCGTTGCATGGGTGCCGATCACGCCAATTCTTTTTTCCCTGCTTGCTTCCAGAGCCGCCTGCGCTCCGGGTTCAATCACGCCCTCAATCGGGACCGAAAAACCTCTTTTCAGCATGTCCAGGCTCATCGCCGACGCAGTGTTGCAGGCAACCACGACAATCTTTACTCCCCGGCGGACCAGAAATTCCACGTTCTGATAAGCCAGTTCAGCCACTATCCTGGCGGATTTCGACCCGTAAGGCAGGTGCGCCGTATCGCCCAGATAAATGATTTTTTCAAAGGGCATCTGCCGGAAAAATTCACGGACGACCGTTAACCCGCCGAGGCCTGAATCAAAAACGCCTATCGGAGCGCTTCTTTTGCTTCTGCTGTTCATATTCATCGGGCTTTGTTCATTGAAGGGTCGGCCTCAAACGGCTGGGTGAGGTCGATGTGTCCGCTGATCGTTTCTGCTTCTTCTCCCTCGACGAGAAATTTGACCCTTTTTACATCCGGGAAATTCGAGGTCAGGGTGTTCACAACCGAATAAACCGTGGCAAGCTCGCCTGTCGAACCTCCCGGATGGTTCGCAACAAGTTCCCGGCTCCAGTCGATGTAAAGCGTCTGGTCTTCGTCCATATAAGTACCGCGCAGACGCGTTCCCTGCGGGATGGTCGGAAACAACCCCGCTTTCTGCGGCCCTTTCATCAACTCGTAAAGCGTCTGGATGATCTGGTCGGACTGCTCAGCTGTTTTGTAAATTGTCCTGGGTTCCGGCGCCAGATTGCCGTCCTCCGACGCAAAATAAATGTCTATTTTCAGCGTTTCCTCGGAACCCTGCAAACCCGGACGATGCGGAGATATTCCCGGCATGCTGTATTTCCAGATGCAATAACCCGCAGCTCCCAGCGCCAGCGCTATAAAAACCAGCAAAAGTTCTTTTCTTTTCATTTTGTTTTCGGCAAAATACTGTTTTTTACCGCCGCGGCAATAATTTCCGCAATGCGTTTCCGGTATGCCTGATCCGACAGCAAGCCTGTTTCGGTTCTGTTTGAAAGAAATCCCAGTTCCACAACGACCATCGGCATTGCCAGTCCGTGGTAAACACATAATTTCACCTGCCGGACACCCCTGTTTTCAACAGTCTGGTCTGCCATACCGGAGGCAATCGACTGTGCAAGCACGCGGCTTTTTTCTATAAAAGCGTTTTGTCTTTCGTCCCACGGGACCATGTCCGCAGGATTCTTCTCCTGCACATATACCGGCTGATTGTATAAAATCTCCGGCCCTTTTGTCTGGTCCGACTGGCTGAAATCAGCGTGGAGGGATATAAAAATGTCTGCCTGGATGGAATTTGCCTGGTCCACCCTGTTTACCAGCGACATGGATTTGTCCTGGTTGCGCGTCAGAACAATTTTCAGTTCCGGGTCAGCGATGAGACATTCCTTTAAAAGCAGTGCGGTGTCCAGGACAACGTCCTTTTCCTTTTCTCCGCTTTCTGAAACGCTTCCGACGTCGGTTCCGCCGTGCGCGGGGTCTATGACTATGGTCGCGGAACGCGCCTGCGGCAGGAAGAACAAAAGGAAAACCAGAGGCAGGCTAAAGTTTAATAATCTGATGGCGTTTCGGTCCAACTGCGACATATTTTATCCTTGCTCCCGAATAGCGGCTGATTGCCGACAGATATCTTTTTGCCTCTTCGGGCAGACGGCGGTAATCCGACACGGAGACTGTCGGCCTTTTCCATCCGGGAAATGTCCTGTAAACAGGTCTGCATTCATACATCGCTTTCTCGTCCGGCGGAAACTCCGTTACCATTTTTGAACCCAGACGGTATCCGGTGCAGATTTTCAATTCAGGCAGACCGTCCAGGACATCCAGCTTGGTCACAACAAGGCTGTCGATGCCGTTCAACCTGACGGATTGTCTGACAACGACAGCGTCGAACCAGCCGCAGCGCCTGGGCCTGCCTGTCGTGGCGCCGTATTCCTGTCCGATTTTCCGTATTTCTTCTCCGAGCTCAGGCTCCATCTCCGTCGGAAAAGGGCCGCTCCCCACCCGGGTGGTATATGCCTTTGCCACCCCGAAAACCCTGTCGATTTTTGTCGGACCTATGCCTGCGCCTGTGCATGCACCGCCTGCCACAGGATTTGAGGATGTTACAAACGGATATGTGCCGAAATCAACATCCAGCATCGTGCCCTGCGCGCCTTCAAAAAGAATGTTTTTCCTCTTTCTGACTGCTTGGTCGACCAGCACGCTCGTATCTGTTATAAAATTTCTGAGTTTTTTCGCCAGCGGGGTGTATTTCTTCAGAAGCTGGCGGACGGTCATGCCTTTTTTACGATAGTATTTTTCCAGAAGAAAGTTTTTTTCCTCCAGGTTTTTTTTCAGCTTGAATCGCAGCACCTGCGGGTTTATCAGGTCGGCCATCCGGATACCCGTCCGGTTCGCCTTGTCGACATACGCAGGACCGATGCCCTTCTGGGTCGTGCCGATGCAGCCGTGCCCGAGTTTTCCTTCTTTCGCCGCATCAATCATTTTGTGATACGGCATGACAACATGCGCATGGGCGCTGATGAACAATCTTTTCTCAAGCGATATGCCGCGAGCCGAAAGGTCCTCTTTTTCCCTGATGAGAAGTTCCGGGTCGATGACCACCCCGTTGCCGATGATGCACTTTTTCCCGGACCACAGAATGCCTGAGGGAATCAGGTGCAGAACAAATTTTTCATTTCCGACAACCACGGTGTGGCCTGCATTGCCGCCTCCCTGGTATCTGACAATCAGGTCGGCCTTTTCGGCAAAAACGTCTATGATTTTGCCTTTGCCCTCGTCTCCCCATTGAGCGCCGACAACAACGACATTAGGCATTATTTTTTTCGCCTCTTTTCACGTGCGGATTTACTTTATCACTTTTAAGAAGGATAGTCAATTTGAAATACTCTTTACCTTCTCAAGGTTTTTTCTTGCCTTTTCGTGTCCGGGTTCAATGCGGAGGACTTTCTGCCAGAGAGATACGGCTTCATCTATTTTTCCCTCGCGGTACCGCTTCAGCCCCTTGCGGTACAATTCATCCGCGATTTTCTTATCATTTTCTTTTGCCCCGGGATCAGACGCAGGTTTTCTGTATGTTTTCACCGCGCTGCATTTTTTATCGCTCTTCTCCGGGGAAACAGTCGCTGTTTTCCCCTCTTCAGACGTTTTTTCTCCGGCGGCTTTCTCCGAACGTTCTCTGAACTTTATAACCTGCGGATGTTCCGGCAGAAGCAGAAGGGCCTTTTCAAATTCCGTAATTGCTTCAGGATATCTGCCGGCGCGGAAATTCCGCATTCCTTCTTCGTAAAACTCCCTGCCGGTGGTTGCATAAACCGAAGGAGCGCTGATCTGCCATTTTTCTTCGGACAGCTCCTGAAGGGCTGTTCTTGCGGGTTCATAGCCGGGAAGAAGATTCAGGGACCTTTTCCACTGCTCTTTTGCCATGTCCAGGCGGCTCTGCGAGTAATAATACCTGCCCTGTTCAAAACACTGCCTTGCCGCAGTGCTGATTTCTTTTTGCTGTTTATCGCTGACGCTGTCGATCAGCCCCCTGCTGACCGGCAGTACCAGCAGCAGGCAAAGAAACACGGAATTAATTTGCGGCATCCGGAGCAGTCTGTTCTGCTTTCTTCAGTCCAAAAACCTGATAAATTTCAACCGGCTCTTTCTTTCCCTTGACCTGGGTTGAACCGAGGTATTTGGCTTCAATAATGCGGCTTGTCTCCTGATAAACGCTGCCGCTTATCAGCAAAGTGGCGTTGTACTGCTTGTTAAGGGATTCAATCCTTGAAGCAACGTTGACGCTGTCGCCTATCACCGTGTATTCCATCTTGTGCGCGGAGCCGATATTTCCGACGACCGCCTCTCCGGTATTCAGTCCTATGCCTATCCTGAAGGTATCGCGTCCTTCCGCGCACCATTTTTTGCAGAGCTGGTCCAGCCGTTCAAGCATCTCAACAGAAGCTCTTACCGCTCTCTCGGCATCGTCGGCATGCGGAATCGGAGCGCCGAAAATACACATCAGGGCGTCGCCGATAAACTTATCTATGGTCCCTTTGTATTTCAGGGCAACCTCGGTCATTGCGGTAAAATACTCGTTCAGCATTTCGACGATCTGCTCCGGAGTAAGTTTTTCCGAGAGCGTCGTGAAGTTTCTTATGTCGGAGAAAAATATGGTGATTTTCATCCTTCTGCCCTTCAGCGCAACCTGGTCGGGATGGCTCAGGATTTCCTCGACAACGTCCCTGCTGACATACCGCTGGAAAGTTTCCTTCAGTTTCCGCCTTTCCCTGCCCTCGGTAACAAACCTGAAAAGTATGATCCCCATGTAAACAAGCAACATCGCCCAGAGCGGATAAACCATCTCAATCCAGAGGTCCTTTGCATTGAACAAAAACAGGTTGATAAAGAAATAAACAATAATTTCGAACACCGTCAGGAGCAGGCTCCTGGATGCGCCGAACCGCATCGCAAAGAACGTCGTAAGCATCCCGAAAAGAAAGATGATCAGCACGTTCCCGGCTGCGCTGAGTTTGTAAAGAAATTTTTTGGCTAACAGATTGTCGATAAGATTCGCATGGATTTCCACGCCGGGCATGGGAATTTCATTCTCAAAAAACGGAGTTGGAAATTCATCGTGAAGGATGGGAGCGGTCGCGCCGACAAGAACGATTTTATCCTTGAAGAAATCCTGTTCGAATTCGCCCCTGAGAACCCTGTAAAACGATATGGATTTGAAGGAGAACGGCTTGCCGCAGTAATTTATGCGCACACCTTCCGCGAAACGGTATTTGAATACCGGCGCATATTTCAGGATGTCTTCCTCGGATTTCCCGAGATACTTTGCAAGAAGCACCAGGCCGAACGTATACCGGGATTCAATGATTTCCTTTTTCAACCTCGCATACCTGACAAAACCGTCGACATCCCTGTCGAAGCCCGTAAAACCGAACGCAAGCATGCTCTTTTCAAGCATTTCAATGGTATGGTGCTCAGTTTCCACCACGAAATTTCCTTTGCCGGAGGTATCGAACAGGCTGACGCCGACGACGTTCCCGGCTTTTTTCATTGATTCGGCAAACAGCCTGTCCTGGGCAGGGTCCGGGCTTGGATTGCTGAAATCAATATCCAGACCTATCACCTTTGCGCCTGCCTTTTTGATCCTGTCAATCGCCCTGGCATGGTAGCTTCGCGGCCAGGGCCAGGATCCCAGATTTGATATTGATTCTGCCTGGTCTATTGTCACAATCACAATTTCCGGGGAAGGAATGCGCTGTCCGCGGGCAACAAACCTGTAATCCAGGGTGTTCAGCTCTATTTTTTCAAAAAGGTCTATTACCCTGAAAAGCAGAACCAGCGCAATTACTGCCACGCCGATTCCAAAACCGGTTAAATTATGCTTTGACGTTTTGGAGAGTTTCAATGCCATTTCAGTCAGCAGGAAACCGGATTAAATTCAACCTACTTCTGAACAACAACATCGTCGAGATAAAAATCCATTGAACCGCTCGCGACAAAATAAATAGACTGAACCGGTTCTATGTAATTGAACGCAGAATTGGAATATAACAGAACATCGCCGGAGTAGATATACAAACCCGGCTGAGTGCCGTCTCCGGAATAATTCATTTCTACCGTCATATTCACATACTGGTAAATCGGAGGAGAGCCGGATTCTGTCGGCGCATCAATATAGGTGTCTGTCCAGGGAGTAATGCTTGAGTCCGTAATTTTATAAATGTAACGCATCGCCGGGGCCGCAAATGCCTCAAGTCCTACACCAACCACTGCATATGTGTAATCGCCTACTCTGGGCATGAACATGCAGAAACGTGACCCGACTGTCACAAAAGATTTTTCCACCCAGAAACTCACCCTGATTTTTTTTGTCGACTGAGCAAAAGTCGTGCGCAGTGTCGAACCTGACCCGCTGGTCGTATACTCAAATTTGACACAATCCGCACTGTTTCCGCGTCCCGGAGAATAAACAATAATCGTATCCCCTGGCGCAGGATCACCGGTCCACCACCCTGGCCCGTTTATGTAAATTCCGTCGTCGAAATTCTCGCTGAACAGGAAGTTAGGCATAAGTGAAATATCATAAGTCGCTTTGCTTCTGCCTTTTGAAATGTCCTGGGACGCAAAAGTGTAAAATATCTTTGAAGCATTTAACTGATAATTCCCGGGATAAAGGTTTTTGTCGGAAAAATTGTAATTTCCCTGCGCATCGGTGTAGGAAACCAGCGTTGTAAGTCCGTTCCCTCCCAACTCAACCCTGGTGCCTGACAGAGGTGTCCCTGAATCCCGGTCGGTAACACATCCTGATACGACAAAATTCGCAGAAGTATAATCTAGACTCAGGGGATCAAGAGGATTTGTCCTTTCCGGTTTTTGCGGACAACCGGTAACCATTACGGCGATAAGCAGGGGCAAAATCCAGCAAAATTTCAGATTTTTTTTCATTGTCGTCTCCTTTAAAAACGATGCCGGTAAACAAGCGTCATTGCCGTATCTTCGGCCTGTTTGAGTTGCAGCGACACACCGTCAGGTTCGGGGTGATGAAAAGCAGTGGTGTCTGATTCCAGTTCTTTCGGAAACAGAAGCCAGGAATCCAGAATATTTATAAGGTAAACTCCCGCAACAATGCCGAATAAAATTTTCCCGGTTTTATAATGGGCTTCCCATTCGTCGTAGGTGGTATTAATATCCTCAGGTGACTCTGCGTTAAGATACGCATCCCTGCTGTTTCTGGTGTTTTTCATGTTTATCAGCATCCCGACAACGCCTCCGCTGAATGCAGTAAAATACAAAATTCCACGGAAATACTGTTCCGAGTAAACCTTGCCCCAGCCGGGTATAAGGGCAGAACGCCACACTGCTCCGAACCTGGTTTTACTGACCGGCATTTCCTGAGCAGCAACAGGGACCTCATATTTGACAGCTGATGGCTTTGCCGGAACACCAACCGCAGCAACTTTTACAAGGTCGCCTTTTTCCAGAGTTTTTTTCTGCCCGACAATTTTGGCTTTCGATGCCTCCTTGTCGACCATGGTCAGCACGATTTCCCCGATTTCCTCGCGCTCCCGCATGATCACTCTGCCTTTGTCGTCCTTTATTTCCTCGCCCAGACGCTCCACCTTTAATTTCATGCCTGTGCTTACGCGGTCATCCTGTCCCAGATTCAGCACGACTTCATCGTCTTTAACCCTGACTATTTTCCCGAGGACCGGCACCTTGCCGCTGAAACTTATCGCGAGTCCCTTTGCTGCTTCGTTCAGGGCTTCCTCGCTGAACGACTCGATTGAATCGCCCAGCACCACCTCTGCTTTTTCTACGTCGATAAGGTTTATAATAATCATATATTTTGTGCCGAGTTTATTGACGCTGCCAACGACAATATTGCTGATGTTAAGGATCTGTCCGATTTTGACAGCGCAGTCGGTTTCCGTGCATCCGGCCTGCTGGAATGCCTGCTCCTGAAGAACCTTGTCCATGTTGCTCCGGTCCATGACCGCAAACCTTCCGGTATTCAGAAGTTCCAGACGCAGAAAATCCGAAATGGTTGATGCCGTAACTGCAGGTACGTTGTTTGCCTTGAGGTCGAGCACTGCCATTGAAATTTTTTCGCTTGCAAAAGCCGTACCGGCCATAACAACAAAGATTGCCGATACTAACAACAAAGTCTTCTTTTTCATATTTTCTCTCCTAAAATATTGTGGGAAATCCAAAAAATTATCAGGTTTTTTTCTGCACCATATTTTGTATTTTACATTAACCGTTATTTATTGTCAACACGTAACTCTTGTGAATATTCTTACTATACACACATATACAGCGTAGTTATATTTCCACTTCTCTCAGGTATTTTGCCGCATCCTCTGGCGGCGTGGGATTGATATAAAATCCTGAACCCCATTCAAAACCAGCCACCTGGATAAGCTTCGGCATAATTTCCAGGTGCCAGTGAAAAATACTCCCCTGGGCGCGCAGCGGCATAGTGTGAATCGTATAATTATAAGCCGGATCTTTAAGCGCAACCTTCAGCCGGGTCAGGGCGCTTTTAAGAATCCTGGCCATGTCCAGAGTTTCCTCGTCGGTAATATTCAGAAAATCCGCCTGATGTTTTTTCGGAATAATCCATGTTTCAAAAGGAAAACGCGGGGCAAAAGGCTCTATACAGAGAAAATTGCGGTTTTCAAGAACCAGCCTTGAACCATCGCTGAGCTCCTGGTGGATAATATCGCAGAAAACACATCTTTCCTTGTACTGGAAATGCTGGTTGACCCCGTTTATTTCCTCCTGTACCCTTTTAGGCACAATAGGAGTCGCAATCAACTGCGAATGCGGATGTTTCAGGGACGCTCCGGCTGATTTTCCGTAATTTCTGAAAATAAGTATATATTGAAATCTGACGTCCTTTTTCAGGTCTATTCCGCGGTTTCTATAGGCATCAATGATCAGCCCTACTTCTGAATCCGACAGGTCTTCCAGGTTCTTGTCGTGCTCGGGTGTCTCAACAATCACTTCGTGTGCGCCTATTCCGTCCATTAAATCGTACATCCCCATTCCCCTGCGGTTCAGTTCTCCTTCTATCCGCAGAGCAGGAAATTTGTTCGGCACAACCCTCACCTTCCAGCCCGGGGTGTTTTTTTCAGGGTGGTCAGGACGGTAAGCCCATATCTCAAAAGGAGTGTTTCCCTCGTGCCCGTAGCAGAAAGGACAGAATCCTTCCTTTGCTTTTGCGGCAGTCATGCTTGTAAAATCAGAAGGCCTTTTTCCTCTTTCAGTGGCAATTATGACCCATCGGCTCGTCACCGGATCTTTTCTAAGTTCAGGCATTTTTCCTCCTTCCCTCTATACCTGTCAATTGTAACATAGATTTTTATTGTTTTTCTACGGTTTTTTCATAGTTATCACAAGTATTTCCCAAAATCAGCAGTCCCTCCTTCACTACGCTCCGACAGTTTGTTCTCTTCGCGAAGCGAACAATCTAAGGCTGCTCGGCACGGGATCCCTCGTCCGTATCAATATACGTGTCCCCGTCTGGATCGGACGCTTCCCATGCCTGCGCACCAAGATTTCTTACGCTGTCTCTGCTAATGTTCATTTTGCCGCGTCCAGGAATATGGACGCAACAATAAATCGAAATACCTTGCAAAAGAGTATTCCAAGAGAGGTTACTCTCTTGGTCGCAGCCTGCCATGGGCAGGCGAGAAAAAGCCACGGGATTTGTTCATGAGCATCTATCCGGGACTGCTATTCGGAGAATTTCTGTCATCATTGTCCTGATACCCGATGATTCTCTTAACGTCCTGGATAGGCAACATTACATAATGAGTCAGAAGGTTGAATCCGCTTGTAAAGTTTGACTGCAGAATAACCGGTATCATCTTTATAACCTTGTCTGTCGGCTCAGATGCAGGCTCGTTCACCCTGCCGAGCCGCAAGCCGGCATAGAATCTGACACAGCTGATCATAAGAAAAAGGAAATGAAAATTGCTTACCGAAATACCGGCATACGGAATGTTTATTTCCCTGTTAACCAGGCTCATGAATGTGCCGGAAAAAAGGGAACCAAGCATTACACAAACAGAAACAAAAACCATCTGGGTGCTGAAATATGCCGACCTGTTTTTAAGCGGGACAAGCCGCATAATCAGATTCGGATGTGCAAGCGACACTCCGGCCCAGAAAATTCCTGCCAGAATATGGATAAACAAAAGCATGGGCCAGAAATTCTGCAGAGGAACAAAAAGCCATAATATAGGGGTGAACATTACGACTTTCAAACATATCGACAGTATGGGCTTATGACCGTATCTGTCCGACAGCCATCCCCACCAGAAAATCAGGGGCATCTGAATCAGAATCATCAGGGAGCCCAGCATCCCGACCTGCGCATAGCTCATTTTCAAAACCCTGAGCATGTAAACTATGAAAAACATGCCGGCAAGACCGTCGCCAAAACTCAACGTGCCTGAAAAAAGCATCAGGCGACGGAAATTCTGGTCCCTCAAAGCATACCGTATGATTTCAAAAAAAGAAAATTTTTCCCTGTTTGAATCCATCGGCAGGTCCGGCATTTTTCTGACCAGCGAGGTGCTTATAATGGCGAAAATAACCGCGAGTCCGAACAAAGTGACAAACCCTGTGGAGTCTGACTTCGGCCAGAGGTCCAGGTATTTCCCGCCAAGCGGAACTGCAATAAATATCACCGCATTATATAAAAACAGGCGTTTTGCAAAATGCTTTCCCCTGATATTTTCAGGAATAAGGTCTGCCAGCCAGGAACTCCACGGAGGATTAAAAAGCGAAGCGAACAGGGAAGCTATCAGAAACAGGCCCAAAAACAGCCATATTCTTAATCCGGAATTTGAATTCGGGAAAATAAGCGGAATCGCCATTATCGGCAGCCACATGTACCGCGACAAAGCCAGCATCCAGACGGAAAATGATTTCCGGTGACCTGTCCTCTCGGTTATGATTGAGGCAAGCGGAGTCGCAAGGCAGGTAACAGACGGCAGGGCAGTAAGCAGACCTATCAGGAAATTATTTGCCCCCAGGAAAAGGACGAAACCGGTTAAAATTGCACCTGTGGTAAATGCATCCTTAACAGCGGCAAAACCGATTTCGATTACATTGTACCTTAATCCCTTTTTTAATGTGTCGGGCGACAACATGTTTTTGCCGGAATGCAGTATCAGGCACCGAACTTGGAGATTCGCTGGGCATTTGCCATCGCAAGCGGCATTACTTCAAGGGAATTCAGGCGTCCCAGACCGCCGTTGGCGCACTCGTTTTCAGTAAACCGCTTCATCAGGCCGTATCGGCAAAACCCGGATTTCAGCAGCAGCGGATTGGGATGCCAGGAGTGCGACTTCAGAACCGCAGGAGTGGAATGGTCGCCTGTAACCACCAGGACTCCGGGATTCAGGTCCAGGACCTTCGGCAGACTCGAATCGACTTCTTCAATAACATGCACTTTTGCGTCGAAATTTCCGTCCTCGCCGTAACTGTCCGTCTTTTTTATATGCACAAAAAAGAAATCATACCGGCCGTAGTTGTCCCTGAGAACGGCAAATTCGTCGGCAATAGTTTCCCCTGTTCTCAGGACATCCATTCCGACCAGTTTTGCGAGTCCTCTGTACATCGGGTAAACAGCGATTACCGCTGCTTTCAATTTGTAAACTTCCTGCATCGACGGCAGCAGGGGATATTTTGAGAATCCCCGAAGAAGAATCATGTTTGCAGGATGCTCATTTTTCAGAACTTTCCCGGCGGAATTCAGGAAAGCCGTTGCGATTTCAGACGTCTTCCTGCTTTTCTTGTCCAGCGGTTTTACATCAAACGGAGTAACACCTGTTCTCTGCGGATCGGAATCAGTAACATCAGCTCCCAGACCCTTTGCCCTAAAAATTACAGCTGCCCTGTGCTCCTTTTCAGGTATCACAAACAGACTGGCCCCGGGTATTTTGATGCCGGAAAGTTTTTTGCAGAGTGCCGTGCAGATCTCCGTTGAAATTCTTCCAGCCCGGCGGTCAGTCACAATGCCTTTTTCATCGACGGTGCAGAAATTTGCCCGTATGGCAACATCGTCGCAGGTAATATCAAAGCCAAGCCCTACTGCTCCGAGAACTCCCCTGCCGATTTCATATTTAAGCGGATCGTATCCGAACAAACCCAGATGAGCGGGTCCGCTGCCCGGAATTATGCCTGTGGAAATAGGGTCGACAAGCCCTCCTGAGGATTTTTTGGCCAGCGCATCAAAATTCGGCGTCCTGGATGCCTCGAGTTCTGTCATGCCGTCTTTTACCGGCAGTCCGCCAAGACCGTCCATAACAAGCAATACGATTTTTGATTTGCCTTCTATGCACTGCTTTTTCAAAAATTCCAGGTCAACCATGATTCCCTCCGATCTCTCACAACATTTCCGCTTTTTCGGGTATTGTAATACCGGACATTCAGCATACGCACCTGACTATCCGCTGTATATTCTGGGCATGCCCCGTAACCGGATCTGCGTCGACAATCACCGCGTTAAGGGCAAGACTGCCTGTTGCCGGCTTGAACTGCATCGGCATCATGAGAAAAAACCTGTTCAACGCGGTGTCCTTTACCATTCCTATCACCGAATCAAAAGAACCTGTCATACCCGCATCCGTGATATACGCCGTGCCGTTCGGCAGTATCCGTTCGTCGGCTGTCTGGACATGAGTATGAGTGCCGATCACCGCCGTGACAAGGCCGTCGATATACCACCCGAAGGCGACTTTTTCGGAAGTTGCCTCGGCATGAAAATCAACTATGATTACCTGCGTCTGCTGCCTGATCGACTTGATTTCCTCGTCGCCCCTCCTGAAAGGACAGTCCAGAGGCGGAAGAAAGACCCTGCCGTTCAAGTTGATTATTCCGACCTTGGTCCCTGAAGCGGTGTCCACCACAACCGAGCCCCTGCCGGGCACACCCGGAGGGTAATTGGCCGGTCGTACCAGCCGCGGTTCAGAATCAATTATTTTCATGACTTCTTTCTTGTCCCAGACATGGTTGCCGGTTGTCAGAACATTGACTCCTGCTTCGTAGGTTTCCGCGACGACTTCCGGAGTAAGGCCGAAACCGCCTGCCAGATTTTCTCCGTTTGCAAGAACAATGTCCGGGTTGAACTCCTTCTTCAGAGAGGGCAGTAACTGACTGACGACCGCACGTCCTGGTTTGCCGATAATGTCGCCGATAAAAAGTATTCTCATTTGGCGTATTCCACAGCCCGCATTTCGCGGATAACGGTAACTTTGATCTGTCCGGGATATTCCAGTTCCTGCTCTATTCTTTTCGCAATATCCCGTGCCATGGTCGCCGCCTGGGCATCGTTGATTTCTCCGCAGTCAACCATGATGCGGATTTCGCGTCCTGCCTGTATCGCGAATGTTTTGCTGACGCCGCCAAAAGAAGCTGCGACATCCTCAAGTTTTGTCATCCTTTTTATGTAAGTTTCCAGGTTTTCACGCCTTGCACCCGGCCTGGAACCGGATATTGCATCCGCTGCCTGGACAATCACCGCTTCAATGGTTCTCTGCGGGTCGTCTCCGTGATGGTCGGCAATTGCCTGGACAATTTTCGCATGCTCGTTGAATTTTCTGGCAAGGTCGGCGCCGATCTGGGGATGAGTCCCCTCCACTTCGTGGTCGACCGCTTTCCCGATATCGTGCAGCAGCCCCGCCCGCTTGAAAACAGCCGCATCAAGTCCCAGCTCCGATGCAAGCAGGCCTGCAATGTACGCTGTTTCTATGGAATGCTGCAGAACATTATGTCCGTAGCTTGTCCGGTATTTCAGCCGCCCCAGAGTTCTCACCAGCTGCGGATGAATTCCGGAAATACCTAATTCAAGGACTGTATGTTCGCCAATTTCCTTGGTTTTATTCTCAATCTCCTGCCGTGCCCTTGCGACAACCTCCTCAATCCTGGCAGGATGAATCCTGCCGTCGGCAATAAGCTTATCGAGGGCAAGATGCGCAATTTCCCTGCGCATAAGGTCGAAACCCGACAGCAGCACCGCTTCAGGGGTATCGTCGACAATCAAATCGATGCCTGTTGCGGCTTCAAGCGCCCTGATGTTGCGTCCTTCACGTCCGATTATCCGGCCTTTTATTTCCTCGTTCGGCAGGGGAACCACTGAAACCGTTGTCTCAACCGTGTGGTTCATGGCGCAGCGCTCGATCGCCAGGGATATGATTTTACGCGCATGAGTTGCCGCTGTCTCTTTGGCTTCGTCTTCAATCTGTTTTATTGTCCTTGCCGCGGCGAGCTTCGCCTCTTCCTCGAGCCCGGACATCAAAAGCTTCTTTGCGCCTTCGGGAGTCAATCCGGAAATATTCTCGAGTTTCTTGCGTTCTTCTTCAAGCAGCCGGCTCAGTTTTTCCTCTTTTTCCTTGAGGCCTCTTTCCTTGTTTGACCATTCTTTTTCCCTTGTCTGCGATTCTTTTTCCTTCCTTTCCAGAACATCAGCCTTGCGGTCGATTGCATCCTCCCGCTGGGTCAGACGTTTTTCCATGTTGGAAAGTTCAACACGCCTCAGACGGGTTTCCTCCTCGAATTCCGATTTCAGCCTGTAAAGCTTGTCCTTGGCCTCAATAATGGCTTCTTTTTTCTTTGTCTCGACTTCCTTCGTCGCGTCCTCAAGGATTTTCTTGGCCATTTTCTCTGCGGATATAACCTTGGCTTCCGCAAATTTTCTTCTTAAGCTGTAGCCAACGACCACTCCCAGAACGCCGAAGACAACCATGCCGATGCCGTAGATGAAAAATATAATGTTTTCTTTCATAGAAATCCTTCCTTTTTTTGGGAAAATCCGTCAATCTGTTAAGCCGGAAATTCCGCTCTATGGGAAGACTAAAGGAGAGAAATTACCCTGCAATCACAGGACAGAAAATTCAAATATCAGCAGGCTAAACAGATGCTGCTACTGCTCAAATACCGATACGGATACCGGCTGAAGCAGAAAGATTCATTCAAACAAATATTTATTAGAGTTGTAAGCAACGAGATCGTTTCCGCAGCAAAATTGAGCATGTATCGAAAACCGAATCCGCGAATATTCATCTGAGTGTCTGATAATTTTCTGTATCTCAAAATTCCTTATCGTCTCCCCGTTTAATTTTGTTACGTCTGCGTATTTACCTTAAACACGTTGATTGTAGCATTTATATATACTACGTGTCAAGACAGAAAAACAGGGGGTGTTGTATAAGAGAGTGTGTAAATTGCCTTTTTTAAAAAAATGGGTATACTCCAAATAGCGCAGTCAAAACAAACCGGAGACATAACTCCGGGAAGGAGGATACCCATGAGAGACCTGAC
>Ga0172362_10000414_pt1 | contig 34196 bp, 24 predicted proteins | sample LakKivs1_kivu2a2_FD_114534 | JGI IMG/M metagenome (GOLD analysis project Ga0172362, IMG submission 114534) | Sediment microbial communities from Lake Kivu, Rwanda - Sediment s1_kivu2a2 | ecosystem: Environmental > Aquatic > Freshwater > Lake > Sediment | place: Rwanda: Western Province, Lake... | reverse complement strand
CCTACATTATCTGCAATTGTTGCAGGATTACGCGGATCATCTTCAGGTATACCGGCCTCGACTTTCCCAACAAGGTCAGCGCCAACATCAGCAGCTTTTGTGAATATACCTCCTCCGACACGTGCAAAGAGAGCCTGTGTCGAGGCACCCATACCGAACGTAAGCATGACAGCCGTGATCTCAATGAGTTTCTCATGAGGGGTTGTCCCAGCATGAACAAACGTGAGACCAATTAACCTCATCCCGTTTTCCATATGCTCAGGCGTAAATACCAGGTAATTAAGTATAAGGAACCATAAGGCAATGTCAAGAAGTCCGAATCCTACAACAACAAGGCCCATAACAGCGCCACTCCTCAGCGCAACCATGAGGCCTTTATTAAGTGATTTTGAGGCTGCCCATGCTGTTCTGTTTGATGCATAGGTCGCGGTTTTCATTCCAAGATACCCGCAGAGGCCCGAAAAGAAACCTCCTGTCAGGAAGGCAACAGGTACAAAAGGATTCTGGATTCCAAAATATGCCAGAATTGCCAGAAGAACAACAAGAATTATGAACACCTTAATTACTACTGTGTATTGACGTTTCAGGTAAGCCATCGCGCCTTCCCTGACATACGCAGCTATCTCTTTCATCCTGTCTGTTCCTTCTTCCTGAACTATCATGCTCCTGAAAAAGATCCAGGCAAACAACAGGGCGCAGAGTGCTGCAACCGGAACAATCCAAAAAATAGGGTCAATCATGTTATCAGTTTTAAATTATTCTTTTTGATCAGAAAATTTTCGGGTACAAAACTAATCTAGTTTTTGGTTACTGCAAATGAAAAAGGAATATTCTTAAACTACATATTATTTAGAATCATTATAAACAATATGATCTCACAATATAGGATGATAATTCCTTTATTAATGACAGATGCTGATGATATCGTTATAACCTATATTCCGCGGAAGAACTCATAGTTAATATTCTCCAGCTCTTTCATCGACGGATATGGATAAAATGCCATTTCATCCCTGGTACCTGCATAAAATCCTGTTTCTATTGTTCTGTAAAGCAAAGTACCCGAGAAGATTCTCTGAACTGTCTTCATATGTTTCTCATATTCGCCTTTCAGTATCTCCAGGCAGTCTCTGAGATGTCCGATATTGGGATAAGGTAAATGTTCAGCCGAGCCTCCGAGAGGATTTGTTGCCAGTTCGCCAAGCTTTAATTCGACAAAAAAGAGTTTGGGAAGCACTATAGGTGTCGATCCGTCAGTCAGTCTTTTAAGAAATGCCGATGGCGCAAGACCGCTTGCCACCAGAGGTGTAACCGGACATAATTCCTGATAAAGATGAAGGGTTCCCGGAATTTCTTTGCTCTTATCATACGCCGATCTTTTCAGTTCAAGTGTAAGTCCATGGTCAGTTGTCAGATACAGGCTCTTCAGAGCCGGCAAAGGGATTGTCTCCAGAACCCTGTAAACCGAGAGGTAAACAGAGCTTTTAGGCGCACCGTCCTCTTTGGCGACACACCTCCTGTTAAGGCTTACCACGTCGATTAAATCTTCAATCTGACCAAGGTCGACTTCAAAAAAAATTGTCTGGCCCTTATTTCGCTTTTTGGTGCCGGTAGAGAGATACATCCCAAATTCTTTGGGAGGGAGCATCGAAGCAACAAGCGCTTCAGGTGTACAGGTTAAATAAACGTATTTGCTCATGGCATCATATATTTATTGATGGATATAAATTCACCTGTCAGAAAATTCACCGCAAAGAACCTAATGGATTTTTATATCAAATTTACGATTCTTTTTGCAACTCTGTAAGTAAAATCATTTCTTTTACTTCGGGTCTTCAGCCATTTATTCACCTCTTGTCTTTCACATATTTATCCATCCAGTTAAGTACTTCCCAGTGCTTGTGCAGAATAGTCTCGCGTGCTGCATATCCATGACTTTCGCCCGGGAGCAGGACAAGACGAACTGTGGCGCCGTGTCCTTTCAGTGCAGTATATAGTCTTTCGCTCTGTATAGGGAATGTCCCGCTGTTGTTATCTGCCATCCCATGGATAAGCATAATGGGATCTTTTATCTTGTCGGCATGCATGAAAGGGGACATTCCGTTATAAATATCAGGAGCCTCCCAGTAGCTTCGCCTTTCATTCTGAAATCCGAAAGGAGTAAGAGTCCTGTTATATGCTCCGCTTTCAGCTATTCCTGCAGCAAATATCCTGCTGTGTGCCAGCAGGTTTGCAGTCATAAAAGCGCCATACGAATGTCCGCTTACTGCAACTCTTTTTGGATCTGTTACTCCCATTTCCACGGCTTTATTCACTGCAGCTTCAGCATTTGCGACAAGCTGTTCCACAAAAGTATCGTTTGGTTCTTTGCCTCCCACACCTACAATCGGAAAAGCCGCATCCATTAGAACAGCATACCCCTGGGTGACATACACCAGCGCCGAAGAAGGACTTATCCGTGTAAACATGTATGGAGAGCCGCTTACCTGCCCTGCTGCAGACGGATCATTGTATTCCCTGGGATAAGCCCACAGAAGCGTTGGCAACGGACCATCCTTTGCTTTGTTATATCCTGCAGGCAGATATAAGGTAAATGAAAGATCCAGACCGTCATTCCTTTTATATCTGACAAGCTCTTTGTAAACACCTGCAAGCTGAGGATAAGGATTTTCAAATTTAGTGACCTGATTGAGTTTCCCGTTTTTCAGGTTCCTGATAAAATAATTGGGAACTTCAGTTATTGATTGCCTTGTGGTGAGAACCAGTCCTTTGGATATATCAAGGAATCTTATGACTGATTCATAATATGGAGATCCCGACCTCCATAACCTGGTAGTGTTCCCAGTGGAAATATCATATTTGTCAATAAAAGGCCTGTCCCCTTCCGGTGAAGCCCCGGTGCCTGTCAGATACAACGATTTGCCCTTGTCGGAAAACAGCAACACATCCATTCCAAAACTATTCTGATCAGTTATGAATCTTCCCGGATTATTATACCTGTCATCTGAATTGTATTCATAAACTTTCTTCCTGGTTTTTTCAGGATCTGCCGGGTTAAATGAACTGACTACCCTCATCCTGGTCTTGCTCAGACTTTCCGAGATCAGGGCAAAATTCTCATTGCCCCAGGTTATGCCACCAAACCTCTTTTCAGTCGGGATCAGTTTTACAGGAGAGCCGCTGAAAGGCGCATCAAGAGTATAGACCTGGTCGTGATATTTCATCTCATTCTGGTAATCTCCGCTGTCCAGGGCTTCCACCCAGTATACAGTCGCAGGCTTGTCTGAACGCCAGTCAAAATTTCTCGGACCAGGAATTACCATATCATATCCTCTCGGTATGTTTTCATTTAGAGGAGCCTCATCAAGAGTCTTTACCAGATTGCCTCTAAGGTCCCATACCTGCGTTACTGACGGGAACAGGTAATATGGAACTATATAAGAGAAAGGTCTGTGCATTGAACTCACCATCAGATACTTACCATCAGGTGACGGGGCCAGGTCAGTTATCATGCAGGGTTTTCCTACCGGGATAGCTGTTGAACCGTCCCACATCATTATTTGCGATCCGGCAAAATATTCAAAAATGGCTTCATCAACCGGATCTTTCAGGAGATCCTGGAAAGTTGCAGCCTGTCCCTGTCTTCCAAGGCTCTCCTGGACTACAGGACCTTCGGGCACAGGACTTCGGACCGGTACAGATCCTCTTCCCGGATCCGTGATAAGGTATACAATACTGTTATTATCCGGCAGCCAGCTAATCCCGCTGACAAATGTTAAATTGATATTGCCAGCTATTTTTGAAGCTTTGAGGCTGGAAATATCACATATCCAGAGTTCAATACCTGAATTAAGAGTATTTGTAAATGCGAACTTTTTCCCGTCATTTGACCATACCGGGAAGCCCAGGCTGGGATCCCTGGGCATTCCGGCAATCTCACGGCTGTTTGTGCCGTCAATACTTAAAATTCTGAATCCTTTATTGTAGGTCATCCTGCTTGGTCCGTTGTTCGCGGGATTGATTCTTATCCCTCCTATCCTTAATTCTTCAGCTGAAAGCTCTGCAATCGTAATTATTGGAGATCTTTCTATTATCACCATGTTCTTTTTATCAGGACTCACGGATACTCCCGGAGTTTGTGGAGCATCAACGATTTTTACAATACCTGCAGGAGGAAGCTGGTATTTCAGGGCCTCCTGTCCATCGGCCAATGAAAATGCCTGCAGGAGAATTAAAACGGCAAAAAGACTTTTACGTATCATGACTTACTGGCTTTTAATTTAAAACACGATTATTTAAATATATTTAAATGAAAATATCATTGCTCATTTAATAATAGGGTCTTTATAATTATTTTTGCACCTTTAAGAAATCTGAGAACCATTGTATAAAACATCATGTTAAACTTTTTTGATGATAAGATATCTGAACGGCTTGGCGGAGTTAATTTCGGCAAATCCGCGGTAATTTACAAATTTGAGATCATAAAGAGAGCCAAAGCAGCTGCCAGAAAAGAACATCCTGAAACCGAGCTTATCGATATGGGCGTGGGTGAACCCGACTGGCCGGCCGACAAACTCGTTGTAAAAGCTCTTTCCGGGGAAGCAGGTAAAGCTGAAAACAGATGGTATGCCGATAACGGTATTCCGGAATTCCAGGAAGCAGCTGCCGGCTATCTCGAAAAGATCTACGGCATCCGGGGGCTGAATCCCGCAGAAAATATTGTTCATGGAATCGGATCAAAACCGGTGCTGGCCATGATGCCTCTGTGCTTTATCAATCAGGGCGATATATTACTGACAACGGTTCCCGGATACCCGGTTACTGCCACTTACACAAAATATATCGGTGGCGAGGTTTTCAACCTGCCTCTTCTTGAATCAAATTCATACCTGCCTGATCTGGAGGCAATACCCGTAAATGTACTTAAAAAGGCAAAGCTCCTCTATATAAATTATCCGAATAATCCTACCGGTGCCGTGGCAAGCAGGGAATTCTTCAGCCGTGTTGTTGATTTCGCTGTCAGAAACAGAATCATAGTAATTCATGATGCGGCTTACGGTGCGCTTACCTATGACGGATATAAGCCGCTCAGCTTTTTATCGGTTGACGGAGCAATGGAAGTAGGACTGGAAATTCATTCACTTTCCAAAGCTTTCAATATGACAGGCTGGAGAATCGGTTTCGTATGCGGCAATCCCAAAGCTGTCAAAGCTTATGCAACAGTAAAGGACAATACAGATTCAGGACAGTTCAGGGCAATTCAGAAAGCTGGTATTCAAGCTTTCAAACATACGGAAATAACAGACAGAACGGTGGCGAAATACTCCAGGCGATTTGATATGCTTGTTAATGCCCTTAATGAGACCGGTTTTAATGCCAGAAAGCCGGAAGGTTCATTTTATTGTTATGTAAAGGCTCCCTCCGGAACCGCTAACGGAAATATCTTCAACACTGCCTCTGAATTTTCCGAATACCTGATCCGTGAAGCACTCATTTCAACTGTTCCCTGGGATGATGCAGGGAAATACATAAGGTTTTCTGTTACCTTTGAGGCCGATTCTGAAAACAAGGAAAAGGAAGTAATTAACGAAATGAAGCGAAGAATGAAATTATTGAAATTAGTATTCTGAAATTAAACAGAATTGTATCTTAATTATACTTTATAAGGACAAAATCAATAAAATATTAATCTTATCTTCATATTTTTGGATATCATATTCTCAGAAGTCGACTATTTCAATAGTTTTTTCTAAATCTAATTTTTGTATCTTTCCAATAGTTTGTATATTTACCGCTCGAAAAAATCCAATCTGCTGTCATGCCAAAAATATCTGCCGTTATTATAACTATGAATGAGGAACAGTTGATAGAACAGTGTCTTCAGTCACTGGATAATGTTGCAGACGAGGTAATTGTAGTTGACTCATTTTCAACTGATTCCACGGAGCAGATATGCAGGAAGTATAATGTGAAATTTGTACAGCGTGAATTCACGGGATTCATGGATCAGAAGAATTATGCCGTGAGCCTGGCTTCACATGAGTACATTCTTTCACTCGACGCCGATGAAGCTTTAAGTGAGGAGCTCCAAAAATCACTGCTGAAGGTTAAGGACAATATCAGGTTTGAAGGTTACAGGGTTAATAGATTAAGCAACTATTGCGGGAAATGGATGAGGCATTCAGCTTGGTATCCTGATCCACAGCTGCGCCTTTTCAGGGCAGACAGGGGGAAATGGGGTCTGTTCAATGTACACGAGACATTCATCATGAATCACCATAGCAGGATCTCCAAACTGGAAGGCGACCTTCTTCACTGGCCATGCACGTCTGAACGGGACCTTATAGAAAAAATTGCGAAATACTCAGAGATTGCAGCTCATGAGTTCTACTCTGCCAACAAGAAAGCCTCATTTATTACTCCTTATTTCCATTGTTTCTGGAGATTCTTCCAGACCTATTTCATACGCCTCGGTTTCCTGGATGGCAAAAACGGCTTTGCGGTTTGCAGAACCGGTGCATATTCGAGCTTTCTTAAATACAAAAAGCTCTGGATGCTCCGTAAGAAGAAACAAAAGAAGTCATAGAAATGCCATGAGATTTGAAGAAGACCTGAAGGAATCCCTGAAGGTACTGAAGGAAGAAGGCATTATCCTGTATCCGACCGATACAATATGGGGGCTCGGATGTGATGCAACCAGTCCGTCTGCTGTTGCAAAAATCTTTAAAATAAAATCAAGACAGGAGAGTTCAAGTCTGATAATCCTGGTAAACGGATTGTCAATGCTTGAAAGGTATGTAAAAGAAATCCCTCAGGTTGCTTATCATCTGACCTCTGTCTCGGATTCTCCGCTGACAATAATTTACCCGGGAGGAAGAAACCTTGCAGAAGCTGCTTATGCCGGGGATGGCTCAGTGGGAATAAGGATATGCAATGATGATTTCTGCAATGAGTTAATCTCCCGGTTCCGCAAACCGATCGTTTCAACTTCGGCAAACAAAACCGGTGAACCGCCGCCGTCAAATTTCAGCGAAATAAATAAATCTGTAATAAATTCAGCTGACTATGCTGTCAGATATCGCCAGGAGGATAAACGAAAATACTCCGCTTCTCCTGTCATCAAGGTCGAAAGAAACGGAGTATTCAAGATCCTCAGACAATAGATCAGTTTGAAGACCTTACGCGCCCTGATCCCGATACTCTTGCATCTATCCTGGGATTGCCGGTATATGTTATATTCCCGCTGCCTGATACACTGGCCTCAAGCGATCCTGTGACCTGACATGTACAATTACCGCTGCCGGATACGTGAACTTCCATAGTTTCGCATTTTGCCATTTCTCCGTTAAAATTCCCTGATCCGCTGATTGACACCTCAACGTCTTTGACAGTCCCGTTTCCAAGTTTTATGCTGCCTGATCCGGATATTCCGCATTCAAGATTCTCGATTGTCAGCCCGGCAGTGTACAGGTTACCACTGCCGCTTACACTCAGATCAAGGTCCTCTCCCTTTACTGCATCCATGATTTCTGCTTTTCCTGATCCTGAAACACCAAGTCTGTTTATTTCGGGCATAGTAACATATACATTCACTTTTTCCCTGAACTGGAACCTCCAGTTATCACGTTTAATCTGAAGCCTTTCTCCTGAGATTTCGGTTATTACTTCTTCCACATCACCTTTTAACCCTTCAAGCTCTACTTTAAACTGAGGCCCGATTTTGATATAGAGATTACCCGCTATCCCAAAACCAACTGAAGTAAATCCTTTCAGATCGCGGGTTTCTTTTATTGTCTGCCCTGCAGAATATCCATATACAAGGCTGATAATAACTACAAACAGTGCTGCCTTTTTCATCTTAATATGTTTTTTATAATGAAGTGATTTGTATAAAGACGGAAAATGATTCGGAATGTTGCATTAACCCCAGCCACGATATACCCCCCCCCATTACTCGCCTGACCCCCTTGCCCCTCCCTCCTGAGGCGGGAGGGATTGGAGGTGAGTTTCGTTGGGGGTTTTGGGGTGAATTCGAGAGATCAGTTTATCTCCTCCAGACCTTCCGGCAGATCCATGGTTATCAGCTTCTTCCTTTTGTCAATCCTTATTATAAGGTCCTCATGGAAAGGTATCAGTAACTCTTTATTATTTTCAGACTCCACTCTTAACAGCCACTGTCCCGGATTTTCAGTCACCGTTCTGATTATACCGACCGGTTTATTCCCCGGTTGCTGAATCCTGTAACCCTTTAAATCCCCAATTTCTTTAGCAACCCCTGACGGTTTTCCACCGGTCGTAAGGAATATCCTGCATCCGGTCATTTCCCTTACCAAAGAGACTGACTCGTACCATGTGAATTTTAATCTTAGATTATTCCCGCCTGTATACTCAGAGGATGAAACAAAAAAAGGAACACGTTTCCCGTCTATCTCAATGAAAACCACATCCAGGTCCGGTATATTCCCGGTAAAGTTATGTTCCAGCCTGACTGTTACGGCACCTTCAAAGCCGTGGACTTTTACTATTTGCCCCAGCAATATAGTTGCTTTATAAGCCATTGGATCGGCGATCCTTATGACCTGCTACTCCTGCTGTTTATCTTCACCTGAAGGTTCAGCCGGGGATTCAGCTTTAGTTTCACCTTGTGAGGGTGCTTCCGGAGCTTCTGCGACAGGAGCTGTTTCTTCAGAAGATGCTTCAGATTGTTTTTCTGCTTCAGCTTTCGCGGCTATTTCTGCCTGCTTCTTAGCGAGCTTTTCAGCTCTTGCTTCATTTATCTTCTTCTCTGCAGCAAGCATCCTTGCCAGTTCATCATCCCTTGATTTCTCAAGGCCTGATTTTTTGGCTTCAATTTTTGCATCGTTCTGCTTCATCCACTCTTCAAACCGTTTCGTGGCTTCAGCTTCATCAAATGCACCTTTCCGTACTCCTTCGAGGAGATGCTTTTTTATTAGAACACCTTTGTAAGACAGGATAGCCCTGCATGTTTCAGAGGGTATTGCGCCATTTTGCAGCCAACCGAGAGCCTTGTCGAAATCAAGTTCGATAGTGGCGGGGTTAGTGAGCGGATTATATTTCCCGATCTTTTCAATATATCTGCCATCCCGTGGCGACCTGCTATCTGCTACCACAACGTGGTAATAGGCCAGTTTCTTTCGGCCTTTCCTAGCTAATCTGATTTTAACTGCCATTAACTTTTACGCTTTTTACCTGTTTTTAAAAATTGTGGGTGCAAATATAGCAGTAATTATTTACCGGACAAATGAATGATATTAAATAATGTACAAAAAAAAGAGGCTGGCATCTTTTTGAGCCAGCCTCTAAAACTATGAACCACAAGTTGTACTATCAGTTTCTGGTAAATGTAAATATGAATACCCCCTGGCTTCCATAATCCCCGACCGAGATATCAAAATTCATGTTGAATGCTCCGGTACAGGAATTGTAAACCCCGCCACCTTTGTATGATATCGGACCATAACCAAAGAAGTCTGAGCATATAACAACTTCAGGAACATCAACAGAATAGTCAGCCGGATTTATGTACATTACAAGCGGACCCTCATCCTCGACAGCTCCTTCAATCTCTTCAAGTCCAACGACATAAATCTTGTATGGATTGTCAGGATCAGATGTAAGTGTCACATCACCTTCGGATTGCCAATCTCCTCCGATTACATGATAACTTCCTGTTGCCAGATTTACATCATAAGCACATGCAACAGCGACTGCCAGAACAGCTGCAGAATGATATGTTTTACCCTTGACTGTAGGCAGAAGCTGAAAGATGAAAATATCACCATTTGCTATGTCGCTTATTATAATTCCCATTTTCTGGGCTGCTTCGGAGGCCCGGATCCTTACAACAGAAGGAAATGAGGTTATTTCAGTTATTACCGATTCTTCGGCACTATCATTAATGGATCCTACAACAGTAACTTTCTCTGCAGTGGCGCCTTCAGCAAGACTTACCGTGAATTCCACATATGTTGTTGAAAGACTCTTGGAATCAAAAATTCCGGGATTAAGATTGCTGATGCCAGGCACAACTCCAACGCCTCTTTCACCTGCCGGATCAGGAAGCTCTTCACAACTGATGGAGAACATCATCAGTATAAGGATAAATCCTGGTATTTTAAATTTTTTCATTTTAATATCTTTTTTAGTTATTATAAAATCCTGAGCTCATCTTGTTCCTCCGGCCCACCAGACGTTTTCTGTATAGACATATGTGCCGTCGCCATATGCATTCCGGACATTTACGTTTGTGGTTACATCTCCGGATCCATATGTCAGGCGTAACGGAAACTGAGTTGCATTGGCAGGGTTTGCCAGTGTAATTACATTATTGCCCATTGCCTTTAACCGTCTGTAGTCGTTGTAGGCTTCAATTGCTTCTTCCTCGAAAAAAGCAATATATTTCTGATTCATTACTTCCGACAGCGGATTTGATGCAAATCTTGTGCTTATATAATCATTATAATAATCTGCAGCATCAGTTGCCGTTAATCCGATATTTGCTTTTTGAAAAGCAGCTGTTATGGCTTTTTCCAAAGCTTCTTCGGCAGCAGGTAAGTTATTTAACCTTACATATGCCTCTGCTTTCAGAAATTCCAGTTCATGATAACTCATGAGGTAGGTAGGTGCTGTATTCGTGCTGATTGCAGATACTGAATAGAAACCCTGAACCTGATTTGCTGTGCCGTTTGGTGCAAATACAAGGCCGCCGCCCGCAGCAGGATGAGGTCTGAAGAACACATTATCCCTGGGATCATTTCTATCCAATAATTTATTATGCAGGCTTTGACTTGCACCATAATAGTCCCGATCCCGGGAAAAAACCCAGAAGGGACTTATTGAAGTACTTCCATTATAACTGAACTGAGCCTGTTCATCAGCTGAAGTGAAGGACTGGTTGGCAAATGTGATAACGTTCGCATAAGCGGGAGTTCTATATGATAAACGCATGGTATAACGGGCTTTCAACCCATAGGCAAACTTCTTCCATGAACCGGTATCCCCGCCATATATCACATCCTGGTTTCCTAAAGAAACGAATATAGTTCCCTTGTCCAGATTGGCAATACCATCGTCAAGCAGACTAAAGATATCTGTATATATTTCTTCCTGATTATCCAGTTCAGGAGTAAAAATTACACCTGGCTGGCATGATTGGATCCAGGGTACATCCCCCATCATATCAGTAAGTACCGCAAGATTCAATGCCGTAAGTATTTGCGCGATGCCAAGCGTATGGTAATTACCCGCTTCAGAACCGCCTTCAGAACACTTTTCACGTACAATCTTCAGACAGTAAAGATTCGCGTATACTGCATTCCATGTATTATTATAAGTTGTTGAAGCCGTAGGTTCTGAAGCCCTGATATCAGCATTATAAAGCTGACCAAATGTTCCGGTATTATGTTCAATATAAACAGATGCGTAGAAATTGAAATCCCCGCCGAACATATTGAAAGCACTGGAAGTCATAGCATCTGTAATTATCAGACCTGATATCATATCGTTCGGGTCATTTATGTCCCTGTTAATTTCATCCATGACAGATTCAGAACATGACCAGAGAGTCATTACCAAGACTGTTGCAGATAAAATTATGTTAATCTTCTTTTTCATGATATTTCAAATTAAAAAGTTAATTCTAAGGTTAAACCGTAGCTGGTTGTCTGAGGTACAGTAAACCTTTCAAATGATCCTCCCATATTTGTATTCCCCTGGCTGGATTCGGGATCCAGGTTCGGAAGAGCGGTCCAGATAAGTAAGTTACGTATGAAAGCAGATGCACCCAGATCAATTTTATTGAATAACTTCTTTGCAGGTTTATACTTCAGGGAAAGCTCACGAAGCTTGACAAATGAATTGTCAAAAATATAATACTCATCAATATTTGTAAGTACGTTCTGATGCAACATTTCCAAAGCATCTGGATCCAACGGTCCACCCCGGACAATATCATTTGGTGTACCATCAGATTTTACTCCGTCATAGATAAAAGTTGATTCACGATCCTCCACTCTTGATGACAAACCATAAAAGTCCAGCAATCCGTTACTTCCCGAATACATCTTACCTCCTTCCTTCCATTCAAACAGCGCACTCAACGACAGCGTTTTAAACGTGAATGTACTATTGCCGCCCGCTATAAAATCAGGAGATACTCTTCCGATAACTGCCGGTTCACCGGCTAACGGGAAACCATAATTTACTGAAGTGGGATCGTCGTCGATCAGGATTTTTCCGGTTGTCTCTTCCCTGGCAAATGAAACTCCATAAATAACAGGATAAGTATCACCAATACCTGCCCTGACCTGAGGAGTGACAAATCCTCCTATAAAAATGCTTTCAACACCTTCAGCAAGCTCATCTACATAGTTATCAATTTTAGAAAAGTTAAAGTTCATATCCCATCGGAAATCTTTCGATGACACCGGAGTTAGATATAATATGACTTCATGACTGAGTGTATGCACTTTACCGCCATTCATAAGCAGAGCACGTATACCGGTGGAACCTGCCAGCGGTACAGAAAATATCTGGTCCACAACATTCTGACGTGAAAAAGTATAATCAATGCCCAGGCGATTCTGGAAGAATTTTATTTCTCCGCCAACTTCGAATGATTTTGTATTTTGTGGTACCAGGTTAGGATCATACTGAATATTATTGGGAATATAAGAACTTACCCCGTCTATTGGATACTGGATTGGAAATCCATTAAACCAGCCGCCGCCATAATTTTGTTGTGTCGGGGATGTGAAGTAGTTTTGAACATATGCTCCTGCCTGCCCTACTTCAGCGTAGGAAAGACGAAGTTTGGCAAATGAAATCCACTCAAGATTTTTTACTGCGTTTAATTCAGATAATATAAAACTTGATGCAACTGAAGGATAAAAGAAAGTCCTGTTGTTTGTCGGCATTGTGGAGACAATATCATATCTTCCTGTTCCGGTAAGGAACAATAACGATTTCCATTGCGCAGACAAACTCCCGAAAGTACCGAAAGTGCGATTTTGCCAGTAGGATTCATCCGCGGTGACAAGATTGGCATTCTTAATATGTGCCCAACCTCCAAAATTAAAATCCTCACCATGTTCTGAATAAATCTTCTGATTGCCGTGGTCAAATTCATTTCCGATCATTGCATTAACGGTCAGGCCATTGCTCATGGTCCAGTCATAGTTAACTGTAACCAGTTGGTTGACTGTAAAAGATGTTATACCGTAATTATCTATTATTCCTGTAGATGCGGCATGCCCGTATTCAAATACATCCTTGAAATTAGTGGTGTATGAATCTGTCCCTAACTGATAACGGATCTTCAAATTCATATTATCACCCAGCCTGACAGTATAATTAGCATACCCATTCCCGAAAAAACGGTCAGTTTTTTCATTAAAGACTACATGTTCAGCAGCCCAGTACGGATTGTCCCAGCTACCTCCCCGGTAATATATATCAGTATAGGGATCTCCGGGAATAAAATAGGGATAATCCTTCAGGTTATAACTTACAGGAGCACCTAAAACACCAGCCAGTGCAGCATCATTAGCTGTCGGAAGCTTGTCAATATCAGTCCTGGAGAAATTAGCATTAAATCCTGTACTGAAGTTTTTACCGAACTTCCTTTCTGCAGAAGCTTTACCATTCCAGCGATCCATTCCAGATGCCAGAGCTATGCCACTCTGTGAAGTCTGACTCAGACCAAGAGCAAAATTGCCTTCTGCCGTAGCCTGACTTACAGTCACGTTATTTGTTGCTGAATAACCTGTCCTGAAATATCTTTCCCAGTTATTAAAAACCTGTGGAGTAACCCATGCATCTGCAACCCGGCCCAAGGTCAGCTGGGGGACATAAAATTCTCCGGGATGACCGTTAGTGTTTCCTCCATATGTCGGATCATCCGGAAGATCGACTATTTTTGGTCCCCATGACGATGAAGCTGTAGGAACATAAATGCCATAAAGACCCTGAGCATAAGTGGTCTGGTAATCCGGTGTACGCGACACCTGTGAAAAAGCGCTGGTATGAGATATTGAAATAACAGGTTTCCCGGGTGTATTATTCCGGCCGCTCTTAGTTGTAATAACAACAACTCCGTTTGATGCGCGGATGCCATATAAAGCAGCAGCAGCCTGGCCTTTGAGTATGTTGATGCTTTCTATATCGGCGGGATTAATATCCACTGCACGGTTAGAAATATCTGATCCGGTTACACCATTTCCTGCAGTTGTGAAGCTGCCTCCGCTTCCTGATTGAAAATCAGAGCCTGAGGCAACAGGCATTCCATCTATTACATAAAGTGGAGCGTTATTCCCTGTAAAAGAACGCGCACCTCGGATAACAATCTGTGATGAGGCCCCGGGCATACCGCTTGAAGGCTTAATATCAACACCGGAAATCTTACCCTGCATTGCACCTGCAAGATCGGTATTGCCTGTTCGCTCTATTACATCCTCCTTTACATCCTGAACTGCATATCCTATGGCTTTTTTCTCCCGGGATACACCCAGGGCAGTAACTACAACTTCATTCAGGCCTAGTATATCCGGTTCCATAATTACGTCAATTACGGCAAGATTTCCAATCAGCACCTCCTGCTTCTTCATTCCTATATATGAAAAAACAAGTGTGGTGGCATCCAGCGGAACTGCAAGACTGTATTTTCCATTAATATCCGTCGTAATGCCAAGCGTGGTACCTTTAACTGATACGGTCACTCCAGGTAAAACACCTTCGTTTTCAACAGAAGAAGTAACAGTACCAGATACAGTTTTTTGCTGGGCACTCGCTGAAAGCAAAAACCCGCAAAAAACCAAAAACATCAAGAGAAGTTTTCTCATAATTTTTAGTTTAGGTTAATAATAAAATGTTAAGGAATACGGGGATTCCTTTTACTGTCCAAAAAGTGACTCTGTCACTTTGATGATCTTAAATTAGACACGATATCGCACATATATTAAATCCATTCAACGGATTGCATACCTGAGTTTATGAATGGTATTAAATAAGCTACCGATTATTTTTCAGTGAATACCCTGAGAGCTCCTTATCTTATTTCATTTTTGCTTACTTTTGTTACTTGCCAAACCGATTAAAATAATCCCGTTCATGGCTGTTTTTTCTCATTTACATGTTCATACTCAATACTCTATACTGGACGGCGCTTCCAGTATCCCTGGTATTCTTGACAGGGCTAAGTCACTCGGCATGGAGGCCCTTGCTATCACCGATCACGGCAATATGTTTGGAGTCAAGGAGTTTCATAATACAGCCATTAAAAAGGGGATAAAACCGATAATAGGATGTGAAATCTATGTCGCGAGAAGATCAATGCTGGACAGGACAGGTAAGGAGGATCGCGCGGGAGACCATCTTATACTCCTGGCAAAGAATCTTACCGGTTATAAAAATCTTGTAAAGCTGGTTTCTGCTGCCTGGATAAAGGGCTTTTATTATAAACCAAGGATCGACAAGGAAATCCTCGCAAAACACCGTGAAGGACTGATCGCGACATCTGCCTGTCTTGCAGGGGAAATCCCCGATGAAATACTGAACGGTACATTAACAGGGGCTGAGGAAGCTCTGTTGAGTTATCAGAAAATCTTCGGCGACGATTTTTATCTTGAGATCCAGCGCCACGAAACATACGATCCTGATGCCGACAGGACGGCCTTTCCCCAGCAGCAGAAGGTAATTGAATCATTCAGGAAACTGGCCTCCGGATACAACGTGAAGCTGATAGCAACTAACGACGTTCATTTTATATATGCCGAGGATGCAGAAGCACACGACAGGCTAATCTGTTTAAACACTGCAAAAGATATCGATGATCCAGGCAGGCTTAGGTACTCAAAGCAGGAATATCTGAAAAGCGAGGAAGAGATGAGGAAGATCTTCAGCGATATCCCTGAAGCGATTGACAATGTTGCCGGACTGGTAGCAAAAATTGAAAAATACAAACTCGATCACGAGCCTGTCATGCCCGAGTTCGAGCTGCCGGCCGGATATTCAGATAAAGATGAATACCTCAGGTATCTCACATACAAAGGGGCCTCTGAAAGGTGGGGAACCCTTACAAAAGAACAGACTGAACGCATAGATTTCGAGCTCCGGACAATCGCCCAGATGGGATTCCCGGGATATTTTCTTATTGTACAGGATTTTCTTGGAGCCGCGAGGGAAATGGGCGTGTCTGTAGGACCCGGCCGGGGGTCAGCTGCTGGATCAGCTGTTGCATTTTGCCTGAAAATTACCGATATAGACCCGATTAAATACGGTCTCCTGTTCGAAAGGTTCCTTAACCTCGACAGGATATCAATGCCCGATATAGATATAGATTTTGATGAGGACGGGAGAGAATCAGTTCTTAAATATGTCGTGGGCAAATATGGTCATGACAAGGTAGCCCATATTATCACTTTCGGCACCATGGCTGCGAAAATGGCAATAAGGGATGTGGCCAGGGTACAGAAACTGCCGCTTCCGGATGCCGACAGGCTGGCAAAACTGGTACCGGAAAGACCCGGCATTTCGCTTAAACAGGCTTACGAAGAAGTGCCTGAGCTGGCAAAGGAAAGGGACTCATCCAACAAGCTTATTGCCACAACCCTTAAATATGCAGAGGTTCTTGAGGGTTCTGTACGGCAGACAGGAGTGCACGCCTGCGGTATTATTATCGGCAAAGATTCCCTGGATAATTATATTCCACTATGCACAGCCAAAGACACCGAACTATATGCAACCCAGTATGACGGAAGTCATGTGGAATCAGTAGGCTTGCTGAAAATGGATTTCCTCGGGCTTAAAACATTGTCGATAATCCGTGATGCTGTTGAAAATGTCAAAAAGTCAAAAGGAGTTGAAATCGATATAGACAAAATACCTCTTGATGATAAGAAAACCTTCGAGCTCTTCAGCAACGGGGAAACTACCGGAATATTCCAGTTTGAATCAACCGGGATGAAAAGATATCTGAGAGATCTTGAACCAAACAGATTCGAAGACCTGATCGCCATGAATGCTCTCTATCGTCCCGGACCAATGGAATACATTCCCAAATTCATCAAGCGTAAACACGGCAGGGAAAAAATTGACACACAGCTGCCGGTGATGGAGAAATATCTCAACGATTCTTACGGGATCACGGTATATCAGGAACAGGTGATGCTTCTTTCCCAGGAACTGGCAGGCTTTACAAAAGGTGAAGCAGATTCCCTGCGAAAAGCCATGGGAAAGAAGAAGAAATCCATCATGGACGAGATGAAGGTTAAATTCCTGGAAGGATGTAAAACAAGAGGGTATGATGAAACTATTGTCGGGAAGATATGGTCGGACTGGGAAGCATTTGCCCAGTATGCTTTCAATAAATCCCACTCGACCTGCTACGCACTTGTTGCATATCAGACCGGATATCTTAAAGCTCACTATCCTGCAGAATTCATGGCTGCAGTTCTCAGCCGCAATATCAGCGATATCAGAAAGATTACAACTTTCATGGATGAAACCCGGAGAATGGGCATGGAAGTACTGGGACCTGATGTAAATGAGAGTCATGTAAAGTTCACGGTAAATAAAGACGGCAATATCCGGTTTGGCCTGGGAGCAATCAAAGGTGTCGGGGAAAGCGCTGTTCTTCTGCTTATTGAGGAGAGAGAGAGAAACGGAACCTTCAGGGATATTTATGACCTGGTTGAGAGAGTGAATCTCAATTCACTGAATAAGAAAAACCTGGAAGCCATGGCAGTTGCAGGCGCTTTCGATTGCTTCTCGGATATAAGCAGGGCTCAGTATTTCGCGGTCGACACCAGGGGATCAAGCTTTATTGAGAGCCTTATCCGCTACGGTAACAATGCAAAAACTGTCAGGCAGGCCAGTAAACAGACGCTGTTCGGAGAATCCGGCGGATTTGATATGGTAAGACCTGAACCATCAGCCTGCCCCGACTGGCCGAAACTTGAAAAGCTTAACAGGGAAAAAGAGGTCATTGGGATATACCTTTCATCCCATCCGCTCGACGACTTCAGGCTTGAGATAAATACTTTTGCCACAGCCACCCTTGCGGAACTGCAGAACCTGAGAGATTATCTCGACAGGGAGGTGGTTGTTGCAGGTATGGTCACTGACTCAAAAAATGGCATCGGAAAGAACGGTAAACCTTACGGATCGCTGACACTCCAGGATTATGCAGATTCATTCCGGTTCGTACTCTTCGATAAAGATTACCTCGATAACAGTAAATTCTTCATAACAGGCTACTACCTGCTTATCAGAGGAAGAGTCCAGAAAAGAAAATTCAGGGAAGATGAGCTCGAATTCAGCATAAAAAAAATCAATCTTCTCTCAAGCGTTAAAGATGAGCTTATCAAATCGGTAACTATAAAGATAAAGCCGGAAAACATAAACATTGAGTTGATTAATGAACTGAAGGAACTCTTTAACGAAAACAAAGGTGAAACAGAGGTGAAATTCCTTTTTCTTGATATTGATGATAAAATTTCCTTCCCCATGTTTTCAAGGACATACCGCGTAAGGCTTAATAACGAACTTATTGCCTATCTTGACGATCATCCCGGAATCGAGTATAAAGTTAATTAACTATATTTAAAGCCGCCACTCTATCTATCTGTTAAACTAATAATATTTGAAAATGGCATTAGAAGTGAATGATGGTAACTTTGACGAAATTGTCATTAAATCGGATAAACCGGTTGTTGTCGATTTCTGGGCAGAATGGTGCGGCCCATGCAGGATGATCGCACCGATAATTGAAGATTTGTCAAAGGAATATTCCGGCAGGGCAGTGATAACAAAATGCGATGTCGACAACAGTCCTCAGGTTGCTGCAAAATTCGGCATCAGGAATATCCCTACCGTTCTCTTCTTCAGGGATGGAAAAATTGCTGATAAGCAGGTTGGCGTGGTTCCAAAACATAATTTTGTGAACAAGCTCAATGCTTTGCTTTAAAATACCTGTAAACCCAAAAGAAGCTGTTAATTGTATGTCATGACAGTTTGTGTTTTTGCATCTTCCAGCAGCAGGGTAAACAGTGAGTTTGGCGAGGCAGCCGAAGAACTTGGATCATTGCTTGCGAAATCAGGTATTCATGTTGTTTTCGGTGGCGGAGGTATCGGACTCATGGGTAAACTTGCCGATTCAGTGCTCCGGCACGGCGGAAAGATCACAGGTGTTATTCCAGCATTCATGAAGGAGGAAGGCTGGGGTCATCACGGCCTGACAAAAGTTATTATAACCCCCGATATGGGTGAAAGAAAAAAGAATATGTTCAGGCTTTCCAATGCAGTAATTGCCCTGCCGGGAGGTATCGGAACTCTTGAAGAACTTGCAGAAGCCATCACACTTAAGCAGCTCAGCCTTTTTATCGGCCCCATTATAATCATTAATACAAGGGGATTTTACGACTCTCTGATAAAATTCCTTGACAATATGGTCGCTGAAAGCTTTCTCAGATCTGAACATAAGGGAATCTGGGAAGTTGTATCTGCTCCCTCTGAAGCACTTAATGCCCTTAACAGGAAAGATATGGGAAACGAAGAGTGGCGCAAAATCGCCAGGATCTAGCGTTCAGGGATCCTCGTTCCGATAAACATGATATCGTCCACCTGGGGCAGATCCCCTTTCCAGTCCAGTATTTCCTTTGCAAGCCGGTCATGTTGTTCCTTTATGGGCAGGTTCCAGATTTCAGACAACAGCTTTTTGACATTCCCCGATTTATATTTCTTGGCTTCTGCAGTTCCGAACTGATCTGCATATCCGTCGGAACACATATAAACCATGTCGCCGGGCTGGATTTCAACTTGCTGGTTCATAAAGGTTTTTTTCGCTTCAATTGACGACATGCCTATCGGGAACCTGTCGCCTTTATAGGTTATAACTTCCCCTTTTCTCACAAGGTACATCGGATTGTATGCCCCGGCAAAATTGAGAGTAAAGTTTTTCCTGTTGAAAGCGATCAACGTCAGGTCCATTCCGTCATTGATAGTCTCTTCATTCCTCTGCATAAGCGCCTTTACCACTTCCTGGTTCAGCTGGTCAAGTATTGCTCCCGGGAGTGTAATTCCATATTCCCGTACAACCTTGTTCAGAGAGTTATGTCCTATTATCGACATGAAAGCTCCAGGTACGCCATGCCCTGTGCAGTCGCAGGCTGCTATAAACTGTTCATCACCGCTGTCGTACATCCAGTAGAAATCACCGCTCACGATGTCCTTGGGCATATAAAGTATAAAGGTATCGCGGAAGGAATCTTCCCTGGGAAGCATCGCCTTCTGAATCCTCTGAGCATACCTTATGCTTGCCGTGAGATCCCTGTTTATCTCTTCAATCACCTTGCTCTTCTGAACAACCTCAGCGGTTCTTTCGGCCACTTTCTGCTCAAGGATCCTTTTCTCTCTTATAAGATTTCTCTCCCGTATTTTAATATAGGCAATAATCGCAACTGTAGCAAGAATAAGGCATGTTACAATGAACCATGGCGTCTTCCAGAATGGCGGTTTTATAATAAAGGAAAACTCAACAGGATCATCGTTCCAGTAACCATAACTGTTTGACGCTTTAACCCTGAACGTGTAATGACCGGGCAGTAAAGGATAATTTTTCATTATCTCCGTGGTTGGCTGGCTCCAGTTTTCTTCAAATCCCTTCATCATAACTTTGAACTTTACTGCATCAGGGTCTACAAGGGATACACTGTAGTAGTTGAACAGCACATTCTTGTCCTTGAAGTTCAGCTTCATATTCTTTTGCATCAGCCGCTGGACGTAATTGACCTGCATGCCGCTGAAATGCACGACCGGTTTTACATCACTGGGCGGCATAAGTTCAGGATCAAGCCGTGTAACACCATTGGCAGTTCCAAACCAGATATTGCCTTTTTTATCTGTAGTGGCTGCATTAGGAAGCGCCTCAATCCCGGTAAAACCGTTCCTATTGGTGAACGATGCAATAGTACTGTCGGTAAGATTATACCTGTTCAGGCCGTAATTTGTGCCGATGTATAAGTACTTATCTCCCTGCGGCTGAAGGAGTTTGATATTATCCGACATCAGCCCGTTCCCTTCATTAAGCACAATTTGTACAGAATCATTTCTCAGACCCAGTAGTCCGCTTGTTGTCCCGACCCATAACATCTGATCAGGAGTCTGGCTGATTGTTTTTGGAATATATCCCTCACCTGTATTTATTATTTTGAACTTACCTGTAGAATCTTCGAATTTTGTAAGACCGGTTTTGTTTTCTGAGCCAATCCACACGTTGTTATCCTTATCGCAGAAAAGGGCTGTGATAGAGGTTCCGGCAAGGCCATTCTCCTGTAAAAAAGTTGATATCTCATCAGTTGAAGCATCATACCTCACAAGCCTGTCCAGATTCCCTATCCAGAGTCTTTCCTTCTTATCGATTGCCAGTGCAGTAACTATTCCGAGGTAATGAAGATTCTGGTTGATTTTTGTATCATAGATGAATTTACCTGATCTGACATCATATCTGAACAATCCTGATCCCTCGGTTCCTATCCATACCGTACCATGACCATCTGATTTAATAAACCTGATTTTATTCCCGATTGTATTTACAAACTGTATCCGGCTTTTATCTTTCCCTGAGGGATTGTATATGGATAATCCTCCGTTGGTCCCGAACCAGTATCTTCCCATCTCATCCTCTTCAACGGCATAAACGTTTTTTTCAGGAAGAAACGTTTCGTCCGAAAATGTCGTAAAATGATCTCCTTTAAATATGCTTATCCCATTGAAATGGTCAGCAATTATCATGTTTTTTTCCTTGTCTTCAATGATCCAGTGAATTGATGTAGCGGTAAGGCCGTTGGCTTGATTATAGATTGTAAGCCTGTCATCTTCGAAAATTGTTATTCCTCCGCCCCAGGTACCTACCCAGACTCTTCCCCTGTAGTCTTCAGTAATGAATGATATCCAGTTTTTTGCAAGCCCGTCGCGCACATCATAGATCTTCATCTCCCTGGTCACAGCATCCTGTTTATAGAGTCCGCCGTTATATGTTCCGTACCAGTAATTGCCTTTCTTATCCTGGTACATAACTATAATGTTAAAGTACCTTGTAAGTCCTTCGGGCATGTATGTCTCAAACAGATTCTTTTCGGGATTATACTTTTTGATATTTGCCGGCGGCGTGACACAGAAAAGGTTGTTATTATTATCAACACAAAGGCTCGATACCTGATCACTTAGTCCGTCCTTGCCTTTGAATTCTCTTCCTGTCAGTATTGTATCGCCTCTTGAAGGAAAGTCGGTCAATATAGCGCCGTTGCTTAACGTCATGATCCATATCTTACCATCTTTCTGCCTTATACCGGAAATATCTCCGCTGATGGAAATTGAATCGAATCCGGGTCTGAAGAATCTGCCGTTATCATAAACAGAAAGGCCTCCGTTCAGGTGGCCGATCCATATCCTGCCGAGAGTATCTTCCGCAATGCTGTAGACTCCGCCCGGGGCAAGTCCGCTCCTTGAGGAAAAATTCTCGATCTTCTGACCATTGAACCTTGAGACACCGCTTTCAGTTCCGATCCATATCCAGTCATTACTGTCCTGGAGCAAAGTATATACTTTGGAGGAGCTTAAACCCTTCTCAACTCCGTAATTCTCAAAAAAATATGTCTGCGCGTCCGAAACAAGGGATGACAGCATATAAAATAAGGTCATCAGGCTGAATTGCCTGATGACCTTAAGACTGAAGGACCAAAAAATTATTTTCATCAATATTATCTGGCTATGAAGAAAAATGTACCATCTTCATCTTTTAATCCTGTTATTTTCCCGAATTTAGGTTTCTGCTGAGTGTTTCCGCCAACAGCAGTGGAAACTTTTGCTACTATATCTTCGATCGGTATGCATGAATTTGGATTATTTGTAAGTGCAGCTGCAAAAGTCCTTGTGAATTGGGAGTCATCGACTGCCAGTTCATATCCTGCAGAAGAGAATACCTGTGAAGACTTAAACTGTGTTGCCTGCCAGTCGTCGCAGCTTCTTTTTTTCAGCTCCGATCTCATTGCCTGATAAAAGCTTGGCCCTGATTCACACGCATCTGTTACAACAAGAGTATGTGTAAGATATGTAAGGTATGTTTCCATTGCAGCCCTTAATGTGTTGACGCTGAAATATGTAAACTCATCATCGCGTTTCGCGTCAACCGGTATCCAGTAACCGACATCATTAATGAATTTGCCGTGGCCTGCATACCAGAGCAGAAGCGATTTGACCTGGTTTGCCTTTATAAGATCCCTTAACTCAATTGAAAAGAACTTTTCCATATCGGCTTTGGTCATGTCCTGTTTAAGTATGATATTATGGATATCGTACCCTGCAAAAGCTCTCTGCATAGTATTTATATCCTTAACGGGTCCGTCAAGGCTGGCGAAAGAGGTATATTTCGAGTTTTGAATAAATACCACCCAGGTTTTGCCCATAGGGTTGTTCGCAGCTATCTGGGCTCCTTCCCTGTTCAGACGGAATTCGGAAGTCTGCTTGTTGCCATAGATATCTTCTGCCTCAATGACTATTTTATTCTTATTCATTATCTGAACATTTGCCGTAAAGGTTGGATTAAGCTCATCTGCACGGTAATTCGCATAAGCGCCATCTATAAACAAGGATTTTATTCTGCTCTCGTCATTAACCTTGCCCTGAACCGCAATAATCTCAGAATTTGAATCCAGGTAAATCTGTCCGTCGTCGGATGCATAGGGAGCGAGTACCATGATCCTTGGCGGATTTATTTCAGTTCGCTTAAGCGGATATACAATCGTTTTTTCGTTATCATAATCATCCACTGCCTTCATGGTAAGCTTATCTGCACCAGCTAAATTGACTTTTGCCAAGAATTCGAATTCTGCACCTTTCTGAACTATCGGAACAGGTTCTGAATTTATCGAGAATGATTTGATCTTGCTCTTATCAATGATTTTGCCTGTCATGAGGATGTTGGAATTATCTCCTCTTATCTCTATAGAATCTTTCACGGGCAGCGGGCTGACAACGGCTATTTCCGGAGCCACCGATTCCCTGTTCAGCTCATACAGTCTTTCCTGGGCTTCTTTCAGCATTTTACGGGCTCTCATGTCAAACTCTGAAAGAGCCGTAATCTTCTCATAATCAGCCATTGCCTTATCATAGCTCATTATCTCCTCATAAGACTTAGCCCTGGCAAAATATGCATCCGGATTATTCTGATTAAGGGAAATGTACTTGGAAAAATCATTTATCGCATTTGTATGCTGATTGAACTGCTGGTATGCCTGACCTCTCAGAAGGTAGAATTCCTCATTATTCGGATCTATCAGGATGCACTTGGAGATATCATTTATCGCGCTTGGAAAATCAAGGTTCTTCATATAGACCTTGCTTCGCATGATGTAAGCATCTGTGTTCCTGTCGTCGTTTTTTAGCACCTCACTGCACTGATCCATTGCACCCTTGGGGTCATTTGTCCTGATCAGAAGCTCTGCCAGGGCAAGCCTTGGCTCAACATATTTCTTATCCTTTGCTATGGCCTTTTCAAGCTCTCTCTTGCTGAAAATGTCATTATTCAGCTTGCCGTAAATAATGCCCCGGTAATAATAATTTGTCGCGGCATCCTTGATAATTACAGCAGTATCAGAAACTTTCAGGGCCTGATCATATCTTTCAAGACCTATGAGGGTTATTACTTTTTCCGGATAAACGGAAGCATTACGCTTATCCAGCCCGGATGCCCTGTTCAGGTTTTTAAGGGCTTCCTCGAAATCACCCAGTTTATTATTTGCCGCTCCCAGGCTGACCCATAGATCCACATCTTTCGGGGCAAAGACCAGGGCTTTTTCAAAATCAGCTTTGGCATCATTATACTTTTCCAGGCTGACATATGCCTTGCCCCGGGCATGATAATAATCAGGATTGGAGGGTTCAATGCCTATCGCGCTGGTAAACTGGGTAACAGCGTCTTCATATTTAAGACTCTCGACAAAATCGGTACCTGCTTTGAAGAATTTTCTTCCATTCTGCCCATAAGCGCATAAAATACTACAAATCGCCAGTGCAGCTGCCAGAAAAAATATCCGTTTTTTCATAATTATATCGATTAAGTGATATTTAACCAACTATCAAAATTACACATTTTTATTTTAAATATCAACCCCTTGGGGCTGCTGAATCATTTCATTACTTATCAACTCAAGAACACTCCGGCTGAAAGATATTCTTGACCTGACCCTGCCGTGCACCTCGGGAGCGGCAATCCCCTCCTTAAAATCATCCCTGCCGTAAAAGATCCTGGCCTCATCCCAGTAACCTGTCGAAATAAAATGATCAAGAACTTCCCTGCCGCCCTCAACAATAACCGACTGTATCCCTTTATTGAAAAGGAATCCGGCAACCTGCCGGGCTGAGGATGTGTTTTTGTCAAGCTTTACTTTCAATCCTTTAATGTGTTCATTTTCATCTTTATGAGTAAACACAATATTTGTGCCATTTGTTCTGAAAATTGCTGAATTACCGTCAATCTGCCCGGAGCTGCTCAGAACCAGTCTCAGGGGATCATTCCCGGCCCATTCTCTTACATTCAGCCTGGGATCATCTTTTCTTATAGTGCCGGCCCCGGCCAGAATAGCCTGTTCCGTAGCTCTCCATTTATGTACCAGGACTCTTTCCGCGCTGCCTGTTATCCAGACAGGACCTTTTCCTTTGTCGCTCTGCCTGTTAATATCAATATATCCGTCTCGGCTCTGTGCCCATTTCAGAATAATGTAAGGTCTTTTCTTTTCATTGAAAGTGAAGAAGCGTCGGTTAATCCACCTGCACTCCTGTTCAAGGACTCCTGTAACAACCTCACACCCGGCATCCTTAAGAAAAGCTATTCCGCTTCCTGCCACCTTATCGCTTGTATCAATTGTCCCGATGATCACTTTCTTTATTCCGGAGGAGGTTATTAAATCAACACAGGGCGGCGTCTTTCCGTAGTGTGAACAAGGTTCAAGATTAACGTAAAGTACCGCATTCTTGAGCAGATCCCTGTCGGTGACGGAATTTACAGCGCTGACCTCTGCATGCGGCCCGCCGGCTTTGATGTGGTATCCTTCCCCAATAATGACATCATCATGTACAACCACGGCTCCCACCTGAGGATTTGGACACGTCATCCCCTCTCCTTTTGCTGCGAGATCGAGGCACCTTCGCATGAATCTTATGTCATTATCCTGAACCATTTCACTGAATATGTTAATTTTGATGAACAGCCTGAATAATTTGACAAACGATGATCAATATACAAACTATTAAAGACATCCAAACATACCTGGAAAAGGAACTCACCGAAGAATATCCCCGCGAAGAAATTAAAGCCCTTTCCTCCATTATAATCAAGACCGTTTTAGATGCATCGGGGTTGCATCATCTGGCAATGCCGGATGAGCAAGTAACCAGGAAAGAATCCGCGAAAGTCATAAACATTGCCAAAGAACTTAAGACAGGGAAGCCTTTGCAGTATATTCTCGGGGAGACCAGCTTTTACAATTGTAAGATAAAAGTTAACGACGCTGTATTGATACCCAGGCCTGAAACGGAAGAGATGGTTTACCTCATAATAAAAGAAAACAGGGGCTTCAGAGGCTCGCTGCTTGATATAGGAACCGGTTCTGGCTGCATAGCTGTAGCACTTGCAATAAACCTTCCGGGATCAGCAGTTTCAGGTACAGATAACTCGGATGCGATCCTGGAAGTGGCGCGTGAAAATGCCTCACTCAACGGAGCAAAAGTAACTTTCATAAAATCAGATATTTTTAATCCGGACATCGAAATGTCGGGAAAGGTTGATATAATTGTCAGCAATCCTCCATACGTCAGGGAATCTGAAAAAAAACTGATGAACAGAAATGTGCTTGATCATGAACCCCATTCAGCGCTTTTCGTACCTGACGATTCTCCCCTGATATTTTATGAGGCGATTCTAGACATGGCCACGAAGATTCTTGCTGACAGGGGAAAAATATATTTCGAGATAAATGAAGTTATGGGAAACCTGATGAAAGATCTTCTCGTCAGATATAAATACAGTTCGGTTGAACTTTTTAAAGACCTCAACAACAGGGACAGGATAATAAAAGCGATAAATAATGGCTGAATCTGAATTATTTAAAACAGCTGTTTCAAAAGCAATGAAGCTTTGTGCCCAAAGGGAATACTGCCGTGAGGATATACGCTTAAAACTTCATTCCTGGGGTGTCGCGGAAAGAGATACGGAAAAAATCCTTGCCGGACTGATCAAAGAAAACTTCATTAATGAGTCACGGTATGCACTTGCTTTTGTCAAGGATAAATTCAGATATAATAAGTGGGGAAAAGTGAAAATAAGGGCTAACCTGAAGATGAAGAAGATCCCGGCGGAAATTATTAATTCCGCGCTCGGTTCAATAGATCCTGACCTTTACGGAAAAACCCTGGAAGAATTGCTGGTCGCCCACAGGAGGTCCGTCAAGGGGAAGAATCAGTATGACATTAAGGGGAAGCTGTTAAGGTACGGGTTATCAAAGGGTTTCGAGAGTGAACTGCTTTATGATATCCTTTCTGGGGAATAAGTTTCAGAATCTGAGAATATATACTATGAAAGGTGTAAAGGTGATCAGGAATAACACGGAAGATCCAATTATGTCAAACATCATCAGTTGTTTACGGACGGATTGATGCCTTATAAATATCCACGAAAAAAGAATCCTCATAATGAGCTGGGAAACAAAGAATATGAATACTGTCATCCCCTTCCCGTTCCAGTCGTATGCTTCATCTATCCTTCCCCTGAGGATAAGGGAAAAACTGTGAGACAATCCGCATGAAGGGCATGGTTTTCCCGTAATTTTTTCATGAATACACTGAACCGGATAATTATCCTTCTCCGGAGAAAAAAAACAGGAGTAAGCAATTATGAGTACAATCACTCCGGTAAAAAAAATATTAATGACAAGATAAGGCTCATCAAAGATCCTTATCCCCGGTTTGTTACCCCGGTCATTTCTTTTTATCCAGGGAGTCATTGGCAGGCACGTTACCTTTTTCCAGCTCCTCGAGTGTCTGTTCCCTGTCCTTGCGGTCGATGCTTGTTGTTATCTCAACCTCTTCATCTCCATTCTGAACCTTAATTGAAATATTTGCGTCCTCAAGGTCTTTCAGCACATCTTTCCGGACGTCCTTAACGACATTCTGGATCTCTCTTCCCCACCTGTCTGAATGACTAATGATCCTTCCGGTAAAAAAGATCTGGGAAAATGCCAACAGGGATGCAACTACGCCGATGATCATACCTGCAAGGAGAAGTCCGCGCGGTGAATCATTCCTGGAGGCCTGCGATAAACCCACTGCCGCCAGCACAATTGCTATTATGCCCGGTATTATTGCTATTACTCCGATACATGGTATCACTGCCATGACAAAAGTGATTATTGCTGTTATCAGGGCGGCTATCCCAAGTGTCTGATTTGCTGGTTTTTCTGTGTTCTGCTGATTGTTTTGAGCGGTTGGATTGCTTAAATCTTCCATCTTACTTCTTAATTTGGTTGTTTTTCATTCCTTGGTCAGGATATTTACCATATCCTGTTCTAAAGACGTCAAAGGATTCTCAATGATGCGTCCGGCTTCAATATTATTTCTGTAAAGAATAAAAGTCGGGACTCTCTCTATCTCAAGCTTATCAAACCCTCCGATGGGCGATTGCTTTGAGTTGTCCACTCCGATGAAGGTTATTTTATCAACTGGAAACTGCCAGACATCAATGATCTTCATAAATCTTGGTACTTCTCTTCTGCTGTCTGGACACCACGATCCCATTACAAGTGTAATTGAGAGACCTTCCTTACTGATATCTGTTAATTTATTAACAATATCACTTTTAAATACATAATCATCGTATCCATTAAGATACCACTCCGAATGAGGAGGCGTGGCAAGCCTGTTTCTTTCAAAATAACCGAGAATCCAGGTGGTTTGATCCGCCCATTTATTGATCACTTTCGTTTCAGACGACTGTTCCGGAACCGCCTGTGAATCTGCCACCGGTTTATTTGTTTTACATCCGAAAGAAAATAACAGAATTGAAATAAGGACAATAATAAGGTTTTTCATGGTTTAAATTTATTCAAATGAATGAAGAAGTATTTCAAGAATCTGTTTAGCGGCTTTCGAAACAGATGTTCCCGGGCCGAATATTGCCGCTACCCCGGCATCGTACAGGTACTGGTAATCCTGGGGCGGAATTACCCCTCCTGCAACCACAAGGATATCTTCCCTGCCAAGCCGTTTCAGTTCATCAATAACCTGCGGCACCAGGACCTTGTGACCTGCAGCCAGACTTGAAACACCAAGAACATGGACGTCATTTTCAACTGCTTGTTTAGCAGCCTCAGCCGGAGTCTGGAAAAGAGGACCGATATCAACATCAAATCCGATATCCGCATAACCTGTTGAAACGACCTTTGCTCCCCTGTCATGGCCATCCTGACCCATCTTCGCGATCATAATCCTGGGCTGGCGGCCTTCTTTTTCTGCAAACATGGCAACGAGCGCCCTGGCTTCTTCATAATCCTTATCAGACTTATACTCTGACGAATACACACCTGATATTGTACGTGTCACTGCTTTATACCTCCCGGTTACTTTTTCAATAGCATAAGATATTTCTCCAAGACTGGCGCGTTTTGATGCGGCAACCACTGCCAGTTCGAGAAGGTTCCCTTTTCCTGTCTCCGCACACTCTGTAATAGCCTGAAGCGATGCCCGGCATTCAGCTTCATTCCGCTCTGCTCTCAGTCTGGCCAGCCTTCTGACCTGCGAATCCCTGACAGCCGAATTATCGACTTCAAGGATATCAAGCGGATCTTCTTTATCCAGCCTGTATTTATTTGTCCCTACTCTTATCTGAAGGCCGGAATCTATTCTTGCCTGTGCTCGCGCGGCAGCTTCCTCGATGCGCATTTTAGGGATTCCTGATTCAATGGCTTTGGCCATTCCACCTAGTTCTTCAATCTCCTTTATGTGAGCCCAGGCTCGATGAGCCAGCTCATGCGTCAGAGACTCAACATACCAGGAACCTGCCCACGGATCTACAGACCTGCAAATCTCCGTTTCCTCCTGCAAATATAGCTGAGTATTCCTTGCAATACGCGCTGAAAAATCTGTCGGTAAGGCAATGGCTTCATCGAGGGCATTTGTATGAAGACTCTGCGTGTGTCCAAGACCTGCGGCGAGCGCTTCAATACACGTCCTTCCGACATTGTTGAACGGATCCTGCTCGGTCAGGCTCCATCCTGAGGTCTGGCAATGAGTCCTGAGTGCAAGGGATTTGGGATTCTTCGGATTGAAACCGCTGACGATCTTTGCCCATAACATCCTTGCAGCCCTCATTTTCGCTATCTCCATGAAATGATTCATTCCTGTTGCCCAGAAAAAAGATATCCTGGGTGCAAATGCATCTATTTCGAGTCCCGCTTTTATTCCGGTCCGCAGGTATTCAAGTCCATCGGCAAGAGTATATGCCAGTTCAAGATCGCATGTTGCCCCGGCTTCCTGCATGTGATAGCCTGATACACTTATTGAATTGAACTTCGGCATCCTGGCCGCGGTATATGCAAGAATATCCGCAACTATCCTCATCGAGAATTCCGGAGGATAGATATAAGTATTCCTCACCATGAATTCCTTCAGGATGTCGTTCTGAATTGTCCCGGATAGCTCCTCCGGTTTTGCACCCTGTTCAATGGCCGCAACTAAATAAAATGCCATGACCGGAAGAACGGCTCCGTTCATTGTCATCGAGACAGACATTTTATTAAGGGGAATCCGGTCGAACAATATCTTCATGTCGAGAACAGAATCGACTGCCACACCAGCCTTACCTACATCGCCTGCAACTCTCTCATGATCAGAATCATAGCCCCGGTGAGTCGCAAGGTCAAAGGCAACGGAAAGACCCATCTGGCCGGCAGCCAGGTTGCGGCGGTAAAATGCATTTGAATCTTCAGCCGTTGAAAAACCTGCATACTGTCTTATGGTCCATGGCTGCATGGCATACATTCCTGAATAGGGCCCTCTCAGAAAAGGGGGAATACCTGCAGCATAATTCAGGTGCTCCATTCCTTCAAGATCTTTCCTGCCATAAGCGCTTTTGACTGCAATGCCTTCAGCAGTGACCAATTCTGATTTAATATCATGCCTTCTCTCCCATCCGGAGTGATCTTCCTCTTTATAATCTATGCTGTTCAGATCGTCATATTTGAATTGAGGCCGTTGCAACAGACTCACCCGTATCGGCTCCGGATCCTTATATGAAGCCAGCCTGATAAATAATTTATCTAAATCTGCCGTGGATCCTGATTTGTCTTCCTGATCGGGAAATCTGTTCATCCCGAGGAAAATATCACTGCCTGATGAAATGGCAGACTTTCTTTTTTCAGCAGATTCCCATGTTTTTTTCTGAATGAACCCTTCCCTGAATGCCTGCAAAAATCCTCCTTTCTTCTCTGTTTCCAGGAAAAGTTTCCATGCATTCTCAGCCAGAAGGGCTGTTAGTTTCTCTATATAATATGATCCGGCGCCGGGATCAGCAACTTTATCAAAATATGATTCCTCCTTCAGAATTATCTGCTGGTTTCGGGCGATCCGTTCCGAAAACTCTGAAGGATCGCCTGTAACAATATCATAGGGTTCAACAATGAGTGAATCCGTGCCGCCAAGTATTGCCGACATTGCTTCGGTCTGGGTGCGGAGCATGTTCAGATATGGATCGTACATGGTTTTATTCCACCTTCCTGTCACACAATGAATATCCGTTTTCGGGATATTCTTCTTTTCGGAAATAAAACCTCCTGCAATTACAGACCATAATAATCTCACAGCCCTAAGTTTAGCTATTTGAAGAAAGTATTCCGGTCCGATCCCGAACGAAAACCTGATCTTGTAAAGTGCTGTCAGGGCATCAATCTTTCTGTTTGTTAGCTGTACCAGGTATTCTGCGCCCATCGATAATCCGAAAGCAATCTCCTGCACAATGTCGGCTCCGGCATTGTTAAAAACGGATGCATTGATATGTATTGCACGGAAATCAGGTAACGATGCCAGGGAGCCGGCAACCGATGCCAGATATTCAAACCCCTGGCTTACAGGAATGCAAAGAGTGCCGTTCAGGGCAAGACGTCCAAGCGGGTCAGCTTCAACAGCGCCGGAGATCTTACCGGGATCTGCTCCTTTATTCCTTATCCATTCAACAAAGAATATTGCCAGCTCTTTTGCCCTTCCGTTGGACAAAAAATTCAACTCAACAGCTTCAGGCGATATATCATCCAAAAGTATATTCAGATTGCTTAAGGATATCGATTCCGGATCTTCGATCACAAATCCCAGGGAATCAACTCCCTTCATCAGTATTTCCAGCGCTTTCCTGTTTGATTCAGGATAGTCTCTGACTGAAATATTCTGCCTCATCTTCCAGGTATTGCCGAAGGTCCTATTCCCTCTCAGATAAGGAAATTGTCCCGGTAGTGATTCAAGGTATTTAAGATCTGCGAGATCTTCTTCCCTGTAAAAAGGCATAACTTCAAATCCCTCCCTTGTCTTCCATACAAGCTTATCATGGAAATCAGCGCCCTTAAGATCGTTTTTTATCTTATCCATCCATTCCTCTCTGCTTACCGGAGGGAATTTATCAAACAATTTTTCTGGTTTCACCATAATTTAGTTTTGTTTCCCGGCAAACTCCATCAGATATGACTTTATGAAATCATTCAGGTCACCGTCAAGAACAGCCTGCACATTGCCTGTTTCATGGCCGGTACGGTGATCTTTCACCATTTTATACGGATGGATCGTATAGGACCGTATCTGTGAGCCCCATTCTATTTTCTTCTTTTCCCCCTCGATCTTCGCCTGTTCTTCCATTCTTTTCCTGAGTTCCATCTCGTACAATTGTGATTTGAGGATTCTCATCGCGTTCTCCTTATTATTAAGCTGGGATCTTGTTTCCTGATTTTCAATTACAATTCCTGTAGGGTGATGCCTCAGGCGTACCGCGGTTTCAACCTTGTTGACATTCTGTCCTCCTGCTCCGCTCGAGCGGTACGTTTCCCATGTAATGTCTGCAGGATTGACCGTTATTTCTATATTATCATCAACCAGTGGTGTAATGAAAACAGAAGCAAATGTTGTCTGCCTTTTGCCCTGTGCATTAAAAGGAGATATCCTCACCAGGCGGTGTACGCCGTTTTCGCTTTTGAGGTACCCGTAGGCCTGTTCCCCGTCGATCTCTATCGTAACAGATTTCACCCCGACTTCATCGCCAGGCTGAAAATCAAGCTCTTTTGTTTTGTAATTATTTCTCTCTGCCCAGCGAAGATACATCCTCATGAGCATTGCTGCCCAGTCGTTGCTTTCCGTGCCTCCGGCTCCGGAATTTATCTTCAGTATGGCTCCGAGATGATCCTCTTCCTTGCGGAGCATATTGCGGACTTCAAGATCTTCGATCATTGAAAGAGTAATTTCGTACTGGTTGTCAAGATCTTGCTCTGTTGCTTCTCCGCTGCGGTAAAAATCATTTATAACCGTGAGATCCTCAACAGCAGTATTGACCTTGTTGAATTCGGTTGTCCAGCTTTTAAGTAGCGATATGCTTTTCAGTAGTTCTTCGGCTTGTTTCGGATCATCCCAGAATCCGGGCTGTTGAGAGATGGTTTCTTTTTCATTAATGGTTTTCAGTTTGCCGTCAATGTCAAAGATACCTCCTTAACGCATCCCGGCGCTCCGATAATGCCCGTATCTGTTCACTGGTGATCATAACAAATTAATTTCGGCAAATTTAGGGATTAAATTGGGATTTTCTAATACACAATTAAGGACGGGTACCAGATATTAAGATCCCTCATAGGTTCGGTATACCCACTATAGCAATTGGTTATGGGTGCTGGAGATCCCGACAAAGTCCGGAGAGGAATCTCCTGCTGCTATTACAGTCATTATTACATATAACCCATGGATCATTTTACTACATATTCAATCCTGCCAGAGACAGGGATTCCGCCTGAAGTGATGCCTTCAACAATTATGATATAGGTTGAAGAAATGTCAGCGTTGAAATATTTCAGCTTATATTCCTGGTTGGTTACAATCTTTAT
>Ga0172362_10000411_pt1 | contig 34277 bp, 39 predicted proteins | sample LakKivs1_kivu2a2_FD_114534 | JGI IMG/M metagenome (GOLD analysis project Ga0172362, IMG submission 114534) | Sediment microbial communities from Lake Kivu, Rwanda - Sediment s1_kivu2a2 | ecosystem: Environmental > Aquatic > Freshwater > Lake > Sediment | place: Rwanda: Western Province, Lake... | reverse complement strand
CATCCCGGGAAAGGCTGAGGTCGCGCAACATCCCGCGAGAGGCTGTCACTAGACCAGACTACTGAGTGTGCAGGGGCGCGGATTTGAACCGCGGAACCACTGCTGGACAAGGTCCTAAGCCTTGCGCCGTTGGCCAGTCTTGGCTACCCCTGCAATCTTGCCGTTGAGAAGTCATGCTCGCAGGTTATAATAATGAATCGCACACCAGAGGGCTCACTGTCCACGGCGGTCGCATCTCCTGACCAGTTCCTCCGACACGTAGGCCTTGACGAGGTCCTTCGCGATCTCGCACCTGTGCGGAAACGCTCCCACGCGAATCCTTACCGAGACGGCGTCATCGCCGTCCGTCATCTTGACCCTGCCCTCGTATGCCTCCTGCTTGTCGAGCCGGAGGAACAGGTTGCAGCCCTCGTCGGTGCGGGCGTCGACCGACCTGAGGATCTCGTTGAGGTCGTCGTCGCTGATTCTCTCGAAGAACGCGCTGATGTCGCGGACCTCCTTCGTCTCCCCCTCGACGATTGTTATCAGGTTACCGTGATGTCCCTCCGTCACCGAGACCGTCATCTCGAGGGGTCCTACGACGTTGGCGAATGCCAGCTTCACCTTCTCGAGGTCCTCCGTCGCGTGAGAGAAGGTTCTCGCGTGAAGCCCGATGAAGGTCTTTCTCACGGAGAGCGGATTGCGGTGGGCGTATGTAATACCGACCGAGGACTCAGTGCGACTCGCTCAGAAATCGCCCGTTCTAGTAACAACCTCAATATTAATATGGTCAACAACGTAACAGAATAACGGTGTCCCTGGATGATTGAAGTGAGATTCCATGGGAGGGGTGGCCAGGGGGTGGTGGTCGCCTCTGAGGTTCTCGCGAACGCAGCCTTCCGGATGGGGTTCGAGGTCTCCGCTTTCCCTTTCTTCGGGGTCGAGCGGAGGGGCGCACCCGTCACAGCTTACGCGCGGATAGACAGCAAGCCGATTCGGGTGAAATCGAGCATCTACTGGCCGGACTATGTCGTGGTCCTTGACAGCTCCCTGCTGAAGGGGGTTGACGTCCTTGAGGGCCTGAAGCAGGGCGGGAGCGTGCTGGTGAATTATCCCGACGGCAAGAAGCTGGAGAACCTGTCGTCCCGGTTCAGGTACTTCGTGCTCGACGCGACCGCGGTCGCGTCGTCGCATGGGATAGGATCGCAGACCGCCCCGATCGTGAACACGGCCATCATGGGCGGGTTCGCCAAGATGTGCGACATGGTCTCTCTGGACTCGATTCTCGAGAGCATACGCGAGCTCGCGCCTGCGAAGGAGGACGAGAACGTCGCTGCGGCTAAGGAGGCCTACGAGCGCACTGCCGAGGTGAGGCCATGACCAAGAGCTACGAGGAGATCCCCCTCACGCCCATCTCAGACTCCCCAAGCACCATCACGATTACAGGGCTCTGGCGGGTCATGCGGCCAGTCGTGGACGCTAAGAAGTGCAAGAAGTGCACCATCTGCTGGAAGTTCTGCCCCGATGCTGCGATCAAGCTGGTCGACGGGGTGCCGGTGATCGACCTGCAGTACTGCAAAGGCTGCGGGATATGCTCCTTCGAATGCCCCGCCAAGTGCATCACGATGGTGAAGGAGGGGGACCAATGAGATCGGTGATGACGGGGAACTACGCCTCTGCATACGGCGCAAAGCTGGCGCGGGCGGAGGTCATCGCGGCGTATCCGATCACCCCTCAGACGTCCATCGTCGAGAAGCTGGCCGACTTCGTCGCGACCGGGGAGCTCGACGCGAAGTTCATCCCTGTCGAGAGCGAGCACAGCGCTATGGCGGCGTGCATCGCCGCGGAGACGGCAGGGGCGAGGACCTATACGGCCACGAGCTCGCAGGGCCTGACTCTCATGCACGAGGTGCTCATGTGGGCCTCGGGCGCCAGGCTCCCGATCGTGATGACGAACGTCGCAAGAGCGATGGCCCCTCCATGGAGCGTGTGGGTGGACCACATGGACTCGGTCGCGCAGAGGGACACGGGTTGGCTGCAGTTCTTCTGTCAGGACAACCAGGAGGTTCTCGACACGATAATCATGGCGTACAAGGTCTGCGAGAACGCCGCCGTTATGCTGCCTGCGATGATCATCGAAGACGCTTTCATCCTGTCCCATACATCCGAGCCTGTTGATGTTCCAGACCAGCAGCTGGTGGATTCCTTCCTTCCGGCGTACGCTCCGGAGCTGAAGATCGAGCCGGGCAAGGCCATGGGCTTCGGGTCGCTGGTCAAGCCGGACCAGTACATGGAGTTCAGGTACAAGGCCATGCTCGGGATGCGCGAGGCCCACGACAGGTACCTGAGGGTCGAGCAGCAGTTCAAGAGCGTGTTCGGGAGGGACCACGGAGGCCTTCTGGACAGGTACAGATGTGGAGACGCCGAGGTGGTCCTGGTGTGCGCGGGGTCCGTAGCGGCCACCGCGAGGGAGGTCGTCGACGCGATGCGTGCGAAGGGCACCAGGGTCGGCCTCGCGCGGATAAAGGCGTTCAGGCCGTTCCCGCAGGAGGAGTTCAAGGAGCTCGCGTCCAAGGTCGAAGGAATCGCGGTGCTCGACCGCAGCTACACCTTCGGAGCGGCAGGCGCCATGTTCTCCGAGGTCAAGGCTGCTGCATATTCCGCTCACAGGAAGCCGGTCATGAAGAACTACATCGCGGGGCTGGGCGGGAGGGACATCACGCCGAAGATCCTTGAGAGGATCTTCGCGGACATGATCGTCGTGTCCAAACGTGGCGCAGAGGACGAGGTCGAATGGGTCGACGTGGCCGGTCTCCCGAGGAGGTGGCGTTAGATGCCGACAACCATCCCCGAGGAGGAGTTCACCTATCCCGGAAGCACCGGGTGCCCGGGATGCGGCGCGAACCTCGTCATGAGATACATGTTGAAGGCCCTAGGGGAGCGGACCATCGTTTCCATCCCCGCGTGCTGCTGGGCCGTCATGCCCGGTTACTGGCCGAGCAACTGCCTCAAGGTCCCCTTGTTGTACACCGCCTTCGAGGCCACAGGGGCGGCGATTTCAGGCCTTAGAGCAGCCCTGGACCTTAAGGGCGTCAAGGACGTCACCGTCGTCGGATTCGCGGGGGATGGGGGGACCGTCGATATCGGCCTCCAAGCCCTCTCCGGGGCCGCGGAGAGGCGCACGGACGCGATCTACGTGATGTACGACAACGAGGCTTACATGAACACGGGCATCCAGAGAAGCGGGTCCACGCCCTGGGGGGCGTGGACGACGACGACCCCAGTCGGCACTACGCACGGTTTCAAGCACGAGCCCAAGAAGGACATAATGGCGATCATGCAGGCCCACAGGATTCCATATGCGGCCACGGTCTCCGTGGCGCACCCGGAGGATTTCGTCAAGAAGATCGCCAAGGCGAAGGACATCAAGGGCTTCAGGTTCATACACGCCCTCGCCCCGTGCCCTCCCGGCTGGCGGATGAACCCGATGCACACGATAGAGGTCGCGAAGCTCGCGGTCGACACGCACATCTTCCCTCTCTACGAGATAGTCGATGGGCAGGTCACGATCACCCGGAAGGGGAAGGGCCTGCCAGTCTCCGAGTATCTTAAGCTCCAGGGCAGGTTCTCGCACCTGACCCCTGAGGAGATCGAGGCGATCCAGAAGGCGGTCGATGCGCAGTGGCAGAACCTGCTGGCCAAGGAGAAGTCAGGGACCTGATCAGGCGACGTCCACCAGTCTTCTCCGCCCATACCCGACGACCACCTTCATGTGCCCCCTGAGCTTTGAGTCGAGCGAAGGGTCGCCGGTGTCCACCCTGAGGACGGGCGTTCCCCGGAGCTTTGTCGGCGTTGCAATCACGATTATGTCCCTCTTGCCGAGTTGGCTGAGCACCCTTGGTGAGATCTGTTGATTCCCCCGGCCGAATATGAACCCCTGAGCGCCTATCGGTGACACTACGACCTTCGATGGGCTCTTCGCGACTATTCCATAGAGGTCCTCCTCGGTTGCATCCTTCTTGATCAGCCTGCCTCCCTTTACGACATCGACACCGAGGATGGTCTTGTCCATCCCGATCTCGCGTGCGACGGCCGCAGTTGTGGAGCCAGGCCCGAGGATGTACGCGACGCCCTTCTCCATGGTCTCGGAGACGTACTTCGCGATGATCTCTGCTTCCTCTTCCGCGGAGGCGGATTGGTACGCGTCCTTCGTCGGCTGAATGCTAGAGGAATCGTCGGGCACTTTCGCGACCGCGAATAGCTTCGCCCTAAGCACTCCATCTCTGACGCCCGCCTCGTCGACGTCCATCACCTCGGCGTCTCGAGTCCTGCCATTCGCGATGTAGGCTTCAATCGCGTCGGCCGATCTCTCTGGCGTGAGAGCGAAGACCGAGGAATGCATCTTCACCCCGGCGGGGATTCCGAGCACCACCGCTGACGCGCCAGCCGCCTCCACTACATCCCTCGCAGTGCCGTCTCCTCCGACGAACAGCACGAGCTCAACCCTATCCGCCACGAAAGTCTTGACGGCACGGACCGTGTCCTCCCGGGTTGTCCTCGACCCGACGGTCGTGGTGACGGTCGATTGCAGACCTGCTGCGTGCAGCTCATCCTGGCCCATCTCTCCGGAGGCGGTCAGAAACTCGATGTCGAGCTTTCGCGTCCGGATTGCCGAGAGAGCCTCGACGGCTCTGGCAGGGGAGATCTTCTTCGCACCCCTAGCGACCGCCTCTTGGAGCACCTCAGGGCCGTCAGTACCCTTCAGCGCCACTGAACCGCCCATACCAGCAATTGGGTTCACGACGAACCCGGCCTTCATGGCGCGGTCAACGGCTTGTCAGGTAGAAACGGATTGCGTCTGATTCGAACTCGAAAACAAGGAAATGGTTTAGGCCGCGCGCACCGGCGGAAGTCAGACGCGGGCGCGCGTGTCTCTGGCTCTCAACCGAACATGCTCGGGCCGAAGCCGCTGAACATCGGGTCGATGTCCGCGTGTATGAGATGCTGCTCCTCTACCGGCAATGGCGGCTCGGGGGCGGCGCCTTCTTCGTACGGCTCCGCGTATCCCGTCAGGTCTTCCATGAGGTTGCTCACGTAGGATGTGGTCTGGTTGGAGACCGCCTCGATGATCCTCAGCACGCTCCTGTCCACGATCTTGAGCGCCTCGGACATTGGCAGGTCGGCCGCGAAGCTCATGAGTTTGTTGTTGTCGAGGACGATTGTGAAGTCCGCCTCCCTCTTCAGCTTCAGTGCGCCGTCAGCTGCGACCCTCTTCCTCTCCTCGCCCTCGTGGTCGAAGGGCATGATCGGCAGACCAAATGTGACGGCGTTCATCTCCTTCGCGACGCTCGCGACCACGGGGGCAACGCCTGTGCCAGTCCCTCCGCCCATGCCCGCGACGACGAAGATTATGTCATACCCCTCCAGTGCCTCGTGGATGACTTTTCGCGCCTTCTCCGCGCAGTGCTCGCCGACCTCCGGGAAGCCGCTCGCATCCTTTCCGAACGCGACGTCCTTTCCGATCAAGACCTTCTTGTGCGCGTCGAGGTTCCTGAGGTGCTCCTCGTCGGTGTTGATCGCGACAGTCTCGATCCGGTTCGACTTCCAGTAGATTCCGTGCACGATGTTGGAGCCAGCCCCTCCGCAGCCGACGACCGCGATCGTCGGCTCACCGAGACTGGTCCCAATGGCGTTTATGATCTCCTCCGCTCTGTTCCCATCCGCCGTCATCCCGTTGGCCTCCGTCTCTCCTTCTTGGCGCGAGAGCAGGTCCTCCCACCGGAAGTCCCTCTCCCCTGCCAATCGTCCCCAAACGGTGCCTATGCGCCCGGCACGACCGTGAAGCCCTTCTGCTGATTCGCGTCCTTCTTGAGTTCCTCTGCATGCTCAGGGTGCAGGAACTCGTGGCGCGCGCAGTCCGCGACCGCTTCCGACACCGAGCTGTACATCCCTTTCGCTACCAGCTGCTTTATGGTGTCGAGCACAAGCGGCGGGAGCTGCGCCATCACTTCGTTGGGCCTGATAGTCGATCCCTCTTGGCCGCCCGCGCGCATCTCCACGTATGCGCGGATGGCCGCCCGGGCCAGTTGCGACCTGTTGGAGAACTCGTTGCTGTTCGCGATGAACTCGTCCAGCATTTTGAGGTCATCGGCGTCCAGCCGAAGCGTTATCCGCTCGCCCTCCAACATGTCGGTCATAGTGTGCATCCCATCCCGATTTGTTGACGCAGAGGCATCATATGTAAGACGACGGTATATATAGGTATGCAAAATGTCACATTTCGTCGGAAAAAAGTCATACCGACATACTGGCCTCCGTCATTCTTGCAGGAACGAGGCCTCGCCCAGAGCCTCTTCGGGGTGTGCTCGACACTACGGCGCATCGGTTGGGAAAGTATATTGCCAACATGCTCGTTCGAGCGGCGAGGGGACCGCAATAGAGAAGACATCATCCACGCACGGGCGTCTGCTCATGCGTTCACTGCTCGTTGTCATTGGGATGACGCTGTTCGCGCTGGGTTTCATCTTCACGCTGAAGGCACTGCCCACCGGGAGTGAGACCCTTGGCAGCTCTGACGCTGCTTCCGCATCGAGCTCTCCGTCTTGGCTCCTGATCGTGGGCTTCGTTGTTAGCCTCTCAGGAATCGCTCTCGCTACGGTCGCGCCCGCGGCCATGTTCATGCGCGCAAGGAAGAGCAAGGGCTGAGGCCTCGGGCTGAGAAACCTTTTATGGGTCTCACGTCTTCCCACTCCCGCTGGCTCCGAAGATGACCCTGGACTTTTCCAAGATCGAGGCCAAGTGGCGGAAGGCCTGGTACGACGCGAAGATCAACGAGTCCATTCCTCAGCCTGGTAAGAAGAAGTTCTTCATGATTTTCGCGTACCCGGGGGTGACCGGATACCTGCATGTGGGCCACATGAGAGGCTACACGTTCTCGGATGCAGTCGTCCGTTACAAGATGATGACGGGCCATGCGGTGCTGTTCCCAGTCGGGACGCACGCGACTGGGAACGGCGCGATCAGCTTCGCGAAGAAGGTCGAGCGCCGAGACCAAGCCACCATCGACATTCTGAGAGCGAACGGCTGCTCGGATGAGAAGATCGCCACCCTCTCGAACCCGCTCAAGGTGGTCGAGTTCTTCAACGGGGTCTACCTGAACGACTACTGGAAACGGTTCGGGTTCATGTCCGACTGGCGGAGATTCACGTGCACGATCTATCCGGACTACTCGAGGTTCATCGAGTGGCAGATGCGGAAGCTGATGTCCCTCGGACTCCTCATCCAGAAGCCCTACTACGCCGCGGCCTGCGTCGAGCACGGCCCCGTGGCGGTTGACGCCTCGGAGACCGACATCTCGAAGGGCGGGAGTGCGGAGACGCTTGAGTACACGCTCCTCAAGTTCGACCTCGACGACGGCCGGAAGCTGGTTGCGGCCACACTCAGGCCCGAGACGGTGTTCGGGCTGACCAATTTCTGGATCAACCCCGGCGTCGAATACGTGGACGCGCAGGTGGGCGGCGAGATGTGGGTCGTGAGCAGGCAGGCTGCGGCGAAGCTGCAGTTCCAGAGAGACGACGTCCACGTAAGGGGCTCGGCCGACGGGGCCGCGCTGATCGGAAAGAAGTGCAAGGCCCCCTACACTGGGAAGATGATCCCAATCTTCCCATCCACGCTCTGCGACCCCGACGTAGGCACCGGACTTGTCATGAGCGTCCCTTCGGACGCGCCCGTCGACTGGATCGGGCTGGTCGAGCTCAGGCGAGACACGGCGGCACGGGAGAGGTACGGCATATCCGAGGAGATGCTGGATTCCGCGAACCCAGTCTCGGTCATAGACACTCCGGGCTGGGGCCCCCTTCCGGCGGTCGAGATCACAGAGAGGATGGGCATAACCTCCCTCAGCGACCCGAAGCTCGAGGAGGCGACGAAGGAGATCTACAGGAGCGGCTTCCACAAGGGGATCATGAACGCAGTGACTGGCCCGTTCGCAGGTCAGCCCGTCGACCAGGCCAAGGAGGCGATACGCGAGGAGATGCTCGCGAACGGCCAGGCGGACCTGTTCTACGACCTCTCCGAAGAGGTGCTGTGCAGGTGCGGCCAGAAGGTCATGATCAAGAAGATCCCGGACCAGTGGTTCATCGACTACGCGAACCCGGAACTCACCGCAAAGTCGAAGGAGCACGCCCTTTCGATGAAGATCCTCCCGAGGGAGTACCACGAGAACATACAGAACGTCCTCGAGTGGTATCGCGAGAGGGCCTGCGTCAGGATGGGGAACTGGCTCGGCACGAGGTTCCCGTTCGACCCCAAATGGATCGTGGAGGCGATCGCGGACAGCACCCTGTATCCCGTCTACTACGTAATATCCATGTACGCCAACTCGGGCCGGATCAGGCCCGAGGGGATGAACGAGGAGTTCTTCGACTACGTCCTGCTCGGCAAGGGGGAGCTAGGATCCGTTTCGAGGACCACCGGTTTCGATGCCGCTGTTGTCGATTCCATCAGGAAAGAGTTCGAGTATTGGTATCCGCTCGATGTGAACCTCGGCGGCAAAGAGCACATGACGGTCCATTTCCCCGTCTTCCTGATGAACCACGTGGCAGTGCTGAGGCCGCAGCACTGGCCTCGGGGCATCATAGTGAACTGGTACATCACGGGTACTGGCGGGAAGATATCCAAGTCGAAGGGAGGGGCGCAGCCGATTCCGGACGCCGCGGAGCGCTTCGGGGTCGACGCGATGCGCTTGTTCTACGCCCACATCGCGTCACTTTACGTCGACGTCGCCTGGGAAGATGAGAAGGTCGACTCCTACCGGGACAGGCTGTCCCGTCTTTCCGCCATGACAGACGAGCTCCTAGCGGAGGAGCGTTCGGAAGCTTCATCGATTGACCGTTGGCTGGATGCTAGGCTGCTGAGCTGGCTGGCGAAGATACACGAGTACATGTCCGAATACGATTTGCGGTCGTTCGCGAACTCGGTCTACTTCGAGATCCCGCAGGACTTCAGATGGTACCAGCGCCGCGGGGGGAGGAACAGCGAAACCGTCAAGAAAGCCCTTCGCATCTGGGTGCCTCTCCTCTCGCCAGTGACTCCGCACATAGCCGAGGAGCTGTGGGAAAGGATTGGCATGAAGCCGTTCGCGTCGACGACGCAGATTCCTGAGGGAGTTGTCACCAAGGAGGTAGTGCTCGAGGAGGCGCGAGAGAGGCTTCTCGAACGGCTCATAGAAGATGTCGCGGAGATCGTGAAGGTCACCGACATCAAGCCGAAGCGGGTCGTCGTGATGACCGCCCCATACTGGAAGCATCAGATGCTCGGAGAGGCCTTGGCCCAGTCGAAAGGCGCGCTGGACGTTTCCGCCCTCATCAAGAAGCAGATTGCGAAGGCGGACCCGAGCGCACGCAAGGAGATCCCTGCATACGCGAAGGAACTGGTGGGAGAGGTTGCCAGGCTCTCGGAGTCGGACAGGGCCGCGATGTCAGCCCAAATGGACGAGGTGAAGACCCTCGCCGACGCCAAGGACTTCCTGAAGGCGGAGTTCGGATGCGAAGTGCACGTGTTTTCAGCGGACGACCCTTCTAGGATTGATCCGAAGGGGAAAGCCAGGTTCGCGAAGCCCGGCAGGCCAGCCGTGTACCTCGAAGGCTGATGTCAGGACGGATTCCGAGGAAGTTGTTGGTGGAACAAGCCGACCTCTTAAGAACGAAAGGAATATACCAAGGGACAAAATACTGGAGCCCCAATCCCTGAGACCCGATTGCCCGAACCGGTGATTGCCTTTGATGTTTACGCGCCTGGCTAATTTCGTTACGCGTCGTTACAAACTCATCATCATCGCGTGGGTGGTTGTGCTGTTCTACGCCTTTCCTCTCATCTTCAAGACCAACGACGTCGTGATCTACTCGGAGAACGAGGCGGGACTCAACAAGCTGGAGGCCGTGCAGGCGGACAACATCATATCCGAGCAGTTCCCTGGCCGGATCCCAGTAAGCTCCATAGCGATAGTCATTCAGAACTCGAACGTCACCTCTCCCGAGGCCAGGGACTTTGCGTATTCGATCCGCGAGAACATGAGTTCGGCGGGCACGCTCCAAGGCGTCACGAGCATTGATGATCTGTACAGCACTCTCGAGGCGTACGTCCGCGGCGTCGCTGGCCAGATGTCTCCGGCGACATACCAGCTCTACGCGCAGGTCAATCAGACTGTGGGCCTCGTCTACGGAATCCCGGCCCAGATCGTCGGGGCCCATCTGCAGCTTCTGATGCAGCCGAACATGACGGACGTCATCGCGCAGTCGTATGTGATGGCAGGCATCGAAGACCAGCTGGCAGGCGTGGATGCCAACACGAGGGAGATGACGCTTGGCTATGCGAGCGCCTTCTATGCCGCATGGCTGCCCACTCACGCGGGCGACGGTCCAACGATTGACGGCATTGTTAGGACGGTGGCGAGTGCCTTCTTCTCAGTGGTTCCTAATGGCTCGTTCCCGATTGCGGTCGCAGGCGCATTCAGCACCACGACCTTCGACGTGCCACAAGCTCTGCAGGCATTTACTTGCGAGTTCATGGCAGCACAGGCGGGGGCGACTCCGACGTTCATGCAGCAGCTCTTCAGCCTCGGCCCGGCGCCTAGCAGCGCCTCGATTGCATCGTTCGCTCACGAGATCGTCTCCAGCTCCACGCCGCAGACCATGCCCATCTCCGTGCCGACTGCGATAGTCAGCCAGTTCGTCAACATCGCGTCGACCCCAAGCAACACCACCATGCTCATGGTCGTGTCGATGAGCGTGGGCGGGTCATCCGCAGAGGCCGAGCACGATGTCAGGGAGATTAGGAGTATCGTCCACGGCTCTTCCGAGACCATTCCTGGATTCACCGTCTACGTGTCCGGCGACCCCGCGATAAACGTCGACACGATGGACGCGGTCGCCACGGACACCAGCAAGATAGATCCCGTGACGGTCATTCTCGTGCTCCTCTTCGTGGGTCTCTTCTTCCGGTCGGCTGTGACCCCCTGGATCCCTCTCGCCACGATAGGCATGGCCTACCTGACGACTTCGGCGGTGGTCTACATCCTGGGGACATTCGTCATGCCGATCCACTACAGCGTCATGACCTTCGTTCTTGTTGTGATGCTCGGTGCAGGCACTGACTACTGCATCTTCATAATGTCCAGGTACCGCGAGGAGCGGGTGCTGGGAAGGTCCAAGGAGGAGGCCGTCAAGACCAGCCTCGAGTGGGCCGGAGAGAGCATCGCCACGAGCGGGGCGACTGTCATGATCGGCTTCGGCGCCCTCATGATCAGCGAATACAGCATGGTCAAGTCGATGGGCATGGCCTTGGTGGTCGCCGTTGGCATGGCACTCGCGTTCGCGCTCACGATGCTCCCGTCTCTCCTGATGCTTTTCGGAGACAAGATGTTCTGGCCGAGGAAGATGGAGCACGAGACCAAGCGGATGCAGAGGCTCGATGCGAGGGGTGGGGGCTATTTCAGGAAGAGCGCCAGGTTCTCGATGAAGCACGCGAAGGCGATCGTAATCGTCGCGCTCATCGGAGCGGTCCCCGCGGGATATCTCGCGTTCACGATGCACTCCAGCTATGACTTCATGGCGAGCCTTCCGAACGCCGAGAGCAAGCTCGGCATCGATGCGCTAGGATCGGGTTTCGGGGAAGGTAACCTGATGCCCACATACGTGGTCGTGAGATACGACAATCCGGTCGTCCAAAACGGCTCCCTGACCCCGGAGGTCTGGCAAGAGCTGGAGACTTATAGCGCTACGCTGGCTGGGATGGATAACATACACTCCGTGTCGGGACCGACGCGGCCGTTCGGATCTGTGGCGAACGAGACGTTCCTCGCCGGCCTCTCCGCCGATCAGCGAGCGACGTACATGTCGGCGATTGCAGGGACGTTCGGCATGGACAACCGGACGATCCGGCTTACGGTCGTCCTCCAAGATGAGCCGTTCACGTACGACTCGATACAGACGATTGAGAACATCAGAACGATGAACAAGGATGTCTCGAGCTCGGTGTTCAACGGCCAGGCGACCCTGCTCGTCGGCGGGTCGACCGCGTCCATGTCCGATGTCTCCATCACCGTATCAAACGACTTCGTCACGATGCGGTTCGTCGTCATCGTCGGGATATACTTCGTCCTCCTGTTCGTGCTGGGCTCGCTCATAATTCCGCTCCGGCTGATCGGGACCGTGCTGCTCAACGTCGCGATCACCGTCACGATGACGATGCTCGTGTTCCTCTACATGAGCGGCACGCCCGTCCTGTGGCTCCTGCCGCTGATACTCTTCGTAGTGGCGATGGGTCTCGGGATGGACTACGACATCTTCCTCACGACGCGCATCCGCGAGGAGGTGGCGAAGGGCAAGACCGACGAGGAGGCCATCAAGATGGCGGTCGAGAGGACAGGAGGCATCATCACCGCCTGCGGGATCATCATGGGCGGGGCGTTCGGCTCGATGCTCCTGTCGAGCACGAAGCTGCTGCAGGAGTTCGGGTTCGGGCTCGCGTTCGCGATCTTCCTCGACGCGATGATCCTGAGGATATACCTGGTGCCCGCGATCATGCTGCTGCTGCAGAAGTGGAACTGGTACGCCCCCGGAAGGCTCCAAAGGGTCAGACGTGCTGACAAGGAACGAGAAAAGGCTCGAAATCATTAAAACCTGCACACGGGAATATATTCGGCAGATACCATGCGGCCAACAACCGTCGTTATTGCGGCCTTCCTGTGTCTTCTGATGCTTGCGCTCGCGGCTACCCCCTCGATCAAGGCCCAAGCCGACCAGCAGAATGCGATGTGGCTCGAGACTACTATGACCGTCTCAGGGGTTCTGTCGCTCGAGGGAAAGGGCACCGCGGCGATCACTTTCAAGGGGTCTACTGCCGCCCCCTTCAGGGCCAAGGTCATCACGGCTTTCGACGAGGACGGGAAACAGGCCCTCGAGACCGACGAGGTGAGGAACTTCCTTGGGGCCGTGTCGCAGGCCCTCATCGGCAAGGCGTACTGGGGAATCACAGTCACCTCTGTCGAGGACTTCGCCAGCGCGGACGACCTCTACATTGCCAGACACACCAGCGGTCTTGTCGGAACGACCCTCGGGAGCGAGGCCGATGCCATGTTCAAGTTTGGCTTCAGCGGCTCCGGGGACTCCACGAACAAGATGATCCCCATAGCCCAGGGTTCATACGACGCCTTCGGAAGGGCCCTGAACCAGTCCATAGGGCTGGCCTACGACGGCAGCCTCGTTATCCGGCAGCGGATCACGACCCTCGCTTTCGGAAGCTTCACGGGCGCCAGCCTTTCAGAGGGCGGGATCAAGGCCTTCAGGAACCCGTTCGGCGCGGTTACCTGGTACTCGTACGACGGCGCCGTCGCTGCGGGCCTGACCCACAACGACACGGTGGCCTACGAGAGCTTCTCGATCATCGAGAGCCAGCAGATCGGGTTCATCGTCCTTCTCATGGGAGGGTTGATGATAGCCAGGATGCCGGGAAGGAACTTCGACAAGTTCGAGAAACTGCACCCGAGGAAGTTCAGGAAGTACGCGAAGCCACTGCTGTCGGTGAAGGTCTCGGCGTATTCCCTCATCGCGGCCCTCTCGGTCCTCTATCTGCTGCCTTACCTCTTCTCGACCAAGACCGCCATCTACTCAGCGTACCTGTATCTGCTCGTGCCTGTAGCCGTCGTCGGCGAGCACTTCCTCGCGAAGAAGCTGTACGACAGGGCCGTCCTGGACATCCCGGACGAGTCGGTCATCGAGGTCAAGCAGGCTGTCGTGCAACCGGAGGAGGGGGCGGGGGAGATGTACTGCAAGGTGTGCTACAGGCCAATAGAGGCGGGCCTCGACCTCTTCCAGTGCGACTGCGGCGCGAAGATGCACGTCGACTGCGCGGAGAAGGTCGAGACGTGCCCGGCATGCGCCCAGCCGCTGTTCCCCGAGCGCACCAGGTCGATCCAGTGCAAGTCATGCGGCGAGAGCTTCCTCTACGCGGGTGCGGAGGACCCGTATTCGATACAGTGCACGAAGTGCGGCGCCTTCCAGGAGGAGGTGAAGCCCGGGAAGAATTACCTCGTGGTCGACTCTGAGCCCAAGAACGCCTTCGCCATGGTGAGGGCGATGGCAGTGAACGAGCGGCCCACTCTCGTCATGACCACCCAGTTCCCCGGGAAGGTCCGCGCCGACTACGACCTTGTCGACATCCAGGTCAGGTGCTTTTCGGACGACACGACCGACATAGACAACGTCAACCCCAAGGATCTCGAGGCGGACGCAATGGAGGTCGTCTCCACATTCCTGATGACGACGAAGAATGCAGGGGTCCTCGTGGACGGCATCGAGACGCTGTCAGAGATGAACGGGTTCGAGAAGGTGATGGCGTTCGTCAAGAAGCTGAACGACCTCGCCAAGACGCACGAGTCCACCGTCGTCGTTTCGGTGACCAAGAAGGGCCTCTCAGACTCCCAGTTCCGCGCCCTCAGCGGGGCCTTCGACGAGGTCCACGACTTCCTGTGACCTTCCTGCCCTCCCAACGCCTGTAGAGGTCGTGGGTCACGCCAAGCTGGTCCAGCACCCTCCCCACCACGAAATCCACCATCTGGTCCACGCTCTTCGGCTCCGGATAGAATGCAGGGCTGGCGGGCATGATGATGGCCCCCGCGAGCGCCATTCGCTCCAGATTGGCGAGATGAATGCTGGAGATGGGCGTCTCTCGTATGAGTAGGATCAGCTTCCTCCTCTCCTTGAGGGCCACCGCCGCCACGCGCGTGATGAGATTGTCGGCAATCCCGCATGCGATCTTGGACATCGTCGACATGCTGCAGGGGGCTATCACGAGAGAGTCGAAGCGCACGGAGCCGGAGGCCAGGGGCGAGAACATGTCGCTGTTCTCGTAATGGACGTCGGCCCTGTCGTACAGCCCCTGAGCAACCGTGCCAGTCTCAAGCTCCAAGAGCTTGACCCCATCTTCGGAGCAGATCACGGTCTTCCTGCCAGGGAGCGCTTCGAGAAGCCTTAAGCCGTAGACGACTCCTGACGCTCCTGTGATCCCGACAATCGTGTCCATATCGGGATGCAGAAAGGGGTGGGCCGTGAAAAACCCTTGCCCGCGCGGCGTCGGCGAGACCACCAGATTGGCCGTGCTGGAAGACAATCTGGCACGTCGCGCAGCCGGGAAGCATTTAAATACGGGTACTAGCTTATCCGCGATTTGCCACCGTTAGTGGCAAGCGGGCCAGCGCATCGCTGGCATGAGTTCCGTTTGATGAGGTATACGAATGGCCACAGCGTTCGACGTTCCTGCCGAGAAGCTCATACCGAAGCTAGCCGAGGAGCTGAAGAAGGTCGAGACGATCGCGGCACCTGACTGGGCATCTTATGCGAAGACGGGGAGACACAGGGAGAAGAGCCCGGTCGCGACCGACTGGTGGCAGACGAGGGCCGCTGCGATGCTACGAAAGATCTACATCGAAGGCCCTGTCGGCACGACTCGGCTTGCTGCAATGTTCGGAGGCAAGGCGGACAGGGGTTCGAAGCCGAACAAGGCTGTCAGGGGGTCACGTTCGATATCGCGTCTCACCGTCCAGCAGCTGGAGAAGGGGCAGCTCATCCAGAAGCAGAAGGACGGCGGGAGGGTGGTCACGGCCTCCGGGAGGAAGATGATCGATTCGCTCTCCACGCAGATCCTCAAGGAAATGGCCGCGAAGAACCCCGAACTTACCAAGTATCTATGAGTGAGGGTTCATGGCGGAAGAGGACGAACTGGAGATCCTGAGGCAGAAGAAGCTGCAGGAGTTGCAGCTGAGGGCGCAGCAGGAGGCTGCGGTCCAGGAACAGGACAAGCAGCTCGAGGCGCAGAAGCAGATGCTCATGCGCCAGCTCCTGACGCCCGAGGCCAGGGAACGCCTGGCCAACCTGCGGATGACCCGGCCCGACGTGGTCGAGTCGGTCGAGAACCAGCTGATCATGCTGGTCCAACAGGGACGGATAACGCAGCAGATAGACGACTACACGCTGAGGCAGATCCTGCGGAAGGTGATGCCGAAGAAGCGCGAGATCAAGATCGAGAGGAGATGACACGATGGCGAAACACAAGCCGCACGCCAGGAAACTCAGGCTGATGGCTGCCGCGAAGAGCAACCGCAGGGTTCCAGCCTGGGTCATGATGAGGACCAACAGGGCCTTTCTCAGGCATCCCAAGAGGCGGAACTGGAGAAGGACGAAGCTGAAGGTGTGAGGTCGGAACATGGTCGACGAACTCGAGAGGATATTCACAATCCCGCTTACCGTCACGAAGCAAGTCCCGAAGACGAAGAGGGCGCCCCGGGCCATCAAGGAGATCAAGGAATACGTCCGGAAGCACATGACCGACAAGTCCGCAGCCGAGGAGGAAGAGGAGAAGGGTGCGCGCAAGGACGTCTGGCTCGACTTCAAGCTAAACGAACTCATCTGGAACAGGGGAATCGAGAACCCGCCCTCGAAGGTGCGCGTGAAGGCCATCAGGTTCGAGGACGGGCTAATTGAGGTCTCTCTGCCCGAAGAGGAGTCCTAGTTCGGGCGGGTAGGCTGATGCTGAGGCTCGGGGATATCAACGGCAACCCGTACATAGGCGTCTATTGCGCCGCGAGCGAGGATTACGCGATCGTCCCGGAGTCCATCGAGCCGAAGGTGGCGCGCGACATCGAGAGGACGCTCGAGGTCAAGGCGATCTCGACATCGATTGCGAATGCTTCCATTGTGGGGTCCCTTCTCGCGATCAACCGGCATGGGGTTATGGTGACCAATTTCGTGGAGAGGCGGGAGCTTGCCAAGCTCCCGAAATCGCTCCGTACGGGCAAGATGGAGGAGAAGCTCAATGCCGCTGGGAACAACGTGCTGGCGAATGACAAAGCCGCACTTGTCCATCCTTCAGCATCGTCTCATACGCTCAAGCTCATTGCTGATGTCCTAGACGTGGAGGTCGCGAAGAGCAGCGTCGCCGGTATCGACACCGTAGGGTCGTCGTGCATAGCGACCAACAAGGGCGTAATCTGCCATCCGAGGACGATGGAGGCAGAGCTTCGCTATCTGAAAGATCTCTTCGGTGTTCCGACGAGCCTGGCGACCCTGAACTACGGCACGCCGTACCTTGGAGCCTGCGCGATCGCGAACAGCAAGGGGGCGTTCATAGGCTCCCGATCGACGCCGATTGAGCTCGGAAAACTCGAAGACGGCCTCGGGCTTTATTGAGTCAGCTCGAGAAGACCCAGATCTCGGTGCCGCCTTCTGGCAGATCGTCGCTGACGAATTCCATCTCGTTCCCGACCTGAACCACGCGGCTCCCCTTCACCTCTTCCAGGAACCTCTGGACCGGCAGGAGGGAGATGCTAAGCCCCGGGACTCTGTAGTGCATGGGCACAGCCACCTTCGGGGCCAGCGCATTCACCACCTGCTTCGCTTCATGCGGACCGATGGTGAAGGTCCCCCCAACGGGCACGAACAGGACGTCGACGGGACCGATTCTGTCAACGATCGTATCATCGAGACTGTGGCCGAGATCCCCGAGGTGGCAGAACGACACACCGTCAAGTTCGAACTTGAATATCGTGATCTTGCCGCGCTTCCTGCCGCCTTCGGCATCGTGGTCTGCGGTTATCCCCTCGACGCGGACACCCTTCTCGACAGTCATGACCGCCTCGGCAATCTTGCTCGAGTCTTCACGGCTCACAGCAGAGACACAGTTGTGGTCGAAGTGATTGTGGGAAATCAGGACGAGGTCCGCCTTGGCTCTCGGCGGAGGCAGTCCGATCGAAGCGCCGTCGTGGGGGTCGGTGACGACGTTGACGCTCCCCGCAATCTCAAAGCACGAATGGCCGTGCCATCTCACGAGCAGTCTGCCAGGCCCCCCTTGAAGTAATCCGTGATTGCGTACTTAACATAGCCGGCTCTTCATGTCTTCCGGACGACCCTGCTCTTGACGGGCGGTTCACGGGCTTCCGGCTCGGTAGGCGCGTTCTTCACCTTTCTCACGCGTCGCACCTTGCCAGATGGAGGCGCCTCCGTGGCCGAAACCGGCTCAGGCGTCTTGAGAATCGGCCTGAGACCCTCGGGTTCTTCCTTCTTGGCCCCGACGGGCTCCACGACCTCTTCACGTCTCGCTTCGCGGATGATTGGTGCGTTCCTCGCGGGCGCCGCCGGTCTGACCAGTTCAGGAGGCTTCTGCTGATCGGAAGAACCGAGCACTTCCTCCATGTCCTTCTGCAGCTTTGCCTTCGCAGCCGATGCCTTAAGCTGTTCCTTCTTGACCGCTGCAGGCGCGTGCAACGACGACTCGATCTTGCTGCCGACCGTGCCGGGCTCGAACTTCTGCTTTTCGAGCACGAGATCTCTCTCGAGTTTCTCTATCTGCAGGATCCACTCATCTTCCTCGTCGAAATCCCATCCACAGAATTCGCAGATCCTCGCATCCAGCGCGACGCCGAGGCCGCAGCTTGGGCATTCCTTCTTGACGTCCGCGTCGTCCGTTTTTCTGCCCATCGCACAGATAACTCCCTGGTCACTATTTAAGGATATTCGGGCCAGTGCGACTGGCTCGATTGAAGCGTCAAAGCGATAGTCAAATACATCTTGCGCTCATTAGGAGAGTTGAATGAAGACTCTGGTGCTCTGCGTCGACCGGGATGACGACCTCGGAACGAAAGCGGGAATCAACGGGCCGGTGATCGGGCGAGAGGACAACCTGAAGGCGAGTATCGCGCTCGGCCTCGCGGATCCGGAGGAGGTCGACACCAACACACTCCTCTCCGGGCTCCAGCTGTACGATGACATAGTGAAGCGCGGAATGGACGCAGAGATCGCGACCATCGCCGGAGATTCTCACGTGGGCTTCCAATCGGATCTCATACTCACCAACCAGCTCGAGAATGTGCTCGAGGTCGTGAAGCCCGACAGGGCGATCCTCGTGAGCGACGGGGCCGAGGACGAGTCCATCTACCCCGTGATATCCTCCCGCGTGAAGATAGACTCTGTTCGCAGAGTCTATGTCAAACAGAGCCGCAGCATCGAAGGCACGTATCACATGGTGATGGAGACACTCCAGGACGAGAAGATGAGACGGAGATGGATTGTCCCGGTTTCATTGGTTCTCATCATCTGGGGGTTGCTCTCACTCTCGACGAAGATTGTCCAGTTCGAGGACACGGGATACACAGACATCGGGCTCATATCGCAGATGGCCTACGGGACAATCGGCCTCGTGCTAGGGTTCTATCTGATCGGCTGGGCCTACCACTGGTCCGAGTCGCTGAGCAGGAGGATCTCGAGCGCAAAGAAAGGGGTCAGGCAGGGCAGCCTGGCGATCCCCGGGGCAATCGTGGCGCTCGTTCTGATACTCGTCGGTGTCTTCGTCGGATATGACATGGCCTCGATATATCGCGAAGGGCTTCTGCCGAGCGAGAGGAGCCTTTCGATCTCCATCCTGCTGTTCGTCCTCGGTGCGGTCTGGTTCGTCGTGTTCGGAGTGTTCGCGTACGAGACCGGCAAGTCCGTCACGACATTCCTCCAGTCAGGGAAGATCAAGTGGTCCTACATCGTAATGATGGTCTCGGTCCTCGCGACAGGTTTCATCACCCAGGGAGCGGTCGACGCGATGCTGTTCTTCGTCAGGTACAGGGAGGGCCCCGAGGATCCAGTCGTCATCTTCGCTGAGATGGTCACCGGCGTGCTGATCGCGGTGTTCAGCGCGGTGCTGAACGCGTCCCTGAGGAATGAAGCTGCGAAGCAGCATCCGAGCGAGCCGCAAGGAGCGTGACCCTTGCGGCTGGAGACCTGGCTTCCCATCTACAAACGGATATGCGATGACTTCGGGTTCTCGATGGAGGAGGACCTGAAAGCCGCGAGAAGTCTTGCGGACCTCATCGAGGACCGGGGAGAGATGACTCTAGAAGGCATCCGATCCGGCTTTCCGAAATCGGTCCTGATCTGCGGGGGCGGTCCGCGATTGTCGGAGGAGTTGTCTTCCATAAGCGTCGAGAGGTATGTCGTCGTTGCGGATTCGGCCACCTCGGTTCTGCTCGATGCGGGCATAGCGGCGAACATGATCGTCACGGACCTCGACGGGGTCGTCGAAGACCAGGTCGAGATGAATCGCGGAGGGACGACGGTCTTCGTTCATGCCCACGGCGACAATCAGCCCGCAGTCATGAAGTACTTCCGTCACTTCGTCGGACCTCTTGTCGGTACATGCCAGTGCGAACCGCCGATGGGCCTCGTCAACTTCGGAGGCTTCACAGACGGAGATCGGGCCGCGTGCATCTGCGCCGAGCTCGGGGCGGAGACGCTTTCTCTCGCGGGCTTCGATTTCAGGAATCCGGCCGAGAAGTCCGGGAGGAGTCCAGAGGTCAAGGCGAGGAAGCTGGGTTGGGCCGAGAAGATACTCCACCGTCTCGCCTCCGACGGCGTGAAGATCCTGGACGCGTCGACCGAGCGGGAGATATTCTGAGCGCATACGACATGTTTTTAGCTGTGGATACTGTTGTCTGGGCGGGATCGGGATGACTGTTGTCACGATGCAACAGGTGGAAGCTGCTCTAAGGAAGACAGTCGGCCGAAAAGGGATGACGGATGAGGAGATCAAGAACCTTGCCGACTACCTGATGAGCTTCTTCGGATACACGGACGAGGTCATCGACAACAGACTGACTTCCGAGGACCGAGACGTCTTCTACATGCTTGAGGAGGAAGGCCTGCTGACGACGACCCACGAGGAGGTCCTGCTCAAGAAGGGGAAGCTGTGGAGGATCCACTACTGGATCCTGAAGAAGGATCAGATAATCAGGTTGGCCAATTCCACCGAGTCCAGCGAAGAGAAGAAGGAGGACGCAGGCGCCGTCTACGACCAGATCTCGGACGAGGAGTGGGCTAGACACAAGGCCGCTCCTGCCAACGACACCGCCGGACCACCCCCAGGGGCACGATGAAATGCATTAATAGGTGAACCGGCATCGGACGGACGCTGGTTTGCCAGTCATGAACGGCTACCTCATCGCCCTGATAGTCTTTCTCGCATACATCGGCCTCGTGTACGTATTGCACAGGATGAAGTTCTTCGAGAAGCACGGGATGTCTCTCACAGGCCCCATCATCATGTGGAGGACGGCGAGAGGCAAGGCGTTCATCGACCGTCTCGCCAAGAAGACGTTCTTCTGGAACTCCTACGCGAGGCTGGCCCTCTGGATCTGCGGAGGGGCGATGGTCACCATCATGCTCCTGCTCCTCTGGGAAGCGACCATAGTCCCCCAGATCAAGACGCCTCCATCCCCGCAGCTCATCCTAGGGATACCAGGAATAAACCCGGTCATCCCGGTCGGATACGGCATCGTCGCGCTCATAGTGGCGATTGTGTTCCATGAGTTCGCCCACGGCATCTTGACGAGGGCAGCAGGCATCAAGGTCCAGTCTCTCGGAGTCATGTTTCTGGTCTTCCCGATCGGGGCGTTCGTCGAGCCGGACGAGAAAGAGCTCCAGACCACGACTCGGAGGAAACGCTCCCGCGTGTACGCGGCCGGACCTGCGACCAACATCGTGATCGCCATGATCATGCTCGGGCTGTTCTCGGGCGTGATGATGTCCTCCGTCTCGGTCAAGGAGAACGGTGTCATCGCGTACGGCGTCGTCACGGACTCGCCCGCATCGGTGGCAGGGATCAGGCCGAGCAGCGTCATAACGAACATCAACGGCACTGTCATCACCAGCACCACCGACATGGACTCCAGGCTCTCCGACCCCGGCGCTATCATTACGATCCAGTACTACTACAAAGGGGAGCTGCTAACGGTCTCGAACGTCACCGACGGCGTCGTGATCGGCTACGCCGCCCCGGGATTCGCCGCCTACGAAGCGGGACTCCAGGTGGGAATGGTGGTGGCGTCGCTCGACAACGTGAGTCTCGAGAACATCCAGGTGCTGGAGCAGGTGATGTCCGGACTGCACGCGGGCGAGACTGTGAGCATAGTGGCGCTCAGCTACAACAGCACAGCCGAGCGTTTCGTGGTCGACTCGTCGATCACTGAGATAACGCTCTCAAACAAGTACGAGTACTACAAGACCTACGATCCCGGCGCGAACAGCCCGAGCTACCAGGGCGTGGCGTATCTTGGCGGCGGGTTCCTAAACCTGGGAGTGGACGACAGGAACTCGACATTCTACTCGAGCCTGCTCGCGAACCCGTTCCAGGGCGACAAGAGCGTAGGCGATTTCTCCACATCCTGGCTCAGACTGATAGCGTTGCCCTTCCTCAACCTCGCGCCGCTCAGGTCACCCGTGACAGATATCTACGAACCATCCGGGGCGCTTGCTTGGATGCCGGCCCCGGTGTTCTGGGTCATCACGAACGCGTTCTACTGGATCTTCTGGCTCAACCTCATGGTCGGCCTCACGAATGTCCTGCCCGCCGTCCCACTTGACGGCGGCTATCTGTTCCGGGACGGGATAGACTATCTTCTCAGCAAGACCGGTAGGACATATACGAAGCAGCAGAAGGACAAGGTCGTGAGCACGGTCACGATAGGCCTGGCGCTATTCGTGCTCGCACTGATCCTGTGGCAGCTGGTAGGTCCCGCGCTCTGAGCTACTCCTTCGGCAGCTCAGCACCGCATACAGCGCAGACCTTCGTGCCCTTGGGATATCTCCTGGAGCACTTGGGACAGACTATAGGGTTCATGATGAGCATGTAGCCCGCGAGTTCTTCCGGCAGATTCGGCGCGACCATTGCATCGGTCCCGATGCGTCCGGAACGGTTTAGATTTGACCCGCACCGCCGCATCCCCGTCCGGGACTGGCCTCGCACATTATTTATTTACCAAATCTGTTACCAGATGGTCCGATATGTTCTCTCCAGACAAGGATATGAAGGAACTGGTGCTCGAGATCCTGAAGAAGGACCAGATGTCGATCAGCGGCGTTTCAAGAGAGCTCGCGTCCCGGGGGGTGAAGCTTCACAGGCTCGAACTCACGGGCTATCTCAAGGCTCTCGCGGACATGAATGTCCTCAAGTCGAAGGACATCAAGCCCGCGAAAGTCTTCTCGGCTTCGGCTTCGAGGGAGAAGAACCTGTACGAGTTGGTAGGTGAGAGTTGCTCAGAGCATGCCATGACCCCGAAAGAGAGGGCCACCCTCGCCGCCTTTTGCCTCCAGCGTCTGTTCAAGCGGGTCGTCTTCGATATGGAAGTGAAGCGCTGCGGCCTCGAGGGGCAGGTAGAGGGCAGGAAAGCCAGCCCGGAGGAGAGGGCAGAGGCAAAGGCCATACTGACGAAACTGGGCTACAAGGTCCCGAACAGCGACATGCCGACGGTCGTGGAGCAGGAACTCGATACGGAGTTCCTGCTAGTCCTTTGCGACCTGGTGATCGACCGATTCAATGCCCGGCCCTACCTCAGGCAGACAACGCAGCTGAAACTCTGAGGGAGAGAGGTTATTTATCCGCACCAACTTGTCCAAGAATCGTGAAACTGAAGGAATTGGTCAAGAGCATTCGCAACTACCACGGCGTCACGAGGAAAGGGCCGATTACGCAGGTCGCGATGAGCCTGATACCGTTGCAGAGCGAGGACATCCTTGCGGCGTTCGGGGAGGACGCTGCCGTGATCAAGTGCGGCCGGGAGATCCTCCTGATGGCGGCCGATGGCATCCTGCAGGACCTCGTGAAGAAGAATCCTTTCTGGGCGGGATATTCCGCTGTGCTCGTGAACATCAACGACATCTCCGCGATGGGCGGCCAGCCCCTCGCGATGGTGAACGTCCTTTCATGCAACGATGAGGACGTTAGAGGGAAGATTGTTGAGGGGATGAAAGCCGCAGAGGACAAATTCGGTGTCCCGATGGTTGGCGGGCACCTTCATCCGGACACTTCCTACACGGCGGTCGATGTCGCCATACTTGGGAAGACGGACAGGTCTCGACTCGTCCTCAGCAGCGGCGCGGACGTCGGCGACCCCGTGATATTCGCTATGGACATCGACGGACACTTCACCGAGGGGGTCCCATATTCCTGGGACACGACGTCTCAGAAGAGCAGGGAGATGGTTCGGAAGCAGCTCAAGGTCATGAACAAGATTGCCCCCTACCTGACCGCCGGGAAGGACATCAGCAACCCCGGGGCACTGGGGACGCTTGGGATGCTCCTCGAGGCGAGCAGGAAGGGCGCGGTCGTAGACATCACGAAGATCCCGGCTCCCAAAGGCGTCGACCAGCTGCAGTGGCTCACTGCATACCAAGGGTGCGGGTTCGTTGTCACTTGCCGAGAGGCGAGAACTCAAATCGTGATAGACGAGTTCGCGCGTGTCGACATCACGGCGGCTCTCTGCGGCAGTGTCCAGAAGGGGAGCAAGCTCGAGCTCGTTCAGAACGAGGAGCATGAAGTACTTTTCGACTTCGCCGTCGACAGCCTCGGGTGCGCTCTGCCGCAAAAAACTTAAGCTCGCCTCTGTTATTGTTTTCCGAGAGCGAGAAACACGGCAACTCAGCGGTTGGCAACCAATCCCAGAGGGCGCCTAGAAGCTGGGGTAGGTTGAGCTAGTAAAAGGGGACTGTCACGCTGCGGCCCCCACCGTGCTCGACTCTCTCTTTTCTCTTCCCGGATGCCCGAATCCCGGATCATCGATCATGGTCCTCAAACCACGGACGAACGATGTTCAAGTGAGGATACAGAAGTGCCAGGCCACCGGGGTTGCCGACCTCTCCCGCGTCGGCTACCCAGAAACCTTCTCGGCCCCGCTTCCCGGTGAGCGTTGAGAGTCCGAGGTAAGGCTGCTCCCGTCAGGGCCTGACCTGATGCCCCCGATTGAGGCAGAGGACCCAACCCTCCGGCTGGTTCACAGAGCCACCTTCGACCCCATCGGACAGGGCCTCATCGTTGGTAACTGGACCGGCGAAGGTTCGGTTACGACGTCCCCGGCTGTCACCCCCACTAACGACGGTTTTGGTGTACAAGGACACGCCGAACGTCCCGGTCTAGCCTGGCGGAAGTCCCATAGAGAGGGAGCTATAAAGGAGTTTGCGGACAAATGATTGGGACTGCGAAGCCTCGATGGTCCCGTGCGGCTCGTTCCGCGATGGTGAACCTTCAATTACGGGTCACTCAATACTGGCCGCGTGAATCTGGACGAATCCGTGTTCAGAGCGCTGAACCAGGCCGGGTCGAACCTCGGACTGGACCTGTTCATGGTCGCGCTGACGGTCCTCGGGATGACCTACATCCTGGTGTTCGCGGGCCCGGTCCTGTGGTGGAAGAAGCACCGGGAGCTCGGGTTCGACGTCGTTGTCGTGATCATCATCTCCGACCTGGTCGTCGAAGTCCTCAAGGTCGTCTTCATGCGCGAGAGGCCGCCAGCGGTGCTCTCCGACGTGCACACGCTCTCGTGGGGGTTTCTTACGACCGCCACATCCCCCTCCTTCCCCAGCGGCCATGCGAGCAGGGCCTTCGCGATGGCCACGCTGATCGCCTTCGGGACTCGCCGTCGGACAGGGGTTTCGGTCTTTGGCCTCGCGGCCCTCATCGGCCTTAGCAGGATCTACCTCGGACTCCACTGGCCCTCCGACGTGGTCGCGGGGGCGGTCGTCGGGATGGTCCTCGCGCTCGCGATCAGATGGATCGGGCAGAGGGACAACATCTACACTCGGGCGAGGAGCCGCGCCGTGTCTTGGCTCCGCGGCCTGAAACATCCGGAAGGAGCACGCCAAAGTTCTTGACCGGGGACGCTTTCTCTCGACCCGGGGAGGAGGGCGTGCCGTCGCATCGTGCAGGATCGTGTGACATAGGGTTTCTGGTCGACAAGAAGGAGGTCTTGGACCTCGCGAAGAGGCTCATCCGGATCCCCAGCAGGTTTAGACAGGAGAGGCGCATATCGAAGTCCGTCTTCGGCATGCTCGAACGCTGGGGGTTCGACCCGCACTCGGTGGATGTGCCGGGCTGTGGGCCCGACGTGATTGCACAGACTGGCCCGTCATCCGCCCCTAGTCTGATTCTCAACGGACACATGGACACGGTCGCGGTCGCCCCGGGATGGCTTCACGATCCGTTCGGGGCCGATGTCGAGAACGGCAGACTCTACGGACTTGGGTCGCTGGACATGAAGTCCGGCCTAGCGGGGCTCATGATCGCGTTCAGGACGATATCAGAGCACCGTCTGGCAAAGGGGCTCAACGTGAAGCTCCAGGTGGTCTCCGGGGAAGAGCTGAACGGGGTCGGGACCCGCACCCTTGTCCTGAGGGGGGAGTTCAGGAAAGCGAAGGCGGTCCTCGTCGGTGAGGGATTCGGTGGTCTCAAGGTGATCACGAACGCTAGGCGCGGGGGATACTACTACGACATCCATGTCAGAGGCAAGGCGGCACACGGTGCGCTGCCCGAGATGGGAGTGAATGCGGTCGTAGACGCGTCAAGAGCGATCTGCGCAATCGACCGGATGAAGATGCCGTTGGCGCGGAGGGTGCTGGGCGAGGACCTGAGGCCCCTTGGGGAGTCGCAGACCGTGCTCGGCATATCGGGCGGCACCAGGAGCCTGAGCGTCCCGGACAAGTGCTCCTTCAGGCTGGTCCGGAGCGTGGTCCCGAGGAGGAAGGGCGATCCTGGTTGCGAGATCGCGGAAACGATCGATGCGCTACGTCTACAGTCCCACGTCCGAGTGGTGCTCGATGACAGGCCGGGCGAGGTGTATGAGCCCTATCTCACGTCTCCCCAGAGCAGTCTTGTCAGAGAAGCCAAGGCGGCGGCGAGAGCGGTTACTGGCCGGACGCCGAGGCTTGTGTGCGGAGTGTCGGAGGCTGACGACAATATAGTCGCGGAAGAGACGGGAACGCCTGTCATATGCGTTGGGCCTGGAGAGGCGGGAGAACTGGCCAGGTACCATCAGGCTGAGGAGTCGGTGGAGGTATCGCAGCTCGGACCTGCCTGCGAGGTTTATTGCAGAATCGCCATGGGACTGGTCCGCTGAGAGCGCGGGCTCAATCGCCGGGCCTTCCATCGTCTCCGAAGGTATACCCGCACGGCTGGTGTATCTGTTCGTTCCTGCTTCTCGGATACTTCCTGCACTGAAGCGGTCTCAGCCTGTACACAGAGCAGTAGTAGGTGTGCGACCCGTCCTGCCTCTCCTTGAGGAATGGGCAGACGACCCCGAACTTGCAGCATGCCCTGCATCTGTCGCAGTCTCCCGACCGGCTATTGTCGACCGGGAGGACGAGGCTCGTGATGAATCGCCGGAACTTGCCGTTCGAGAGGGTGTTCTTCGTCCGTTCTCCCATCGACGGTCCCAACGCTTGCCGCTCTTTATAGCCTTCTGCCTGTGACGGCCCATTGTTAGGGGTCACCGGCTAATACACCGAGTCCTCTTGCTTGCCGAAGCACGTCTGGTGAACCCGATGGCCGGAGTGAGGATACTCGGAATTCTGGGGAGTCTAAGGAAGGGATCGTACAATCGCGCCCTCTTGAACACCGCGGCCGAGCTCGTCCCTGAAGGGACGAGCATAGAGGTGTTCGAGCTCAGCGGCATTCCCATATTCAACCAAGACCTCGAGCGCACGCCCCCTGACAGTGTGAAGAAGTTCAAGGACAAGATCCGGGCGGCCGATGCGCTGCTGTTCGTCTCGCCGGAATACAACTACTCCGTACCGGGCGTCCTCAAGAACGCCATTGACTGGGCGTCCAGACCTCACGGAGACAACGCTTTTGAAGGCAAGCCAGTGGCAATCATGAGTGCGTCGATCGGGATGCTCGGAGGCGCCAGGATGCAGTATCATCTGAGGCAGACGTGCGTATTCCTCGACATGTTCCCGATCAATCGCCCAGAAGTCATGATGCCGTTTGCGCAATCGAGGGTGGACGCACAGGGAAGGGTCACTGACGAGATGACAAGGAAGCTCGTGAAGGAGCTCTTGCAGAGCCTCGTCGATTGGACGAACAGGATCAGGAAGAAGTGACCGTGCCTGTTCACTCCGGAGGGAGATTCTTCCTGTAGAACGAGAAAGAGCGAACCTGTCGGTACCCGAGCGCCTCGTACAGACGCAGCGCACCCGATGCGTTCTCAACATCGACGTCGAGAGACGCCTCAGTCATCCCGAGCGAGGCGAGCAATCTCAGGCTCCTGGAGATGAGCGCGCTCGCCACGCCCTTGTGACGCCAGTCTGCCGCGACGTAGATGTCTTCGGTGTGCCCGATGCTCCTCCGAAAAGTCTCGTTGGCCGTCCTGTCAATGTGGTTCTGGACGACGCCGACTATCCTGTCTCCATCCCATGCCACTTGCCACAACTCCGGTTGGAACTCCGACTTCGTCTGCCAAGCCCTGAAGTGGTCTTCGTCGTACACAGTCTCCGTGAACCAAGGCTCGTTGCGGTATGCTTCACGCATGCCTTCCCAGACATCCCTGCATCGTCCCAACGGCACAGGCCTGATCTCGAGGCCTTGCGGGAGGGGTTGGATGGTGGCGGCAGCCGGCGTGGGGTTCTCCATTTCCAGCACATCGAACGTCCGCACGAACCCGTTGCGTTCGATGATGTCTCTCCAGTCGTTGGGTTCGGTGCAGGCCCATGTCTGGAAGTACCCCTTTGAGCCAGTCCTTCTGGCAATCCCGAGCAAACGTCGGTCGTTGTACCCGAAGATCTTCTCACGGAGGCCTTGGGCTCGCCACTCGGGAAGTACGTGGGCGAAGTTCCAGAACGACCATGTGGACGAATCGACAGGCTCCGCATACGATTCGCCATATCCTACGATCTCGGGTCCGGATTCCGCGAATATCAGGTCGTTGAACCTGTCTCGAGTGCTTATCTCATCGTAAGTCCCCTCGATATCTCCTCTGCTTCTTGTCCATTCGAAGCCGTCCGCCAGCGAGCTCCTGCCACACACGTTCGACATGGCCTCGAAATCAGAGGCGTTTTTGTATCGACGGACGCTGAGGCCCTCCAGGTCGGGAATCGATATCAGGTCTTCCATCTGCGAGAGCAACTACTGCCTGATTCATAATCCTATTCGCGCCGCCTGTTCAGAGTCTCGCGCCGCAAGAATCGCACGTGACCGCTCCCTCGGGGCAGAGAGTGCCGCAGTAGCTGCACTTCACCTTGACCGATGCTTCCTTACGTAGCACGGCGACGTTCTTGGCGTATCGCCTGAGCACACTGTACCGCATCGCCAGGAAGACGAACCCTATGACGACCACGCACAGGGCAGGGATGATCAGGCCGAGGCCTACGAAGATACCGGGGATCAGCAGGAACCCCCCGAAGAAGATGCACATGATGGCCCCTATGAAGTACATCAAGGCCCTGCCCTCGGTGTTGGAGCCCTCAGGGGGGAGGATCATGTCCATGCCGTCGGCCTTGAGTGGCCTCCCGCAGGACAGGCAGAACGTGGAATCGTCCGGGACCTCCTTCTGACAGGCGGGGCACTTGACGGTCATCTGGTCAATCCTACCGTGCGAGAGCCTTATTTGGCTTTTCGGGCCGTTTTCACGGATGATAACCGTCGATATCTGCAACGAGAATCGTCTGGAACGCGACGACCCTGGAGGCAAATCCTTTTCATGGACCTGTGCCTCAGGGTTTTTCGAGCCGGTATTCCCAGGATGTGTTTGGATTGGCGGTGGCGCGGCTGAAGTTCTTGGACAGGAGCGAGGAGGACCTGATCGATCAGAAGAGCATGGAGTGCCTCGAGACCATCGGGGTCAGGGTGAAGAGCGAGAGCGTGCTCCAGTTGCTCGGAAGGGCCGGGGCAAGCATAGATCCCAAGACTCAGGTCGCCAAGATACCAGAACACGTCGTGAGGGACATGCTGAAGACGGTTCCGAGAAGCATGACGCTCCACGCCAGGGACTCGAAGAACGACCTGAGGATCCCAGTCAGCTCGTGGCCGTACACCGGGACGACCGGCCTTGGGACGTACATCATCGACATAAAGACAGGAAAGAAGCGTGACTCGACGGTGAAGGATGTCGCCGACACGGTGAGGGTTGGCGATGCGCTCGCAGGAGCGGACTATGTGCAGACCAACCTCACCGCGACCGAGGTCCCGAAAGACACGCACGGGCTACACGAGCTGTGGACCGCGTTCCAGAACACGACGAAGCACGTCCAGGGCGTTGAGATATTCAACGCCGAGGACGCGAGAGCGCAAGTGCGGCTTGGAGCCCTCATCGCAGGCGGCCTGGAGGAGCTCAAGAAGAAGCCCTACTTCACCGTGATTCACTGCTCCATTGCGCCGCTCATGTTCGAAAGGGACGCCGTGGAGGCCTTGGTGGAGTTCGCAGAGGCCGGCGTGGCAGTGACGACCATGTCCATGTCCCTCTCCGGCGGGACTGCGCCAGTGACTATGGCCGGGACGCTCGTCAATGCCAACTCCGAGAACCTTGCTAGCATGGTTATTGGACAGGCGGCCGCGAAGGGCGCGCGGACGGTCTATTGCTCCTCCTCCACACCCGTGAACATGAAAACGGGGATGATCAACTACGAGAGCGTCAACCAGCCTCTGATAGCGGCCGGACTGGCTCAGATGGCGAAGAGATACGGCCTCCCGTGCATGGTCGGGGACTGGGGGCTGAACGATTCCGAGGTCCCGGGAATCCCGCACACGTTCTCGGAGACGATGGGGATAGCCTTGAGCACTATGTCTGGGACGGATATGCAGGGAGGGATAGGAGCCCTCGACTGCGCCAAGGGCGTCGCTCTCGAGCAGGAGGTAATCGACGCCTATGTCTGGGAGAACGTGAGGCGACAGATGACCCAGTTTGAGATCAGCGAGCAGACGGCGGCGCTAGATGTCATCAGACAGGTGGGCCATGGCAACACGTTCTTGACGAACATCCACACGGTCAGGAACTTCAAGAGAGAGATCGTGTTGAGGGATCCGGATAAGGGGCGCTTCGAGCAGACGATGTCGAGGGCCATGGTAGAGGAGGCGCGTCAGATCGCTCTCGCAATACTCAAGGAGCATGTGGTGCCGCCTCTTGACAAATCGGTGATACAGCAGGGAAACGAGATCATCCGCGAACGCGAGGCGACACTCGCCAGGCGCAGATGATTCCTGTCACGAGCGGAGTTCGCCCTGTCCCCCGATCCTTCTGTGGGTCGGGGCTGGAGATGATGACCCTTCGCGGAAGCCTAGATGTCGTTTCCGCGGGGAGTCGTTCGCAGGAGGAGAGAACCGGCGAGAATCGCGACGACTGCCCCTGCCAGAAGGGGCAGCGATCGATGTTGTATCAACACTATGAATATGCCGAGAATGCCAGCTATTATCATGAGCACGCCCATTGCCTTGACGTATCCAACTGCAACGTTGATTTCGTACATCATCTACCACTTGGTTGTCTGGGTTCTCAGCAGCCCTTCCTCCTCAATACGGGTCCGGACTATCACTTCCCCTTGGAAAGATTGAGCTTCACTGCGGCGCGGACGAGCTCTTTGAACGCTGCTTCGTCGATTCTGTCTCTCTCGTGAAGGTCGATGGCTCGTCGCACCTTCCCGTCGAGGCTCGCGTTGAATAGACCCGTTGGGTCCTTGAGGGAAGCCCCTCTATAGAAAGTGAGCTTCACAACGTTCTTGTAGGACTCGCCCGTGCAGACGCCCCCGCCATGGGACCAGATCGGAGTCCCGGGGTTCGATGGCTTGGTCCATTTCCATTCTTCCGTTATCCCGGGGTCCGCCTCCTTGACCAGGTTCCGCACGCGGGAAAGAGTCTCTCCGCGCCAGTCGCCTAGCTCCGCGATTCTCTCATCGAAGAGTTGAGAAGGTGATTTTCCAGATCCAGCTCGAGCCTTCTTCACCATGTGACCTCCAAAACCTTGTCAGGATGAACGTCATGCCTAGGCAAAGTTTGGCCGAACTGGAGCGGTTCCAGGTCGATATGCAGCGCCAGAATTGCAAACACTGCGCCGTGCCAGACTAGCCACAGAGGAGGGAGTAAAATGAGAATGGGGGTCGCGAGCATCTTCGTCGACGACCAGGAGAAGGCTCTCAAGTTCTATACGCAGAAGCTAGGGTTCGTCAAAAGGGCTGACGTGACGAACAAAGGATACAGATGGCTGACGGTCGCTTCAGCCGACGAGGGCTGCGACACCCAGCTTCTCCTTCAGCCGATGGGGCTGGAGGCCGCCAGGAACTACCAGACTGCCCTGCACGACAATGGCGCGCCGATGGCCCTCTTCGGTGTGGGTCGGGAAGGAGTATGACAGGCTCCGGAAGCTGGGAGTGGATCTCAAGGGAGAACCGATGAAGGTCCCGTCTTGGAGTGCCTATCTGGGACCGGGCGTTGTTTCGCCCTGGGCATAGAAAGGTCTTTCCTACTGGATACGAGTACGTACGCGGGTGACGAATGGAAGCCGACCGGACGAACCAGCTCTTCATGGAATTGCCTTTCCTTGTGTTGATCCTGGCGGGGGCTATCCTTGTTCTGTTCGCGTCGACGACGTTTTGGGAGGAAGGGCAAGGACGGGTATTCTATGTCCCATTGGGATTCCCTGGGATTCTCGCAATTCTGCTCGGTGCGCTCGCTGTCACGATGTTGAAGCTCAGAACCCGATGAAGGATGCCCCTCTCGTCCCCGAGACCAGTTCCGGTTAAGCATGAGCCCACTCCTCGGTATGACCTTCTTCACAACGATCCAACCACTTCAGAAGTAAGAAGAGACAGAGAGTTCGAAGCGAGAGGCGTAGGCTCCCCTTCCTTGTTGTTTCCTTCTAGCCCTTGCGCCTCGCCTGCAGAGTCTTGAGGATCACTGGGACGCTGACCGAGGCGATCACCACCGGGATGCCGAATTCGGGGATGGCAAGGTCCAATGTGACATTCACCATCTGGTCAGCTTGCGCATCAGCCTCGACTTTGGTTTCTCCCTGGGAGATGCTGTCATTCGCATAAACCCAGATGGTATTGTGCGGGTCCCAGTAGTTGGCGTTGATTATCACCTGGTAGTGCCCCGAGGAGTCCGTGTCCGTCATCTGGGATGTGCGGAGAGAACCAAGGTCCGGCCAGTATCCTCCCCATATCTCCACCCGTACTTCCGCCCCGGCAGCCGGTTGACCACCCAAGTTATAGACGTGACCATCGACGAGCTTCGCTGTTGTCGCTGCTTCTGCGTCGGTGTGATCGCTGCCAGGGAACGCCCATATCACGAGCGCAAGCGTCGCCACTGACATCACAAGCACGCAGACGGCTCTGGGCGCAGTGCCAGTATGACGCGCACGGCGCCTGCGAACATCATGAGCTTTCGGATGAGTCGGCTTGAACTCCACCTTGACTATCTTGGAATCGTTTGATATGTCAAATTCCTCCTCACAGAATCGCGTTCCACGGTTTTTGTCTTGTGCAACCATGCGATTGTCATTTGAGAACATTGCGGGATGAGGTGACGAGACATCTACTTCCTGGCGTCCGAAAGGCCGCCGGCTGGTATCTTCGCCGAGTGCTTATCGTACCTACATTGCATCGGTCATTATCCCATGCCCCAGCACTCCTTGGCGAGATCGTAGCCCATCTCGGCCGGGAAGCCAAGTGAGGGGGACCATTTGTAGTAGCCTAGTGTGCCTATCGGCTTGCCCTCTCTCTTCAGAGTTATCATCATCGGATGTCAGAAGGTAGACCCCCGGGGATTTGTAGCCGCCAAATTGACTGGCTCGACTCGAAAAGGCACAAGATCGGCTCGAAAAATCGCATCTTTGGAAGGAGACGGAAATCTGACCAACCCCTTACCTTTTGTCACTTCGACCAGTACAAGTTTCTAATCAGCGCTCGCTTTGGGTTCTGAGGGTCAACTATGAGTTTGACCTCGTCTCCAACACTTATGCGAGCTGTCATTCGCGTCTTCATCATGCCATTACCATGTCTGTAATCCTTCGATTGGTACGTATAGGTATACTCGATTCGTCCCCTGTCCTTGTGCCAGTAGACGTCTACGACGGAGCCTGATACGACGACCCCTCGCTTGAAAAAGCCAATGAACCATCGTATCCTGAGCAACATTATTGCGGCTCCGATAGGCGTCCCTATGATTGCCATGTAGAGTAGAAAGACCAGGTCCTCATTCGTCTGGTCCTCAATAACGCCGACAGACGCAAGAACATAGAGCCCCCAAACCGCGACGATTATTGCCAGTCCTATGAAGGTCATGTAGTCTCTCAGGAACGATCTTCCCGACGGAAGGTTTGATTTCCCCAGATTGCTCCACTCCCATTCTGTCCCCCGTCTGCAATGTATTCTGGGATATGTGGATTCGTCGAGATTTCTCTGTGCTCCCCTAGTCCCATTCGAGAATGAATCATGGACCCTGTGGGATTT
>Ga0172362_10000409_pt1 | contig 34353 bp, 36 predicted proteins | sample LakKivs1_kivu2a2_FD_114534 | JGI IMG/M metagenome (GOLD analysis project Ga0172362, IMG submission 114534) | Sediment microbial communities from Lake Kivu, Rwanda - Sediment s1_kivu2a2 | ecosystem: Environmental > Aquatic > Freshwater > Lake > Sediment | place: Rwanda: Western Province, Lake... | reverse complement strand
GAAACAACTATGCAGTTTTTTATTCCTTTCTTCCCACACTCTTCCAAAATCTGCGGAACTATTTTTGCAGGGAGAGCGATGATAGCCAAGTCCACGTTATTTTGTATTTTCAACACAGAAGGATAACATTTCAACCCAAGAATTTTTTTTGCTTCAGGATTGACCGGATAGACCTTGCCGTGAAAGGTCTCGGTGAAATTCCTGAGAATCACGTGACCTATCTTTCTCGTGTTTCGGGAAGCACCTATCACGCAAACTGAGCGTGGATTGAAGAATTTGTCCAAGTTCATAAAAATATTTCGTAGTTTTAATATATGAACTTTCTTTGATTATAATGTCATTATGAGAGAAAAAACGAGGACCAAAAAAATCATAGGAATTTTAATTTACATCGTTTTTCTATTGGTGGCTTTTGAAATTATTCTGAGGATAGGAGGATTTTTGATACTTCAGAATGAAGAGCCAAAAATAGGTGATGATAAATTTGTTATTTTAGCTATAGGTGATTCGACAACCTACGGATTGGGAGTTAATCAGGAGCGTGCATATCCTAACCAGCTTGAAATTTTTTTAAAAAACAAGTACCCTGATAAAGATATAGTTGTCTTGAATAAGGGAATTCCTGCCCAAACCAGCATTTCTATTTTAAGAAACATAGATTCTCAGATGATAAAATATAAACCAGATTTAGTAATTTCTTTGGTGGGAGTAAATGATTATAACGAAGCTCTTAATGGAGTAAATTCAAGAAGCATATCCGGTTTTATTATATCTGAACCCATAACGGAATTGAGAGTGTATAAGTTTTTTTCTATACTTAGAGATTTTTTAGATTTTAGAACAAAAATACAAGACGGGGCTTTGATTTTTTATGATAGTTCAAGAAAATTTACCAATATTTCAGACAAAGAAAATTGTCTTGATTTAGATTATCAGTTAGAAGACAATTATAAGGAAATTATAGATAAAATTCATTATCATGATTCAGAAATTATTATACTTTCTTATCTCCATAAAAATGAAAAATTAGATAGAATTTTTGAGAACATTTCTAAAGAAAAGAGAATTCTTTATATAAGTCTTAATGAAGAAAACGTAAATCAAAGTTTATTTACAGACGATGGTTGGCATCCAAATGAAATGGGACACGAAATTATGGCAGAAAAAATTGCAGAGGAAATACCTGAGTCTATACTCATTAAATAATTTTTAAAAAAGTGCATAGATGAAAGGTGATAGAGCACTACTTTGGCCAAAAATGATTAAAACACTCACTAAAATTAGCATAATGATTATTGGGGCAAGCCACCAAGCCTTTCTAATTTTTAAAAAATCCAATGTTTCTCTTAGAAAGGATTTATTTTTTGACAATCGTCTCACCTATTCCAGTACTTTTCAATTGCTTATATTATCACTTCTTTTAATTAAAAATTTATCCATTACCAGATAGTCCATTTCCGTTTTCATCATGCAATTATATGCGTCTAGCGGTGTGCAAACTATGGGTTCTCCTCTGACATTAAATGATGTGTTTATCAGAATGGGTATATCGGACAATTTTCCAAATTCCTTTATCAAATCATAATAAGTTGGATTTTGTTTTCTTTTAATTATTTGCAACCTCCCACTGCCGTCAACATGAGTAACGGAAGGTATTTTTTTATGCCATATTTTTTTAATAGGATATACCATAAGCATAAAATTAGTTGGTTCCGGTATGGGGTCATCACATTCAAAATATTTCAATGCGTCATCTTCGCAAACAACGGGTGCAAATGGCCTGAAGCTTTCCCTATGTTTAACCTTAAAATTAAGTGTGTCTTTCATTTTAGGATTGCATGGGTTTGCCAATATGCTTCTTGAGCCCAAAGCTCTCGGTCCCCATTCCATCCTACCTTGGAACCAACCGATAATTTTATTCTCATAAATTAATTTTGCCACAGTTTTTATCATTTCTTTTTTATTTTTAAACTCTGCGTATCTGATACGATTTTTATCAAAAAATGATTTTATTTCTTCTTTTGAGAATTCTGGGCCGATATAAGGATTTTCTAAAATAAAATTTCTTTTATGATTTAAAATAGCATAATATATGTAAGTAGCAACCCCGATGCTGGTTCCACCATCTCCCGGGTCGGGTTGAATCCATATTTTTTTGAATGGAGTATTCTTTAGTATTTTACCATTACTGACGCTGTTTAATGCAACACCTCCAGCAAGAACAATATTATCGCATTTGGTTATCTTGTAGACGTGATTCAGAATTTTAATTATAATTTCTTCCGTTAGCATTTGTAATGCCGCTGCTATATTTTTATGTCTTCTGATTATTTTTGATTCCTTTTTCCTCGTAGGTCCGCCGAGTAATTTACACAATTTCTTTGACGGCATTCTATCCGTATAATGGTAAGCAAAATAGTTCATATCTAACCTGTAACTTCCATCATCCTTTACGTCTATAACCTTCTTTAATTTCTTATAATATGCGTTTTTTTCTCTATTCATTACACCATATGAACTCAAGCCCATTACTTTATATTCTGAATTATTAACGGTGAAACCCAAATATGCTGTTATAGCCGAATATAATAGACCAAGAGAATGCGGAAATCTAATTTCTTTAATCAAATTAATGCAGTTTTCTTCTCCAATACCATATGTCGTTGTAGTCCATTCACCTACACCGTCTATTGTAAGAATTGCGGCTTTCTTAAAGGGACTAACCAAGAAAGAACTTGCAGCATGCGCTAAATGATGTTCTATAAATAATACATCTCCCTTGTACTTTAATTTCTTTTTAATCGTTTTTATAACCTTCAGTTTCTCACTTAACCAAGAAGGCATAGAACTTAAAAATATTTTAAAAGAATAAGGAAAAGTTTCTAAGTGTTGCGACAAAACTCTTTCGAATTTTATCAAAGGTTTTTCGTAGAAACCGATATAATCGATATCATTTATTGTGATATTCTGATTTTTTAAGCAATAATTTATCGCATTGATAGGAAAAGATATGTCGTGTTTTTTTCTTGTAAATCTTTCTTCTGCTACAGCTGCCACTATTTCGCCATCTTTCAATAAAGCAGCAGAAGAATCGTGGTAGTAACAACTTATGCCTAAGATATACATTTTTTAACCTCAAAATTGTCTATAATATTCTTCAATTGATTTTCTTTTCAAATTAAGGTCAGACCAATACGTATTTTTTTCCGATAGATCTGTTTCTAGGAAACGTTTGCCTATCAATTTACCAGTAAGTGAAGTAATTTCTACTCCGATTAAATAGACAACAGACAAAAAAAATGAATTGATAACAATCATTATACTGTAACCAAATTCTTCAAAACCTTTTTTAAATCCTTTAAAAAACTGCTCAAGCCCTTTCATTTCAAAATCCTCTTGAGAATTCTACCCACCAAAGTAATTGAAAATGTGATTATAATTATCTGAAGGTAGGACAAATTTTTACCCAAAAAATTTAATATGATATATATTATGGTTGTAAATATCAAATAAGCAGAAACAAACCCTAATTTTTCACCCAAAATTTTGGTTAATTCACTTGAATTCATAAAAATATTTCGTGAAATTAATATATGAAACTTATTCACGTATTTGGTTTCATTTTTCAACCAAAGATTTATAAGTTCATTTTTCCAATTGTTATAAAAACAATGAAAGAGGACAAAAAAATGAATCTGAGTGACATAGCAATAATAGCGTCAATTATTGCCGGTTTGGCTTCAGTTCCTTTCATGGCTTCTGCGATTTCCAACGATTACGGTCCGATAGGGAATATAGTTCTTAATATGAGCGCTGACAACGTACCAGGGGAACTTTCCAGATTGTTGACAAACGAGAAGTTCGAGCAAACCTACCAGACGCCTTTCGGGAAGTTTACAATAACCGTAACGTCCAACGGAATTTATCAGGAACTGGTGAGACCTGACAGGAAAGTCATAGTGGAAGAAACTCCGGATTTCACAAAATGGGAGTTGATTGCACAGAACTACAATCTTGTCGTGAATAAGACCGGGACAAGAATAACAGAAAAGTTTACAAGTCCCGAAGGTTATCAAGAAGTGACCAGAGAAATGGGCAATGTGGAGGAAATCGTAAGAGGAAATGTGGACAACTATCAGGAAGCTAAGGATTTGCTAGAAGAAGAATTGGAGAGAATGGAAACGATAAAACAGGATTACATGAATATGCCAGGAACGCAGAACGTCACGTCTTCAGAAAAAATATCCATAAACGAGATTTTGCCTGACCCAAACGATACTCAGGATTACAATCACGACGGAAACTTCACGGACGGCGGAGATGAATTCATAGAAATTTACAACTACGGGGATACGGACTTGGATATATCAGGCTGGGAACTAAGAGACGGAAGCGTTCTGGTAATTCCACAGGGAACTATTATAGGCGAAGGAGAATTCATTTACTTCATTGCAGGAGACAAGGAAGGCATGTATGGAGAAGAATGGAGCGGCTCATGGCCGTCCCTGACAAATGGCGGAGATGAAATAAAACTTTACAACAGCAATGATGTGCTTGTAAATGAATTGGTTTATGGCTCCAGTAATTCAGGAAAATCATGGTCAAGAATACCTGACGGAACAGGCAGTTTACAAGAAACCAATCCAACACCCGGGGAATCAAACGACTAGCTAAACTTTGCGGCAATTTCACCCAACTTTTTTTCTATTTTTATTTTCGTTCTTTTCCTAAGATTGTTATGAACAAAATAAGATGTAAGAGCGCCCACTATCGAATAAAGATAGAGAACGATAACAATGGTCCAGTAGTTCACTGGAACAAACTGGAGAATCAGTGCGGACAAGGAAGCCACACTAACTCCAATGAAAAGTCCTATCTTCAAGCTGTGCTTCATAAAACTCTATGTAAGTTTTTAAATTTAATAGATTATTTAAGCCTCATAGAACGTTTAAATTTTTAAGAGAGTCAATCAGATTTTCATACGAAACATATAGAATAGCATTAATGCCTATTCTTTTAGCGCCGTTAACGTGTTTTTCCTTATCATCTATGAAAACACATTCCTGAGGTTCCAAATTAAGCTTGGCAAGGCAGTCCAAGTATATTGGGGGATTAGGTTTCATCGTTTTCACTTTAAAAGATAAACTTATAGCATCAAATAAATTAAAAATTTCATTTTTCTTTATTATATATTCAAAATCCCATTCACTTGTATTTGACAGCAAAGCAATTTTGTATTTAGATTTTAGTTTTCTAATCAAATTAATTGTAGTTTTTATTGGCATGAAATTTCTATTCGTATATGCGTTTCTAAATTCTTTTTTTGATATCGAAAGGTCGCATTTTTTCACGATTTTCTTGAAAAACTCGTCAGATGTTATCAATCCATTCTCATATTTTCTCGTTAAATCCGATGAAATATAAATCAAATAATTAAGTTCTGAGACATTTTTGTCGGTAAATTTTGATATTTTTTCAAGAAATATGTTGTCATCAAACTTACATATAACATTACCAAAATCAAAGATTATCGCTTTAATCATTTACAATCCGGCTTCCTTTTTCAGGATTGGAACCAAGTCCGTCTTTTCCCATGTGAAGTCAGGGTCGTTTCGACCGAAGTGGCCGTAGCAGGAAGTTTTCCTGTAAATCGGTCTGAGCAAGTCCAGCTGCTTAACTATTCCGCCCGGGTTAAGCTTGAAATGCTTTTTAACCAGCTCCAGTATTTTTTCGTTAGGAATTTTTTCAGTGCCGAAAGTGTCTATCATCAGGGAAAGAGGTTTGGCCCCTCCTATCACATAGGATAGCTGGATTTCGCATTTTTCGCATATTCCCGCGGCCACGAGATTTTTTGCAATGTAACGGGCCATGTACGCGGCTGATTTGTCCACCTTTGTCGGATCCTTTCCCGAGAAAGCTCCTCCACCATGCCCTCCTATTCCACCATAAGTATCAGCTATTATTTTTCTGCCAGTCATTCCTGAATCTGCAACCGGTCCGCCTATGGCAAATCTGCCCGTATTGTTTATGTAGTATTCCGTTTCTCCGGTCAACCAGTTTTTGCAAACCGGTTTTATTACCTTTTCCTTTATATCTTCTCTGAGCTTTTCTATTTTCACATCAGGGTCGTGCTGAGCGGCAACGACCACGGACGTTAGGTACTTAGGCTTACCGTTTTCGTACCTGACGCTAACCTGTGTTTTTCCGTCAGGCCTCAAGTAAGGAAGAGTTTTGTTTTTTCTTACTTCCGCAAGCTTCTTTGCAAGCCCGTGAGCAAGCATTATGGGCAGCGGCATAAGTTCCGGAGTTTCGTTCGTTGCGTAGCCGCTCATCATTCCTTGGTCTCCTGCTCCCTGTTCTTCTCTGTTTACACCTCTAGCTATGTCAGGAGACTGCTCATGAATACTAACTAGAACGCCTACGGTGTTGTAGTCAAATCCATATTCCGGTTTGTCGTAACCCACATCTCTTATTACGGAACGAACTATGTCTGAAACGTTGACGTAAGTGGAAGTCGTTATTTCCCCAGTCACAACAACAAAGCCCATGCCGACCATTGTTTCGCAGGCCACTCGCGCGTTCTTGTCATCCTTTATTATGGCATCCAGTATGGAATCAGATATCTGGTCGCAGACTTTGTCCGGATGGCCTTCGGTCATGGCCTCAGAAGTGAATACGAAATCACCTTTTTTCATCAACACACCTCCCTACACATTTTTTATAATAGTCGCAGATTGTATTTAAAGGACAGTCATGGCAATGCGGATTTAAAGGCCTGCAGATTTCTTGGCCAAACTTAACTAAACCTAGGTTTACAAGAAATCTTTTCTTTCCTGGAATCAATTTTTCAAGTCTTTGTCTTACTTCTTCAATGTTCGCTTTTTCATTTACAATACCGATTCTTTTTGGTATACGGTTGACGTGCGTATCCACGGCTATCGTAGGCACGCCGAATCCGTAGGACAAAACGATGTCAGCAGTTTTGTAACCCACACCCGGAAGCTTCATCAGTTCTTCCCTTGTTTGAGGTACAGAACCCTTGTATTCTTTCAGAATAATTTTTGATATCTCCTTTATGCGTTTGGCCTTCTGCCTGTAAGGGCCTGAAGATTTAACCAGCTTTTCAATTTTTTCCAGGGGAAGCTTGGAAATTTTTTCGGGAGTTCTGGCAACAGAGAAAAGCTGTCTGGACGCCTTTTCCGTGTTTTCATCCCTGGTCCTCTGGGAAAGGACTGTGACTATCAAAAGCTCAAATTTGTTCTTTTTTCCTATTTTCGGATAGCCGTACCTTTTTTCAAGAAATTCGACAAGCTTTTTAACCTTGTTCATAAATTAATATTTCCCAGAAGTTATTTAATTGTTTTTTGATAAGGTTTAATACATGATTTAGAATATTTTGGTAAAATTTCTTTACAAATTTTAATAATATTAATATCTTCTTTTTTTCTTGCGATATCGCTTATTTCTTGGATATAACCCAAATGATTTATGATATCATCATAATCTTTAAGTTCCTTTTTCAATTCAATCACGAAATCGTTTGTCCTTATCATACTAGGAACGCTTTCTAATTGTATCGTTTTTCCATTACGTAATTTGTATCTTTTTTTCTCTATTCCCAAGAACACGTGATCCATAACCACATGCGTGGAAAGGCCGTATTCTGTATCCTTCATAAAATTTTCATATTCATTTAATTCTTTAGAATCTTTGGGAGGTATTATAAATACTGCCGAGACATCTTGATACTCTTCCTTTAATCCCCAAGGCCAAGCGCTTATCGGTATGCCGATATCCAAGAGATTCGTTTCTTTTTTTGAATCATATCCCTGAAGTCGCAATGCCCAACCCATGGTGAGAAACCATTTTTTGGCAGGAATATTCCAGCCACTATACAATTCTTCAAGCTTTTCAAGAGTTCTTCCGATTCGCATAATTTCAAAATTAATTTTAAATTATTTAAACTCCTTTTTCGTCAGTCTTTACATTAAAACTATTTATGCCTCTCTTAGTGTATTATTATCGCGAATCAAAATTCATATCAAAAAATATAACAGTGTTATATTTTAGGTGGACCAAATGACAAAGGAAGAAAAAAAAGATGTTTTTGACGTTCTGCATCCCACGGTGAAAAATCTAGCCAAAGAAAGGTTTGGCAAGGCCACCCAAGTCCAGAACTTGGCAATACCTAAAATCCTGCAGAAGAAAAACGTTTTAGCTATAGCAGGAACAGGATTCGGAAAGACAGAGGCCGTTATGCTCCCGGTCTTCTCGCTTTGGCTGAAGGAAAAGCCCAGCCCCATTTCCATCCTTTACATCTGTCCGCTTCGCTCACTAAACAGAGACATGTTTAAACGTATGCTTTGGTGGGGAGAGAAACTGGACATGGATATCTCGGTTAGACACGGGGATACGACTCAATATGAAAGAAGCAAGCAGGCCGAGTTCCCCCCGGACCTTCTAATATCAACGCCTGAAACTCTCCAGGCAATCCTTCCCGGCCCAAGAATGAAGGAAAATCTTTCTAACATAAAATGGGTGATAATAGACGAGATTCATGAGCTTGTCGGAAGCAAGAGAGGAGTGCAGTTGAGCATAGGCCTCGAAAGGCTAAGGCAACTTTCCAAGGATTTCCAGATAATCGGTCTCTCTGCTACCATAGGTTCGCCTGAAGAAGTCGCTGCTTTCCTGAGCAAGGACACGGAAATAGTAAAGTCCATGAGTTCAAAGGACCTTGATATAGAAGTAATTTCTCCGGATCCGAAGAAGGAGGATATTGAACTGGGAGAAAAAATATTTCTGGGCGCGGATGCAACAGCCCGCTTAAGGCAGATACACGAACTGGTGAAAAGGAAGAAAACGCTTGTCTTTACCAACACTAGGGAGGCCGCAGAAGTCCTCTCTTCTCGGTTAAGGAAATTGGAATATGAAGGGCATGGCATACATCACAGTTCCCTGAGTAAGGACGTAAGAATCCAGGCAGAAGACATGTTCAAGAACGGGGAGCTAAACGCTTTGATATGCACGTCATCGTTGGAGCTGGGAATAGATATAGGAACTGTAGAACAGGTAATTCAATACATGAGCCCCAGACAAGTTTCCAAGATAGTCCAAAGAGTTGGAAGAAGCGGTCATAGCGTCGGGTTAAAGAGCATGGGAATAATAATAGCTTCCGATTCGGACGACATTCTGGAGGCAGGTGTTATAGCAAGAAGAGCGATGGGGGGAGAACTGGAAAAGACTAGTTTTCATGAACTTGCGCTAGACGTTCTTTCGCACCAACTAATCGGACTTGCTCTGGACAAATACGATGTGAACTGGAAAGAAGCCTACGAGCTGATAAAAAAATCCTATCCTTACAGGAACATGGAGAAAATGAATTTTTCCAACATTATGAAATTCATAGAAACTCTTGGCATGATACATCTGGACGTTGGAATGAGAAGGAGAAGAAAATCCTGGGGCTACTATTATGAAAATCTATCAACGATACCGGACGTTTACCAGTACAGGGTCATAGACAACATAGAAAACAAGGAAGTGGGGGTCTTGGACGAAGCCTTCGTGGCAGAGCATGGGGAAACAGGGACGACCTTCATAGTGAAGGGAAGCCCCTGGAGAATATTGTCTGTTTACTCAGGAAAAGTTTTCGTGGAGCCCGTCGACGACATAACTTCCGCGATACCGGCTTGGGAGGGGGAGTTGATACCGGTAACTAGAGAAATAGCTCAGGAAGTCGGGGGACTGAGGCGATTCATTGGCGAACTTACAAAAAATAAGCTAAGCAAAGAAAAAATCACAGAAGAAATCCGCAAAAAATATCCCATATCCCACGAAGCATGTGCAAAGATTATTAATTATGTCCAAGACCAAATCAGCAGCAAGAAACCGGTTCCGGACGACAAGACTGTCCTTATAGAAGGGGACAAGGATTTTGTCGTTATACACTCCTGTTTCGGCTCCCTGATAAACCAGACTTTGAGCAGATTCTTCTCTGCGCTTCTTGTCTCAGAGCTAGGCAAAAGCGTTGGAATAAAAAACGACCCATACAGGATAATCATTCAGGGAGTTTCCAAGGAAGAGGTTCTCAAAACGATAAAGGAGAACACGGAAGAAGACTTTGAAATAGTGATAGACAACACCTTGGATAGAACACAGATGTTCAGGTGGAGATTCATCCACGTTGCCAAGCGTTTCGGAGCGATAACAAAGACAGCCAAGTGGGACAAAGTGAACATGACCAAAATGATAGACTCCTACAGGGGAAGCCCGATTTTCGACGAGGCGAGAAGGGAAGTCTACATGGAGAAACTTGACATGAACGGAGCCAAGGAAATATTCGGCAAAATCAAAAACAAAGGGATAGAAGTAGTTTTGGACGAAAACCAGAAATTGTCCCCAATCGGAAAGCTTGGTGTCGAATACCAGTTCAGGGAACTTGTGGGACCGGAGAAACCGGAAAAGGAAATATTCTCTGTTTTCAAGGACAGACTGCTCAGCACGAAAGTCAGACTGATTTGCATGAAATGTGGAGAATATTCCATGACGAAAACTGTCGGAATGATAAAGGAAGACCCTGAGTGTCCCATTTGCGGAAGCAGATTCATAACAGTGATAAAGCCTCACCAAACTGACATGGAAAAAATAATAAAAAAGTCCCTCAAAGAAAAGCCGTTATCGGAAGAAGACAAGAAAAAAATTGAAAGGATGGAAAACGCAGCCGATTTGGTCCTGACTTACGGGACAAAGGTGGTAACAGCCCTTGCGGGAAGAGGAGTCGGGCCTGATACGGCCATAAGGATTATGGCCAAGCAAAGGGAGAAAGAGGAAGATTTTCTTAAAGACATACTGGAAGCGGAAAGAAGCTTCGCGAGAACAAAAAGATACTGGAGCTAGTAAATTTTTAATACTTATTTTCCCAATAATATTTATGGTTTAAATGGAGAAGGAGCCAAAATTCAAGAAAGAGTTTGATTTAGATGAAATTCATATGAAATGGGAAGACGAGGTTTTTCCTGAAGAAAAAATGCTAGGAACCTTTAAATTTCCTGAAGAAAAGAAAAAACTTAAAAAATAAATTTTTTCGTCTTCTATTTTAAGGTGTTTTGTATGTCAGTCATTGAAGTCAAAAACATACACAAGAAGTTTAGGAGAAAAGGAAAGAAAAAATCAGTCTTCAATCTAATTCGGAAAAAAGAATATACAGAAGTTCTTAAGGATGTTTCCTTTGAAGTTAGGGAAGGGGAAATATTCGGCCTGCTAGGTCCGAACGGCTCAGGAAAGACAACGCTTGTAAAAATAATAACAGGCCTCATGAAACCCGACAAAGGTGAAGTAAGAATTCTTGGAAAGAAAATCCCGGAGGAAATGAATGAGGTTGTAAACAGTATAAATGCAGTTTTTGCCAGGGCTGCAATGTTCTGGCACCTGACGGGAGAATACAACCTGAAGCTTTACTCGAGAATATACAGAATAAAGGACGCGGACAAGAAAATAAGGAAGTATCTTAAGTTCTTTGAACTTGAAGACAGGAAAGATATGTATCTTGACAAGCGCTCGACGGGAGAACTAATGAGATTCAATTTGGCCAGAGCCCTGCTCAATTCTCCCTCTATTTTATTTTTGGACGAGCCTACGATTGGGCTGGACCCGAAAATGTCTCTCAAACTAAGGAACTTCCTCAAAAAACTAAATAAAAAGGAAAACGTAACAATCCTTCTCACGACTCATTACATGGAGGAGGCCGACTACCTGTGCAACAGGGTGGCCATAATCAACAAGGGCAGAGTAGTGAAAATAGACACTCCAGAAAATTTGAAAAAAATACTGAAGAATGAAAGGATATTGGAATTCAAGATAAGTGAAATAAAATACAGCCTAATTGATAAGCTAAACTCCCTGAAGTACGTTGAGGACGCACACTGGATTGGCGACGAGGACAAAGTCAGGATAATAGTAAAGAACTTGGAAAGGGCTGACGACGTCATAAAATTCCTGAGGAACAACAAGGCAAAAATAGTTTCAATAAACACAGATGAACCGACGCTTGAGGACGTTTTCATTCATCTGACAAAGGGCAAGGTGAGAAAATGAGATTTTTTCAGGATTTGTGGATAATGTTTTTTGCTGAAGTAAGAATGTATTACAGGTGGAAAGAGAGGATAATCTGGGATATTTTGGGAGCCCTTATAATGTTCGTGGGCTTCATCCTCGTATGGAGGGCGATAATCGCCGGAGGCTTTCAAGGAATTGGGGACTTGACGGCTGAAAATTACATAACTTTCATTCTCTGCGGTTCTCTGCTTTGGGACATAATTTACCAGGCTGCTGGATGGCAGATGGCGCTGGCGATAATAAGGGATAAGGATATGAGAACACTCCCTTACGTACTATTATCCCCGATGAACAAGATTGCGTACCTTTACGCCAAGGTCGGCCTAGGAATAGTCAGATTCGTTATAAACAACACAATTCTAATTCTGCTTGCATCTATTTTTTTCGACTTTTCCTTCAAGGGCAGTTTAATGCTTACTTTGTTTCTTTTTTTCCTAACCTTTTTGGCATTTTCTGGAATAGGTCTGATCATATCCTCGCTTGGAGCATGGAGGGAAGGAATAGCGCAATTTGCCATGGTTTTAACCGATATACTTTACCTGTTCTCGGGCGTTCACTATCCCATAGAAGTGTTCCCTGAATCCATGAGAAGTTTCGTGTCTGCGCTGCCCACGACCCAAGCAATAAACGCCGTAAGGGCCATAGGTCTTCATGGGGCTGGAATTTTTGAAATAATGCCACAGATAATTTACTTGGGAATCATGGCTCTGATAACGCCGCTATTAGGATACCTAGCTTTCAGATGGGTCAGAAACAGGGCAATGCTTATCGGAATCTGAGCTTCTTGGCTGCGTATTCAGGTAGGATTTCGTTTATATACAACCCAAAGTGTTCAAATCCACCATATACCTTTAATCTCGGGATAATCTCTATATGAAAATGCCAGAAATCTGATTTCGGGAAAGAGTTATAGATGATATGGTAAGGCAGGTCCCCGAAAAGTTTTGTGTAGTTTGCTATCAGTTTTTTCATCGTTTTTACCAAATATTTTTGCTGAACGGGAGTAAGCTCTGATATGTCCGATATATGTTTCTTCGGTAATATCCAAGTTTCATAAATCCATTCAGTTGAAGCATAGGGGCAAAGTACGAAAAATTCTTTGTTTTCTGTCACAATTCTTTTCTTTATTCTTTTCTCTTGTTTTATTATATCACAATACGGGCATCTTTCCTCTTTTTCATAATATTTCTCAGAAGTTTCCATCTTTTCCGAAATCTTTTTAGGGAAAACGGGTGAGGCTATTATCTGCGAATGGGTATGACCGAGAGATGCGCCGGCCATTTTTCCCTCATTTTTGAAAACAGTAACATAAACTATCTTTTTCTTTTCAAGTAACTCTTTATACCTTTCTATTAAAGTCTTGAAACAAAGTTCCAGTTGTTCTTCTGAAAGCTCATGAAATTCCTTATTGTGTTCAGGTGTTTCTATCAATATTTCATGATAACCGTAAGGTTTGTAGTGTTTGAAAAGTCCTTTACCTTCTTCCCCTTTAAAGGGAACTTCACACAAAGCCGGAAACTTGTTTGGTATGAGTCTTACCTTCCATTTGCCCCTCGGCACTTCCTTTATGGCCTTTGGCGTCATATGTTCATTCCCACGACAGAAAGCACATTTACCCTTAGATGCAATTTTTTCCTGAGACTTGCTGAAGGCATGAGGCCTTTTGGCCCTGTTAGTGGAGAAGACAACATAGTCATTTCCTATATATCCCTTCCTTATCTCACTCATCCTATCACCTGAATATTATTACGTTAGGTATTTATAATATTTTCAATTTCCTTGACCTTTTCTTCCATGAGTTTTTTTGTGTTAGCTTCCAAGTTCAATCTCAGCAAATCTTCCGTGTTTGAGGGCCTTACATTAAACCACCAATCATTAAACTCAGCGGTGATACCGTCGATTTTAGAAATTTTCGCACCCTGCTTAGAGTACGTTTTTTCAATCATTTTCAATTTTTCTTCTTTATTTTCAGTCTTTATGTTTATTTCGTAAGTTTTGAAATATTTCATAAAAGGACTGGAAAGTTCTGACAATTTTTTCCCTGTATTTAACATAATATTGATTAATTTTACAGTCGCGTAAAGTCCGTCATCAATACAATAATGCTCCTTGTACATCATATGCCCGCTGGTTTCGGCACCCAGAACCCCGCCTTCATTTATCAGCTTTTCCTTGTAGTATGGATTGCCCACTTTCATCGCTATGGGATTTCCACCTGCTTTTTTTATTTCCTCAGGCAAAGAATGCGTGCATCTCAAATCATAAAATATGTTTTTTTCCTTTGACTGCTTCAAAATATCCAAAGCCAAAATTCCGATGAGTATATCTCCACGGAGTATAACACCGTTTTCATCCACTGGAATTGCCCTGTCGGCATCTCCATCAAAGAAAATCCCCAGATCGGCTTTTCTTTTCTTGACTTCTTTGATTAGGTCGTTGAAGTTTTTCTCCTCATGCGGGTTTGGAACATGGTTTGGAAAGTCTGGCTTTGGCTCAGAATAAAGGGAAATAACTTTAAAACCAGTTCTTTCAAAGAAAGGTTTGGCCGAAATGCTTCCGACTCCGTTTCCATAGTCTACGATTATCTTCAAGCCACTTTTCTTATTGAGCTTTTTTAAAATTTCGTTTAAGTAATCGTTCAAAATGCTTGTTTTTTCCACTTCTGGTTCAACTTCCTTCACTTCGATTTCTTTGGCAAGTTTTTCAATATCTTTCATGCCGGAGTCATCCCCTATCTGCAGTATGTTTCCGTTAAAATTTTTAACCATCTTTATGCCATTAAATTCAGGCGGATTGTGCGACGCGCTAATCATAACTCCACCGTCAGCTTTAAGATTTATTACAGCAAAATAAAGCATTGGAGTATTGCACAACCCTATGTCTACAATTCTTTTTCCTTCTCCGTAGAGGCCTTTAATCACCGAATCCTTCAAAGAAGGGGAAGACTCCCTTGCATCCATTCCTATTATTATTTTATCCCCTTTCATGAGCTTTCCAAAAGCAGAACCCACCTTGAAGGCGTTTTCTTCATTCAATTCATCTGGGTACTTTCCTCTTACGTCATAAGCCTTGAAAATTCCTGCCATGATATAAATTGTGCAGGAATATTTAATTATTTAATTCAAAGTGCAACCGCCTAAATTTGGGTTTAAATAGTTTTTGTTTGTAATTGTATTTTGTGTGGTATTATGGAAATGCCTGATTTTAAGCCAAGAAAAATTGCCGCTGATGTGGAAGGTTGTGTAACGCCAGGTGTTAGGTCTCCATACAACCTCGAGGGAATGGCAGAAATTAAGACGTACAATAAAATGGCTAACGAGTTTTATGAAAAATACGGCGAAGAAGTTTTTCCGTCCCTGTTTTTCGTCACGGGAAGGCCAGGTTCCTACATGGAAGGCGTTATACAGGCCGTGGGCGCGATGGGACCCGCGTTTGAAATGCCTTCCGTGGTGGAAAACGGCGCTGCTTACTGGAGCCATAACGAAAGGCAAATAAAGAAATTCCACCCTCTCGTGGAAGACAGAAAGGAGGATTTGAAAGGCGTAAGCAAGTTTGTGGATGAATTAATGGGAAGATACAAGATGGTGAAGGAAAGCGGCAAGGAAGTGTGCATCAGCTTGAACCCGCTTGAAATGAGGGTAGACGGCCTTTACAAGAACATAGTCGAAGAATTCAAAAAAGAAAATCTATATGATATAGTTGACGTAACGCACTCTGCTTCTGCCGTGGACATTACTCCAAAAGGAGTTACAAAACTAAGCGGCTTGAAACATCTTTTATGCGAATACGATATAAATCCAAAGGATGTTTTGGGAGTGGGAGATTCAAAGGGAGACGTGGAATGGCTTAATTACGTAGGAAAAGCCGCGGCCCCCCTCAATGCAACTGTTGATTTGAGGGAAGGTGTAAGGGATTTGTGGGTAGCCGACTGGGAGGATGCTAAAGGATTTTCCCACGTACTCCAGCACTTCGTGGTCAAACACAAGAAAATAAACCTATCCTAAACACTTTTATTTCTGAACCAACAGTTCTATATTCAGTGGTGTGGTTGTTGAACAAGGATATACCGAAAGAGCATTTGGATAAAATCAAGCTTTTAGTTCTGGACAGCGACGGCGTTACCGTGGAGAGAGGAACAAAGATAAAGGAAAAAGAAACGGCTAAACACTGGATGGCTGAAATAAAGACAAACAAGATTCCGGAAGAGCTTTATCAAATGATAAACCAGCTTAAGAAAAAGGGTTTAAAAATAATGATAAGCTCCGGAAGAGGCTTGATTTACCTGCAGTCCATGTATCCCCAAATCATAGGCGACGGAACGATACTTCAGGCAGAAAACGGGAGCATTTCCCTTTTCGGAGGGAAAGTTATTCAACATTTCGATTACTCGGAAAATTACTTCAAAAAGATGGCAAGAATCAAGGAAAAAATAAAGAAATTGCCAATAGACGGGTTTGAACCCAAGCAGTTTATCCTAACCGTTCATTCGCCGGAAGAATTCAAAGAAGTTTACGACATAGTGAAAAGCGAAGACGCGGAAGGAGAACTGAAAGTGATGTGGAACGGGGAGGCTTTCGACATACAAAGAAAGGACGTAAGCAAGGGCGAAGGGCTTAAAAAAATCATGGACTATTTGGGAATAAAAAAAGACGAGGTTCTGGCGATAGGGGACAGGATTAACGACAAGGAATTACTTGAATTGGCGGCCATAGGAGTTTCTGCGGACAAGGAAAAGCTTGATAGCGATTATTGGATTGAAAAAGATGGACTGGCAGGAAAACATCTTTTAAGGTATCTTTTGGATAACTTGGGGAACTAAAGTTTTTAAGTCACGAAAACCCTTTATAATGATATCGGAGGTGTGTTCGTGAAATACGTTTTATGGTTCAAGGAGATTTCTAAAAAAAATATCCCGCAGGTGGGCGGGAAGAACGCAAACTTGGGTGAAATGATTCAAAAGGTAAAAGTGCCTATCCCAAACGGTTTTGCCATCACAACACGTGCTTATGATTATTTTGTAAAACATAACAAACTGGACAAAAAAATTCGTTCCATAGTTTCCACTCTTGACAAAACAAACCTGAAGAACTTGGAGAAGGTAGGAAGCGAAGTTAGGAGTCTTATCCTTTCGGGCGAGTTCCCGAAGGATTTGGAAAAAGACATACTCGTACACTACAAAAAACTTTCCCAACAATATGGAAAAAAAGAAGAGAATGTCGCGGTTCGCAGCAGCGCCACGGCCGAGGACCTGGCCGACGCAAGCTTTGCTGGCCAGCAGGAAAGCTACTTGAACATGGTGGGAGAAAAGCAGGTTCTGGAAGCCGTGAAGAAGTGCATGGCTTCTCTGTTCACGAACCGTGCTATATCGTACAGAGAGGACAAGGGTTTTGACCATTTTAAAGTCAAGCTTTCCGTTGCTGTCCAAAAAATGGTTATGTCAAAAAGTTCTGGTGTGATGTTCTCTCTGGACCCGGACTCAGGCAACAAGAGCTTTGTTTTCATAAACGGAAGCTGGGGCTTGGGCGATTACATCGTTCAGGGAAAGGTCAACCCGGATTCATTCTATGTGTTGAAATCTACGAAAACCATAGTAAGCAAAAAACTGGGAAGCAAGAAGGCGATGGAAGTAAGGTCTGAAATCGGAGTAAAGCACAGCATTACTCCAAAATCCATGAGAGATAAGTTTTGCGTTTCAGATGAAGAAATTTTACTATTAGCCAAGTATTGCATGGAAATAGAGAAACACTACGGAAGGCCTATGGACATAGAGTGGGCAAAGGACCAGAACGGCCTTTATATACTTCAGGCAAGACCTGAAACAGTCCACGCCATTTCCAGAGTCATGGATGAGTTCATCCTTAAGGAAAAAAGCAAGGTTCTCGTGGAAGGGGACAGCATAGGAAGAAAAATCGGTTCGGGGGAAGTCAACTTAATAAAGTCAGCCAAAAACATTTCCTCCTTCAAAAAAGGCCAAGTTCTCGTAACGGAAATGACAGACCCGGACTGGGAGCCTATAATGAAAATGGCTTCAGCCATAGTTACGGAAAAGGGTGGGCGAACATCGCACGCTGCGATAGTTTCAAGGGAACTGGGCATCCCTGCGGTGATAGGAACCGAGGATGCCACGAAAAAACTGAAAAACGGCCAGCTCGTAACCGTAGATTGCACGGAGGAAAGAGGAAAGATATGGAAAGGTAAGCTGAAATATGAAGTAAAAAAGATAGACGTGGGAAAACTTCCCAAAACAAAAACCCAAATTTTCGTTAACGTAGGAATACCTGAGAAAGCCCTTGTCCAGGGGCAACTCCCCGTGGACGGCGTTGGCTTGGCCCGCGAGGAATTTATCATCACGTCGATAGGTGAGCACCCACTTTCCATGATAAAGGAAGGTCGCTCCAAGGAATTCGTGGACAAGCTTGCGGACGGAATAGCGAAAATAGCAGCTTCTTTCTATCCTCGTGACGTTGTCCTCCGCACATCAGACTTCAAGACAAATGAATACGCTGGACTGAAAGGAGGAAAGGAGTTTGAAGGGGAGGAAAACAACCCGATGATAGGCTGGAGAGGCGCGTCCCGTTATATCTCCGAATTTGAGCCGGCCTTCAGGCTTGAGTGCAAGGCCATAAAAAAAGTAAGGGACCAGATGAAATTAACGAACATTATACCAATGATTCCTTTCTGCAGAACCATTGACGAGGCCCGTTCAGTTTTGAGGATAATGGAGGATGAAGGACTAAAAAGGGAAAAAGGCTTGAAAGTTTATGTGATGGCCGAAATCCCGTCAAACGTTATTCTCGCGGACGAATTCTCCAAGTGTTTTGACGGCTTTTCAATCGGTTCAAACGACCTCACACAACTGACATTAGGAATAGACAGGGACAGCCAGAAGCTCTCGAAAACCTTTGATGAGAGGAACGAGGCCGTGAAAAGGATGATAGCAATGCTTATAAAGACTGCACACAAGAACAAGAGGAAAGTGGGGATATGCGGCGAAGCCCCGTCCTATTTCCCGGAATTCACGGAGTTCCTGATAAAGTGCGGCATCGACTCGATATCCGTGAACCCAGAGGTTGCGATAAAGACAAGGTTTCTAATCACCAGAATAGAGAAGAAACTATAATCAGTTTATATGCGGATATTTTTCCGGTAAAATCTGCCGCGCCTTAACTTCCTTCAGCACAAAAAACGTTTCCGTGTCCTTTATTATATCAGAGAACTTCGTGACGATTTCCGTAAAAACATCATTGAACTGGGCTAAGCTTTCCGTGTAGATTTCTATAAACCATTGATACTTTCCGCTAAAATTCCATATTGCGGCAACATAAGGATGACCTTTCAGATATTCGATAAACTCTTTGTATCTTTCCGGTTTGAGGTTCCAAAGGGTTATCATAACATCTCCCCAGATAGGCAGGCCTATCTTTGAGGGGTCCAAAACCACCGTGAATGAGGTTATGATTTCCTTTTCTTTCATTCTGTTAATCCTGTACTTGACTGCATCATGGGACACTTTAACTTTCTTTGCCATTTTTGTTACAGGGGTTCTTGAATCCTTCAGCAATATTCTTAATATTTCCTTATCCTTGTCGTCAATTTCCAGTTTTTCATTTTTTCCATTATTTTTGCGCATAATTATTAAATATTAGAGCAAATATTTAAATTTTTACGTATTTTACGCAATAAAATTAATAAAATTTCTTATATTTTAAATAACATATTCACTAATAGGTGATAAAATGTATAAAACGTGGAAACTTGATGAAACGGAACTGAAAGGAAAGAAAATTAAATACAGAATAGAGGACTTGTCAATTGAAAACGTTTTCGAAGGAAAAAGAAGTAAAATACACAAAGGCGTTGTAGTCGATAAGAACGAAGAAATTACTCGCGAAGAATTTTATCGGGCAACCAAATTGGGGTTTTTCTTCAGTCCAGAAGATGTGATAAGAAGCGATGCCATAGCAAAGATAATTTCGTCTAGAATTTTAGAAAAGATGTACAATCAAATCCCTTACAGCAATCAAGTTATATCTGTGGATTATAATGGAGGGGAAAATGAGGGTATTTTAACAATTGACGGAGAAGTAATTTTCCTTGAGGAAGCATAAAGAACTGAGGCAATGAAATGAAGTACCTTTTCAAAGAACTTGAAAAAACAGAAATGCCTGGAGAGAGAATCAATTACAGTATAGAATCGCTAAGGGTTGAAAAGATTTTTGAAGGAAACTATATAAAAAAATACAAGGGAATTAAAATTGACGGAATTGAAGGTATACTCCCTGTACATTACGTTCCACGTAGAGGCTTTAAAGATGTGCCCCACAGAGGTAAAAATGCCGGTGTTTTATTTAAAACTTCTGATTTAATGAATACAATCTCCTCAAGAATTCTAAGAGAAAAATACGGCAAGTGGCCCCTTAAAAACGAATTTTTCTATAATCAAACTGAGGAGGATAAAAACTGGGGTGTTTTTGATATCGATGGAGTTGCAATTTTTCTATAGATAATACTAATAATTTAACCTATAATAGCCGATAATATACTATGAAGCTAAAGTTCTTGCTGACGGAAGCAGATTACTTAAACGAAGGCTCGACAATCAGGCTCACCGGAAAGGATGAAAAGGGCAGGACGGTTTCAATTCTCGTTGACTTTGAGCCCTACTTTTACGTGCTTCCAAACAGGATTGACAGCAAAATAAAGGAAAAAATTTTGGGAATAAAGGAGCCCAAAGTAAAGAGAATAGAGGAAGTGGAAAAGATAATAGGCTCGGAAAAAAAGAAGCTATTGAAAATTTTTACTTTCCACCCTCAGGACGTGCCGAAGATAAGGGACGCCATAAAGGATTTCCCTGAAATAGGACATGAAAACTGCTTTGAGTACTCCATAAACTTTTACAGGCGTTACTTGATAGATAACCAGTTCAGTCCCGGAGAATGGTTTGAAGCCGACGTGGAAGGAGGTAAAGCAAAGAAAATCAGAAAAACCGCTCCCAAGAAAACAAAACTCAAGGCAATGGCCTTTGACATAGAAACCTATGAGGAAGGTCCGGAAACGAAGATAATAATGGTATCCATCTACGGAAGTCTGAAAAAAGTTCTGACATACAAGGAAAGTTCCTATCCTGACTATGTGGAAGTCCTAAAAGGAGAAAAAGAGCTTCTGGAAAGATTCGTGAAACTCGTAAAAAAAGAAGATCCTGACGTAATTTATGGCTACAACTCCGACTCATTTGATTTCACTCTCATTAAGGAGAGGGCCGAGAAGAACAAAGTAAAACTGGATGTTTCAAGAGACGGCTCAGAATTGAAATTCACCAGAAGGGCGAGGATAAGCTCCGCTGAGATTCATGGAAGAGTCCACATAGACTTGTTTGGTTTCATTTCAAACATTCTTTCTGCCCAGCTGCAAACGGAAGTTTTGGGCTTGGGAGAAGTCTCCTCAGAAATACTAGGAGACGAAAAACTGGAAATGCAACTTGAAGAAATTTTTGAATGCTGGAGAAAGGGGAACGTGGCCAAATTAGCTGAATATTGCCTCAAGGACAGTGAACTGACCTACAAATTAGGAGAATTTCTCCTGCCACAAATTCTTGAGCTTTCCAAGCTAGTCGGGCAAACTCCCTTTGACGTTTCAAGGATGACCTACTCGCAAATTGTGGAATGGTATCTAAGCAAGAGGGCTTTCGCCACAAACCGCATAATCCCAAACCAACCGAAGTTTGAAGAAATAAAGGAAAGAAGGATGAGAAGTCCTTACGTTGGTGGCTTCGTTAAGGAACCGATAGAAGGATTGCACAAAAACATCGCTGTTTTAGACTTTAGAAGTCTTTATCCGTCGATAATAGCCTCGCATAACATTTCTCCGGAAACCCTTAACTGCAATTGTTGTAAAGGAGAAAAAGTCCCGGAACTTGAATACAATTTCTGTAAAAAGAAGAAAGGTTTCGTTTCCGCTGTGATAGAAGAAATAATTAAAAAAAGAATAGAAATAAAGAAAAAACTCAGGAGCAAATTTGATGAAAAAATCCACTTGGAAGAAAAGGCCTTGAAAATAACGGCTAACGCAACTTACGGATACTTCGCTTTTCCTGGAAGCAAATGGTACTGCTTTGAGTGCGCGCAAAGCTCTGCCGCTTGGGGAAGATTCTACATAAGGAAAATAATCAAAGAAGCGGAAAAAGAGGGTTTCTCCGTTATCTACAGCGATACGGATTCGGTTTTCCTGACTTCTGATAAAATAAAGGAAAAAACAAAAAAATTCCTGACCAAAATAAACAAATCCCTTCCCGGGATAATGGAACTGGAGCTTCAGGGATTTTATAACAGGGGAATTTTCGTTTCCACGAGAGTCGGGAAGGGAGCCAAGAAGCGCTACGCGCTTATAGATGAAAAGAAAAACCTAACCATCCGTGGTTTTGAAACGGTTAGAAGAGACTGGTGCAATCTGGCCAAAGAGGTTCAGAGAAATGTTCTTAAGTTCGTTTTGGAAAAAGACGATGCTCAGGGAGCAGTCAGTTACGTAAAGGACATCGTGGAAAAAATCAAACAGAGAAAAATAGAAATGAAAGACCTAGTAATTTACGAACAACTCACGAAGCAAATAAAGGATTACGAGCAAATCGGGCCGCACGTAATTGCCGCGCAGAAGATGAAGCAGAGGGGCGAATCCGTGGGCCCAGGAATGATAATAATGTTCGTAATAAAGAAAGGCTCTGGCTCCATCAGCCAACGAGCCGAGCCTTTCGAATCCGTTTCCGTGGAAGACGTGGATACGGACTACTACGTAAACAACCAGATAGTCCCGGCTGCCATGCGTGTTCTCAGCGTTCTTGGCGTCACGGAAGATGGACTTAAAGGCGAAGGAAAACAAATGGGCCTGAAAAGATTCGGTGTCTAAAATGAGGACGGGCTACGCGAACCTACCTCTCCACCCCGGTCATGCCCCCAGATGGCTTTTTGAAAAAATGAAAAGATTATCCCGTGAGATAAACCTTGTCATAATAGAAGAGTTTGGCCGAGAAGAACTACTCCGCCGTATATCAGACCCTTTCTGGTTCCAGGGTTTCTCCTGTGTCATAGGTTTTGACTGGCACAGTTCTGGAACAACGACGGTTACAGGCGGAGTTCTCAAGGAATCTATAAGACCAGAAGAAACAGGGATTGCCGTTGTGGGAGGGAAGGGCAAGGCCTCAAGGAAAACTCCCCATGAGATAGAGAAGCTAGGCGAAACCTTTTCCTTATCCACTAAAAGAATAGAAGAACTGAAATATTCCAGCAGGATGGCAGCCAAGGTTGACAACACGGCCCTTCAGGACGGCTACCAGCTTTACCATCATGTTTTCATTTTCACCGAGGACGGAAAGTGGTGTGTTGTCCAGCAAGGTTTGAATAGCGAGAGCCGCTATGCGCGCCGCTATCACTGGTTGTCAGACAGCGTAAAAAGTTTCGTGGAAGAGCCGCATTCGGCGATATGCTGCGACAAGAAAGGCAAAGCCCTGAACATGGTTGCCCTCGAGAGCAGGGAGGCCAGAAAAGCCTCTGTTGATTTGGTTAATGAAAATCCGTTACGTCTCAAGAAATACCTTTCCAAACAAACAACGCTTTTTGACTACGGTTTCACTATGCCGCGCAAACACGTGATAGAATTGAAAAACTTCCAGCCTTTGATGGACGCATACGAATTCCAGCCCAAAAATTACGAGGAACTTCTTCTAATAAAAGGAATAGGGCCCAAGACAATCAGGGCTCTGGCACTCCTGAGCGATTTGATTTACGGCGCCGAGCCGAGCTGGAAGGACCCGGTCAAATATTCCTTCGCCCACGGAGGCAAGGACGGAACTCCCTACCCGGTGGACAGGAAAACAATGGACAATTCGATAGAAATCCTAAGAGCAGGAATTGAAGAGGCCAGAATCGGAAACAGGGAAAAGCTTAAAGCCCTTGAAAGGCTAAAGGATTTCATACCAAGTGATTATCATGGAAAAAGAAGTTCTTGAGAAATACAAGAAAGCAGGTTTAATTTGTAAAGAATGCTTAGACTTCGGTTCCGGCCTGATAAAGCCCGGAGCAAAGATTCTTGACTTAGTGGAAAAGATAGAAGAGAGAATAACAAAGAGCGGTGCGGGCTTCGCCTTTCCCATAAACGTCTCGATAAACGAAGTGGCCGCGCATGACACTGCCGACGTAAACGAAGAAAGAGTTTTCAAGGAAGGAGATTTAGTAAAACTGGATATAGGCGTGCAAGTGGACGGATACATAGCGGACAGCGCCAGAACGATTTCACTGAATTCAGGAAAGGAAGAAATGATAAAGACTGCGGAGAGAGCTCTTTTCGAGGCCTTGAAAGTAATGATTCCAGGAATGCATGTTTTCACGGTTTCCGAAATCATCGAGGAGACGATAAGAAAATCGGGTTTCGGCCCGATAATAAACCTGACTGGCCACGGGCTTGACCAGTACAAGCTTCATGCAAGGATTGAATTTCCTAATGTTAAAACCGGTATAAATTACCAGATGAAAGACGGGGATGTTTTCGCGCTGGAACCTTTCGTGACCGATGGCAGCGGAAAAGTTATAGAAACAGAGAGGACTTTCATCTACATGTTCTTGTCAGACAGGCCTTCGCGTTTCCCAGAGAGCAGGAGAATTCTGGAAATTGCAGAAAAGGATTTTCACGGCCTGCCCTTTGCAAAAAGATGGATAATCCAGAAAATTCCCAACCTTTCTCCCATCAAACTTAATTTGATTTTAAAACAGCTAGTTCAGAGCAACTCGCTTTACGAATATCCGGCCCTTAGGGAAATAAAAAACGGATTTGTTGCCCAGGCGGAGCACACGGTGATAGTTGGGGACAAACCGATTATTACTACAATTTAACTTGAGGTATGAGATTAATCAAACTATGAATTGCAAAGTTTACGTCTTCCTCATTTTTCGTGTAAACAAATTTATAACCATAGGCTATAACCCTTTCCAAAATTCCAAATTTTATTGAATCCAAAAGATATTCCCTTTCTAATTTCGTTAATTTTCTCTGGGATTTATAACCCATTAAAAGAAATTTAAATTTTTCTTCATTCCAATATATCCAATTATCGAAACACCAGCCTCTCGCTGCTTGACCTAGGTCTAAAACTGAAAACCCGAAATAACTTCTATCAAAATCCAGAATGCCATATATTTCAGAATTTTTAAATAAAACATGCCTTCTACCCAAGTCTTCATGAATAGCACACTTAGGTAACTTTTTCGGAAATTTCAATTCATCTAAAACACACTGAATATTTTCTGCAAACTTATGTTTTTTCAAACAGGAATTCTTCCGAAATTTTTCTTTTAATTCTTCAAAAGTTTCTTTGGTTGCTTCTAAGTCCCAATTCCTCCTTTTATTAGGAAACTTAAAATTTTCAGTCAACTTATGCATTTTTGCAAGACTTTCTCCAACAACAAAACAATTGTACAAATTAGGATTTACAACAGGTTCGGCATCCAAATACTTGTAAAGTATTCCATTTCTTCCACCAAAACTTATCACAAAACTGTTGCTAATCTTTATAGGATTTGGTACCAGAATACTATGAGAACAAAGAAATTTCAATAATTTTACCTCGGATTTAATTTCTTCGGGAGTTTTGTATCTCCACCCATCCCCATTTAATCTTAAAACGTATCTATCTTTATCCGTGGTAATAAAGTGGGTATAATTGCCTGAAGTTTTCATTCTTTGAGTTTTATTCACCCTTTCCTCTCTCTCTTCAAAAATTTTTTTAATAAAGCAATTTATAGGTTTCATAATTCTCCCACACGTCTAATCTCTTCGATAATTTTAAATTTACTTTCATCGCTATTCGCTCTCGTAAAATTAACTCCTAGATTTTCAAAATATTCCACATCATTCCTAACGAATTCCTTTCTCTTAACCAACCATCGCGTCAAGTTATAGAAAATAACAGGAATGTTGAAGGGGCAATACGGAACTTTGAAGGAATATTCAGGCATATGAGCTTTACCCTCTTTAAACCAGCCCAAACCTCTTAGGAATAGCCTAGAGATGTATTCCTCAAAAGCGGGTTCTACGTAAATTATTCTGTCAAAATCCTTAGGATTTATACCGTCTTCTTTCCTTGCTTTAGAACCATGGGGCGTCTGAAGTATGTAAAAGTCCGCTTCCTTATTCTCAGGAATTTTCCAATTTTTATCATAATCTACATCTTGGTTCAGTACCTTACCGTAATTTTTCATTTCAGTTTCCATATTTCTTGCAAACCCACTCTTTCCTCCTGAGGGTAATCCCGTGACTAGTATTTTATACATATTATCAACGACAGTGATGGCATCTGCTACAGGTCTCCTGATATTTTCTTTTGCTGAGTCTTTCCCAGATTTTTTCTGGAAAGTTCAAAGTTTCCTGTTTCTCAAAAAGAGGTTTTTCATATTCCATATTTTTTCTGTATTCTTCAATCATTTTATCACTTAGAAAAATATTTCTTCTCTATTTTTTTGTGTTGTAAATCTGGTATAGATTCACCTGTTAATTCCTCTAAGATATAGGCCAATTCCAACATGATGTTACTTGAATTGTGAGAGTCTATTTCATCTTTATCAAAAACAATTTCCGCATAATTTTTTCTTAATTTACATTTCACACCTTCTGGAAGTTTGGATTTTATTTTAGGAGGACTTATATCCTTATATCGGAAGCAAACTTCCATCTCATTGAAACAGTCGTTTACATCCAAGCTTATTTTATCCCCGGCATAAGAATAATTTCTTCCCCACATAAGTAAATAAATACACGATACGGATTAAAAGAATTGTAGTCATGTAACATGACAACATTTATATATTTTTCTTACCTTCTTTTTTGTATGGAGGAAGTTTTAGAGAAGTTTGGTTTAACAAAGACGGAAGCTAAAGTTTATGTGGCTTTAATAAGGCTGGGTTCAACATCCGCGGGACCTTTAATAAAGAAAACGCAGTTGCACAGGGCAACTGTCTATGATGTATTGGAAAGACTGATAGAGAAGGGTTTGGTAAACTTCGTGATGAAAAATGACAAAAAGCATTACGAGGCTTCTCCTCCGGAAAGATTCTTAGATATGGTAAATGAAGAAAGTAAATCAGCCGAAGAAAAGAAAAAAATCGCCACGAGATTAGTAAAAATTCTGAATAACATTGAAGTTCCAAAAGAGCAAAAATCCATAGCTCATATATACTTAGGCAATGAAGGCCTGAAAGCTTTGATGAATGACATAATCAATGAAGGTAAAGATTTTGTAGTTTTCGGAGCAGAGGGAAGATTTGAAGATACGCTGAAATACTATACGAAACAATGGGCCAGAATGAGGATAAAAAAGAACATAAGGGCTAAAATGATTTACACGGAAGGAACAAGAGCGGCCGAATGGAAAATGAATGAAATAAGGTTCGTTCCCAAGGAGTACAGTTCTCCGGCATCCACCCTAATCTACGGAGACAAGGTGGCCATAACTTTAAATCAGGAAGAGCCTGTAGTGACTATTTTAATAGAAAGTGAAAAAGTGGCTAAGGGCTACAAAAACTATTTCAAGCTTTTATGGAAGATTGCTAAACCTTAGCCCACGTAACTTATGTCCTTGACTTCGCTTGCCTTCTGTTTCATGTCAACTTTCTTGTAGTATTTCTTCACACTTTCCGTAATGGAAGGCTTTATTTCCTTCAAGGCATCCCTGAAATGTTTCATCGTAACCTTCTTTGCCTTCATGTTTTCCCTCAGCGCGTTCAGCCCAGCTTCCCTGCAAACGGCCTCTATGTCTGCCCCGCTGTATCCTTCCGTTTCTCTTGCCATTTTCTTCAGGTCGACTCCTTCCGCGGGCATTTTATTGGTGTATATCTGCAATATCTTCAGTCTGCTTTTTTCGTCCGGTTCCGGGATAAGAATTTGCTTGTCGAACCTTCCCGGCCTCAAGAGAGCAGGGTCAACCATGTCCGGCCTGTTCGTGGCGGCCAAGACAACCACATCATGCAGTTCCTCCAGACCGCTCATTTCGCTGAGCATCTGAGAGACAACTCTTTCACCAACATGGCTGTCCGAGGAAGAGGCGCCTCTACTTGGCGCCAGCGAGTCTATTTCGTCAAAGAATATTATTGTCGGCGAAACCTGCTTCGCTTTCCTAAAGATTTCTCTAATCATTTTTTCGGATTCCCCAACCCACTTGCTTAACAACTCGGGTCCCTTCACTGAAATGAAATTTGCCTCGCTCTCGTTGGCAACAGCCCTTGCTATGAGAGTCTTTCCGCATCCTGGCGGGCCGTAAAGCAAAATTCCCTTGGGCGGATTTATTCCAACGTTCTTGAAAGACTCGGGATTTTTCAGAGGCCACTCCACGGCTTCTTTAAGCCTGTTCTTCACATCTTCCAGTCCGCCCACGTCAGACCACTTCATCTTCGGAATTTCTATCATTATTTCCCTCATTGCCGAAGGCTGGACCATTTTCAGTGCGTAGTCAAAGTCCTTTTTTGTTACCCTCAGTTTCTTTAAAAGTTCTTCGGGCAGAGGCTTGTTTTCCTCCAAGCCCAGCATTTCAGGCTGTACCCTTCTCAAGACGCGCATGGCCGCCTCCTTCGCCAGCGCCTCCAAGTCCGCGCCGACAAAACCGTAAGTTATTTCAGATAGATAGTTTAGATCCACGTCCTTTTCCAGAGGCATATGCCTCGTGTGTATTTCCAGAATATCCTTCCTTCCTTTTTTGTCCGGTACCCCCATTTCTATTTCCCTGTCAAACCTTCCAGGCCTTCTCAGGGCAGGGTCTATCGCGTTCACCCTGTTCGTGGCTGCTATGACGATAACTTTTCCCCTGCTTGCCAGTCCGTCCATCAACGTTAGCAGTTGAGAGACGACTCTCCTTTCAACCTCTCCCGTAACTTCCTCCCTTTTCGGCGCTATCGCATCTATTTCGTCTATGAAAATTATAGCAGGTGCATTCTGCTCCGCTTCTTGGAAAACTTTTCTCAGGTTTTCTTCAGACTGGCCGTAGAACTTGCTCATGATTTCTGGGCCGGCCAGCGAAATGAAGTGGGCCCCGGCCTCATTAGCCACAGCCTTGGCCAGAAGAGTTTTTCCAGTGCCGGGCGGGCCGAACATTAGGACTCCCTTGGGAGGATTTATTCCAAGAGTTTCAAAAAGTTCGGGGTGCTTCAGCGGAAGCTCAATCATTTCCCTAACTTTCTTTATCTCCTCGCCTAGTCCTCCTATGTCTTCGTAAGTGACAGTCGGTATCCTTTCCTCCTCTATCTTTTCAACGGCTTCCTCCCTCAGTTCTATTTCCGTTTCCTCACCAACTCTTGCAATTCCTTCGGGATTAACCTTACTAACAACCATCTTTATTTCGGTGCCGAAGCTTCCGATTGAGCTGCCCATTATATCGATGTTTATTCCGAATTCCTTGAAAATGTCTTCAAACGGGTCGTACCTCGTCCTCCTATCAATCACGGAAGAAGGGACGATGATATCTCCCTTTGTTACGGGCCTCATGAGCATCTGCTGCTTCAAAAGATTGGGATTCATTAGAATTCTTATGTCCTTCTGCGCGGGTGCAAGCACAACTACTTGGGCTTCCTTCACTTCAGCCTTGTTTATTTTTACGAGCTCGCCCAAACTCGTCCCTGCGTTTTTCCTGACCAGACCATCCATCCTTACTATTTCCAGTCCTATGTCCTCCGGGTAGGCCCTCACGGCTATAGCGCCAGTCTTCCTTTTGCCTTCTATCTCTATGACGTCACCTTCCCTGACGCCAAGCTTCTTCATTACGTTTGAATCGAGCCTAGCTATCCCTTTCCCGTATTCCTCCCTGCTCGTCAGCTCGCCTACCTTCAGTTTCGTTTCTTCTTCCTTGTTTCTCTTCAAAATCATCAAACCACCTGCTTTATTTTTATGTTTCTGGATTTAAGTTTTTCGTATTCCTCAGGTTCCAGAAAAACCTTCAAGAAGTCGTAATCTATCTTGTCCTCCCACTCTTCCATGTACTTCATTATCCTCTCCATCTCCCTGAGGGCCACGATGAAGACGGAGTTGTCCACTTTTATATGAGGTATCTCGTTTAGCAGTCCTTCCCTGCGATACCTGTACTCGGAACTGTCCTTCCTTATGATTTGCGTCCAGCCGTAAAGGCCGCGGAAGAATTTATTCCGCTCATAGTTAGACTCGAACTTTTCAGAATGAGTATTGAAGCTGATTAGAACGGCCACATCCCCCTTTTCATTTTCCTTTATGTTTATTCTCACGCAAACCACACACAAAACAAAAAGACTATTTAGTGTTTATTTACACTAAAATAATATATAAAGTTATCGGTGGGGGGAGCTTTGCTCCTAAAGTCGTGTTTGCTCCTAAACTCGGGAAGTTGCTCCTAAAGTCCTAAAATATATCTTATTCCTCAAGAAATCTCTTAAAGAATTTCTCTATTGAGGAGCCTTTAGGGCAGACTATATGACCTTTCTTATAAGAAGATGTTATATGAATTCTACCCCTATCCTCAAAGACTCTTAAATATCCAACATAAACGGCTTTTCCTTTGCTTCTTATTATCTCTGTTTTATATGGCTTTGTCATTTATACACCTCTTACAAATTTAATTTTTCTTTCCAATAAATTATCCAATTTATCACTTGGGCTACGATGGAAATTGATATAATAATTATTGAAAGGTAAAATCCCATATCTGCAGAATTTTCTTTAAGTATGTTAAAATTCGTTGAACCAAAAAACAAGATAATTCCAAGAAATAAAAATCCTGTCGTTTTTTTATCAAAAACCCCTTTCATTTTTTTATCAAAAATCTTTTTCATATATACTACAAATAATAATTCTTTTCCATTTATTTAAAACCAAAGAAAAAGTTTAAACTTCTATATAATTATATCCTCGTAGGCAAACCTGCATTTTTCATCCTTTCTAGAATCTTGTTTCTATCAGGCTTTTTGTAATCCTGACCTGTATCAAGAGCTTTTTCAATTTTTGAGGCGGATGCTCCACAGTGAGGACAGTCATTTTTTACTTCATACTTTTCCTTACTTGTATAAAACACCCTTGTTCTTCTACCACCTACACTATTTGTTATATTGTCCCTTTTGGTCTCTGGATAGAACAATACCTTTATGTTGCCTTTATCGCAAAAAGGGCATTTTATTTCATAATTCGTTGGCTGACAAGCATACATATTATTCACAAAAATCAATCAAGTTTACCTTCCAGCAGTTCCTTTACTGTTCTTAAAACAATTTCCAAATCTTCTTGATTTTTAACTCTTGCCGCTTCCTCAAAGGCACCCTTTCCAAAAGAATAAGCAATTATATACCCCTTTTTCTTTTTAGCCCTTCTCATAGCGGTTTCAAAATTATCAATAACATTACGTCCTATTCCTTCACTTTGTTTGACCTGAATTGGATAACCGCCCAAAATCTGTGGTGTCCAACCATCAATACCCATATCACCACTTTTCTTATCACTAACTATACCTAAAAATTTATCAACCACGACCCAGTTTTGGAATTCAAATGGATTAAGATTTTTGATATATTTCAAATCAACATTACCTTTAATCCACTTGGTGTTTATTGAAAATTCTTCCCTCAACCTTCTTTGCATTAACTTACACGCTGTCGGACTAACATCAATTCCAATCCAGTTTCTCCCCAATTTTTGAGATGCAACCAAAGTGGTTCCGCAACCACAGAAAGGGTCTAAAACAATTGAGCCTTTTTTACTTGAAGACTCTATTATTCTTTCTAATAGAGATACTGGTTTTTGTGTTGGGAACATCTGTTTTATTGGTGGAACTCTCCCTATAGTCCAGACATCATCCAACGGAACACCTTTAGATTCCTCCTCCGCCATTTTTGACGGTATTCTTTTTCCAGTCTTTTCATCATAACCAGATACTATTTTTGCCTTTCCAAACCTCTTTAAAGTGGATTCCGTTCTTTCCATGAACATTTTATTGAAAATCCTTTTATTGTCATCCGTCTTTGAGTAAAATAAAATTATATCATGGTTTCTTTGAAACTGTTTCCAACCAGCAGACCATTTTCTATAGTGCCATATTATTTCATTTCTGAAATTATGTCCGCCAAAAATGTTGTCCATTAAAATTCTTAAATGGGCGTCAGCATGATAATCACAGTGTAAAAAAATTGAACCTGTATCTTTCAGAACCCGTTTACATTCTCTTAATCTCGGTTCCATCCAAGATATGTAATGTTCTATACCACCTTTCCATCTGTCCTGAAAAGCACGTAATTCTGCCCCATCATTCCAAATAACTTCATAATGTCTGTTTGAAAAGAAAGGTGGGTCAGCATAAATCAAGTCTATTTTATCACTTGGAAATTTGGTTAAAATATCAAGATTATCTCCTTCATATATAGAATTTATCTCCAATAACCACACCCAATTAAAATTAGAAGCCGATACTTAAAAACTTGTATTACTTCTTTCTCAACTTATCCCAATAGGGGCTCTTGCACTTCGGGCAGACTCTCGGCTCTTCCTTGTTTCTAGGAACCCATTCGTGACTGCAACGTTCGCACCTATAACCCTCTATTAATACTTTTTTGCCCATACTACAAGTATATTACTAATAGTATATAAACACTTGTATACTACAAAACATATATTAGTGTTACATAACTATTTATATATTAGTAATGATAATATACTATTAGGTAAACAAATTAGAGGTGGATAAAATGAATATGAGAGAGCAAAGAGGGATTGAAATTGCGCAGAAGGCAAAGATAGTGGAGACCCCGAAGGGGTTCATAGTTCCGAGCCAGAGCGGGAACGGCTCTTATCTTGTCTATAACGCGGGGATTAGGACGAAATGCACCTGTCCAGATTGCATGAAACACAACAACAAGTGTAAGCACCAGTTCGCAGTTGAATACTTCGTGAAAAGGGAAACGGACAAAGAGGGCAACACGACTGTAACGAAAGCCGTAAGAGTTACTTACACCCAAGACTGGCACAACTACAACCAAGCGCAGAACAAGGAAGTGGAGATGTTTTCCGTTCTGCTGAAAGACCTTCTAGAAAACGTGGAAGAGCCGAGCCAGATTTTCGGCAGACCCAGAATAGGTTTAAGGGAAAACTTATTCTGCACAATAGAGAAGGTTTACTCCCAGCTTTCTAGTCGCAGAGCTCACACGCTTTACAGGGAAGCAAAAGAGAAGGAGCAGATAGGGAAAGTTCCGAACTTCAACGCAATAAACAAGTTCCTTAACCGAGAGGACATAACCCCGATACTTCAAAAACTGATAACTCTTTCTGCTCTGCCGTTGAAGAATGTGGAGACGCAGTTTGCGGTGGATTCAAGCGGTTTCAGGACTAGCCAGTTCAACCAATATGCAGTTGAGAAATACAAGCAGAAGAAGGAGCATAAGTGGATTAAGGCGCACATACTGACGGGAACGAAAACCAACGTCATAGTGAACGCAAAGGTTACCGAGTGTGATAAAGGAGACTCTCCTTTTTTCATACCTTTGGTTGAAGAGGCGCACGAAAGCGGGTTTGATTTGAAGGAAGTAAGCGCAGACAAGGCTTACAGTTCCGCAAAAAATTTGAAAGCTGTCTTGGACATGGAAGGGATGCCATACATACCCTTCAGGTCTAACACGGGCATGAACGCTAACAAGAAAAAGATTTGGAAGCAGATGTATTACTACTTCCTGCTCAACCAAGAAGAGTTCATGCAACATTACCACAGGAGAAGCAACGCTGAAACGACCTTTTTCATGGTCAAGGCGAAGTTCGGCGACAGACTGAAATCAAAGAAGTGGGTGGCACAGCAGAACGAGCTTCTGTGCAAGTTCGTTGCGCACAATATCGTGTGCATAATCCATGAGATGCACGAGCTGGGATAGAAACTCAATTCAACCATTAAGTTTATAAATATCGCATAGACTGAATTCAAGGGGTGATAAAATGTTTGAAACAGAATTTTTAGCACTAGTGTTTTTTTTATTTTCTAAAAAATCGTAAATGATTTTGTGCAATAGGTATAGAAGGGAAGTTTTAAGGAAAAATCTAAAGGAAGTTAGTTAAACTAAAATAATTTTAGCTTCTCTTGAAATTTTTTGTTCTTTTATTTCCTTTACTTTTCTTAATATTCTATCTGACTCGTTTTCAGGTATTAATTTTACTCTACATTTTTTACAAATTAAAGCAGTCGCTGAAATATCTATCTGTCCATGAGGATTGCTT